>JACCDK010743460.1_pt1 | contig 34602 bp, 33 predicted proteins | sample 7445871 | NCBI WGS metagenome assembly JACCDK01 (sample SAMN15323436, study PRJNA562643) | freshwater metagenome | isolation source: river surface water | place: USA:Blue River Watershed | collected 2017-08-15 | reverse complement strand
CGGCAATGCCGAGGTGCTCGATTCCGAGCCAGTGGGGAGAGGGAATCATTGCCCTAAAATTAGCGGTACTTTTGCGGGTATGGAATCCATTCGCCAAAAACGCATCAATTCGCTGCTTCAGCACGACCTGGCCGAGGTGTTTCGCGCCCTGGCGGCGGCGGAATTCCCCGGAACCCTGATTACGGTGAGCAAGATTCGGGTGACCCCAGACCTGGGGCTGGCGCGGGTGTACCTGAGCTTTTTTCCGATCGACCGCACCGAGCGGGCGATGGAATTCATTCAGGAGCACGCTCCGCGCATCAAAAACGAGCTGGCCGGGCGGGTGCGCCACCAGCTGCGCGTGATTCCCAATCTGCAGTACTTCGCCGACGACTCGATGGAGTACGAGGCCAACATTGAACGCCTTCTGCGCGAAGGCGGAGAAAATCCGATCAAGTAATGCGCGCGAGCGGACCGCAGTTGGGCTGGCGCCTGCTTCGCGGCCGCAAGCTCACGCAGTGGGTTGCCTGGCTGGCGGCCCTGGGCGTCGCTGTGGGAACCGCCGCGATGCTCGTGGTGCTGGCCGGCTTCAACGGGCTCGAGGGCATGGTCCGCGAGGCCTACCAAGGAATGCACGCGCCCTACACCCTTTCGCCCCGCAGCGGGCAGCATGCGCCGATTGACGTGGAGGCGCTCCGCTCGCTTCCCCAGGTGGCGGGCGTGGCCACCGCGGTTAGCCAAAAAGCCCTGGTGCGCACCGACGAGCGCGAACTTCTGGTCGAACTCTGGGGCGTGGATTCGGCCTTTGCGGCCTGGAGTGCATGGTCCGCAAAGATGGTCCGCGGCGACGGCGACACGGTCGAGCAGCTCGACGGCCTGTACGTCGGGACCGGGGTGGCCGAGCAGCTCCTCGTTTCGTTTGACCTCGGTCCCGATCCGGTGGAGCTGCTTTGGCCCCAGCAGGGCCTCGACGATGTGCAGCGGCAGCTGTCGAGCGTGCGCGGAACCTTTGCCGTGCACCCCCAAATCGATTATTCGTTTGGGCTGATGCCCGCCGACGACCTGCGCGCGCTGCGCCCGCTTGCCGATTCGGGCTCCTGGTCCTATGTGCTGGTGTGGCCGCGCCCCGACGACGCTGGCAAAGACCTGCGGAACGCCCTCGAGCAGGCTGCCCCTGGCTGGCTCGCTGAGCGCCCCGAAGAGCGCGAAAAAGCCATGTTTCAGGTGCTGCGCAGCGAAGGCCTGGCCACCGCCGCCATTTTGGGCTTCATCGTGCTGCTCGCGTCGCTCGGGCTCTATGCGGCCTCGAGCCTGATCATTCTCGAAAAGCAAGGGCAGCGCGCCATGCTGGCGGCCCTCGGAATGCCCGCGGACCGAATTCGCCGCGCGTTCACCTGGAGCGGAATTTGGCTCAGCCTCCTTGGTGCGGCCGGCGGACTTCTTTTGGGCGGAACCGTAGTCGGCGCCCAAGCCCAGTGGGGGCTGCTCAAGCTTGGCGATGGCTACGTCGTCGACGCCTACCCCGTGCGCTGGGCGCTGGGGCAGTCGGTTGCCGTTCTGGGGTTGGTGGTAGCGCTCGGGGCGCTGCTCTCGTGGCTTGCGGCCCGTCAAGCCGGCTCAGACACGAAGCTGTTGCGCAGCGCATAGTCGCCGCGGATCTCGTCAAAGGTCGCGCGCAGCGTCTCCAACGAATCGGAGGTCACGAGGGTCTGGCGCAGCTCCTTGAAGTTCGGGAAGTTGCGAAAGTAGTTGCCGTAGTGCCGGCGCATTTCGGCGATGGCCAGCTTCTCGCCCTTCCACTCGACCGACAGCTCCAAATGCCGCTGGGCCGCGTTGGCCCGCTCGCTCAAGGTCGGCGGAGCTAGGTGTACTCCGGTGGCCATGAAGTGCTTGATTTCGTTGAAAATCCAAGGGTAACCGATGGTTGCCCGCCCGATCATCACGCCATCGACGCCGTATCGGTCGCGCATCGCGATCGCCTTTTCGGGGCTGTCCACGTCACCGTTGCCAAACACCGGAATGTGCATGCGGGGATTGTTCTTGATCGCTCCGATCAGCGTCCAGTCAGCCTCGCCCTTGTACATCTGGCTGCGCGTGCGGCCGTGGATGCTGATAGCCTTGATGCCGATGTCTTGCAGGCGTTCGGCGACTTCGACCACGTTTTTGGTGCTGTCGTCCCATCCAAGGCGCGTTTTAACGGTTACCGGCTTGTCTACGGCGTCTACAATGGCCTTGGTAAGGCGGACCATCTTGGGGATGTCTTGCAGCATGCTCGCTCCCGCGCCCTTGCACACGACCTTTTTCACCGGACATCCGTAGTTGATATCAATAAGGTTGGGGTTGGCCTCGGCACAGATTTCGGCCGCCTCAATCATGCTTTCGAGTTCCGATCCAAAAATTTGGATGCCAATTGGGCGTTCGTACTCAAAAATGTCGAGCTTGGCGCGCGACTTGGCGGCGTCGCGAATTAGGCCTTCGCTCGAAATGAATTCGGTGTACATCAGGTCGGCCCCGTTCTCTTTGCACAGCGCGCGAAAGGGCGGATCGCTCACGTCTTCCATCGGCGCAAGCAGCAGCGGAAAATCTGGGAGTTCGATATCAGCAATGCGGACCACAGGGCAAAGGTACTTACCGGCGGCGCAGCGCCACGCACAAGGCCGCCGCCGCTAGGGTTCCGGCCGCAGCCGCCCACGAAAGGGGTTCAGCACTGAATTCGGCATAGGAGCCGGGGCCGGCACGCTGCGCCTGAATGTAGGTCACCGCATTGTGGATCACGTGAGCGCCGAGGGGCACCCACAGGCGTCCGCTGCGCTCATACAGCCAGGCCAGAAGGAGTCCGGCCGTAAGTAGAAAGGGAAGATGAAGCAGGTCAAAATGAAATCCGGCAAAAAGCAGCCCCGACGCCAGAACCGAGCCTCTGCCCCACCGTGGGCGCAGCATGCGCTGAAGTGCTCCGCGAAAAAAGAGCTCCTCGCCGACCGCCGCTAGGCCCACAAACACGAGGACCGCGAGCACTCCGTCCAACCAGTGGGGCAAGAACAGCACCCGTTCCACGAGCTGGGCCTGCACTTCAGCTTGCGCCCGCGCCCCAGCGGCCCAATTTTGCGACTCGAGCAGGAGCATCCATTGGCCCGTCGCCCATTCGAGCAGGGGCAGCAGGGCCGGAATCAGCGCCCAGGCCATAAGGGTCTGCGCCACGGACCAATCCGCGCGCGGAAGGGCTGGCGATTCCAACGCTACCTCAGCCGACTTTTGGGCCGACCAGCGCTGGAGCATGGCCACCCCAGGGAGTAAAAATAGCGCCAGCGAACCCAATCCCTGCTGGGCCAACAGGGCGCGGGAGGCGTTGAGTTCTTCGCGAAGCATGACCTCGTTCATCGGCATTCCGGCGTAGCCCAGCAAGCCCATGACGGCGGAACCGCCCAATCCCGAAGCAAACAGCAGCGAAACCAGCACTGCGGCGCCCAAAAACACAAAGTCTGACTTGATCCACTGGCCCATGCGGCAAAACTACATCCTTAGCCGCCCGGCTCACCTTGGGGGCAAAAAAAAGCCCGGCCCTTTGAGGGGGCCGGGGCTTTATGGCCAGCGGCTAAAACTAGAACGACTTAAAAAGTTCTTCAGCTGAAGCGGCAGGGTTCGCCGAGTAGGAAAGCTTAAGGGCTTGCGCCTTGCGGAGTTCCTGCTTAATGTCGCTGATCAGGCCCATTTTGGCGTCAATGTCGCCCTTAATAGACACGGTGAACTTGGTGCGCTCGGCTTCGTTAATCGCCTCACGCTGAAGAATAACCCACTGCTGCACGTCGCCAACGCTCGCAAGCTGGTCCGCCAGCTGAATGCGCGGTTCGGTACCCAACGCGGCGCTTTTGGGAGCCCCCACGTAGATGTAGGTCGTCAAATCTTTGCGCTCAAGCTTCTGGATTTCAGTCGCTTGTGGCTTCTTGAGCTTCACCAGGAGGGTTACTTCGCGCATCGTCGTAGTAACCATGAAGAAGAACAGCAGCATGAATACGATGTCGGGCAGCGATGCCGTAGACAACGGCGGCGTTTCAACCTTCTTTTTCTTTTTAATGTGTGCCATTATCCTCCGATTTTAACCGGTTCTGCTTCTGAGATGAATTGCGGATAAATTTCGTTAACCACCTCTTTATCTGTTTCACTCAACGACTCGTAGTCGCGACCAAACTTGCGTTCCGCAAGCTCGTTGCGCAACTCAGCGTAGGCACCCAAGAGTTCGTTACGAACCGTAACAAACGTCTTGTAGCTCGTACCCCGGTCGTTTTGAAGGGATATTACTGCTTTGCGCGGGTTGTCTGAAGAATTCGGATCACGCAGGCCGCGGCAGTCCTCGCAGCTGCCGTCGCCGTTGTTGTCGATGAATTCTTTGGCAAGCCTGCGAATATCTTCGAGCGATGCGTATTCGTCTTCGATCAGAAGTTGGTTCTGAGCGTTCACGAGCACCACGAAGATGTTCTTTTCTTTAATGTCTTGTTCCTCGGAACTCTCCTCGGTCCAGGGCGGAAGCTTCACGAGCAAGCCCTTGTCCACGTCCATGGTCGTGGTTACCAAGAAGAAGATCAGCAGCAAGAAGGCGATGTCAGCCATCGATCCTGCGTTGATTTCGGGAACAGCACGTTTCTTACTGGCCATAGGTACGCCTTATTTGCGCAGTCGGCTTAAAGAAGAGTAGAGTACGGCTCCGATTGAGGCCAACGACATGATGTACGTGGCGTTCAATCCGGTAGACACCCAACGCGAACCGCTCTCAGAGATGTTCTTGTAGGATTCGTAGTCCGAACCCGAAGAAATCGCGTAGCTCACGATGAGGATTCCCGCGAGGGCACCAAAACCGATGGCCGAACTGCGAAGTGAGGCGGGGTTGATGAGCATTCCGCGTACTGCGCTAAAGATGGCAAGAGCGATGGCGACCAAGAACATCGCAATCGATACCCAGATAGAAGCGCCTACGTTGAACTCTAGGTTGTCGTCTCCTCCAAAGAAAATGAGGAGCGAAAACACCAGTCCGATGCCCCCAAGGACAACGGCCAGAAGTCGGCTTAATTTATCAAATGACATGGCTCGCTTACTTTTTCAGGTGCGCGGCTACGAGGTCCAAGAAGGTGATCGAAGCATCTTCCATTTTGTTGACCAGGTTGTCGATCATGGCTACAATCAGGTTGTAGAACACCTGAAGAATCATGGCCGCGATCAGACCAAATACCGTGGTCAACAGAGCCACCTTAATACCTCCTGCTACAAGTGACGGGCTGATGTCGCCCGCCGCCTCGATGGCGTCGAAGGCCTGGATCATACCAATTACCGTACCCATGAATCCGAGCATCGGAGCCAGTGCGATGAAGAGCGAAATCCACGAAACGCCGCGCTCAAGCTTGCCGTTTTCAACCGATCCCAAGCTTACGATAGCCTTGTCTACCATGTCAATGCCTTCGTCCATTTTCTCCAAACCTTGGTAGAAAATGGCAGCCACGGGGCCACGGGTGTTGCGGCAAACTTCAAGGGCGGCTGATTTGCCTCCGCTCTTAAGGGCAGCCTCAACCTCTTGCAGGAGCTTGTCGTTGTTGCTGTTCGACATTGAAAGGTAAAGCACGCGCTCGATCGCGATGGCAAGACCCAGAATCAGGGTCAACAGAACCGGAGCCATCCACAAAGGGTCACCCTCGATGAACTTCTCTTTGAGGACTTGCGTGAAGCTCTCCTCTTCTTCAACCGCAGTGGCGGCTTCTTCGGTGGCAGCAGCGGCCGTATCGGCGGCAGCGGCGTTGGTGTCAGTAGACGCTACTTGTTCCGTGGCGGCAGCTTCAGTAGCTTCTTGAGCCAGAACAGGCTGGGTGAACAGAATCCCTGCAGCGAAGAACAGGGCGAGAACCTTTTTCATGGGGTTTTGCGAGGTTGGTTAAACGTTAAAAAATGTCTTTGATGGGCAAAAGTAGGGACTTCAGGTCAATGCAAAAATTATCAGAGCATTAATTTCTTGCCCCCTACCCAATTAGGCCTTAACTGCGGCCCGATGAAGGACGTCGGGCGACAAGTCGGGCGTTGCTAAAATGGCCGCCACGGCATCGCGTGGATGGTCCACCACGGTCCACAAGTCCAGGTGCTCCGGGTTCATAAATTCTTCGTCTACCATGCGCTGCAGAAAGCGGAGCAGGTCGTCGTAAAACCCATTCTGGTTGACGATGACCACGGGCTTCAGGTACTGACCCAGGCGCTTAAGGGTGATTGCCTCGGCGAGCTCTTCAAGGGTGCCGCAGCCTCCGGGCAGCGCAATAAGGCCCTCGGTGTTCGCGAGCAACCCAGCCTTGCGCTCGGCCATGGTGGCGACAAAGGTGAAGTCTTCGACGAGCGGATGGTTCATTTCAATGTCCTTGAGGAATTGGGGCATGACGCCCACCGCTCGCCCACCGCGCGCGATGACCTCCGTGGCGATATGGCCCATGAGGCCGGTTTTGCCTCCGCCAAAGACCAGGACTGCGCCCGCATCGACGAGGTGCTGCGCGAGCTCCGAAGCCCCAGATCGGTAGTCGGGCGCGACGCGGGCCGAACCCGCGCAGTAGACGGTAATACGCGCTCCGCGAAGGTTCCGCTCCATCAGTTTTGCGCGCTTCGGAGTTCGTCCATGCGGGGCACCAAAGCCTCAGCCTCTGCCCGCTTTAAATCAGAAGCTTTGCGGTCGGTGGTCGATAGCTTGAAGGATGCTTCGAGCAGCGATTGGTACTGCTCGGTAAGGCGTTCGAGCTCTGATTTTTTGCGAAAGAATGAAAACATAGGCCCAAAGGTAGGGGCCACCTGAAGACTGGTTGTTTAGCGCCAGCTGGTTTTGAGGAACAAGCCCGCAATGGCGTTGGTCAGCAGTCCGGCTACTGGGGAAAAAAGCGCACTTTGCCAAGCATAGCTCGACAGGGAAAAATAGGTTTCTGCAGCCTCGTAGCTCATGTGGCCTTCGTCAACCGCCAATTTTTGAAAATCCGAGAAGAAATTGGGATTGATGTAGGTAAAAAACAAGTAGTGCACTCCAATGGACACGATTCCCACAAACATTCCCGTGAGCGCCCCCTGCCCTAGCGCTTGCAGGTACGTGAGCGCTCCGCCCAATTCATCTCGTCGTGCAACGAGTCCCCAAACCATGATTGCGGTTGCGGGAATCATGATGAGGTTGGTGTAGAGGTAGTGCTGCCGAATGTAGGTCGTGTGGAGGCCGACGAGGTACTCGCCGATGATCCATATGAATTCCATAAGGGCAAAAATGATTCCGAAACGAACGGCCGTGAGCATAAGGAAAGGTGTCTAGGTACGGTATGAAGATGCACGCAATACCGGATTAGTTGCACGCCTTCCCGACGAATTACCACGGCGGTTGAGCCCGCATCGTATGTGGCTGCGTAAGCGTACTTTTGCAGCATGGTTCGCAAACTTCTGTGGGTTTTGGGTAGCGTGGTGCTTTTGGGCGTCGGCGCGGCCGCGTGGTTGGGTGCATTTAGCACGCTGGTTATCAACGACTCTGTTCAGGGCGGCTACATTGTCGCCGGCTACGATCACGTCGGTCCGTTTGAAGAAATCGGACCCGTGTTTGAGCGCGCCCATGCCACCACCGATTCGTTAGGCATCGTGGCCGAAGCGTACGTTGGGGTTTACTATTCCAACCCCGATGAGGTGGCTGAAGATTCGCTGCAGAGTTTTGCCGGTGTTGTGGTGGGCCGCAGCGAAGAAGAACTGGGTACGCTCGACTACGCCGACCTGCGACTCGAGCGGATTCCTGAAGGACGCGCGCTTTGGATCGAGGCTCCCAAACCCAACGATCTTGCCATGATTGTAGCCATTATGCGGGCCTACCCCAAGCTGGGCGAAGCCGCCAAGCAAGCGGGACTCGAGCCTGGATGGGTATATGAGGTGCACACCGACAGCACGGTGCGTTTTGTGTTCCAGGAGTACCCCGTGGCGCAAGAAGCCATTGATTTGTAATTTTTTGTAGGTTTGTTCAGTATGAACCGGTTATCGTCTCTTTTGGTGGTGCTCCTGCTCGCGTTGGGCAGTGCTTCATTTAGCATGGGGGGCGGTTCCAATTTGGTGGTGTACCCAAATCCGGTTCAGGGAACGCTGCGCGGACAGTTAGAGCTGCCGGGCAGCCAGCCCGTTTCGCTGAGCCTATATGACATGCTCGGCCGTCGGGTTGAGGCTAAAAATTTGCCGTCCAGCCAGCGCCAGTTCGCGTGGGAGGTCGGTCATTTACCTGCCGGAATGTACTGGCTCAAAGCAGAGCAGGGCGACGCCGTCGTGGCGCAGGTTCGCGTGGTGCTCGCCAAGTCCTAAATTCTGATTTTTAATGGGTTAGACGGGCAGCCGTCTTTTTACGTTTAGGTACGACTGCGTTGTTCGTAGCGGCGGAGCTTGCTGATCTAATTCGCAAGACTCATGATCCCACGTTTGCTACGGTTCGGCGCCGCCTTGATGTGCGCCAATTCTTCTCTGGTCCACGCGCAGCCTTTGGCCGCCTGGCACTTTAACCTTGAACGCCTTTCGGCCGACAGCGGCTATGCGGAACTCGAGACCGCCCGCACCCTGGGCTCGTTTGCGAGCGGAACGGGCAGCGGCAAAGCCTGGTCCCTGCGGAGTTTTGCCCCGCAGAGCACTGAGTCCGGGCAGCGAGGTTGGCAGTTGACTGCCAACACCGTGGGGATGGACAGCGTTTGGCTCAGTGGCTTGATGCGCGGGTCGCCCACTTCGTCGCGCTGGTGGAGCGTTCAGATTTCGGTGGATTCAGGTGCCACTTGGACCTCGGTATGGCAGCCCGACACTGGTTGGGGACCGTTCGATGCATGGGTACCCTTTTCGGTAGCGCTTCCCGGCGCTGAGGGCCGCGCACACGTCGGTGTTCGGGCCGTGTCAGTTTTTGCCCCGGTGGCGTTCGCCAATTTTGGTTCGGCGTATGCCGCGAACCAGGCCTATCAGGGCATGCGGGTCAATCCGACTTCTGCAACGCAGAACTACAGTACTTCGGGCACGTGGCGTTGGGAAAACGTGGCCCTTCGCGGCCTCGAATCGCCGGCTACTCAATGGAACGGCCAGCAATGGTCCGCTGGAACGCCTCAAGGGGCTACCAATGCGGAGGTACTGGGGGCCTACACGGGTGCCGGCTTCACCTGCGCCAACCTGCGGGTGGCCCCGTCGGCCGTCCTGAGCGTGCTGCCGGGGGGCGCAGTAGACGTGCGCGGTCGGGCGATCCTCGAAGGGCACGTGGTGCTCCAAGCTGACAGCCAGCAGGTTGCCCAACTTCGGTTGGCCAGCGCGGGCTGGGGAAGCGGCAGCCTTCAAATTTCCACTGTGTGGGCGGACAGCGGGTGGCACCAGTTCGCGAGCCCGTTTGATCAGGTCCCCACCGCATCGAGCGGGATTTTACCGTTCCAGCAGTTTACCTGGAACGCCGACAGCGGCGCCTACCGCGTTCAAGGGATCCCGATCCGGGGACAGGGTAGTTTCGCGGTGGGCCGTGGAAGCGTACAGCTCGAGGGCGCTCTTTCCAGACAGCCCTGGAAGACCTGGTATTTGGACTACACCGCAAGCCCGGTAACCAGCAGCGCTCATTTTTCGACCGCCGTAACCGACGGCTGGAACCTACTCGGAAATCCGTTCGCGTGCGGTTTGGACTTTAGCCTAGTTACCCGATCCAACGTCGACGCTAGCTACTCGATTTGGAATCCCGAACTGTTCGGCGGGCTGGGCGCGTACGAATACTACAGCCCCAGCGGGGGGTCGCTGCCGCCGGTGGTTCCGCCCTTGAGCGGATTTTGGGTGCGCGCTCAAGCCCCGGGCGCCCAGCTGACCACTCCAGATCAAGGCAGCCTCGCGGCCGGAAGCCTCAACCCTGGCGCGCTAAAGCTTCAGATGCAGGACCTCGCCCAACCAGATTGGACTGCGGATCTGTGGCTGTACCCCGACGATCAGGCACGTGAAGCGCTTGATCTGGAGCGGGATGGGGCGGTGCGGTGGAGTCCGGCACCCCTGAGATGGTGCATCGAAGCAACCGACGGCGATGCGTTTGCGAAGCGTTGGAATCCGGACCGCGGCGCCTGGATACGCACCCAGGTCGACAGCGTTCGGGACGTAATCCTTTCAACGTCGAATTCGGGAGGGCCGGTTTGGCTGGTCGGCGAGGGTCACGTGATTCCCGTCGGTGCCCAAGGTAGCCTCGTGCGGCTCGTTGGAACGCAGCGCTGGCGGGTCGTAGGCGGCGCGGTACCAGCAGCCGAAATTGCCGCTCCCAAGGTGCGAACCGGACCCGGATTCCTTTGGATTCCCCAGGCCGAGGAAGTGCGCGTCGCCAACCTCGTCGGGCAAGTCCTGCTCGACGCTCCGCGGGCCGAAGGTCAGGCCTTGGCGCATAGCCTACCCCACGGGCTGTACCTCGTCCGCTACCGAATGGGCGGCACGTGGTCGTCCGTCAAACTCATACTTCAACCTTAAAATCATGAAAAACACACTTTTGGTTGCCGCCCTCGCGTTGGGCTCCTTGCCAACTTGGGCTACAGATGATGCCCTTTTTCAGGAGGCATTTAGCGGAATGTTTGACCCTCCCTACCCGCCCATTGAACTTCGGGCCGCTGAGCCCATGCCTCCCGTTCCGTTGGACGGCGGGGTGTGGCTTTTGCTGGCAAGCGGCATTGCCGCCGCCCGCAAACGGTTGCGGGCATGAAGCACGTGCTCGCACTGTGGCGGTTCCGTCATCTTCTTGTGGCGTACCTTCGGCTGACCTACTTCATCTTATGGAAGCATTAAGCGGTTGGATTCGGCAAAACCGAGCTTTTTTGGGCTTCATTGTCCGGTTTTTAGTGACTTTTTTAGTCCTAAGCTTCGTCTACAGCCTTTATTTGGTGCTCGTTAAGCGCAGCGGCGACCTGGACATGGTGACCTATTGGGTGAGCCGTTTGAGCCACGAAACGGCACGGTTCATGGGGGTGGCAGACTGCGAGTGGTCCTGCTTTCTCGACGGCTGCTATGTGGGCCGCGAAGGCCGAATGGTCAACATTCTCGAGGGCTGCAACGGGCTGAGGTTGGCGATTGTGTATGCCGCATACGTAATCGGAATCGGCGGTTGGACGTGGCGCTCGCTGGTGCAGGCGTTCGCCGGACTTTTTGTGGTTCAGTTGTTCAACGTAGTCCGGATTGGAGCCCTCGTCGCCCTTCGCGACCACGGTGGCGACACCTATTTTTTCTTCATCAAGTACGTCTTTGGGGTCTTCATCTACGGCTCCATCGTTTTGCTCTGGATCCTCAAGCCCCGAATTGACCGATGGATGGGGGCCAAATAGGCAGGGCCCGCAGCTTTTGGCTGTGGAGCCTCAGTTTTTTGCTCGTGTCGATGTTCGTGAGCATCGTGGTGGGCGAAGAAAAGCACGCTTTGGGTTTTGATCCGCTGGGCATTCCGTGGGTACGAAACGCCTACGCCGGCCTGAAAATCGCCCTCGGGCTTGGGTACGCCCGCGCGGTGGGGTTCCGGTGGAGCTGGGTTCTAGGCCTCGTGGGCTTTGCTTTGCTCGTGCGGACCTTCGCCGAGGGAACGTTTACCGTGGCGCTCATTGGCGCGGCTATGGCGTACCGAACGTTGGGGCGAACCTAGCATTTACTGTTCCTGGTTTCTCGCTTCTAGCCCTAAGCGGTAGGCGCAGCATGTTTACATGTTTAAACATTGGTGTGAGATTCTGCCCTATATTTGCCTCATTAATGTTTAAACATCTTTTATATGGCCACTTGGACAATTGACCCCAGCCACTCTGAAATTGGATTTGTTGCTCGCCACCTGGTAATCACCAAGGTTCGCGGACATTTCGCCGAATACCAAGGTAGCGTTAGCTCCAGCGACGAACAGCTGAACGACCTCGCTATTTCGTTTGAGGCGAACGTCGCCAGTATCAGCACCAAAAATGCCGACCGCGACAACCACCTCAAGTCTGCTGACTTTTTTGATGCCGAAAACCACCCAACGTTGACGTTTGTATCGACCTCGGCCAAGCGCCAAGGAAGTTCGCTCGAGGTTGCCGGCCTCATGAGCATTCACGGCGTCGAGAAGCCCGTAGTGCTGAATGTTGAAGTTGGCGGCGTTGCCAAAGACCCCTGGGGCAACACCAAGGCTGGATTGAGCTTCTCGGGCAGCATCAACCGCAAAGACTTTGGCCTAGCATTTCACGTGCTCAACGAGGCCGGCGATCTGCTGGTAAGCGACGAGATCAAGCTTGAAGGGGACGTACAGCTGAAGCTCGAGGCCTAATCCTTATTGGTTTTAATTAGGAGCCCTCGGGGCGGGGTGAATCCCGACTCGAGGGCTTTTTCGTTCGTGCACCCTCAGGGAGGCAGCCGCACACCCAGCAAACTGCGGTACTTTTAGGGTAAACTCCAACCTGATGCACCGCTTTTTGCTTTTGGCCCTTTGGGGCAGCTGTTTGCCCGTATCGGCCCAATGGACGGCCAGCACCGCCGTTAATACCCCGGTGGCCACGGGCACAACCGACGACCTTCAGGCGATCACCGGTCCCAGCGGCCGCACCTACGTCGCCATGTTTCAACCCACGACGAACGGATACAGTCCGCGCCTCCAAGTGCTCAACGAACAGGGATTTGCGCGACTCGGAAGCAACGGAATGGCATTCAACACAACGACGTCGATGAGCTCCTACACGGTGACCTGGGACATGCGTCTGGACGCCAACGAACACGTCTACATCGGATTTACCGGAACCGGAAACACCGACGCCGTCGTACACCGGTTAGATAGCGCGGGCAACCACGTGTGGAACACCGCAGGGATTGGGCTCGGCCAAGGCTACGACGTGAAGCTGCTCCCGCTCCTCAGCGGAGACCTCATGGTGGGCTGGCTCGACGCCAACGGGAGCGGCGCCAAGCTGCGCAAAATCAGTGCGGCGGGCAGTTTTGCGTGGCCCGCGGCGGTGACCATCGCTTCACCAACGGGTTCCGGTCAAGTTCAGGTCGGTGAACTGATGGAGTACAGCAACGGTGACGTGCTGGTGATTTTTTATGTGCGCACCGGATTTGGCCCCTCGGCCCTCCCCTACGCGCAGCGGTACACGGCCTCCGGCACGTCGGTCTGGCTTCAGCCCAAAGCGCTGACCAGTGGTTGGTACGTCTACAGCAACCGCCGGTACCCTCTGGTGCAGCGAGGCGACACGGCCTACTTCGGAATGGCCGCCGCCCAAGGCCTTGATTTGCAGGCCAAGGTTCAGCGCATCAATCCATTGGGCGGACTTCCTTGGGGCGCCAACGGCGTGGACGTTTCGACGCTCAACAACCAGTACGAACGTGATTTGAGCTTGGGCATCGTTCCAGATGGCGATGCGCTGTTTGTTGCGGCCGAGGTGACTCCGCTCAGTCAAGGCCAAATGGGAACCTTAGTGCAGAAAATGCACCTCAAGACGGGCGCGCTTCCGTGGGGAAGCGCAGGGCGCATGCTGTTCAATCCCAGCAGCAAAGACCAAGGGCCCAAAGGTGATTTAGGCTTTATTGACAGCAAGCCCGTGCTGGTCTACAGCGACGGATTCAACAACGGGGGTACTCCGGTTCGGCTGCTGGCGGCCTTCCTCGATACGGCGGGAGCGCTCGTCGACAGCATTCCTTTGGCCACCTACGCGGCGCCTAAGGGTCGGATTCATTTGAGCGGAGCCGCGGGCTTTGACGTGACCGCCGTATGGTCAGAGGATCGGGGCGCCGGCAGCCTCGGCTTTGCGCAGCGCCTGAACCGCACCCCATGTCCGCCAGTAAGCGCAGGTATCGGCTGGGGATCGCTGCTCGATTCGGCCTGGATGTGGTACAGCGGAAGCGGCGCGGATTCGCTGTTCTGGGAGTTTGGCGACGGAACAACGGCCTCGAGCAGCGCGAGCGACACGCTGCGGCATTCGTATGCGGCCAACGGAAGCTACCCGGTCGTGCAGTACGCGTTTCGCAGCTGCGGTTCCACCGATACGGCACAGTGGAGCGGACTTATTCAGGGCATTGGCACGGCCGAACCGGGTGTGCGTGCGCTTCAGGTGCTGCCGACGCGTACCCCAAATGAGGTGGTGCTGCACGCTGCGCGTCCGGTGTCAGCCGTGTGCTGGGATGTTTTGGGTCGCCCCGTGGGGTCCATTTCGCGCTGGGAACCCGGAACGGCCTGGACGCCCTGCGCCAACTGCCCCGACGGGGTGTACTACCTCGAGCTGAACGGCCACGATCGTCAGGCAATCGTGCTCAGTCGGCGCTAAAAAGCTCACGACGAGCGGTAGGCTACCTCGTGGTAGGTTTTGGCGTGCGGACCAAAGAAGATTCGCGCAAAAATCCGCACCGCGGCCAAGCCGTCGAGCACGAAACTCAAGGAAAAGAGTACCGCGAGGCCCAACTGCTGTTCGCCGATGTGGGCAAAAAGCAAGTCTTCGCCCAAAAAGGCGGTGGTGATGGGAAATCCGGAGATGGCAAGGCTAGACAAGAGTACGGCAAACGACAGGCGCGGATGTTCGTAGTAGTGGCCGTGAAAGCGCGTGAGGTCGATTCCGCCTTCGAGCCGGCGCAAGCGCTCCAGGGCTAATACGCCGACGAGGGCCGCTAGGTAAATTCCGCCCAAGTACAGCAGCGTTGAAGGCACGTCAAGGCTAGAATTAAAGGCCACCGCCAACGCGATGAAGCTGTGGTTCATGACGAGCAAAAACCAGGCGAGCCGCGCGTGCCGCCGTTCCGCAAAGGCCTTAAGTACCGAAACCACAGCAATGCTCGCGGCCACGTAGGGCAGCGCGGGCTGAAGGTCCGAGGGCACCCATTCTGGCCGTAGGAGCAAGGCCACCAAGACCAAGATTATGGGACCAAAGAGCGCCATGGCGCGGGTGACGGTCAAGAAATCGAGCTTGCGGCCCAAGGCCTTGAGGGGGTTCCAAAGCGCACGGTACAGGAGGGTATCGAGGCCAAATTCCGTGACCGCGAGAACGTAGAGGCTGCTGCTTAAGCGTTTGGGAAGTCGGTGTTCGTAGCTGCGGCGGTTCGGATCAAAGCCAAAGAGCTGCTCGCGAATTTGGTAGGTGACGACCGAAGGCGAAATAAGCAGTTGGTAGGTGCGCAGCAAGGCGTTGCCCGAAATGTGTACGAGGGCGAGCACGTTCCAGCCTAAGGCGATTTCGATGAAGATGAGTCCGATTTGGGCGGCCGAGGCGTAGGCTATTTGGGCCTTAACCGAGGACTGAACGCGGGCTATTGCGGTGGCAACGAGGGAGGTAGCCAGTCCGATTCCGCCCACCAACCAAGGCATAAGGGCAAGTTCACCCCAAAAAGCATGCGTACGCAGCAAGATGAACGCCCCCATATGAACCGACAGGGAGCCATAAAAAATGGCGCTGGACGGCGTCGGACCCTCCATGGCACGCGGTAACCACGGGGTAAACGGGAGTTGAGCCGACTTAGCCATCGCGGTAAGGAGTACCGAGAGCGCGATCACCCACGCCATGCCCTGATGGCCCGAAAGGTGTTCGCGCACCAGCTCGTGGCCCTCAAGCATAGAAAACTGGACGTTGGCGTGCCAAAAGTGATGGCTCATCCACATGGCGAGGAGAAGGCCGACGTCAGCGACGCGGTACACCGAGAAGACCTTTAGGGCGTTTTTAACCGGCAGGTAGCGGTCGCGGTAGAAGGCAATGAGCAGGAACGACGAGACGCCAAGGACCTCCCAGCCGGCAAAGAGGGTCTCGAAGTTTCCGGCGAGCACCGTCAACGTGTAGCCCAAGTAGAAAAACCAGATGTTCGAAAAAAACCGGCCGTATCCTTTTTCGCGGTGCATGTAGACCGAACTGTAGGCGGCCACAAGCGTGAAAAGCCCTGCACCTAGGAGTAAGAAAACCACCGCCAGCGCGTCGAGGTGCACCGCCGCAATGAACTGGTAGCCGTCGGTCGAATAGATTTCGAGGTTGAGGTCGGTCCAGGGTTGGCGTCCTTGGTAAAGCCACCAAGCCGCGGCCGTGGCGATCGCGGCCAAGTGGGACCCGGCAGCGGTGAGGGTCCAGCGCGCGATGCGGCGCTCCGCCCGGGGTGGAAAAAGCAGCACTCCGAGGTAGGCCACCAAAGGCGCCAGGGTGATGAAGTACAGTAACGCGTTCATACTAAAAAGAGGTTCGAATAAGGTGTACAGGAAGGTTTTCGCGGGAGGTCGCGGTGAGCTGGGTCACGTCGGCGACCTCGGGAAGCGACGGAGTAAACGGCACATAGGCCTCGTAGCGTCCGCCGGGGCGGTAGCGCCAGCGCTCGCGGGTGCCCGGATCGATGAGCACCAGGTGAATCCACTCGCGGTCAAACCAGGCGCGGGTCGCGGGGGCCCGGTCCAGCACCCGGTCGACGACGTCGCGGCGCTGCACCACCACCATCAGGAGGCGCACGGGATCGTGCACCTCAATCATTTGGCTCGGCAATCCCGGGCGCAGGTCGCCGTCGATGCCGTTGGCTACGCCGATCAATCCCATAACGTTGTGCGGAAGCTTGGTCCCGGCACCGAGTCGTTGGTTGTCGACCCGCGAGAAGTAGTACTCGAGGTTGATTCCCCCGCACACGGGAGCGGCGGCGCCCAAAATCGTCTGTAGAGCCATGCCGTCGGGGTCCTGCGCGGGGTCGTAGCTGTTTAAAAATGCCCTGCGGTCCAAAAAGACGTGGTCGGTAACCGTGCGCGGAGCCACTATGGCCATGGCGTTGGTAGCGTGGTTGAGTTCTGGGCGGGGCTCAAACAGCGAGGCGGAGCGCCTGCGCGCATGGTTGCGGGCCGTGGCCCCATCTGCGCCCAATTCAAGGGCCTCGAAGCGCCGAGCCCGCTCTTGGGCGTTGCGCTCGCTGGCCGCTTCAAAATCGCGTACCGTCTGCTGGTGGGCGCTGAACTGTTCCGCCGTGAGCCCGTCGAGGTCATAAAAAGCGAGCTCGTCGCGGGTGGTGTCGCGCAACCCCGGGATGAAGCGTGTGGCGTCGGGGATCGCGATTCCGCGTTGGTCCAAGCGCGCGCGAACCTCTGGATCGTTGGCCATGCGGCAGTAGGCGCGCGAATTCACCGAGCCGGCGCGACCGCTGCAGGCTCCGCAGTCGTAGGCCGCGAAGTGCGGATTGTTGGTCGAACTCGCCCCGTGGCCAATCACGTAGACCCGGGGGGCAAAGCCCGAAGTCAACCCCGTGGTGGTCAGCACGCTCGCCACACGGTCGGCCATCTCGTCGAGGGTGTAGCCGATTTGAACACCGTGTTCGTGCTCGCCCGCAAAGGCTACGGTCAACTTGGCCTGCTCGTCGACGTGGTCAAAGGCCAGCGACGTTCCGGCCTGTGCACTCGGCCGCAGGAGGTGGTAGGCCAGCTTAACGACGGACCAAAATCCCAAGGTTTGCGACCAAAACCATCCCCCGACCACCGAATGGGACGCTTTTTCGAGGTTGCGCTCCTTGGCCCGAACCGACCGGGTGCCAACCGACTTGATGCCGTGCTTTGGTGTCACTGGCGCCGGGCAGACTTTGACCGGAAACTTGGCGCCTTCGGGCAAGTAGTAGGCGTCGATTCCAAAAAAACCGGGCGTACCAAAGGTTTGGATGCGCGGATTTAGGTATTCCACGTGCCGGCGAAACGAACACTCGCGGTCGTCAATGCAGAAAAAAGCCTGTACCTCGGGGCGGACTGGGGCGGTGTGCAGGTCAAGGCTCAGGCCCAGGCCCAGTAAGGCTGGGTCGTAGCAGCTCCACTCCAAGGCCTCTTGCCAGAGGCGCAGGATTTCGTCTTTTTCTCCAAACTCCACGTCGCCAAACAGGTCCACCGGGGGCTCGGTGAGCAGGGCCGAAAGGGGCACCACCGAGCTGCCTTCGTGCACCCAGAGTGCGTCCCATTCAAGGAGCAATTCGACAAAAATGAAGTCTTCGAGGCGAATCGGACGTTGATCCAGCAGGCTGTGGGGCAAATCTTCAATGGCCGATACCATACCCGACCAACCCTGGTGGGCAAACTGCTGGTCGAACAGGTAGTGCGCAAAAAGCGAGGGGTCGCCGACCACCTTGGACAGCAGGTCTTCGAGCTGCACGTTGGGGTCGCTAAGGGCTTGGCGCACCTCAGGTCGGTGAATCAAGTGGACCGCCGACGACGCTTCGAGCTGCGCCACGGCCGCGCGAAAAGACTTGGCTCGCGACTCGGGAAAGCTCCAAATAGCAATTCCCTGGTCGAGGTAGCTGTTAATTAACCGAAACAGTTTGGGGTGGACGAGGGCGTCGAGGTCGACGCCGCGCAACCTTTTCCACGCGCCGCGCAGCTGACCCATGCGTTCGCGGTGCTCGTCCGAGAACGTTGCAAAATGCATTTTTTGCTCCCACTTGGTGCGCTCAGGCTCGGGCACGGACTTTAGGGCGTATTCCACCGCGGCCGGGCTGATTTCACCGCGGCCGTAGCGCGCACGGTAGTCGCTTAGCGGCAAGGTGGTTTTGTAGCCAAGCAGTTCGTTGGCTTTTTTGAGGCCCATAAAAAACGAATCGTTCTGAAAGGCGTGCAGGCTGTTGTGGTGCACAAAGTCCTTGAGCGGAGCCTGTGCAGGCAAATAGTGCTTCAGCTCGTGAAGCACGTGGTGGCGATCGAATTTGCTCATCGCTACGGAATAAAAACTTGGTACTGAAGGGTGAACTCACTGCGGCGAGCGGTGGCCGTGGCCAATCCCGAGGGCGTTGCCGCGCCATAAACCGGTCGAATCCCCCAATCAAGGCTCATTTTGCTCTGATGGCCGTTCTCGAGGAGGTTGAGTCCGAGGTGGGTAATCCACATGGGGCGCTCGAGGCGGTCCGAGGTGGCCCGGCGGGCCGAGGCGTAGGGCTGAATGCGCGGCGCTCCTTCGCTACGTTCGGGGCTTATCCAAGCGGCCTGCAGGTACCAGGAGGTCCCGGTGGTGAACATGGGGTAGGAATTTCCGGTTCCGCCCAGCGAGGCCAAGGGATTCAAGCTACCGTTAGCCGGATTCATGATGCCGTTGTTGCGCTGGTAGCCGGGCCCGTAGTTGGTGGCAAAAAATCCGACGTAGCCTGAAAACGCCGCATGCCGGGCGCCGTAGGGCTGCTCCGCAAAGAGGGCCACCGAGGCTAAGGTCACGGGATGCTCCAACGTATCGGAACCGTTCAGCGACCACATCGCGCGTGCCTGGTGAATGGCCCCCGCCTCCAGATTGAGGATGCGCTTGGACCCCAAGTAGGTTCCCGCCATGTAGGGCGTGGTGTGGGGCTCGCGCTCGGCAAGGTTCCAAATCAGCAACCCTTGGTACTGCGGAGTAGCCGACCGCGGATCAAAGCTGGCGTGCTCGCTCAAGCTGGGGCTCGAGCCCGACGAGGCATAGGCAAACGGGGTAGTAAACGCAACCCGGTAGTCGAATTGGGCCACCTGGCCCCGGGCGTAGACGCTGAACTTGCGCGAGAACTGGTCGGTTTGGTCGACGGTTGCCTGGGCAAACACGGGTACGTCGAGGGTCGCTATGCTCGCGATCGCGGGTTGGCTGAACCGGCTCAGTCCGTTTAGAATCGTAAGCCCCGCTCCCACCTTGAGTTGATTTTGGGTCGAAATCCTGCGCTCGATTACGGCGTCGTGCACGAAGAGCTGGTTCTTGCGGTTGCCCCCGTTTCCCGGCGAAAGCGCATTCACGTTGTTCATTCCGATTTGGCTGTAGAAGAACACGCGCGGGGTAACCTGGCCAAAAATCTGAACACGGGTACGGCGCAGTCCGATGTCGGCGGTCCAATCCTTGGGGGTCCCGTTGACGGTAGTTTCTGGGTTGCTCTGGTTGGCGCGGACCCAAACCTGGTTGAGACCGGTCCACTGAACGTAGGCGGTTCCCGAAGCGTTTAGTGGGGTCCGCAAAGCCTGCGCCTCGGCGCGGCCGATGGACGCGAACCCCAAGACGGAGGCCGCGACGAGGTTACGTGTGGCGCGCCTCATTTTTTCACCACTCGAGTGGAAAGCTCGTGCTTGCCCAACGGCTTCGCGTCTTCGGGGTACAGCACCTCAAGGTGTCCGTTGGCCCGCTCGACTTCGTGCTGAACCGCGTGAATGAGCTCCATCGTGCTGTGATCCAGCAGCTTTGCTTTGCGCGCGTCGACCACGGCGTGCGGAGCCGTTTTAAGCGGTTCAAGCGTTTTGCCCAGCTTCAAAATGTTGGCGAACGAAAAAGCGCCTTCGAGCTCAATGTGTTCTCCGTCATCCCGGTGCTCGGTGTGAATCTGCGCTCGGGTAACGCTTCGCAGCTTGCCCTTCAAGCTGAGCACCTGCAGCAAAAACTCGACGGCAATGCCCGCAAAAATTCCGACCAATAAATCCTCAGTGAGCGTCAACACAATGGTCACCAAGAACACCGCCAATTGATCCCAGCCGATTTGGAAGGTGCTGCGAAAGAGCTTGGGGTTGGCCAAGCGGTAGCCCGTGAATATCAGCATGGCGGCGAGGGCGCTGAGCGGAATCATTTGAAGGAGCCCGGGGAGCAGCGCGACAAAGAGCAGCAGCGCGAGACCATGGTAAAAATTGGCCCATCGGGTTTGGGCGCCGTTGGAAACGTTGGCGCTGGATCGAACGACTTCGGCAATCATGGGGAGTCCGCCCAAAAGTCCCGAAACGCTGTTGCCCAGTCCAACGGCGAGCAAGTCGCGGTTGGCATCGGACTTACGGCGGTGCGGATCCAGGCCGTCGACCGCCTTCACGGTCAGAAGCGACTCAAGGCTTCCGACTAACGAAAACATGAGCACGAACTTCCAGGTTGTGGCCGAGCCCAGCATTCCGAAATCCGGAAGCACGAATCCCGCAGAAAACGATTCGGGCAGGTGGACCAAAAATTTGGGGTCGAGGACAAAGTAGGAACCCAAACCGATTCCCAGGACCAGCACGATTAACTGGGGCGGAACCGCCGCTTTAAACTTCTTAAGCGGAAGCCACGCATACCCGAAAAGCAGCGCGAGGCTCGAGAGTCCTACTACCGCATCGTGGGCGTCGGCGCGGCGCACGAGCTGCGGTAGCTCCATCAGCAGGGCAATCGGCGTCTTGCCCTCGGGAGTTGCCCCCAGGAGTACAGGGAGTTGCTTGGCGATGATGATAATTCCAATGGCCGCAAGCATCCCGTGCACCGCCGAAGTGGGAAAGAAATCCACGTAGCGCCCGAGCTTGAGCAGGGCAAAAGCGACCTGAACGGCGCCCGTGATGACCACGACGGCCAGCGCGTAGCGGTAGCCGGCAGCGGCGTCGCCGCGACCCAGTTCGGCAACCGCGGCCACCGCAATCGAAATCAGTCCAGCAGCTGGACCCTTGATCGAAAGCCGGGAGCCCATGAGCGGGCTCACAAGCAGTCCGCCCACCATGGCGGTAATGATGCCCGCAAAGGGCGGAAACCCACTGGCCATCGAAATTCCGAGGCAAAGAGGGAGCGCGATGAGAAAGACCAAGAAGCCCGCGCTGAGGTCTTGGCTAAAATGTGCCTTCAGGCCCGCAAGGCCGTCTTTAGGCAAAGACTTTGACATAAGTAACTAGAAATGAGCATTAAAAAAACCGTTTTCGGCAGTGCGCCCAGGGGCGCGCGCAGAGCGGGTTTAGGCTCAAATTCTAAATACTTCGTACTCTAAATAAAGGGTTTTGGGCTGCGGAAATTTCGCGGCCGATGGACGCAAAACGTCCGACTGGGTAATCCAGAATGATTTGGGGTGCACCGGGCTGAGGAACGCCTCGTCCAAAACGGGAATTCCGTCGCTGCCGTAGTCTGATTCGCCCGACTCGTCGGCCTCGGTTTCGACCTTTAGCTCTTCGGAGAGCTCCTTGCCGCCCGCCACCCGCTGCAGGTCGTCCCCCGCAAAATCGGTGACCACCGAAACGCCCAAGGGGTGACGTACCTCCCGGTGGGCGTAGCCCGAAAGCACCGATCCCGCCAATATCCACAGGGCTACAGCCAGCAGGTGCAGCGAGGGAATCCAACGGTTTTTCTTTACGAAACGGTACATAGTGCTATGAGGTGGGCAAATATCGGTCCAATTTGGCGACTTTTAGCACCAAATGAGTGAACTACGTGTTCTAGGTTTACACCCATGAAGGAATACTGGAACCAGCGCTTTGCTGAGGATGAATTTGCCTACGGCGATGCCCCACACGTGAGCGTGCGCGAGCAGTTCAGCGCTCCGGGCTCGGGCCGCGTGCTCTGTTTGGCCGAAGGACAAGGCCGCAATGCGGTGTACCTCGCTAGCTTGGGTTACGAGGTTACGGCGTTGGACTTCAGCGAGGTGGGCCTTGAGCGCGCCCAGGACTTGGCGTCGCGCCATGGGGTCGCAATTCACAGGCTTCAAGCGGATTTGAGCACGTACGAATTTGAGCCCCAGGCCTGGGACGGAATCGTCTCCATTTTTGGCCACCTGCCAGCGCCCGTGCGCGCTCGGGTCCATGCCCAACTTCGCGGGGCGCTCAAGCCCGGCGGTTGGCTGCAGCTCGTGGGCTACCACCCAAAGCAGCTCGAGTACGCCACGGGCGGACCGCAAGAGCCCAGCATGCTGTACACCGTTGACATTCTCAAGGCGGAACTCGGGGAAGGTTGGACCTTTGAGGTCGCCGAGGTCGTAGAACGCGAACTCGAAGAGGGGCCCTACCACCGCGGTATGTCGGCCTTCATACACCTTTTGGCCAGAAAACCAGCAACCAGCAACTAGCAACAAGCAACTAGCAACCAGCAACCAGCAACTAGCAACCAGCAACCAGCAACTCAAATGACTGACCTCGATATTGCCCGTTCCGTTACCCCCCAACCCATTGGGGCGATTGCTTCGCGACTCGGAATCAACCCCGAGTTCCTCGAGCCTTACGGCCGCACCAAAGCTAAAATTCCGCTCGAGGTCCTGCGCGAGCCCCAAGGGCAGCTAGTTTTGGTGACGGCGATTAGCCCGACTCCGGCGGGTGAAGGCAAAACGACCGTGACCGTGGGCTTGACCGACGGGCTCAACCGCATCGGCGAGCGGGCGGCAGCGGCGCTGCGCGAACCCTCGCTAGGCCCCGTTTTTGGCATCAAAGGCGGAGCCGCCGGGGGCGGCCGGTCGCAGGTTATTCCGATGGAAGACATCAACCTGCACTTCACCGGCGACTTTGCGGCGGTAGAGAAGGCCAACAATTTGCTGGCCGCACTGATCGACAACGACGTGCAGCGCAAAAACCGCGTCGGGCTCGACCCCCGGACCATCGTGTGGAAGCGCGTGATGGACATGAACGACCGCGCCCTGCGTACCCTCGTCATCGGGCTGGGCGGCAAGGCGGGCGGGGTTCCGCGCGAAAGCGGATTCAACATCACTGCGGCCTCTGAAGTCATGGCCATTTTGTGCATGAGCCGCGACCTCGACGACCTGAAGGAGCGTTTTGCGCGCATTTATGTGGGCGACACCTGGGACCGCCAGCCAATTTTTGCGGCCGACCTCAAAGCCCCCGACGCGATGGCGATTTTAATGCGCGACGCCATTAAGCCCAACCTCGTGCAAACGCTTGAGGGCAACCCAGCTATTTTGCACGGCGGACCCTTTGCCAACATCGCCCAAGGAACCAACTCGCTGATTGCTACGCGAATGGCGCTGGGCTATGCCGACTGGGTCGTAACCGAAGCCGGATTTGGTGCGGACCTGGGCGCCGAGAAGTTCTTAAACCTCAAGAGCCGCGCAGGAGGCCTGAAGCCCTCGGTCGCGGTGCTCGTCGCAACCGTTCGGGCCCTAAAGTACCATGGGGGCGTAGCGCTGACCGACCTGGGAACGCCCAACGCGGAGGCGGTGGTCCGCGGAAGCGCCAACCTCTCCAAGCACATTGAGAACTTGCAGTCGTTTGGGCTTCCAGTGGTCGTGGCGATTAACGCGTTTGCCGCCGACACCACCGAAGAGCACGAGGCGATTCGCCAGGCCGCCGCGGCCTACGGTGTCGATGCGGTGCTCAGCGAGGGCTGGGCCCACGGCGGCGGCGGAACCGCCGAACTCGCCCGCGCCGTGGTGGCCGCGTCGAAGGGTCCGGTCGCCCCGAAGTTCACCTACGAACTCAGCCACTCGATGGAAGAAAAAATCGTCAAGATCGCCACCCAGATCTACGGGGCCGACGGCGTGGTCTTTGCTCCCGCCGCTCGCGCTTCAATGAAGCGAATGGCAGAAATTGGACTCGGCGAACTGCCCGTGTGCATGGCCAAGACCCAAAAGTCGTTTACCGATAACGAGAAAATTCTGGGGCGTCCCTCGGGGTTTGACGTCACCGTGCGCGGACTCGAGGTCAGCGCTGGGGCAGGATTCGTGGTTCCGCTCCTCGGCGACATGCTGCGAATGCCCGGATTGCCGGAGGTTCCGGCGGCCGAACACATAAAAATTGACGGCGCAGGGCGCATTGAGGGTTTAAGCTAGTGACTAGCAACTAGTTACTCGCGTACAGTGACTAGCAACTAGTTACTCGCGTGCAGTGACTAGCAACTAGTTACTCGCGTGCAGTGACTAGCAACTAGTTGCTAGTGACCAAAGTCGCTCTAAAATTTAATGTGGAATTATTCTAAATAGCGCGCCAAGCGACCGCGTTCGCGTTGTAGGTTTGCAGTCTATTTAAAATCATTCTAAATATGATCAGTGCGCTGGTTGGCCTTGGTTTGGCTGTGTTTGGCGGGGATTCCGCTCGGGTTGATAGTCTTCACTTAGTTGAAATTCATGCGGTTTCGAGTTTTGGCATCGGGCAGTCCGCCCGAAACCTAGGCAGCGGAATCCACGTCGAATCCCGCGTGCTGCAGCAGTTTTTTACCCAAAACCCCAACGAAGTGGCGGCAACGGTTCCGGGCCTCATGACGCGCGACGAAGACGGCTTTGGCCTTCGCATGAACTGGGGAATTCGCGGCACCGGCACCGAGCGAAGCAGCCGGATTGTGCTTATGGAAGATGGGGTGCTCACGGCTCCGGCGGCCTACAGCGCCCCGGCGGCCTACTACCAGCCAAGCGTGCTCCGCATGGCCGGCATCGAGGTGACCAAGGGTTCGAGCCAAATTGCCGCTGGTCCGCAAACGACGGGCGGCGCCATTAATTTTTTATCGAGCCCGGTCGACCTCAAGCAGCGCATAAAGTTCCGATCTGCGCTGGGCAGCTACGGGTCCGCGTTTGCCCACAGTCAGGTTTCGCTGGGCGGACCGCGGTGGGCCACTTCGGTAGAATGGCTCCGCCAGCATTCCAACGGTTTTCGGCAGCTCGACGGCCGGGGCCCCGGAGGGACCGGTTTGGACCTCAACGAATGGGTGGTGAAGAGTCAGCTGCGACTCAATCGTCGTAATACGCTGTTATTTAAGGCCCTAGGCAAGGCTGAAGCGTCAGCTCAGTCCTACCTCGGTTTGACCGAAGCCGACTTTTCAGAAAATCCCTACCGGCTGTATGGGCTCGGACAAAAGGATTTTTTAAAAAGTCAGTTTGGGCAGGCCTGGGCCCGGCACCTCTGGACGGGTCGCCGCGCTGAGCTGAGTACGACGGTCTACCTTCAGCAGTTTGCCCGCAATTGGTACAAGCTCGACGGCCTTTCGGCCGAGGGCGGACCGCTCACGTCGATAGCTTCAGTCCTTCGCAACCCCGGCGCCGCGGAGTACCGCGTGCTTACCCTTGATCTCGCGGGCCTTGGTGAGGCCGACGTCAAGGCCAACAACCGCAGCTACGGTTCGGGCGGAATACAGACGCACGGCCGACGAATGCTAAGCCGGAATGCGGACGTGCGCCTAGGTGCCCGGATTCACCGCGACTTCAGCGACCAGCTTCAGTGGAGCGACCGCTTTGAGGTTGCCCAGGGGCTGATGCGCCGCGTGGCGCACGGAAGTCCCGGGTCAGCGGGTAACCAGCGCTTGAGCACCTCCGCGGGGTCTGCATACGTCGAGGCCACGCTGCGGCGGGGCCGTTGGACCGCGGTTCCCGGGGTTCGGATGGAATCGATGTACAGCTTAAATCGAAAATGGAGCGCATCGGATTCGCTCCGCCTTGCATCCGGCACCCAGAATTCGGCGTGGACGACTGTGGCCCTACCGGGGTTTCGCGTTCAGCGCCGCGGACGCGACCACCTGGCTTTTGCTAGCGTACATCGGGGTTTTGCTTCAGGTTCTGCCACTTCGGAGGTTCGGGCAGAGCAAAGCGTGAATGCCGAGATGGGTCTGCAAGTCAGTCGCCGAGGTGTGGATGCAACGGTCACAACGTTTGCGACGTGGTACCAAAATATGTTGGGGAGTGACTTGGCCGCTTCGGGCGGAAGCGGTTCTGGGGATTTGTTCAACGCTGGTTCGGCACGGGTTCTGGGGGTCGAGGCTTCGGGTACGGTTCGGCAGCGTTGGGGCCGCGTTTCGGTGGAGCATCAGCTGCAAGCAACGTGGATGAACAGTGCTTTTACGTCCTCGTTTAAGGCGTCGACCGACGTGTGGCGCGAGGTCGCGGTGGGCGACCCTATTCCGTACACACCTAGTTTTCAAGGAACTGTGCGCAGCGAAGCCCGCCTTGGGCTTTGGGGCTTGGTCACCCAGGTTCAGTATACTGGTTCTTCGGCGACGGGTCTGGGTCTTGATTTGCCTGCGCGAACGCTGGTTCACAGCGGAATTTTTGTTGCGCCCGCGCCTGCTTGGCGGATCCAGCTCGACGGCAGCAACCTCACGGGATCGCGCGTTGTTGCTTCGCTGCATCCAGCCGGATGGCGCGTGACAGGCCCGAGAATGCTGCGTTTCGGGATAAGCTATGGGTGGTAAATGCATGAAACGTGTTTAAACATGTTAAATGCGTACCTTTGAACCATGAATATTGTCGCTTTTGGTGCCTCCTACAGCCGTACCTCGATTAACCGCCAGTGGGCGGAACACGTCGCCCGCCAACTTCCGGGTGCCGGCGCGGTCCGTGTACTCGATTTAAACGATTACGATTTGCCGGTGTACACGGTGGAACGAGAGCAGAAACTGGGAATTCCCGAGGCCGTAGGCCAATTTGTTGCCGAGCTGCAGGCGGCCGACGCCGTCGTGATTTCGTTTGCGGAATACAACGGGTCCTACGCGGCGGGCTTCAAAAACCTGTTTGATTGGGCGTCGCGCCACACGCTTAAAATGTTTGAAGCGAAGCCCACGGTACTGCTGTCGGCGGCTCCGGGTCCGCGCGGCGGACTCACGGTTCTTCAGTCGGCGGTGGAGCGGTTTCCGCGCCACGGTGCTGAGGTTGTGGGCAGTATGGCGTTGCCCCGGTTCAAAGAAACGTTTCACCCGGAGCAGGGCGTGGTCGACAAGGCGCTGCGCGCCGAGCTCGAGGGACTGCTCGCGAAGTTTGCGGCCGCGGTAGCGGTTCCGCGCCAAGGTTGAGCATGGCACGCATTCTCGCGGTGGGCACGCACCCCGACGTGATGGCGGTCGTCGATCGACTGCTTCGCAGCCAACCCGGCTGGGAACCCCAAGTCGAGACGTGCGCTTCAGATGCACTGGCTGCCTTGCGCAGCGTCGGCGGATTTGATGTGCTGCTGTTGGGCGCCGGACTGAGTTCCGAGGAAGAATCGGCGCTGCATACGGCGGCAGGTGCGCTGGTACCGAAGGTTCCCGTGGTTGCCCACTACGGCGGCGGGAGCGGACTACTTTTCGCCGAGGTTTGGGGGGTGCTGGGGCGGTAGCAGTCTACCTTTAACCAAATGCATCCCCTCGAAGCGCTCCTTGGTTCGTGGAACCAACTAAATGTCTTGGATTCCCCAAGCAGCGAGGCTCTGTTGTGCATGGCCCGCACGCAAAATATGGATCGCGGAAACGTCATACAGCCCGTGGGCCAACCCTGCCGGACACTGTACTTTGTTGCCGAAGGTTCCGTTCGAATACACAGCGTGCACAAGGGACACGACGTCACCGAACGCATTGTGCTGGCCGGCGGTTTTGCGGCGCGGGGCGAGAGTTTGTTTGACCAAAGTCCGGTGGAAAAAGGCATTGAGTGCCTGTCCAGCGGAACCCTCGTGGCCTTACCTACCCCGGCACTGTTCAGCAATTTTGAGGCCCACCGACCCCTCGAACGCGCCTTTTACAAAATGGTCCAACAGGACTACGTCCGACAGATTAAACGTTTGGAACGCATTCAAACGCTTAGCCCCGCAGAACGCTACGCGCAACTCCTGGCAGACGAGCCCGAATTGCTGCACGAGGTTCCGCTCAAGCACTTGGCGAGCTACCTGGGCATAACCCCCGAGAGCCTCAGCCGAATTCGCGCCCGCCGAACTTAACAATCGTCAAGGCGCAGGCAGGCGGCAGCTCAGAGTTTTGCTCCATGCCTTCAGCCCACCTCGGCCTTCGCCGCAACCTCGCTCAATTCAGCCTCTTGGTGCTGGTCAACGCCCTCGTGGGGGCCATGGTCGGCATGGAACGCAGCATCTTAGGGCCCCTCGCCGAGACGAGGTTTGGGCTGACGAGCACCGCGGTACTGATGCAGTTTTTGGTGGCCTTCGGCCTCGCCAAGGCCCTGGCCAACTACGCGACGGCATGGCTAGCTCCGCGCTTCGGGCGCCGCTGGGTGCTGCGGTTGGGCTGGTTGCTGGCGCTTCCGGTGCCGTGGATGCTCGGATGGGCGCAAATCTGGGGCTGGGTTGTCGCCGCAAACGTTTTACTCGGATTCAACCAAGGACTCGCCTGGAGCAGCACCGTGGTCATGAAAATGGACCTCGTCGACGACCGCCAGCGCGGACTCGCCATGGGCCTCAACGAATTCGCAGGATACCTCGCCGTGGCGGTGGCTGCCGGGGCCACAGGTTGGGCTGCACAGCGCTACGGACTGGGTCCGCACCTTTTTATCGCGGGCGGAATCACCGCGGCCCTCGGAACCCTCTTGAGTTTTACCGCCGTGCGCCGCACCGAGGGCCATGTCGCGAAGGCCGCCGCGGACTCCAAGCTCGAGCGGCTCTGCTGCCCCTTTGCCCAAACCACCTGGAAGCACCCCGCCCTCTCAAGTGTTTCACAGGCGGGACTCGTCAACAACCTCAACGACGCCTTAGTATGGGGATTTGTCCCGGCACTCCTTTGGGCCAAGGGGTTCAGTCTGATCGAAATCGGACAAGTTGCGGCGGTCTACCCCGCCGTATGGGGCATCGCCCAACTCGCCACGGGTCCCCTTGCCGACCGGTTCTCAGCCCGCAACCTGATTGCCCTCGGGATGCTCGTTCAAGCCCTTGCCCTTGGCGCAATGCCTTGGCTCGAAAGCCCCGCCGCATGGACCGCCGCCAGCGCCGTGCTTGGATTGGGAACGGCCCTGGTCTACCCCACCTTCTTGAGCGCCGTCGCCCAATGGACCCACCCGTTGGACCGCGCTTCAGCCCTGGGAATCTTTCGCTTTTGGCGCGACCTCGGTTACGCAGTCGGCGCCCTACTGGTGGGAGGAATCGCCGCCACCACCTCTGCCCAAGCCGGAATCCTCACCGTAGCCGGACTCACCCTCGCCAGCGGGATTCTGGTGGCAATTCGCATGCCCACGTTTCCTACCTTTCGCCCATGAATCCTACCCACCTTCACATCATTTTGGTGCACGTGCCCGTCGCGGCGCTGCTTTTTGGGGCGCTTAGCCTCAAAATCGGAACCTTTTGGAAGTCCCGCCCCGCCCAAATCTTGGGCTACGCGACCATTTTTGGCGGAATCTTTGCGGCCTTTGCCTCTGGCGCGACCGGCGAAGAAGCCGAGGAGGCGCTAGAGGCCTTGGGCGGATTTTCGCACGAGCTCATTCACGCCCACGAAGAGGCAGCCGAAGGCTTCATGTTTGGAATTTGGTCGCTCGCAGCCGTCGCCCTGATCGGGTTTGTGCTCTTGCTGCGCAACCACGCCAAGGCCACCCTCTTCGCGTGGATCGTTCTGATTTATGCGTCCATCGTGTCGCTGGGCGGAATGCGCGTAGGCTACCTCGGCGGCCAAATCAGCCACCCCGAGGCCTACGACCAGCCCCTTTCTACGCCTGTTGCCCACGATGAAGATTAAGTTCGCGGCCTTCGCCCTCGCGGCGAGTCTTAGCGCCGGCGCCCAAATCGCCAATCCGGGATTTGCCGACAGCACCACCGGGGTGCGCATCGACAAAGTTCACCTGTCGGGCTACCTCGACACCTACGTGGGCCTGGGTCCGCGCACCGCAGGAAGCATGCCCTACATGGTCAGTTCGGCGCGAATTGGCGAAGTCAACGTCAACTTGGCCGCGCTCGACCTGCGCTACCAATCAGACCGAGTTCGCGCACGAATTATGCCCGGCTGGGGCACCTACATGGACGCCAACTATGCCCCTGGCGAGCCGAAGGTGGTGGAGGCCAGCGCTGGGTTCCGCCTCAAAACCCGCCGCGAGGTGTGGGTCGACGCGGGAATTCTAGGTTCACCGTTCACCAACGAAAGTGCGATTTCCAAGGACCATTTGATGTACACGCGGTCGTTGGCGGCGGAATACGTTCCGTACTACCTCAGCGGGGTGAAGTTGAGCTACCTGCCAAGCGCGCGCTGGAACTGGTACGCCTACCTCGTCAACGGGTGGCAGCAAGTGCGCGACCAGGTGCGCGGACCGGCACTTGTGCTGCAGTCTGAGTTTCGTCCGCATGCCAACACGCTGGTGAACGGCAACCTTTACTTGGGCCGAGAGGCGAACACCGTGGGCCAAGTGGGACTGCGCGCGTTTGCCGACCTCTATGTGGTACGCCAAATTGGTACCCGCTGGCGGACGACCGCCGACGCCTACGTGGGGCGCCAGCAAACCCCGGAAGGCCCGCGCTGGTGGGCCCAAGCCAACCTCATCGCCGAGCGACGCCTTAGTGATACCTGGCGGGCCTCAGGTCGATTGGAGTACCTGCACGATCCCCACAACGTGGTGGTGGCCTACGACCGGGGCTACCCGGGGTTTCGCACCGCCGCGTCCTCGCTCGGCCTCGCCAAGTACCTTGACCACGGCCTACTTCGCCTCGAATCCCGCCTGTTTTACAGCGCCAACGACAGCTACCCAACGCCCGGTTTGGGCAAGGTGGCCAGATGGGGCGTCGCGAGCTATACGGTCTGGTTCTAAAAACCAAGCCCCGCCTTGCGGCAGGGCTCAATTTTTTAAATTCGGTTTTATCCGAACGATTGCGGGCGGCTAAAATTCGGTTTTAGCCGAATTTCAAAAACTTAGGCGCGGTCCGCGTCCATGACCTTGGCCCACGCCGCCACGAAATCGTGAACGAACGTGTCGGCGCCGTCGGCGCAGGCGTAGACCTCGGCTACCGCACGAAGCTCTGAATTCGAACCAAACACCAGGTCGGCACGCGTGCCGGTCCACTTGACGGCTCCGGTCTTGCGGTCGCGGCCTTCGAAGTGGTCTTGGTGCGGGTTGGTCGACTTCCACTCGGTGCCCAGGTCGAGCAGGTTGGTGAAGAAGTCGTTGGTCAGCTTGCCGGGCTGGGTGGTCAATACGCCGGTGGCGCTGCCGTCCCAGGTGGCGCCGAGCACGCGCATTCCGCCCACGAGCGCCGTCATTTCGGGCGCGGTGAGGTTGAGCAGCTGGGCCTTATCGACGAGCAGGTGCTCGCCCATGGCGCCGTTGTAACCCTTGTGGTAGTTGCGGAATCCATCCGCCAAAGGCTCAAGTACTGCGAACGAATCGACGTCGGTATGCTCTTGGGTCGCGTCGGCACGGCCCGGCGTAAACGGAACCTTCACGTCGCGGCCGGCATCCTTGGCGGCTTTTTCGATGGCGGCACAGCCTCCGAGCACGATGAGGTCCGCCATCGATACCTTGGTGGCGCCGGCGGCGTTGAATTGCTTTTGAATGCCCTCAAGCACGTCGAGCACCTTGTGCAGTTGGGTGGGATGGTTCACCGCCCAGTACTTCTGGGGCGCGAGGCGCAAGCGTCCTCCGTTGGCACCGCCGCGCATGTCGCTTCCGCGGAAGGTCGAAGCCGAAGCCCAAGCCGTGGTTACAAGCTCCGCTACGCTCAAGCCAGACGCCAGCAGCTTGCCCTTGAGGGCGGCCACGTCGGTATCGCTCACCGTGGGGTAGTCGACGGCGGGGATGGGGTCTTGCCAGATCAGCACCTCGGCAGGAACCTCGGGCCCTAAGTAGCGGTGGCGCGGACCCATGTCGCGGTGGGTCAGCTTGAACCACGCACGGGCGAAGGCGTCGGCGAACTCGTCGGGGTTCTCGTAGAAGCGGCGCGAGATTTTCTCGTAGGCCGGATCAAAACGCAGCGCCAAGTCGGCGGTCGTCATGACCGGCTGGTGGGTCCTGCCGGCCACGTGGGCGTCGGGCACGGTTCCGGCACCGGCGTCGCCCTTGGGCTTCCACTGCCACGCACCGGCGGGGCTCTTGGTCAACTCCCATTCGTAGCCAAAGAGGTTCTCGAAGTAGTTGTTGCTCCATTGCGTTGGGGTGGTCGTCCATGCGCCCTCGAGTCCGCTCGTGATGGTGTCCTCGGAATGGCCTTTGCCGTGGGCGTTCTTCCAGCCCTTGCTCATTTCTTCCATGGCGGCTCCTGCGGGCTCACGGCCTACCAGGTTGGCGTCGCCTGCCCCGTGCATCTTGCCGAAGGTGTGTCCGCCGGCCACGAGGGCCACGGTCTCTTCGTCGTTCATGGCCATGCGTCCGAAGGTTTCGCGGACGTCGCGCGCCGAGGCGAGCGGGTCAGGGTTGCCGTTGGGGCCCTGAGGATTGACGTAGATCAGACCCATCTGAACGGCGGCCAGCGGATTTTCAAGGTCGCGGTCGCCCTCGTAGCGCTTATCGCCCAGCCATTCGGTCTCTTGGCCCCAGTAGATGTCTTCTTCGGGCTGCCAGAGGTCGGCGCGTCCGCCACCAAAACCAAAGGTTTTGAAGCCCATGGTCTCGAGGGCCACATTGCCCACCAGCACAAAGAGGTCGGCCCACGAAAGCTTGCGGCCGTACTTCTGCTTGATGGGCCAAAGGAGCAAGCGCGCCTTGTCAAGATTGCCGTTGTCGGGCCAGCTGTTCAGCGGCGCGAAGCGGTGGGTTCCTGTTCCGGCACCCCCGCGGCCGTCGGCAATGCGGTAGGTTCCGGCGGCGTGCCATGCGAGGCGAATGAAGAAGGGCCCATAGTGGCCGTAGTCCGCGGGCCACCACTCTTTCGAGTCGGTCATAAGGGCAGCCAGGTCTTTTTTGACCGCCGCCAGGTCGAGGGTCATGAATTCTTTAGCGTAATCGAAGTCGGCACCCATAGGGTTTACCTTCTCGCTGTGCTGGCGTAAAATGTTAAGCTTGATGCTGTTGGGCCACCAGTCTTTGTTGGTGGTTCCGCCACCTGCGGCCGCCTTAGTGCGCTCGCTGGTAAAAGGGCACTTGCCCGTGCTTTGAGTATGGTCCATAATAGGGTTGGTCGTGACGTTGAACGTTGTAATTGGAACCCCAAACCTAGCACTTTGTTTGATTGCGCGCCCCTTTTGTTGATAGTTTTTTACTATCATTTAACGAGCGGAATTTTGAGCGCACCCGCGGCTCGTAGCACCTTCGTTTCGGCAACCCGAGTTACCTTTAGACCAATGAATCCCGAGGTTGACGTGCTGCTGGCCGAGGCCACTCGCTGGAGTCCTGAACTGCAGTTCCTTCGGGCGCTGGTGCTGCAAGCTCCGCTCGTCGAAGAGGTCAAGTGGGGCCAGCCTTGCTACACCCACGAGGGCCGAAACATCGCCATTTTGGGCGGATTTAAAAACTACTTTGTGCTTTCGCTGATGAAGGGCGCGCTAATTCCCGACCCGCAGGCCCTGCTCAGCAAGCCGGGCGCTAACACGGTCGAAGGCCGATGGATGAAGTTCAGCTCGATGGCTGAGGCCGAGGCGGCGGCACCCTTCGTGCACGAATACCTGCTGGCGGCCATCGAGGCGGAACAGCGCGGACTGCGCGTCGAAAAGCCGGCGAACGAATTTGCGGTCCCGGCCGAGCTCGAAGCAGCGTACGAAGTGACCCCAGGGCTGCGCGAAGCGTTTGAAGCGCTTACCGTTGGACGCCAACGGGCCTACCTCATGTTTTTTACGGCCGCTAAGCAGTCTGCGACGGTGTCGGCGCGCATCGAGAAATTCACCGTCCGCATATTGCGCGGAAAAGGCATGAACGACTGCGTATGCGGGCACAGCCAAAAAATGCCGGGCTGCGACGGGAGCCATAAGTTTTATCCAAATTCCCAGTCATGCTAAACGTTTTAAAGTTTGCCGCGCTTTTGGCCCTGGCCCTAACCCTGGGCGGATTCGCCAACGGAATCCTGATCAGCCTGAGTCCCCACCTCATTCCGCCGCCCGCAGGGCTGGATTTGACGACGCCCGAGGGCCTGACCGCCGCCGCCCCACTGATGGAACCGAAGCATTTTGTGATTCCGTGGTTGGCGCACGCATTGGGCACGTGGGTCGGTGCCTGATTGATTTCGTGGTGGCAGCCCAAGGGGTCGCGTTGGGGAGTACTCGTTGTGGGCGCGATGTTTTTTGTGGGCGGACTCATGATGGTGCAGATGGTCCCGGCGCCCGGTTGGTTTGTGGTGCTCGACCTGGGGTTAGCGTACCTCCCGATGGCATTTTTAGGGCGTTGGGTGGTTGGGCGAATGCGGCGAGATTAGCTTCGCGGTTCACGAGGCAAGGGAATTGCACTGGGCGCAGAGCGCGCGGGATTTTT
>JACCDK010996247.1_pt1 | contig 34637 bp, 35 predicted proteins | sample 7445871 | NCBI WGS metagenome assembly JACCDK01 (sample SAMN15323436, study PRJNA562643) | freshwater metagenome | isolation source: river surface water | place: USA:Blue River Watershed | collected 2017-08-15 | reverse complement strand
TCGATACTGCTGATGTTTATGCAAACACAAAAGCAGAGGTTGTATTAGCCAAGGCCCTCAAGGGAGTTCGCCGAGAGTCTTACGAACTTTTCACGAAAGTGTATTGGCCAACCGGACCTGGGAAGAATGACCGTGGACTTTCGCGTAAACACATTATGGAATCCTGTCATGCATCATTAAAGAGACTTAACACCGATCACATCGATCTTTACCAGTTACATAGATTCGATTTTGAAACTCCACTAGAAGAATCTCTCAGTGCGCTCGACGATTTAGTGCGTCAGGGGAAAGTGTTATATGTTGGTTTTTCGGAATGGACTGCTGATCAAATTTCACAGGGTTTAAAGATTCAAGATCAAAGGGGGTATACCCGTTTTGTTTCCAGTCAGCCACAATATTCGGCGCTATGGCGAGTCATTGAAGCAGAGGTAGTTCCACTTTCTCAAAGAGAAGGAATTGGACAAATAGTTTGGTCGCCCATGGCGCAAGGTGTATTGACTGGAAAATACCTACCTGGCAAAAAACCTCCGACTGGGTCGCGCGCAACCGATAAAAAGAGCGGTGCGGCAATGATTTCCCGGTGGATGCGTGATGAAGTTTTAGCCGCTGTTCAATTGCTCAAACCTGTTGCTGAGAGCGTTGATCTATCCATGTCTCAGATGGCTCTGGCATGGGTTCTACAGAACGCAAATGTTTCGAGCGCAATAATGGGCGCCACCAAACCATCTCAAATTAAGGACAATGTGAAAGCTTCCGGAGTCAAGTTGCCCCAGGAAGTTATGTTGGCGATTGATAAAGCTATCGGACACGTTGCTGAGCGAGACCCCAAGAAGAATGTGAGCCCAAATCCAAGAGCTTAACTCAAGCCGCAAGGCTGTAATTGTGAGTTACTAGTGTGAGCTTCTAGATTGAGTCGCCTGGATTTACTTGTGGTTTAGGCATGCGCATGCGGCGCATTTGAGTGGAGCGTAACCATCCATACATACCGATCCCTTTGAAATCTCCGCCTGGGAAGCGTTGCGCTGCCGCCGCCTTGATTTTTCGACTTAGAAATATTCCATCAATGACTGAGATGAGTAGAACTCCATACATAAGTGCGATGCTGCCTAATTGGAATGCTGCAACTGGAATAAGAGTCATGATTAGTACGGCAAAAATAATTGGTAGAAAGTACTCACCTATTGAGCGACGAGCATCAACATAATTTCGTACAAACTTTTTCACTGGGCCTTTATCACGAAGAGGTAGCGCATTTTCATCGCCCCGCATATATGCCGCACGCGCTGCTACACGAGCCGCACGAGCAGCTTCTTTTGCACGTTTCTTCTCCACTTTTGTCGAAGCAGGAGCTAGCGATGAAACTTTGCGTGCAGCTTCGGCTTCTTTCCGTTTAGGAGTGGGCCGTCCCTTTTTATCTGCTTCAGTCATGACGCAACTATAGGGCGAGCATCTGCTCGAGTGCCATTTTGGAAAAAGCCGCCACTTGCTCGTCTACCTTAATGTGATTGACGATATGCCCAGCAGCCACGGATTCCATGGCCCAGACCAAGTGCGGTAAATCAATACGATTCATTGTGGAGCAGTAACAGACGGTCTTATCCAAGAAAACTACCTCTTTATCGGGGTTATTCGCGGCAAGACGGGATACCAGATTGAGCTCTGTGCCAACAGCCCACTTACTTCCCGGAGCCGATTGCGTGACTGTTTGAATAATTTTCTCAGTACTTCCAACAACGTCAGCGGCTGTTACAACATCGTGGCTGCATTCTGGATGAACGATTACATTTACGCCCTTTATTCGATTGCGGACCTCATTAACTGAGTCTCTTGTGAAACGCCCGTGCACAGAACAGTGACCTCTCCAGAGAATAATTTTTGCCTCTTGAATTTCAGTTTCAGTCAATCCACCCATGGGTTTCCATGGGTTCCACAGAACGCAATCTTCAAGAGTCAACCCAAGTGAGAGAACCGCGGTATTGCGGCCCAGATGTTGATCTGGAAGAAAGAGAATTTTGTCTCCCTTGGAAAGAGCCCACTCCATCGATTTTTGTGCATTTGATGATGTGCAGATGGTTCCACCATTTTTTCCAGTAAAACTCTTGATCGCAGCAGACGAGTTCATGTAAGTGACAGGAATGGTGCGAGTAGCGATTCCGAGACGCTGCAATTCGCGCCAACATTCTTCTACCTGAGATGCAGTAGCCATATCTGCCATCGAACATCCTGCAGCAAGATCGGGGAGAATCACTTTTTGTTGGGGTGAAGTCAAAATGTCTGCACTTTCGGCCATGAAGTGCACTCCACAGAAAAAGATAAATTCGGCACTTTGCTGCGTCGCAGCAGCTTGGGCTAATTTGAAGGAGTCACCCGTTATATCCGCGAATTGAATGACTTCATCTCTTTGGTAATGGTGGCCCAAAATGAGAGCTTGTGAACCAAGCGCTGCGCGAGCTGTTTTCGCCCGTTCCACCAGATCTGGATCACTCGCTGCCGGTAATTCGCCTGTGCAAGATACGCCTCTTTCGGAGGCGAGGTCTCGCCCTTGACCCAGTATGAGTAGATCCTGGAGCGAGATAGACATGGGGTTATTGTCTTGTGTTTGGGTTCGCATCGGCAACCTGACGCGGCTATTCTTAGAACATGACTACTGAAGCATCCACACCAGTCGAAATTTCAACCGGAATCTCTCTCACTGACGTTGCAGCAGCGAAAGTTGCGGCCCTGCTAGCCCAAGAGGGTCGCGATGACTTATATCTTCGTGTAGCGGTTCAACCAGGTGGTTGTTCAGGGCTTCGCTATCAACTCTATTTTGATGATCGTGTTCAAGAAGGTGATATTGCGCGCACGTTTGGCTCTGTCAAAGTTGTCGTGGACAAAATGAGCGACCCTTATCTCATGGGTGCAACCATTGATTTCGTAGACACCATCGAAAAGCAGGGTTTCACAATCGATAATCCAAATGCACAAGGTTCCTGTGCATGCGGCGATTCATTTAACTAATACGTCTTCTGCCTGCTGCGCTGTAGTTAGATACAGCCCATGAAGATTGGTGTCGCAGGATCTGTTGGCCTTGATCATTTGATGACTTTTCCTGGCAAGTTCACCGATTCACTTGTTGCTGGATCACTTGAGAAAGTCTCTCTTTCGTTTCTGGTTGATGGACTCGAAGTTCGCAGAGGTGGCTGTGCTGCAAACATCGCTTTTGGCTTAGGAATTCTTGGGCTAAATCCAATTCTGATTGCTGCTGTCGGTAAAGATTTCACTGATTACGATGCCTGGCTCACTCGCCATGGTGTTGATACCTCGCATGCGCTTGTATCTACTGAACAGCACACCGCTCACTTCACGGTAACTACAGACACTGAACTCAACCAAATTGCATCATTCTTTCCAGGTGCGATGTCCGAAGCGCGGAATATCGAGCTCAAACCAATCATGGATAAGGTTGGCAAATTGGATTTATTAGTGATTTCACCTGATGATCCTGAGGCGATGTTACGACACACTGAAGTTGCTCTCAGTATGGGCGTTGCAGTCGCAGCGGATCCATCTCAACAGATGGCTCGTATGAGTGGTGAAGAAATCAAAAAGTTAATCTCCGGAGCCACCTATTTATTTATGAATGAGTACGAACTTGCTTTGGCGATTCAAAAAACTGGCTGGAGCGACCGCGAAATACTGGAAAAAGTTGAGTTTCGAATAGTCACGCAAGGATCCGAAGGTGCACGAGTTGAAGGAAGAGATGGCACCTTCATCAAAGTTCGGTGCGCGAAAGAGAAAGCAAAGATTGATCCCACGGGAGTAGGGGACTCTTTCAGATCCGGTTTCGTAGCCGGCTTAGCTTGGGGTCTTTCTTTGGAACGATGCGCGCAACTGGGTTCGATGATTGCTACATACGTTATTGAAACTACTGGCACGCAGGAGTATCGCTTCACCAAAGAAGAATTTTTAGGAAGATTCCACGAGGCCTATGGGGAATCGGCCGCTCAGGAAATTGCCAGCCATTTACCTAATTAACTGCGTAATTGCTGCTTTTAACGAATCAATCTCATCCGTTGTAGTTCCCTGATGCAAAGTTATCCGCAGGTGGCCAGTGGTGGGGTATCCCATCTCGGCCAGCACATGGCTTGGTTGTAAATCTGCGGGCGAACATGCAGAACCGGAGTCAATATCTATGCCTTGTTCTGCCAGGGCTCGGACTATTTGCTCTCCGGATGCGTTTTGGACAACTAGCGATACCTTATTGGCAATGGCATCAGCTTTAGGTGCTACAACTAAAAGTCCTTCGATTCCAGAGAGAGAATTAATAAGATAGTTTCGAATAGATGTCTCTTCGGGCGTGAAAGTTTCTAGCGCAACGGCCGAGGCAATAAGCAGCGGAAGTGAATAGCTTCCAGGAGATTTAATCGGTGCAATTCGAGGTAGTGGATATGAGTACGAGGAGCTATTCACCGCTAAGAGACCCAGACCTGCCGGACCACCCCATGACTGTGCATCAAAGGCAGCCGTTGCCCAATTTAGGGGAAGGGGAATTCTTGGGGCAGAAGTTGTTGCATCTACGGCGATTTCGCAAGAGTCCTCCAACAATACTTTCTGAATTACTCCGGTTTCACCGTTTGCTAATTGCCAAGAAAGAACTGTGTCATTAGAAAGTGACAGCGGTTCATTAATGTGACCGTCGCTATCAACCTTCAATTCCTGAACTGGCCCAGAATGCGCGCGTGCTAGCGCCCTAATCTTTCCTTTATCGATAGCTGCATAAGCAAATTTTTTTGTTGATGTGAGAAGACCGAAAATAGAAAAGTAGTGCCCTAGGGCTGGTTCTCCCAACACTTCGATCTGGTCTGGTCGAATCCCAAGTTTTGAACCTAAAATCTCGAGGGATTGATTCTTCAAGATTGCCGCTTTTGCTGAGCTCTGCGAAATCTTCTTTGGGTCTGCCCAACCTTGGTCAAAAGCAGCCAGCAAAGCCTCCTTTACCGCTGGGGAGAGCGGATTTTCAGAGGTGAAATTTCCTGTGACACGAACCACCGAACGAACGCTACTCGCTCAGTCGATGCCATGCACATGACACCACTATCCTTAGGGGCATGTCTGACTCGTCGCGCAAGTGGCGCCAGATGAGAGGGATGGCTCTTGTTGCCCCTCTTATGCTCGCGCTCAGTGGTTGTTCATTCGATTCCAAGAGCATTTCTGGAATGGGCTTTCCCAAGGATGCCTCCAGCGTAAACGACATCTCGATATCTTTATGGCAAGGAGCTTGGATTGCCGGCGCAGTCGTCGGCGTATTCACTCTCATATTGATTTTATGGCCGGCTGTATTCCATCGCGCTTCGGCAAGCAAGGGCGAGTTTCCTAAGCAAACTCAGTACAACATCCCAGTGGAAATTTTGTACACAGTAATTCCATTTATTATCGTTGCGGTGCTCTTCTACTTTACCGCCGTAAAACAAGATGAGATTATCGATAAGTCATCACCGGTGAAGCACGAGATTTCCGTTAATGGATTCCAATGGTCTTGGCAATTTGGTTACACCGAGGCTGGAGAAAAAGCAGTCGTCACAGGAACTCCGGCCCAACCACCGGTTTTGTACTTACCTCAAGGCGAAAAAGTTAGATTTACTCTCACGGCAACCGACGTAGTTCATGGATTTTGGATTCCAGCATTTATGATTCAAATGCAAAATCTTCCAGGTGAGACCAATAAATTACAGTTCACCGCAAATAAATTGGGAGAGTTCCCGGGCCGCTGCAACATTTTGTGCGGACGCAACCACTCTCAGATGCTCTTCACCGTAAAAGTTGTAACTCCTGACCAGTACCAAAGTTATCTTGACTCATTGAAGGCGAGTGCGGCATGACCACCTTTGCAGAACGTCCAACAATCGCAACTCCTCGTCAAGGAGTCCAGAAAACCTCTCTGGGAAGTCAATTTGTTAAGACCATTACCTCGACTGACCACAAACGTATCGGATACCTGTATCTAGCGACTTCTTTCGCTTGGTTCTTAATTGGCGGCGTCTTGGCGCTATTTATTCGCGCCGAGCTGACCCGCCCTGGAATGCAATTTATGAGCGTCGAGCAGTACAACCAAGTATTCACAATGCACGGAACAATCATGTTGCTGATGTTTGCAACACCGCTCTTCGTTGGTTTTGCAAATGTCATTATGCCTCTGCAAATTGGTGCGGCGGACGTTGCCTTTCCTCGACTCAATATGTTGTCGTATTGGCTTTATTTCTTTGGCTCCATTCAAGCAACCATTGGATTCTTAACGCCAGGAGGTGCTGCATCCTTTGGTTGGACTGCATATGCTCCACTTGCCAATTCAACCTATTCACCAGGAATCGGTGGAGATTTGTGGGTTATGGGGCTAGCAATTTCAGGTCTTGGCACAATTCTTGGTGGAGTTAACTTCATTACAACAATCTTCACAATGCGTGCACCAGGCATGACCATGTTCCGCATGTCTATTTTTTCTTGGAATGTATTGCTTACTTCTATTCTTGTACTTCTTGCCTTTCCGCCGCTAGCTGCGGCTCTACTTGGTTTGGAATCAGATCGAATCTTCGGTACTCATATCTTTGATCCCGCCAACGGGGGAGCCATGTTGTGGCAACATCTCTTCTGGTTCTTTGGACACCCAGAGGTCTACATTCTTGCCTTGCCATTCTTCGGTATCGCAACTGAAATCTTGCCAGTGTTTAGCCGCAAGCCAATCTTTGGCTATAAGGGGCTGATTGCAGCGACAATCGCAATTTCAGCGCTCTCTGTTGCTGTGTGGGCGCACCACATGTTTGCAAGTGGAAAGGTACTTCTACCGTTCTTCTCATTCATGACATTCCTCATTGGTGTTCCTACTGGGGTTAAGTTCTTCAACTGGATCGGCACCATGTGGCGAGGTCATGTCACCTTTGAAACCCCTATGTTGTGGGTAATGGGATTCCTCGTCACATTCCTCTTCGGTGGAATCACGGGAATTATTCTTGCTTCTCCGCCACTTGATTTTGCGGTCTCGGCTTCTTATTTCGTAGTTGCTCACTTCCACTATGTTCTATTCGGAACTGTGGTGTTCGCGATGTTTGCAGGTTTCTACTTCTGGTGGCCTAAGTTCACTGGTCGTATGCTCAATGAGCGCCTTGGAAAGATTCATTTCTGGACTCTCTTCTTTGGTTTTCACATTACATTTCTTATTCAGCATTGGTTGGGAATTAAAGGCTTCCCTCGTCGATATGCGGACTATCTCGCGTCTGACGGTTTTACCGGAATGAATATGATTTCGACAGTCGGTTCGTTCTTGCTCGCGTTATCAATGATTCCATTCTTTGCAAATGTATGGATCACTCGTAAATCTCCAAAGGTTGAAGTGGATGATCCATGGGGCTATGGCTCATCTCTTGAATGGGCAACAACTTGCCCTCCACCTCGCCACAACTTCCTCTCGATGCCGCGCATCCGCTCAGAGCGACCAGCATTTGATCTCCACCATCCTCATATCAAGACGGAAGGTCACTAAGCATGAAAGCTAATTGGAAGCTCTTTACTTCCCTCTCGGTCTTTTATGTTGTCATGACCATCATCTACTGGCTTGTTGGCGGGGAACCGGTTGGCATCACCGGAATGCTTTTGTCAGCTTGCTTAGCAGGCATGGTTGGTTTCTATCTGTGGTTCACCCAAAAGCGGATCGGTTTCGCTATTCCTTCAGATAATGATGAAGCTGAGATAGCTGATGATGCTGGAGAGCTTGGTTTTTATAGCCCACACTCTTGGTGGCCTTTACCGGTTGCTATGAGTGCAACTGCTATGAGTTTGGGTCTGATCATTGGCTGGTGGCTAGTGCTCATCGCACTTGGCTCGCTCGTTATTAGCATTATCGGAATGGTTACAGAGTACGAAAAACCAGTTTCCAACCATTAATTTCATAGCGCTCAATTCCCTATGAAAAAGTTGGCATTCGCGGCTCCATGGATATTTACCATTATCTGGAGCTCTGGATTCGTTGTCGCAAAATACGCTTTTGCTGATGGCGATTCACTTTTCTTTCTAGCGCTTCGACTACTGCTTGCAGCAGCCATTCTCTTCATGATTACCGTTGTTATGGGACAAACTCTTTCCCTTACAAGACGCGAAATTTATGCGAGTACTCTGATTGGTCTAGCCTTACACGGGTTATATCTTGGGGGAGTTTGGTACGCCATAGAACTTGGTGCTCCAGCGGGGCTATCTTCTGTAATCACCAGCTTACAACCGATACTTGTCTCGTTACTTGCAGTTCGATTGCTATCTGAACCACTCACACGTAAGCAGATAGTGGGACTTCTATGTGGAATTTCGGGTGTAGTACTCGTAGTACTTCCTAAGTTAACTGGAATCGGTGCCTTTTCCGCAGAATCTCTTTCATTGTTGTTCGTCGCGCTACTTGGAAGCACCGTAGCAACCTTGTTGCAGAAGAGAATTGGTCAGTCCATCCCCCTGATGATAGGAACTTCGTATCAATTCTTTGTCGCCGGAGTTGCGATGTTGGCTATTTCTGTGGCGCGTGGAAGAACTCGTTTCGAATTAACGCATACGTCATTTTGGACGATGACTTGGGCCGTATTAGTAACATCAATAGCAGCGGTCTTGCTTTTACTTTGGCTACTTAATCATGGTTCCGCTGCGAGAGTTTCCAGTTTGCTCTATCTAGTTCCGCCTATGGCAGTCTTGCAGGGATATTTCCTTTTCCAGGAAAAAGTGCAAACAATAGGGATTGCAGGAATTGCTCTCACTGCTATTGGGGTCGCACTCGTCATTCAAAGTTAAAGATGATTAGATAGCGCCTATGACGCAACCAGATGCCAACCCAGACCGTGGCAAGGAAGTTTTTGCTACTGACCGTTCCCATGTTTTTCACTCATGGAGCGCACAATCTCAAATAGCTCCATTGCCAGTTGCGGGTGGCGAGGGGAGTTACTTCTGGGATTTTGACGGCAAGAAATACCTAGATTTCTCCTGTCAATTGGTATTTACCAATATTGGATTTGGACACCCTAAAGTCGTTAAAGCAATTCAAGACCAAGCGGCGTTGCTGTCTACAGTAGCTCCGCAGCATGCAAATGAGGCTAGAGGTGAGGCGGCAAAACGGATTACAGCGCGTGCCGGCGCTCATCACAATAAGGTTTTCTTCACCAACGGCGGTGCAGATGCTGTAGAGAATGCCATCCGCATGGTTCGTCTACATACCAACCGCCATAAGATTCTCTCTTTTTATCGTAGTTATCATGGCAATACATCTGCAGCGATCGCCTCAACCGGAGACCCTCGACGTTGGCCAAATGAATATGCATACGGACATGTGCATTTCTTTGGACCATATCTCTATCGCTCTGCGTTTTGGGCAGCTTCCGAAGAAGAAGAATGTCGCCGAGCGTTAGAACATCTTGAACAAGTAATTATTTTTGAGGGCCCAGCTACGATTGCAGCAATTCTCATCGAGTCAGTAGTCGGAACTGCAGGAGTTCTTCTTCCTCCCGCGGGATATTTAGAGGGTGTTCGTGCCCTGTGCGATAAATACGGAATTAAATGGATTGCGGATGAGGTTATGGCAGGTTTTGGTCGAACCGGAAAATGGTTTGCCTACCAACACGCGGATGCAGAACCTGATCTGATTGTCTTTGCTAAAGGTGTCAATAGTGGTTATGTACCACTTGGTGGCGTCATCATTAGCGATGAAATTGCAAAGACCTTTGATGACAGAGTTTTCCCTGGCGGCCTCACCTATAGTGGACACCCATTGGCATGCGCAGCAGCAGTCGCAACGCTCGATGCTATGGTCGAGGAAAAAATCATTGAAAACGCGGCAGATATTGGAGAACGGGTGATCAAGCCGCTACTTCTAGAGCTGCAAAGAAAACACAAGGTGATTGGTGAAATTCGAGGTCGAGGTGTTTTCTGGGCACTTGATCTTGTTAAAGATCGCAATACTCGCGAACCTCTTGCTCCATACGGGGGCACCAGCCCAGCTATGACAGAGCTTGTCGCAACATGTAAGAAGTTAGGCTTGATGCCTTTTACCAACTACAACCGAATGCACATCTGTCCACCTTGCAATGTCAGCGAAGCAGAAATTCGAGAAGGTTTTGCAATACTCGACCAAGCATTTACTGCTATTTCAGCGCACTACACAGGTAGCTAAACTATTTAGTGGTGGCCCTCTAGCTCGCGACGTTCAGTCTCAGTAGCTTTTGGAACCGCGACCGCATGAGCCCGCGATAGTCGATTGCGAACCTTGTTGCGAAGAGCGCCTGGGCGACGAACTCCTGCCTCATCATGCTCAGGAAGCTCAAGCGGAGCAATCTGTTCGTGTGAAGTAAGGACCCAAGCCTTTTCTGGGCTAATTGGTTCATGAACTTCAACAAATTCTCCATTAGGCATACGAACGAGTCGTCCCGTTTCGCGTCCATGCAGCACGAGATCTCGATCTGCACGTTGCAACGAGAGACAAATACGTTTTGTGATAACGAATGCAATAGGTGGCAGAACGATGATGCCAATTCGAGAGAACCACATCATTTGATTAATTGTCAGGTCGAAATGGGTAGCGATTAGATCGTTTCCACCATTCATGAGTGAAACAATTGTGAAAGTAAGCGCCATTACGCCGATAGCAGTGCGGTTGGGCGCATTTCGTGGTCTATCAAGTAGATGATGCTCACGTTTGTCTCCGGTTATCCAACTCTCGATAAATGGATAGAGAGCAAGGCCAGTAAACATAATGCCCGGAAGAATGAGTCCAGGAATCAAAATATTGAGTGAGACTGTGTATCCAAAAAGATAAATTTCAATAGGTGGCGCCATGCGAACGAGCCCATCAAGCCAACCCATGTACCAGTCAGGTTGAGAACCTGCTGAAATCTGACCGGGGTTGTATGGACCGTATAGCCAAATCGGGTTGATAGATGCAACGGCGCCTAAGAAAGCAGTAACACCAAAGACGATAAAGAAGAATCCACCAGCCTTTGCCATATATACCGGCATGAGTGGATAGCCAACAACGTTCTTCTCTGTGCGGCCTGGACCTGGGAATTGGGTGTGCTTCTGATACCAGACGAGCATCAAGTGAACAGTTATGAGAGCCAAGAAGATTCCTGGTAACAGCAGAACGTGGACGATATAGATTCGTGGAATAAACGCTAGACCTGGGAAAGCTCCACCAAATGCGAAATAGGAAAGGTAAGAGCCGACTACAGGGATTGCTTGAATGATTGCTTCTGCAATTCGAATTCCTGTTCCGGATAGAAGATCATCAGGAAGTGAGTAACCCAAGAATCCTTCTACGATTCCGAGGGTAAGAAGACCTACGCCAATAATCCAGTTAAATTCACGAGGCTTACGAAATGCACCAGTGAAATAAACGCGTAGTAAGTGAACAACGATTCCCACCATGAAGATGAGCGCTGCCCAGTGGTGAATTTGACGCATCAGAAGCCCACCACGGACTTCAAAGGAAATTTCGAGAGCAGATGCATACGCAGCTGACATCTTGACGCCTTGCAGAGGTTCGTAAGCGCCTTCATAAACTACTTCGCGCATTGAAGGGTCAAACCAGAAAGTGAGAAATGTTCCGGAGAGCAGAAGAATAATGAAGGAGTACAAGCAGATTTCACCAAGAAGGAATGACCAGTGATCAGGGAAGACCTTTTGCAGGTTCTTCTTCATCCATTTCGCAGCGCCGGTTCTATCATCAACATACCCTGCGACATTGCCGGCAATTCTCTCGCGTGCTGTCATGCTAAACGCCCCCAGAAACTTGGTCCTACTGGTTCATTAAATGGTGCTTGGGCTACTAAGTAGCCTTCTGCATCGACTGTGATTGGTAATTGTGGCAGAGGTCTGGCGGCGGGGCCAAAGATAACTTTGGCAGCCCGAGTTACATCGAAAGTTGATTGATGGCATGGGCAGAGCAGATGCTTAGTGGTCTGCTCATAGAGAGCTACCGCACATCCCATATGAGAACAGATCTTGGAGAAGGCGATGATGCCTTCGTGTGTCCATGAGAGTCTCTCGCTATCAAGATTAAATTCTTCAGGGCGCATACGAATGAGAAGCACTGCATCCTTTGCGATATCTTCAAGATGTCGCTCCTTGCCCTCAGGGAATTCAGGTTGTGTCTGAGCAACTGCACCAATTTCAAGATCTTCAGGACGGATAGGGCGATCACCTGGATCGGTAACTAAACGTGTTCCTGCCTTCCAATGGGTCTTCTTAAGTTCATCACCAGGAAGTGGGCCCAAATCACGAAGGAGTAAAAGAGGGGTAAGTCCGGACAGGCCAAGCGCTGCACCCAAAGTGCGCTTGATAAGAGGTCTACGACCAAGTCCTGCGCTAGCAGCACCTTCTTTTACAGTCTTTACAAAATCTGCCCGATCTTCATCTGGGGAGCGAAATTCGTGGCGCTGTGCGACAACTTCTTCATCTGGCATCAGCGTCTTAGCCCAATGAATTGCACCAGCTCCTATGCAGAAGAGAGCAATCGCCATTCCCATGCCAACTCCAAATTGATGGAGATTGGTATTTCCGAGGATTGGGATAAAGACAAAAGTTTCATCACTTATAAATATAAAAGAGAAAATTAAAAGCAGCGTTCCTAAAGCAGAGAGCGAAAAGAGAATTGCGACCTGGCGTTCGGCACGCTTTGCAGCAACTGGGTCAGTATCAGTACGACGATGCACATGCGCTGGAAGGCCTGGATCTTTGATAAGTTCAATATCTCGTTGCTCGGAATTAGACATCATTTATCTCGCCTTCGCTGCTAGCCAGACCGCTGCACCAACAAGCAATCCGATTCCAAGTGTCCATGCAAGTAGCCCTTCGGTTACTGGACCCACTCTTCCTAAAGCAACTCCACCAAGTTGCGGTTCTGATTCGGCAGATTTAATCCATTTAATAATGGAAAGCTTCTCTTCTGGAGTTAAAGTTTTATCGCTGAATACTGGCATTGCTTGTGGGCCGGTAATCATTGCTTCATAGATATGTTTTGGTTCAACGCCCATTAACGTTGGTGCGTACTTACCTTGAGTAAGTGCTCCACCTTGGCCAGCAAAGTTATGGCACATGGCGCAGTTGGTCCGGAATAGTTCGCCACCTTCTGCAACCGATCCATCACGTTCATAATTTAAGAGTTCTTCTCCGGGAACTTGGGGTCCTGGAGCAAGGGATGCAACATACGAGGCAAGTGCATGAACTTCTTCAGGGGAGTAGACCGGAGTTTTACGCATTGCTTGCTGGCTCATATCTGCCATCGGCATGCGGCCTGTGCCAACTTGGAAATCTACTGAAGCTGCACCTACGCCGATAAGTGATGGGGCAATATCTTGACCTTCTGCATTAAGTCCGTGACAGGAGGAGCATCCTTTGAGGAAGAGTTCCTTTCCTTCTTCGATAACTGCCGATCGTGATTGTGGATTGGTCTCTTCTTGATTGACGGCGCTGGCAACTTGGAAAGTTGTTCCGATTGTGAAGAGCGCGAAGATCAGAAGTATCGGACCTGCCGCACGATGCCTGCGTAGTCGTGAGAGACGCTTCACTTTTTTCCTTTCGAGATCAGTTACTTAATGAGGTAAATGGCTGCAAAGAGGGCAATCCAAACAACATCAACAAAGTGCCAGTAATACGAGACCACAATTGCTGTAGTTGCTTGACCTTGAGTAAATCGACGCGCCTTTGCTACGCGCACCATCACAATAAGGAACGCAATGAGGCCTCCTGTTACGTGAAGTCCGTGGAATCCTGTTGCGATGTAGAAAACAGAACTGTAAGCATTTGTAGAGAGAGCTAAGTTCTCTGAAACCAACATGGCATATTCGTAAATCTGTCCAGCGATAAAGAAAGCGCCCATGAGGAATGTCAGCGCAAACCACTCGCGCATACCCCAAGAGGAAATCTTTACAAGCGAACCGGTTCGACGTGCTTGGTAACGCTCCGCGGCAAATACCCCAAACTGGCAGGTTACGGACGAGAGAACAAGAACCGTAGTGTTGATGGCTGCAAATGGAATATTTAAAAGTTCTGTCGATTCCGCCCAAATTTCCGGGCCCTGCACAGCGCGCGTAGTGAAGTACATTGCAAAGAGCGCGGCGAAGAACATGAGCTCGCTGGAGAGCCAGACGATCGTGCCCACCGCGACCATATTTGGGCGGGTGATCTTGTGATGGTCGCTAACGCTCGCACTTGTCATAGGCGGCATTATTCCTGAAAAGATGGCCTTGAACCTATTTTGTGGCCCCGAGAATCCACCAATTCGAAGGCATTTTGAGGTGAAAAGGGTCACGCATTGAAAATTCCAAAACGCTCTGTCTCCTTTCTTTGGCGGCGATGGCTAGACTCTGCGTTATGAGCGAATCTTTAGAGCGGAAATATTCCATCGTCCTCTATTCGGACGATGTAACGGTGCGAGATGCGGTGGTGGCGGCTCTTGGAAACCGCGTCGCTCCAGATATGGCCGAGCATGTAATCCATCAATTTGCCACTGGAGCAGCGCTTCGCCTCTTTGTTGATCGAAAGAAGCCGGGTAGCGATTCACCGATCGACCTTTTCATCTTGGATGGGGAAGCTGTCCCCGAAGGCGGCATAGGCATGGCGCGACAACTCAAGGACGAAGTCTTTCATTGCCCTCCAGTTCTCGTAATCACTGGCCGGAAAGAAGATGCTTGGTTAGCTGCGTGGTCTCGGGCAGATGCAAACGTATTACATCCGGTAGACCCATTTACTTTGGCTCACACAGTTGCGGACCTTTTGCGCTCTCGAACTGTCGCATCGCTTTAGTAAGAACGGTTAAGTCTTTATGCCAGAGGAGCAGGTAGTTTGGGGTGAGCTCCTTAAAAAAATAGAATCGGGCTTAAGTCTTGAAGCACGCGAAATTAAGGGCGCTATGCGTCAAATTTTGCAAGGAGGCGCAGACGTTGAAAACATCAAGAGTTTTCTCCTGGCCTTAAAGGCTAAAGGTGAAACTGCCGAAGAAGTAAGCGCACTAGTTGCAGAAATGTATGAACATTCTGCGCCAATCTCTATCTCAGAACGAGCTGTCGATACCGTGGGAACGGGTGGCGATGGTGCGCATACGATAAATATTTCAACGACTGCAGCAATCATTGCGGCGGCAGCCGGAGCGCGAGTTGTGAAGCATGGAAACCGAGCTGTCTCTTCCCGTTCTGGGGCTTCTGATTTTCTGGAATCACTAGGAGTTGTGCCAGGACTTGATGGAAAAGGTGTCGAGAGAACTGTTAGAGAGATTGGAATAGGTTTCTGCTTTGCACCTATTTTTCATCCAGCTATGCGCTTTGCAGCTCCTGCACGCAAAGAACTCGGTGTACCAACCGTCTTTAACATACTTGGTCCACTTTCCAACCCGGCTCGTCCGCAAGCAGCTGCGATTGGCGTTGCAAATGAGCGCATGCACTTAGTGATGGCGCAAGTATTGGCTGATAAAGGTTGTGATGGTTTCGTATTTCGGGGAGATGATGGTTTGGACGAGATCTCTTTGGCGACAACTACGTCAGTATTGATTATTGGAAACGGCGAAATAAGTAGCGATCGGATTGATGCAAAAGATTTTGGATTAGAAAACGCTCCTTTGGAAGCCATCGTGGGAGGAGATCCAGCAGAAAATGCTGCTATTAGTCGGGCAATCTTTGCAGGGGAGCGAGGTGCTCCGCGAGATGCTGTACTTCTGAATGCAGCAGCAGCGATTGCCGCTTACGAAGGTGATTTTCAATCTGACATTCGCACCCGTATGTCAGCAGCACTAGAGCGCGCAGAGCACGCTGTTGATTCGGGAAATGCCACCGATTTGCTTAATCGATGGGCGGCCTTAACGCAGGAGATTTCGGCTTCTTAGCCCTTTTACTAAAGTTGATCAACTCTTCGAGGGTGTAGATATCAAGAGATCCTAATCGCTCCAACAAGCCATGAAAGACATCCAAAGTAGCTCGTGCATCATCAAGTGCCCGGTGGTTGGGGGTTGTTGGCGTTCCAAAAAATTGAGCAAGTGTAGATAGCTGGCAATTGGGAATTTCTTCGCGGGAGAGCACTCTTCTGGCGATGATGGCGGTATCTAGAACTGGATAGGCAGGCCATGTAATTCCATGGCTTCGGGATGCATGTGTCAGAAAGGATAAATCGAAAGGAGCATTTTGAGCCACCAAAACTGATTCGTGCGGCGCTCCTATGAATTCAAAGAGATCAGGAAGCAATTCATCAATGGGTGGAGATTGCGAAACCATCTCGTCAGTAATTCCGGTGAGTTCAGTGATGTAATTCGGAACCGCATGTTGGGGATTAACGAGCGTTCTAAATTCACCCAAAATTTCACCGCCAAGAGATTTCACTGCTCCGATTTCAGTGATCGCCGCCCCAAGATGTGGCGCCCCTCCGGTTGTCTCTAAATCGATGACAACGAAGATAGTTTCTTGAAGAGTTCTGCCGAAATCTTGCAAGGAACCTTGCCAAACGTTTGGGTCATCACTCTTAGCCATGAAATTAACTCTAGATTATTGCTCGGACATGAAAGAGCGAATATTCTCGTTGTATGGCAGTTGAAGGTGCACCCGCGGGGCTAATTTCAGACTATTTTGCAGCAGGACATGGCTCCAAGAAGGATGTTGGAATATTGCTGGTGCATGGATTTACTGGTTCTCCGGCTTCCATGCGTCCTTGGGCTGAATATTTAAATCAACTCGGATATACCGTCAAAGTTCCCTTGTTGCCTGGACATGGCACACGGCCAGAGGATCTCAATCAGGTGAAATGGCAAGAGTGGCCCGCAAAGGTGGAAAGTGACCTGCAAGGGTTGCTTAGTAGTTGCCGGAAAGTATTTATTTGTGGACTGTCAATGGGTGGTGGAACCACTCTTAATATTGCAACAAGATATTCGCAAAATTTGGCGGGAATAATCCTTGTGAATCCCATGATTCACGTGAAGTTTGTTCCTCATCAAATCGCCTGGGTAATTTCACGTTTTCAAAAAATGAGAGATTCTGTCGGAGATGACATCAAACGTCCCGGGGTTACTGAGTATGGTTACGATTCGCTGCCTGCCGTGGGCGTCTATCAACTTTTGAAGATGTTGCACTTCACTAGGAAGCGCTTAAGCAACGTAAGCCTTCCACTACAACTTTTTCACAGTGTTGACGACCATACTTTACCGGTAAGCAACACCGAAATAATCATGAATGAAGTTGGATCAAAGGATAAACAACGTATCGAGCTCGTGAACAGTTTCCATGTTGCAACTTTGGATTACGATCAAGAAATAATCTTCGAAAATTCAAGAATATTCATCGAAGCGCATTCATGACCTTGCCTGTTGCGACAAATTCACTTGCCGCAATTAACTCGGGAGATAAATAGCGATCTTGACCTGGCCCGGGTACGGTTTCGCGTAATGCGGAGATAACTTTTGCCGAAATTGGGCTTGGCTGCAGCGGTGCTCGGAGTTCAATGGCGCGAGCCGCAGTAACAAGTTCAATAGCAATGATGTGATTGAGATTTGCTATGGCGGTTCTTAGTTTTCTGGCAGCCGACCACCCCATCGACACGTGATCTTCTTGCATCGCAGACGATGGTATTGAATCCACGCTAGCTGGCGAGGCAAGCCTTTTATTCTCACTTACTAAAGCTGCCTGCGTATATTGCGCAATCATCAAACCCGAATCGACGCCCGGATCATCAGCTAAAAAGGGTGGTAGCCCTGCATTTCTATTTTTATCGAGGGCCCTATCAGTTCTTCGTTCCGAAATGCTTCCTAGGTCAGCAACGGCGATAGCCAAGAAATCCAAGACGTAAGCGATTGGTGCGCCATGAAAATTACCGTTAGAAGAAATTCGTCCATCCTCTAACACCACAGGATTATCAATTACCGAAGCTAGTTCTCTCTCGGCAACGAGAGTTGCGTAATTAATTGTGTCGCGAACAGCCCCTGAAACTTGTGGTGCACAGCGAAGGGAATATGCGTCCTGCACACGGTCATCATTTTCCAAGTGAGAAGCCACAATCCCAGAGCCCTTGAGCGTTTCCAACATTCGTGCGGCGCTCACTGCTTGCCCAGGATGAGCACGTAAAGGTAGGTGCAGTTCTGGGATAAAGACACGATCTGTTCCAAGTAGCCCTTCGACACTCATTGCAGCAATTACGTCGCCGGAATCAACTAAAGCGCTTAGGTCATTTAAAGCCAATATGAGCATGCCGAGCATTCCATCAGTGCCGTTGATGAGGGCGAGACCTTCTTTTTCGGCCAATTGCACAGGTTGAATATTCGCTTCTTTCAATAACTCAGTTACCGAACGAATGGCTCCACTACGGTCTCGGGCTTCGCCTTCACCCATTAATACCAAAGCGCAATGGGCAAGAGGCGCCAAGTCGCCACTACAGCCAAGCGAACCAAACTCACGCACCAATGGAGTTATTCCAGCGTTAAGAAGTGCAGCCATAGTTTCGGCGACAACCGGACGAACGCCGGTCCGCCCAGATGCCAGTGTTTTCAATCGAAGTGCCATGAGGGCTCGAACAACTTCCGTTTCCACTGGCAACCCAACACCTGCAGCATGTGAGCGAATGAGTGATCGTTGCAATTGAGTACGTAATTCAGTAGAAACGTGTCGATTTGCTAACGCGCCGAATCCAGTTGATATTCCATAGACCGGAATTTCACTGGCCGCAAGATTTTCGACGTGATCACGTGATTTTTGCATTGCTGCTATTGATTCTTCGTTTAAGGTAACTCGAGCGCCATTACGAGCTATCGCGATGACATCTGCGAATGTCATGCCATTGGTACCAATAATTACTTCAGCCATGTGCTCACTTTTCTTCCAGATTTGAGAGTTGAATCAACAAGATTTATTCCGGGGCGATATGCAAGATGAATATAAGTTGGAGCGTTCAATATTGCTAAATCCGCGCGATTGCCAATAGCAAGAGTTCCAATATCGCTACGCCGCAGTGCTTTTGCGCCGCCAGCGGTAGCGGCATAAACCGCTTCCTCAACAGAAAACCCCATCAAACTTACTGCAGCAGAAATACAGAATGGCATCGAGGTTGTGAAACTGGAACCAGGGTTGCAATCGGTGGCTATGGCTACCTTGACTTTGGCATCAAGAAATCGCCGACCTAACTTTCCTTGATGTTGTGTTGAGAATTCTGCTCCCGGCAGAAGAGTTGCAACTGTGTTGCTGGCAGCAAGGGCTTCGATATCAGAATCCGTAGACTCGCTGAGATGGTCCGCGGATGCAGCGTCGAATTCAAGAGCAATCTTTACTGAAGAGGTGTGGCTAAGTTGGTTTGCATGAATACGCGCCTCCATTCCAGAATCTTTACCAGCCCTCAGAATGGTGCGAGTTTGTTCTGTCGAGAAGGCACCGTTATCACAGAAGACATCAATCCATTTTGCCGTGGAAGCTGGGATAATTTCTCGTACGATGAGAGAAACATAGTCTTCTGGATTATCAATAAATTCCTGAGGAATTACATGAGCAGCTAACAAAGTGGTTTCATCCGTGAATAATTGTGCAATCTTTAGCGAACGGATTTCATCTTCCAACGTCAGGCCGTAACCACTTTTAATTTCAACAGTTGTTGTGCCATGCGAAAGGGCTTCGTTGAGAAGAAATTGTGCATTTTTTCTAAGTTCATCATCACTTGCCCCACGAGTAGCCGCTACTGTTGTGCGAATTCCGCCCGCTGAATATTTCTCTCCACGAGATCGCGCTGCAAATTCTGTGCTGCGATCTCCAGCAAATATCAGATGGGTATGGGAATCAACAAAACCGGGTAGCACAGTTTTTCCAGAGCAATCAATTACTTCATCGACTCCTTCCGGAATTTCCCTTTGGATTGAGTGGATGAGCCCGTCTTGAACAATCAAAGTTTGGTTATGAGCAACTCCCAAGAAACCTTCGCCAAGTTCGGCAGAATTTGTGACCAACGTTTCTATGTTGGCAAGAGCAAGCGAAGTCACCGACCAGTTACACCATTCATCATGGGAACATGAACGCCTTTTTCGATTGCTACTTCCTGTGCGTGCGCATATCCAGCATCACAGTGTCGAATCACGCCCATGCCAGGGTCATTTGTGAGTACGCGCTCTAATTTTTGAGCAGCAAGCAAGCTTCCATCGGCAACACTTACCTGGCCAGCATGAATTGATCGGCCTATTCCAACTCCACCACCGTGATGGATAGAAACCCATGATGCTCCAGATGAAATATTGATCATTGCATTCAATAACGGCCAGTCTGCGATAGCGTCGGATCCGTCATACATGGCTTCTGATTCACGGTAAGGGGATGCAACGCTTCCGCAGTCAAGATGGTCGCGACCAATGACAATGGGAGCACTTACTTCGCCACTGGCTACGAGTTCATTAAATTTTAAACCCGCTTTGTCACGTTCTCCGTAACCCAACCAACATATTCTTGCCGGCAATCCTTCAAATTCAACTCGATCCTGGGCCATACGAATCCATCTTTGAAGGTGTTTATTCTCTGGAAAGAGTTCAATTACTGCTTCATCAGTACGTCGAATATCTTTTGGATCTCCAGATAAAGCTACCCAGCGGAAGGGTCCCTTGCCTTCACAGAAAAGTGGGCGAATGTAAGCAGGAATGAATCCAGGGAAGGCAAATGCTCTTTGATAACCGCCTTGGCGGGCTTCATCGCGTATTGAATTTCCGTAGTCGAAAACAACTGATCCCTTATCTTGGAAATTGACCATGGCTTCGACGTGTTTGGCCATTGATTCTTTTGCGCGTTTTGTGAAGTCTGTAGGGTTTTTCTCCGCTAAATCGCGGGCTGATTCAATGTCTATTCCTTCAGGTATATAGAAGAGTGGATCATGAGCTGACGTTTGGTCCGTCACAATGTCGACAGGAACTCCCATAGCAAACAGTTTCGGCAAAATTGTTGCACTGTTCCCAACTAACCCGATTGAAATTGCGCGTTTTTCAGATCTAGCTTTAACCGCTTGGGCAACAGCATCTTCTAAATTGGAAGCAATCACATCAAGATAACGTTTGTTAACACGTCGCTGCAGACGGGTTCCATCAACATCAATGATGAGACAGGTTCCTTCATTCATTGTCACAGCAAGTGGTTGCGCTCCACCCATACCTCCGCAACCGCCGGTAACGGTAAGAGTGCCAGCCAGAGTTCCGCCAAAATGTTTTTCGGCAACCGCTGCAAATGTTTCGTACGTACCTTGAAGAATTCCTTGAGTGCCAATATAGATCCAAGAACCGGCAGTCATTTGACCATACATCGTCAAACCGAGATCTTCTAACCTCCTAAATTCTGGCCAATTTGCCCAATCGCCAACAAGATTGGAATTAGCAAGAAGCACTCGGGGAGCCCATTCATGTGTTCGGAATACTCCGACAGGTTTTCCCGATTGAACCAACATGGTTTCGTCATCTTTGAGAAATGTAAGTGTTTTGACTAGCGCATCAAATGATTCCCAGTTACGTGCAGCTTTCCCTGTGCCACCGTACACAATTAATTTGTCTGGATGTTCTGCAACTTCTGGATCAAGATTATTTTGCAACATCCGCAGTGCAGCTTCTTGCCCCCATCCGAGAGCGGTACGAGAAGTACCCCGTGGTGCACGTACTGGTCGAGCTCCAAGGGCAGAATCGATTGTTGTCATTTCGACACTATATAACGCTCGTCAACGCACGATACTCTTTGCAGATGAATTTGCCCCATGATCCCTTGTGGCCAAGGGCTAATTGGATTTTTTCTTCTGATTTTGAGAGTACCTACGATTACACCGTGGTAGGTGTGCCTGCACATACCACCAGTATTTCTGATACATCGGCTCACTTGACCCCTGATGCAATCAGACAAGTGTTACCAAGATACTCGCTAGCTCATGCTAATCCGAGCGTCAATCTATCCCGTATTTCGCTACGTGATGCTGGGAATGTGATTTCGCCAGATATAGATGAACCTCGCACCATCGCTGAACTTCAGGCGCTAGCTCAAAAATCAAAATTGCTGGTTGCACTTGGCGGTGATAATTCGATTACTTTTAGCGCTGCGCGAGCAGTGGAAGCAACTGGACTCATCACTTTTGACGCACACTATGATCTTCGCGATGGAATTAACAATGGTTCTCCGGTTCGCAGGTTGATTGAAGCTGGTATATCTGGAAAAAATATTGTTCAAATCGGAATTGCTGACTTTTCCAATTCACCGGAGTATGCGGCACGAGCACGGGAACTTGGAATTACCGTTATTCATAGATCGGAACTGCGTCACGCTAATTTAGAAGAAATTTGGAACAGGGCTATTTCAATTGCAGGAAAGCGGATTCATGTCGACATTGATATGGATGTATGTGACCGTTCTGTGGCTCCCGCATGTCCAGCTGCGGCTCCTGGGGGTATCTCGGCTGATGAAGTTCGACAATTTGCTTTCTTCGCAGGGGCTTCGAAGGATGTAATTTCCATAGACATTACTGAAATTGATGCCACTCGTGATAGCGCTGATCAGCGATCTGTTAGATTGGCAGCGTTATTGCTTTTGGAAGCAGCCGCTGGATTTTCCACTCGTTTGTAACGAATTAATGGATAGCCAGTAAAATTTTTTGAATTGCACGTTGCCTTCATGCATTTAAACTGCGCACTGTGAATAAGGTAGTTGCTCGTCTAGGTGGCAAAAAGGCTGCGGATGCCTTTCGAAAAACTGTCTCGGGGGATCCATCAGGCGAACCTGTTTGGGCGCAACAGATGGCTATCGGAAATGATGCAGGACTTTTTGGGCCAGAAAGCGCGGTGTGGCAAGTTCACGGATGTATTTCCACATTGGTAGGCGGTATTCGTGCACTACTTATGCAGGCAGCACATCCAGCTGCACTTACAGGTGTGGCAGAGCATTCTCAATATGACACAGATCCATTGGGAAGACTTGAGAGAACTACTAGATGGCTCACGATTACAACATTTGGATCAACAGAAGCGATTGCACAAGAGGCACGCAGAGTGAATGCTCTACACGATCGGGTTACTGGGGAATATCCTGCAAGAGATGGATCCACGAAACTTTACAGCGCAGCAGATCCGCGCCATTTATTGTGGGTGCATTGCGCCTTTACAGATTCCTTTTTGCGAGCTCACAAAGAGTTGGGATATCCGATAGCGCCAGGAGCCGATCAGTATGTCAAGGAATGGTCGCAGAGCGCGCTATCGCTGGGGCTGAGGCATGCCCCTCAATCAGAAGAAGAACTCAATGAAACCATCTCCTCTTTCGCAGCAGATGAAACTGCCGCAATAAAAATGACGCCCCCAATAGTTAATTTCATTCTCAATCCACCATTTAGTAGAGGTGGGTTATTTTTCTATCGCATTCTTGCCAATGCTGCTATCGCAACAATGGATGAACCCTTTCTTTCAATCCTGGGATTAAAGAAGCGTTCAAAGGTTTGGTTGCGGCTCAGTCGTAAGCTGCTTGACTTCTTGTCGTACATGCTTGGTCATGAATCACCAAGTCAGAGGATTGCGCGGGCGAGAATACAAGCCCTACAGTAATGCCATGTCTGATTGCATTTTCTGTGGCATTGTTGCTGGAGACATTCCTTCAAAGAAGGTTTTGGAAACTGATACTTGCTTGGCATTTCTGGACATCTTTCCTGCAAACCGAGGTCACACACTCGTAATCCCCAAACAGCATGTCGCAGATGTTTTCGCTGCGGATGCACAGACTTACTCTTCTGTTGCTACCACCGCAAAGGAAGTAGCGGACTTAGTCACTCAAAAATTATCCTCTGATGGAGTTTCTATCTTTCAGATGAACCGCGTAGCAGGGTGGCAAACCGTCTTTCACCTTCACATGCATGTTATTCCTCGTTGGGAAAATGATGGACTGCATAAGCCCTGGGACATTGCACCAGCAAGTGAAGGCTCATTGATTGAAGTACTGCGCCAGTTGCGAAATTAGAGCAAACTTTCCTTATGAAAAGCCCAGATGCGATAGTGATTGGTGCTGGAATAGTAGGCGCTTCGTGTGCACTTTCGCTTACTAACGCTGGGCTTTCGGTTCTCATTATTGATCGGGGAGCAGTTTCTAGTGGCACAACAGGAGCCGGCGAAGGAAATATTCTGGTTTCCGACAAGGATCCAGGACCTGAGCTCACGCTAGCTCTTAAATCCCGAGATTTGTGGTTTGAAATGCAAGAAGATGTTGGAGATTACTTTGAATTAGAAGCTAAAGGTGGAGTAGTCGTTTCTCGTAACGACGATACTGAATTGCTGAGACTTGCAGCATCTCAACGAGAGCATGGCGTTGATGCTCAAGTGGTTGGTGCCAACGAGTTACACGAGTTAGAACCATATTTACATACGCAATTTCACAGCGGGGTTTTCTATCCTCAAGATGCACAGTGCCAGCCAATGTTGGCTGCTGCTCATGTGATTCGGACTGTGGTTGCTCGCGGCGGAAGTTTTGTCTCTCAAGCTAAAGTCTCTCAAGTTCTGGTACAGAATTCTGCTGTGTATGGTGTGGAAACTTCCCGAGGAAAATTCTTTGCTCCAATCATTATTAACGCTACTGGAACGTGGGCTGGAGAGATTGCTCGAATGGCAGGTTCGGATTTACCTATCGCTCCTCGCCGCGGTTTTATTCTAGTAACCGAACCTGCACCAAAATATATTTTTCACAAAGTTTATGATTCTGATTATGTGGCAAATGTTGCAAGTAGTGATGCAGATTTGCAGACCAGTACCGTTGTTGAAGGAACTCGAAGTGGAACTATATTGATTGGGGCCAGTCGAGAGCGAGTGGGATTTGACGGCTCCATGAATTACGAGATTTTACGCAGACTCGCAGCGCAAGCTGTCTCCTTATTTCCAGTATTAAAAGATGTGCAATTGCTACGTGCCTACCGAGGATTTAGACCCTACGCTCCAGATCACTTGCCTGTTGTCGGTGAAGATGCCCAAGTAAAGGGGCTCTGGCATTCAGCCGGCCATGAAGGCGCGGGCATTGGACTTGCGCCGGGATCGGCAGTTCTTATCACTGATGAAATCCTGGGACGTCCCAGTTTTATGGATGCCTCCGCATTTAGTCCGCGACGATTTGCGATGTCAGCGCTATGAGTGCAGAAGTTAATTTCTTCTTCAACGGAGTGAAGTTCGTTGGCCGTGCCGGTCAAAGCGTTGCTGCAGCTCTTATCAATAGTGGTCAGCGAGATTTGCGGAGAACTCGTTTTGGCGACGAACCAAGATCTATATTCTGTGGAATTGGCATCTGCTTTGATTGCGTTGTAACAATAGATGGCATAGCAAATCAGCGCGCCTGCCTTGTAGAGATCGCTGATGAGATGAAAGTAGAGAGCTCTCTATGATTGCCATCATCGGAGCAGGACCCGCTGGTTTGGCAGCAGCAATCACTATCGCCAGTAAAGGTCAGCAAGTTACAGTTTTAGATTCACAGGCTCGCGGTGGAGGGCAATACTGGCGACATATTGAAGAAGTTTATGGGTATAAAAGTTCGCGTTCTCGTAAATATTTGAAGGAGATTACAACCAACTCACTGATAACTCATATTTCAGGAGCACAGGTGTGGAGCGCGGAAATCGTTAAAGAAGGTATTCAGTTGAACTATCTTCATCAAGGAGAAGAGAAGAAGTTCATTGCCACAAAGTTAATCATTGCAACGGGTGCTTACGATAGAACGTTGCCATATCCAGGCTGGACTACATCAGGCGCGATGACCCCTGGAGGTGCGCAGGCGTTATTAAAGGGACATGGCATAGTCGCTGGAAAGACAATTATCGTTTCTGGAACCGGTCCTTTCTTACTGCCGGTTGCCACAGCACTGGCTGAAAAAGGTGCACAAGTCGAGATTTTTGAAGCGCACAACCCTTTGCGGTGGATTCTCTCACCAATGGCGCTCTTGCTTAATCCTTCGAAGTTCGCCGAGTTTGTTCACTATCTTCGTGCAATTCTCACAAATGGTGTCAAGATCTCATTTGGTTGCGCAGTAACTGGATTCGAAAACGGAACTGCCCAAATTTCAAAGATTCGTTCTGATCTCACTATTAAGGAGCAAAATTTCAAAATCGTGAAGGCTGATGTGGTCGCATCTGGGTGGGGATTCTTACCCGAAGTATCTTTGGGAGGAATTCTGGGATGTACCCAAAAGTTGGATTTTGATCAAACGGTTATCTTCTCTGTTGATCAAGAGCAGCGTTCAAGCATTTCAAATATTTGGATTGCGGGAGAAGCAACAGGTGTTGGGGGAGCTGATTTAGCGCTCATTGAAGGTGAGATAGCAGGGCTCTCAGCGACGGGGTCTCGGATTCCTCTGAAATTGATCTGGAAGCGCAGCATGAAAAGAATCTTTGCACGGGCGCTGCAGCGTAGTTATCCAGTTGGGTCTGGTTGGAGAGATTGGATAAATAAAGACACGATCGTATGCCGATGTGAAGAGGTTTCCTGTGGCGAAATTATTGAATCTGTCAAAGATTTGGGAGCCGAAGATGCCCGAACTTCGAAGTTATTTACTCGCGCCGGAATGGGGTTGTGTCAAGGCCGGGTATGTTCTCGAAATGTGAGTGAAATCGTTTCGGGGCAGACCAAATCTGAAATTTCACCCACTGAACGTATCGCGGGTAGCAATCGACCAATAGCTGCGCCAATTTCTTTAGGTCTATTAGCAAATGGGCAATCACGAAGAGATAAATAGCAGGGTAAAGTGCGGTCATGACAAAACCATGGAACGGTGTTCTCACTGCAACGGCAACCCCTTTTAAATCTGATTTATCAATAGATTACGACAAATACGCGGAGCATGTCGCTTGGTTGGCAGAGAACGGAACCCACGGAGTAATTCCAAACGGTTCCCTTGGCGAGTATCAGGTTCTCACTCAAGACGAACGCGCAAAGATGGTCGAGGTAGCAGTTGCAGCTGCACCTAAGGGTTTTAGCGTTGTTCCTGGTGTTGCCGCATATGGTGCAGCTGAATCTTGCAAATGGGCTGAACACGCACAGAAAGCTGGAGCCGGTGCGGTTATGTTGTTACCACCCAATGCGTACCGCGCCTCAGATGATGAAGTTTTGGCACATTACAAAGAAGTAGCCCGTGTGGGAATTCCTATCATCGCTTACAACAATCCATTTGATACCAAAGTTGATTTAACTCCGAAATTAGTTTCACGTATCGCAAATGAAGTTCCTGAAGTAGTTGCAATCAAGGAGTTCTCAGGTGACGTTCGCAGAATTTGGCAGATTAAACGTCTAGCGCCGCGCATTGAAGTAATCGTGGGCGCCGATGATGTGTTTCTCGAACTTTCCACAGCAGGAATAGCGGGATGGATTGCAGGATTCCCTAATGCGCTTCCTAAAGAATCTATGGAGCTATACAACTTGGCTATGTCAGGAAACTTTAAGGAAGCAGCGCCGATGTATGCCGCTCTTCATGATGTATTCCATTGGGATTCAAAGAAAGAGTTTATCCAAGCAATCAAACTAGGTATGGATCATGTAGGCCGATATGGCGGTCCAACTCGACTTCCACGCCTACCTCTACCTGCTCATGAGCAAGAGCAAATTCATCGCGAAATGGATGTTGCTCTGGCCTATTTCAAGAATCGAAAGTAATTTGAATTAGGCACAGTATGAATAGCGTCCGGACTGTTACAACCGTTGAAACTCATACCGAAGGCATGCCTACACGAGTTGTAACATCAGGAATTGGAGAAATCCCTGGTGCAACAATGTTTGATAAGCGATTGCACTTTATGGAGCACATGGATTTTTGGCGTCAATGGCTTATGTTCGAACCAAGAGGACATAGCGCTATGAGCGGAGCAATCCTGCAAAAGCCAACTCGCCCTGATGCAGATTGGGGAGTTGTCTACATAGAAGTTTCAGGGTGCCTTCCCATGTGTGGGCATGGCACCATCGGTGTTGCAACTGCTTTGGTAGAGAAGAAACTTGTAACGGTAATTGAACCCGTTACAACTATTTCCTTGGATACCCCAGCTGGATTAGTAGTTGTTGATGTTGCTGTAGAAAATGGCCGTGCAAAAAAGGTGACCATAATCAATGTTCCGTCCTTTTGTTTAGCTTTGGATCAAAAGGTAGTTGTCCCGGGTCTTGGCGAACTCACTTACGACATTGCGTACGGAGGAAATTTCTATGCCATTGTTCCTGTTGAGCGAGTTGGTTTGGAATTCAAACGCGAAAATGGACAAAAATTTCTTGACCTCGGTTTAGCAATTTCTGATGCCATCAATGAACAGAATCGTCCCGTCCATCCTGAAAATCCAGAGATAGCAATTTGTCATCACATTGACTTTATCTCACCTGGATCGGAAGGTCGATTCCATTGGCGAAATGCCATGGCAATTCATCCAGGTTGGTTTGATCGTTCTCCATGCGGTACTGGAACAAGTGCACGATTAGCGCAAATGGTTGCGCGCGGAGAATTTGAAGATAGTGACGTTCTGTTAAACGAATCTTGGATTGGATCTCACTTTGAAGGCCGCATCAAGGAACGAACTAAAGTAGGAAGTTATGACGCGATTGTTCCGATGATTACAGGGCGTGCGTGGGTCATGGGTGAAGCGACTTGGATGCTAGATCCAACTGATCCTTTTCCCAATGGTTTTATCGTTTAGTTAATGCGTTGCGGCACTTTCCATGGGTTTGCATCCTGCAGCGCTACTGGAAGAGAGTTTTGCGGCAAACCTTGGAAAGAAACAGGCCGCAAGAATCTGTAAATGGCACCAATTCCGACCGAAGTTGTGTGGGTCGAAGATGATGGCCAAGGTCCACCGTGGGTCATCGCCGCAGTCACTGCAACTCCCGTTGGAAAACCATTCCAAATAACTCGACCAGATTTGTGCGATAGAGCTTCCAGTAATTCAGAGACCGAATCGTTGTCGGCTCCTTGAATAGTTGTGGTTAATTGACCGTGCAGAGATGAAGCAATTTCAAGGAATGTTTCCTGGTGAGTTTTGACGATGACAGTCGTAGGGCCAAAATGTTCTTCCAATAGCTGTGGATTATTTTGAACGGTCTGCCAATCTGTGATGAAAACAGTGGGGGTCACTCCGTATCCTGCTGAGTTACCCAACCCGGTAAGCACCTCAACGCCACCTATCTTTGCTAGCTCAGAAATTGCTGATGAATATCGCTCTGAGATGGATTTACTGAGCAAAGGAGCAACAGATAGTGAAGCTAGATATTGGCGGATAATTGCGAAGAATTCCTGATTATCCGGAACAAAAACGAGTCCTGGTTTAGTGCAAAATTGGCCTGAACCCAAAAGGGCAGAGTCGACAAGTCCTTTAGCAAGAACTTCACATCTTTCTGTAAGTGCTGAGTTGGTAATAAATACTGGATTTAGACTTCCCATTTCGGCATAGACAGGAATCGGAAATTTTCGCGTTGCTGCTAGTTCGACCAAAATTCGACCCACTGTTTCTGAACCGGTAAATCCGATCGCCTGGATAAGTGGATGCAATGCCAACCAATGAGTAATTCTGGGATTGGTGCCTTGAACTATTGAAAATATATCCTCGGAAATACCACATTCGCGAAGAGCTTCCTTGATGCATTTTTCCATGACGATACAAGTATTTGGATGAGAAGGATGCGCCTTTGCCACGACTGCATTACCCGCAGCCAATGCGGAAGCTGCATCGCCACCTGCCACGGAAAAGGCAAGCGGAAAATTGCTCGCCGCAAATATTGCAACAACGCCAAGAGGACGATTGATTTTCCTGATATCAGGTCTTGGCGCAGGGGAGTAGTTTGGATCCGCTCTATCAATTGCCACTGCCAAATGTTCGCCACTTTCAACTAGCTCAGCGAAGCGAATAAATTGAACCGAGGTGCGAGTAACTTCGCCCCCGATACGAGCTTCAGGTAAGGCTGTTTCCGCGCAAGCTGCGGCTATCAGTGAATCACGCGAAAGTTCAATCTGTTCTGCAATTGTTCGGAGCAGTTTTCCATGTTGAGCAGGTGATAAGTGAGAAATTTGGTGAGCTGCCCCAGCGGCTCGGTCAATCTTTTGGTTTACATCATTTTCAGTATGTTCTGGAATTTCTGCACCAAACGGTGAACCGTCTAATGGATTGGTTGCGCGAAAGGTCATGGCTGCATCTTATGAGTATCATCGCCAAATGAGCACCTCGGTTAAACAACAGAGCTCTCCACGACTCGGGGTTATGGGAGTACTTGGGGCAGCGCTCTGTTTTGGCACCACTGGAACTACTGCGCAATTGGGGGTCCCAGATGTTGCGCCTATGGCCGTAGCTACTGCCCGTCTTATATGCGGATCGATTTTTTTACTGGTATTTGCCCTGCTTTTTTTCCGCAAGGAAGTGGGAATAAGAATGTCCGTGAAAGATTTAGTAACAGCAGGAGTCGGAATTTCGATTTATCAGCTAACTTTTTTTAGCGCTGTTAACTTAACTGGAGTAGCGATTGCTACCGTGACCGCCCTCGGTTGCGCACCAACATTTTCGGCGGTTGTTGCTTTCCTCCTATTGGGAGAACGACCTCAGAAGTCTTGGTACTTGGGGACTTCAGTTACGATTTTTGGGATATTTCTAGTTGGAACAGCGGGAGGAGTTGGATCTTTCAATTCACTTGGAATCTTACTTGCCGCGATTGCGGGTTTAGGCTTCGCCATTTTCAATGTGATCTGTAGACGATCGTTGGAAAAAGGCGCCAGCGATATCTGGGTCACTTCCAATACCTTTGCGGTTGCTGCCTTAGTTTCAGTGCCCTTTCTATTTACGGATGAATTAACCTGGCTATCGACTCGAAATGGGATCCTTACAACTCTCTGGCTAGGAGTCGTGACCACATCAATTGGTTACATCCTCTTTATGTTTGGACTTAAACGGATTCCATCTAGTCTTGCTGCCACCGTAGTGCTCGCAGAACCGGCAACTGCTACCGTGTTGTCAGCGCTAGTTCTTGGCGAGCGACTGATTTTGCAGAGTTACATAGGTATCGCAGCTGTTGCCACAGGAATTCTCTACACAAGCTTAGGTCGAAAGGTGTCATGATGAATCGGTTAATTCTAATTTTTACCGTTGCGGCGTTAGCTCTTATAGCTGTACCAGAAGCCACTGCAGCCAAGCGGCCTTGTTCTGCGCTCAAGACTGACATTCAACAAATGTTGGATGCTAAATACACTGGGTCAGAAACAGATGCTCCGCAAGAGTATGCGCGGCGCATTGTGAAGGCTTACCAAATGGGTTTTGTAAACAAAAATTGTTTAACCACCAAGGAGTACAACGGACTCCTTACCGGTGTAACTCAGTTGCGTGATGATTGTGCCAAGGCGAAGAAAGATAAGACTACTTGGGCAGAAGTTTCAAAGCGATGCAATATCTATAAAGGACTATACAAATATATAAAGGTTAACCCTTGAAATCGTAAAACGCTAAAGTAAAGGCAATCGCAAACATGATTGCTGCGATAAACGAGTCCAGGATTTTCCAGAATATCGGTCTAGACATGTACCGGCTAGCTGCACGTGCTCCAAATCCAATCCCAGAGAACCAGACAACACTGGCAAGTGCGGCCCCGCAAGCAAAAAACCATTTGTCTGTCTCAAATTGATTAGCCACGCTGCCTACTAAAATTACGGTGTCTAGGTAAACATGCGGATTTAGGAAAGTGAGCGCTAAACAGGTAGCAACTATTTTGGATCGAGAGACAACAATTCCTTGTCCTGCTTCTAGCAATTGATCTTTAAAAACTGAACGAACGCTCTTTATTCCGAACCAAGTTAGATAAGCGACTCCAAACCAACGGATAAATTCTAGTAAAGAAGGTCTACTCTGAATGAGTGTGCCCAGTCCGCCCGTGCCCAGAAAGATCAAAAGCGCATCAGAAATTGCACAGATTGAAACAATAAGAAAAACTTGTTGGCGCAGTAGCCCTTGCCTGATAACGAAAGCATTTTGTGCGCCAATGGCAATTATCAGGGATAACCCCGTAAGGAATCCGGGCACAAGCGCGAACATGCGGGAACACTATCGTGGAAAATCGCGTGTTTTTACTGAAAATACTTCAAAGTAACTCTTAACCTTGAGTATCCCCATTCGTAGTCCCTCGCTGCGATTTATGCAATACATACTGAAAGGAAAGCAATGTCTCTTCTGTCATGGAAACTGCATGGAAATGGAAAATCGATTAAAGATGGTGAAGTTGTCGCCCCTGATGAACGACTAGCTTGGCCACTCACAATTGGCGTTGGTGTCCAACACATCGCGGCAATGTTTGGAGCAACATTCTTAGTTCCCATCATCACAGGCTTCCCGCCAAGTACTACCTTATTTTTCTCAGGTATTGGCACGATTCTCTTCCTTATTATCACTAAGAATCGAGTTCCAAGTTATCTCGGTTCATCATTTGCATTCTTGGCCCCAATTGCAGCCGCTCAGGCAAGTGGCGGAATGGCTGTAGCACTTGGTGGCGTTGTTGCAACTGGTGTTCTCTTGGCAGTAATTGGACTTATAGTAAATGCTGTTGGAATCGGTTGGGTAAATTGGCTATTGCCACCAATCGTTACTGGTTCAATCGTCATGTTCATTGGTTTCAACTTAGCGGGAGCTGCTAATAACAACTTTAAAGCTGCTCCAGTTACCGCAATAGTTACTCTGGCTGCAGTGGCAATTATTGGAGCTGTTGCGAAGGGATTCTTGGGTCGCATCAGTATTTTCGGTGGAATTGTTGTTGGATACGCGTTTGCAGCGTTCCAGGGTGACATCAATTTTGATGGAGTCAAGGCTGCTAAATGGGTAGCACTTCCTTCCTTTACAACTCCGTCTTTTGATGTAAATGCAATTCTGCTCTTCTTGCCTGTTGTTCTCGTGCTTGTTGCTGAAAACGTCGGACACGTTAAAGCTGTTGCAACAATGACCGGTAAGGATCTTGACGATGCAATGGGAAGCGCTCTTTTTGCCGATGGCGTTGCCACATCGCTAGCCGGTGTCGGTGGCGGTTCAGGAACTACTACTTACGCTGAGAATATCGGCGTGATGGCTGCATCTCGAATCTACTCAACAGCTGCTTATTGGGTTGCGGGTATCGGAGCAATTCTGCTTTCACTCTCACCTAAATTCGGCGCAGTGCTCAGCGCGACTCCTGCTGGAGTGCTCGGTGGAGTTGGTGTTGCTCTATACGGAATGATTGGTGTTCTAGGTGCAAAGATCTGGATTGAGAATAAGGTGAATTTCGGAAATTCAACCAATCTTTTCATTGCCGGAACAACGATGATTATCGGTATCGCTGACATGACTTGGAAGCGTGGAGATTACTCATTCGGTGGAATTGTTAACGGAACTCTCGTTGCAGTAATCGGATATCAGCTTCTTCGCGCGCTCAGCAAGGCTGCAGGAAAAACAGAATAGTTCAAAAGGGAGAGCCCATCACTTCCCAAAGGGGGTGGTGGGCCCTTCTATTTTCTGGATTGGTATTTCGCAAGGCGCACCATCGCAACAGTTTGTCTTCATGTGGCAATGAGGACAAAGCCAACGAGTAGATACTGGATCGTATGGTTTCCCGCAGAAATCACATGGCATTTGGTTATTTGCACTCACGTTCCCAATATAAACCCAGATACAGTGTTTTCCGGTTAGGAGGGGCGAATCCATGGGTTTAAAGAAGACAGTGCTCTTGGTGGCATCACTCAATTTCGGCTATTTCGCTGTCGAACTCTCGTTTTCGCAAGTTTTTAATTCTCTGTCCCTGCTTTCGGATAGCTTAGATTTCTTAGAAGATTCAGCGATTAACTTATTGATATTTCTCGCCTTTGCTTGGTCAGCCCTTGCTCGTAAAAGACTCAGTTATCTGCTTGCCTTGATATTACTCATTCCTGGAGCGGTTTTTATCGCTGAAGCGATATCTAAATTTAACGAGCCAATCGTGCCAAATGGATTCGGTATGTCAGTGATTGGTTTAGGGGCACTTTTTGTAAACGTATTTTGTGCCTTCATTCTGACAAAGCACAAGAGTGAAGAGGGCGGTCTTGCTAAGGCTGCCTACTTGTCAGCTCGTAATGATGCAGTTGCAAATATTCTGATAATTGCTGCCGGAGGAATTACTGCTGCTTGGGTAAGCCAAGTGCCTGATTTGGTTATTGGAATAATAATTTTTGCAATGAATTTTGATTCGGCTATGCAAGTTCTCAAATCGCAGAAATAGTGTGAAACCTCGTTCTGTGGACGATCTATTCTCGCCACTCCACTTCGTTCTGTGGACGATCTATTCTCGCCACTCCACTTCGTTCTGTGGACGATACTGGGATCGAACCAGTGACCCCCACAATGTCAATGTGGTGCTCTACCGCTGAGCCAATCGTCCTCGGTAATGTGAAGTCTATTGCTTCACCCATCGTTTGCATTTCATAGAAAAAAAACGATGGAGGTCGGAACGGGATTTGAACCCGTGTAGAGGGATTTGCAGTCCCTTGCCTCGCCTCTCGGCCATCCGACCATAGACAAACCGCCACCTGAAATTGAATTCGAAGCGGCGGTTAATCCGAGCGGACGACGGGGTTCGAACCCGCGACCTGAACCTTGGCAAGGTTCCGCGCTACCAGCTGCGCTACGTCCGCATTTACAGTGGGCAAATCTAGCGCAGT
>JACCDK010226422.1_pt1 | contig 34837 bp, 30 predicted proteins | sample 7445871 | NCBI WGS metagenome assembly JACCDK01 (sample SAMN15323436, study PRJNA562643) | freshwater metagenome | isolation source: river surface water | place: USA:Blue River Watershed | collected 2017-08-15 | reverse complement strand
TCTTCTTCAAACAAATAATACGGTGTTAAATCTTGGCCTCCGCCAAACCATGAATTGATTACCTTTCCATTGTCGTCATACATTTCGAAATACCGCCAGTTGGCATGTACTGTAGGTACCATTGGATTTTTGGGATGAATCACCAAACTCAATCCGCAAGCAAAAAAGTCAGCTTCACCTACGTTGAACAATTTTTGCATCGAATCCGGTAGTTTTCCATGAACCGCTGAAATGTTTACGCCTCCTTTTTCAAAAATAGCACCATTTTCAATTACGCGTGTTCTTCCGCCACCGCCTTCTGGTCGTTCCCAAATATCTTCACGAAATTTAGCCACACCATCAATGCCCTCTAATCCTTTACAAATTTGGTCTTGAAGGATTTGTATGTAGGTGTAGAATTTATTTTTCATATATAAGAAGAAAGTTCAAAATTACTTATAATGCGACTGTTTTACAAGTTTTTCAAGCAATTGTTTCGCAATAAATGTTTCGCGTAAATAACAAATTAGCAACCAGATTTTAATTTGGATGAACGGTAAACGGGAACTATTTTATATATATCTACAATTTAGGTATAATAAATAAAAACATTCTTATCTTTATCCTTAAATAATTTTTCAGGGTGCAGAAAAAAGGAGATGTAGTTCGAATATTTTTACCGTTGTTTTGTTTGTTTTTTACACTAGTTTATGCACAAAACGAAACCAACAATTGGTATTTTGGTACTAATGCAGGAATAGCGTTTGGGAATGGTGAAGTCTCTGTATTGTCTGATGGCGCTATGAGTACTCCAGCCGGATGCGCAAGTATATCAGATAATGCTGGAAATTTAGTACTGTATACAAATGGCCAAAAAATTTGGAACCGAAACCATCAAATAATGAGTAATGGAGATGGTTTATATGGAGATATTGAAGGGATACAGAGCGCAATTGTAATTCCCAAGCCAAACGATACGAGTACGTATTATGTTTTTTACACCCGAGAATCCACTGTTAATGATCCCGATCCAATTTTATCTGGAGTTTACTTTTCTGAAATACACTTTTCACCACAAAACCCATTAGGCATAGTAGTTGTGAAGAATCAAAGAGTAGCTTCTACAGCAACATCTAGGCTGTCTGCCATTTATCATTTTGAAAGTAATTCATATAAATTAATTAGCGTTACCAAACCAAATGTTCCAATTCTAGCACCTAATGGTGAAGAGTTGTATGTTTTTAGAATTTTTTCAATTACTGATAATGGTCTTGAAAGCACCCCCGTTTTGGTTACAATAAATGAAAATATTCGCAATTTAGGGCCCGTCAAAATTTCCCCAGATGGGAAGCATATTGCTTTAGTGGATATAATCAACAAGAAAATACACACGTATAAATATGACCGAAACAACAATACAATAGTATTCTATAAAACAATACCATCTGTACCTGCTTTTGGTTTGTTTTTAAGTCCATTTGGGTTAGAGTTTTCACAAGATTCAAAAATGTTGTATTACTCTGGTTTTGATGGACAAGGCATTTCATATATCGTTCAAATTCAATTTTCGCGATTTGACGATTTTGACATACCGGATTATTATTATTTTATTGAGCGTAATGCAAAAGCATTGCAATTAGCAAGAAACGGAAAAATATATGTTACTAAAGCGGGAGATAATTTTGCAACGAATCAGATAAGTGTAATTCATAAACCAGAAAAACCCGGAATTGAATGTGGCTTTGAGAGCGGCGCACTAAATGTAACTCCTGGGGTTTTAACAAAAGGCTTGCCCATTTTTATTGTTTCAAGTTTGCGAAATAGAATTATTGCTTCAGATGATGCATGTGTAAATTCAGATTTTGAATTTGAATTGGATTTATATGCGCCAATTTTATCGGTTTATTGGGATTTTGGGGATGGCGGAACTTCAACTGCTTTAAATCCTTCTCATGCATTTTCAACCCCCGGAAGTAAGAAAATTAAAGCAACAGTTACGACAGCACTCCGAATATTTACGTTGTATAAAACTATTGAGGTGTTTCCGCCACCATTAATTTTACCCAATCAAACATTAACACAATGCGACACGGATAACGATGGAATTTCGGTCTTCAATCTAAAAAACATTAGTGATTTTGTCAGTAATTCAAATTCAGAATTTCAATACTTTTTTTATCATGACATGCAAGCGGCTCTTACTAATGAGAGTTCAATTTCAAATCCTAGTAATTATTCCAACACAACAAATCCCGAACAAATTTTTGTAAAAATCATTACCGATAAAGGGTGTTCGATAGTAACGAGCTTTTTTATTGAAAACACCTACACAACCATAACGACTCAATTGCCTACTTTTTATGTTTGTGAAAATTCGGATGCTATTCTTACTAATTCAATAGGGACGTTTGATTTAGAAAGCATACAATCAGAAATCACAAATTTGTTAGTTATCCCAACAACATATGAAGTTAATTTTTACAGTAGTTTTTTAGACGCTCAAACGAAATTAAACAAACTTTCTAGATATTATAATTCCGTTTCAAGGACACTTTGGTTAAGAATTGAAGATGAAAACAATGGTTGTAATGGAATAGTTCCATTTGAAATAGTTGTAAATTCAGAAATTGAAATGGATATTGATGACGTCTATACGATTTGTGATTCTGATGTTGGGCCTCCAACTATTCTCGATGGAGGCGGAACAAATAGCTCTTGGACGTGGCGTGATATAAATAATCAGGTATTATCTACAGAACGTTTTTTTAATCTAGAAGAAGGTTGGTTTTCAGTTATATTGGAGAAGCATGAAAATGGGTTAGTGTGTTCAGAAACGAAGTATTTTGCAGTAGTAAAAGCTATAGCGCCAACCATCGACAGAATAACCGTAGAAAATAACGAAATCAAAGTATCCATTTTAAATCCTGGCAATTATCAATTCTCATTAGACAATATAACGTATTATGGATCCGGTAATTCTCATACATTTAATTCTATAGAACCTGGTAATTATTCAATATATGTTCACGATATAAATTCGTGTAAATATAAAATACAAGAGAATGTTTTATTGTTAAAATATCCTCATTACTTTACTCCAAATGGAGATGGGGTAAACGATAATTGGAAAGTGTATGGCCCAATAGCTGATTATTTTTCTTCTGCTGAACTCCAACTCTTTAATAGATTTGGGACTATCTTATATTCATCAGATTTAATGAGCGAAGATCCCGGTTGGGACGGAACTTTTAATGCTAGTAATTTACCTGCATCAGATTATTGGTATAAAGTAACTTTTCAAGATTTGAACAATCAAATTATAAGTAAGACAGGTCATTTTAGTCTTATCAGATAAGCGATTCGTTTTTTAAAAAACGAATCGCTCGATGTTATTTTTGATATTCTTTCACCGCTTCCACAAAAGCCTTGGCGTGATCTACCGGAATATTTGGTAAAATTCCGTGTCCTAAGTTGACGATGTAATTGTCTTTTCCGAATTCATCAATCATTTCATGTACCATTTTTTTGATGGTTGGTATTGGCGATAATAATCTTGATGGATCGAAATTTCCCTGTAACGTAATATTTCCTCCAGTCAAATAGCGGGCATTTCTTGGTGAACAGGTCCAGTCTACGCCCAAAGCCGAAGCTTTTGATTTTGCCATTTCGCCCAAAGCAAACCAACACCCTTTTCCGAAAACAATCACTTTCGTTTCGTCAGCCAAAGCCTCAACAATTTGGTTGATGTACTGCCAAGAGAATTCTTGATAATCTACCGGAGACAACATGCCGCCCCAAGAATCGAAAATTTGAATGGCATTACAACCTGCTTTTACTTTTTCTCTTAAATATAAAATTGTGGTATCAGTAATTTTTTGCAATAATAAGTGTGCCGCTACTGGGTTTGAGAAACAAAAACCTTTTGCTGTATCAAAACTTTTAGACCCTTTTCCTTCCACTGCATAACAAAAAATTGTCCATGGCGAACCCGCAAAACCAATCAATGGCACTTCATCGTTCAGCATTTGTTTGGTCAGTTTGATCGCATCAAAAACATAGCCTAAGGTTTCATTCACATCGGGAACAAACACTTTTTCTACGTCTTTTGCTGTGCGAATTGGATTCGGGATTATTGGCCCCAAATTGTCCTTCAATTCTACGTGTATGCCCATAGCTCTTGGTACCACCAAAATATCCGAAAACAAGATGGCCGCGTCAGGTTTGACAATACGAATGGGTTGTACGGTGATTTCAGCTGCCAATTCAGGTGTTTCGCAACGCGTAAAAAAATCATATTTATCACGCAATGCTCTAAATTCAGGTAAATATCTTCCCGCTTGACGCATCATCCAAACCGGAGGGCGTTCTACTTTTTCGTTTGATAAGGCTCTTAAAAATAAGTCGTTTTTAATCATTTTTTGCTGCTTTAAAATAATTGATGCATTGAATAATTACGTTCTCAATGGTGGGTTGATTCGCCAACACACTATTTTTTGAATACGGCTCTATCGCTTTTACGGTAGTATTTCCAATACAAAAACAAATTTCGTTTGTAATTTTATTTTCTTTCACATAGCTTGAAACACCAGACGGACTAAAAAAAAGAATTCCGTCCATTTTTGGGGCTATTTTTATAGGTTTTTCTAGGGTTTCATAGACCTCTATAATTTGATGCGGCACTTTTTTTTCTTTTAAAAATTGCGGAAGGGTATCTAATTTGGTCTTCCCACAAAAAAAAACAAAACTTTTATCGAGATATTTTTTTTTAATAATTTCCACTAATTCTTGGGCATCTGATAGGCTATGCAAAACAGTAAAACCATGATCGAGCAATAATTGTTTTGTTTTTTCACCCACGCAAAGCACGGGTTTATTTTTTATTTTTTCTTTATATGTTATAACCTGTTGAACGGCATTTTGACTCGTAAAAATCAATAGGTCTTCTGTAGTTGAAATTTCAAAAGCAATGGGATTTATAGCTATAAAATCTTCATCCATAACCCAAAAACCGGCATTCAATAAAAATTGTTTTTGATTTTGGGCCAATCTCTTCGTAGCTAAGATTCCAATATTGTTTTCCACTACTCTTTTTTTAATTGCGTTTTAATTTTTTCCATCAATTGATGGCCGCCATTATTTAATAGTTCTTGAGCCGAATGAAATCCGAGTTTTTTCCATTCAGATACCGGTACTTTTTTGTCAAGAAATAAGCGTTCTTTTCCATCTATTGAAAGTAGTACCCCTTTAAATTCCAGGATGTCATTGTTTTCGTCATATTTAGCATAAGCTCCTATTGGTGCCGTACAGCCTCCTTCTAAGGTTTTTAAAAATTGTCGTTCAATGTGGGTACAAATTTCGGTTTCAATATGATTTAATTGGGATACGGCGTCGATGGTATAGGCATCATTTTCCATGGCAACTACTACCATTGCCCCTTGCGCCGGCGCAGGGATCATCCATTCTAACGTACAGTGATTTTTAGGCACTAAGTTGATGCGTTCTAAGCCTGCAGCGGCAAAAACAGCACCATTCCAGTTGTTTTCTTCAAGCTTTTGTAATCTGGTGTTTACATTGCCGCGTAAATTAACCACTTCGTGTTGGGGGTATTTATGCAGCCATTCTGCGTTTCTGCGAAGACTTCCTGTGGCAATTGTACCTGGTGAAGTTAAAAAATCCATATGCTCCTTGTATACTAATATATCATAGGGATTTGCGCGTTCTAAAACAGCCGCTTGAATAATGCCTTGTGGCAATGCAGTAGGAACATCCTTCATAGAATGCACGGCAATATCCACTTGCCCGTTGATCATGGCCACATCTAAGGTTTTTGTAAATATACCCGTAATGCCTAATTCATAAAGGGGTTTGTCTAGAATGATATCGCCTTGTGATTTCACGGCGACAATTTCTGTTGTATGGCCTAAATCCTGTAATTTTTTTTGAACGGTATGTGCTTGCCAAAGAGCCAATTCACTATCACGGGTTCCTATTCGTATGGTTTTACTCATTATTTTGACAGTGTTTCTAATTGGAAAACTTTTTCAATCCACTCAATACTTTCGTCTACCACCGTTTCATCTTCTTTCAAATGATTGGCAAAATGATTGGTTATTTTTTGAATGATGCGCGCGCTAATTAACTCGGCTTGTTCCTCATCAAAATTTGCAATTTTCTTGCGTTGCACATTGAGTTCTCCTTCCTTGATGGCATTTAACTTCGCTTTTAAGGCATGAATGGTAGGAGCAAATTTACGTTGTTTGGTCCAAGCTATGAACTCCTCTTTAATTTCTTCAATGATGGCTTCAGCGGCTGGTATGTGTTTTTTTCTGTTTTCCAAGGTTTCATCGGTCATTTCTGCCAATTGATCCATGTGTACTAACAACACCCCTTCCACATGGGTTACATTTTCGTGTACATTTTTTGGAATCGATAAATCAAGTATTAAAAGGGGTTTTTTGAGATTCAAAATCGCCTTATCAATCGTAGGGTTTTGAGCGCCTGTAGCAACTACTACTACATCTGCTTTTTGAAGTTCCAGTTGTAATTCGGCATACTCTTTTACAATTACATTTAGTTTTTTCGCAATTTTTTCTGCCTTATCTTTTGTTCTATTGATGAGTGTAATTTGTTGGTGTTTGGTATGTTTTACTAAATTTTCACATGTATTTCTACCAATTTTACCCATTCCAAAAAGCAAAATGTTTTTCGAATTGATATCAGGAACATTTTTAAAAATATACTGTACCGCAGCAAAGGAAACCGAAGTCGCTCCCGAGGAGATTTCAGTTTCGGTCTTGATTTTTTTACTGGCTTGAATGACCGCATTGACCAATCGTTCTAAAAAAGCATTGGCTAAATCATGTTTTTTGCTAAGGACAAAAGCGCTTTTAAGCTGACTAATAATTTCGAAATCCCCTAATATTTGACTGTCTAAACCCGTTCCAACTCGAAACATATGAGAAATAGCCTCTTGGTTTTTATAGACAAAGGCCACTTTTTGGAAGTCTTCAACGGTACCTTGACTATTTTCACACAATAATTTAATCAATTGGAAAGGGTGTTGTGCAAAACCGTAGATTTCAGTTCTATTGCAGGTAGAAGTAACTATTAGACTTTCTAATCCATCTGCTTTCGCTTGATGCATCAGGCTTGTTTTTGCCTTTTCATCTAAACTAAACTTACCCCTTATTTCGGCATCAGCTTTTTTATAACTAAGGCCAACGGCATAAAAAGTGGGATGTTTTACAAATGAATTGTTTTCCATAGGGTATTCTCTTTCTTAAAAGAGGTACAAAATTATAAGTATAACAACGATAAAAGTAACGCTAAAAGTACTTTTTGTGTCGCTAAAAGATATTTTCAATTAAATTTGATTTTTTAGCGTTATTTCCTTTAAATTTGTAACTAAATAAGGCATTTCAAAAGTTATTATATAGAATAAATCTAAATAAAATAGAATTGTTTCTTAATGGTCATCCAAAAAAAACATCGCTATGGGTTCACAAGAGGAAATTAAGATTGAAAATGATTTTATTATGTTGCGGTTTCAAAATGAAAGCGACGCCATCTATAAAATCGAACGTCCTGTAAGTCAGGGTCTTATCCAGTTCCATTTTGGGATTAAAGGAAAAGGCAAGTTCGTATTCAATCAAGGGAGTTATGCTTTGGACTTGAAAGAGGAAAAGGCTTTATTGTTTTACAATCCCCAAAAAGAATTGCCATTACATTTGGAACTAGCTCCTAATACCTGGGTCATTTCGGTAATCATCTCCATTAAAAAATTTCATGGTTTATTTTCTTCAGACGCCGAACACGTTCCTTTTTTGAGCGATGAGAATAAAGATAAAAAATATTATAAAGAGTCCGATATTAGTCCGTCAATGGCCATTGTGTTGAGCCAATTGTTTCATTACAATTTGAATCCGTCTATTAAAAATTTATACTATAAAGGCAAGGGATATGAATTGTTGAGTTTGTTTTTTAACCGATCAGAAGATCCTAATGCAGAACAATGCCCTTTTTTAATTGACGAAGAAAACGTGTTAAAAATTAAGAAAGCCAAAGAAATCATGATTGCTAATATGGCCGAACCCCCAGGATTAGAAGAGCTTTCTGACCAAGTAGGTCTGAGTCTCAAAAAACTAAAAATGGGATTCAAGCAAATTTATGGTGATACCGTTTTCGGCTTCTTATTTGACTACAAAATGGATTATGCCCGTCAATTATTAGATAGTGGCTCCTATAATGTAAATGAAGTGGGTTTAAAAATTGGGTACAGTACGGGAAGTCATTTTATTGCCGCTTTTAAGAAAAAATTTGGCACTACTCCTAAGAAATACTTAATGAATTTGAATACCAATGTGTAAAAAAGGGCATCAATTTTAAACATCAAACCATCAATAAAATCAATAAAAATCTTAAAGTAAGTTCCACACATGAATTACTTTTATAAAAATAAAAATTACTTATGAAAGGAGTATTATTAGTTAATTTAGGTTCGCCAGAAAGTCCTACAGCAAAAGATGTAAAGCCTTATTTAGATGAGTTTTTAATGGACAAGTATGTCATCGACGTACCATTTTTAATGCGTGCACTATTAGTAAGAGGAATTATTTTACAAACCCGTCCCAAAAAATCGGCGGAAGCCTATGCTAGAATATGGACTAGTGAAGGCTCTCCTTTGATTGTGATTTCTAAAAAAATGCACCAAAAAGTGCAAAAACTTGTGGATGTTCCGGTTGCTTTAGCCATGCGTTATGGCACCATGACCATTCAAAAAGGGCTTCAAGAATTAAAAGATCAAGGGGTAACAGAAGTGATGTTATTGCCATTGTATCCGCAACATGCTATGGCTTCTACGACAACTATTTTGGTCTTGGCTGAAGAATTGCGTTTGAAGTATTTCCCAGAAATGACCATTACCAGCGTTCCTGCATTTTATAACAAACCCGATTTTATTCAGGCATTGGCAAATTCCATACAAAAGCACTTGGAAGGATTTGAGTATGATCATTTATTGTTTTCGTATCATGGAATCCCGAAGCGACACATTCGCAAAACAGATGTAACGAAATCGCATTGTAAAATTGATGGTTCGTGTTGCAATACGCCTTCACCAGCACACGAATTTTGTTACCGTCATCAATGTTATGAAACGACCAAACAAGTGGTGCAATTATTAGGCATTCCGGAAGGAAAATACAGCCAAACATTTCAATCGCGTTTAGCCGGCGACAAATGGTTAACACCATACACTGATGTAGAAATCAACAAAATGCCAGAACAAGGCATCAAAAAACTAGCGGTTGTAACTCCAGCTTTTGTTGCTGATTGTTTAGAAACATTAGAAGAAATTGCGATGGAAGCCAACGAACAATTTTTACATCATGGAGGTGAAGAATTTATGGCCGTTCCATGTTTAAACGATGAAGACGAATGGTGTGGTGTGGTGGCCAATTGGATTATGGAATGGAAAAAATAAATTATTTCAGGTTTCAGGTTCATAGAACAGCAAACAACTTGAAACTTGAAACTTGAAACCAATACTATGGAATACTACAACTACATCAAAGCATTGCATTTAATTTTTGTAATCACCTGGTTCGCCGGGTTGTTTTACATTGTGCGTCTGTTTGTTTATCAAATTGAAGCGAATGACAAACCCTCGCCAGAAAAAGAAATTTTGCAAAAGCAATACAAAATTATGACCTATCGTTTGTGGTACATTATTACGTGGCCAAGTGCTGTATTAGCTACCATTTTTGCGCTATTATTATTGCATTTGAACCCCGCTTTTTTGGAGATGCCTTGGATGCAAGTAAAGTTGGTTTTCGTCTTTTTATTATTCATGTATCATTTCAAATGTCATAAAATATATACCGAATTACAAAATGATAAAGTAAAATACACCTCTAATTTTATGCGTTTGTGGAATGAAGGCGCTACAATTATTCTTTTTTCGGTCGTTTTTTTAGTACTTTTAAAAAATGCAATAAATTGGATTTTTGGAGTCGTTGGTATTGTTGTTTTTTCAATACTTATTATGCTCGGATACAAATTATACAAACGAATTAGAGAAAAAGAGTAGCAATTTGGCACAAACCTAAATTATGGATAGAATTTTTAATTTAAAAAATCTTTCATTACGCGTTAGAATATTTCTATCCATGATATTCTTAACACTAATTGCGTCGGTATTGATCGCTACGGTGTCCATTTATCAATTCCGAAAAGAAGCTAGAGAATACCATCAAGACCGATTAGAACGCAAAGAAACTGCTATTGCCGAGCACATCAATTATGTTTTGCAAACAACAACCTATCCATTAACTACAGAAAACCTTCCTTTAATTTTTAAAGAAAAAATTTTTGAATTGGCCGACATTCACAGTATGGAAATCAATATTTTTGATTTAAATGGGAAGTTATTGATCTCATCTAAAGCCATTTTTAAAATAGATAAAGACAAACCAAAAATAAACGAAGCAACGCTGAAAATTCTACAAGCTTCATTAGAAAAAAGATATATCGAATTCTCAACCATAGACGAACAGCCGTTTCGTTCTTCCTATTCTTATTTAAAAGACACCAAGTTTAAACCTCTTGGTATTTTGAATTTACCCTATGAAGAAGATCGTGCATTTTACAATAAAGAAGTCCAAAACTTTCTCATCCGATTTGGCCAAGTATATGCTTTTATGTTCTTGATTTCTATAGTATTGTCCTACTTTTTATCCAGTTACATTACCAAATCACTTAAAATAATTAGTGATAAAATGCAAGAAACTCAATTGGATCAACGCAATGAAAAAATTGTATTAGAAGATGGAAGTAAAGAAATTAATTTATTGATCAAATCGTATAACAACATGGTCGATAAATTAGAAGAAAGTGCTACCATATTAGCGCAAAGCGAACGCGAACAAGCTTGGCGTGAAATGGCTAAACAAGTGGCGCATGAAATAAAGAACCCCCTGACTCCGATGCGATTAACGGTTCAAAATTTTCAACGAAAATTTGAAGCAAATGATCCAAATATATCCAAAAAACTAGCCGATTATACCCAAACTATTTTACAACAAATCGACACCATGAGTTCGGTGGCTAATGCTTTTTCGAATTTTGCCACCATGCCAGCCCAACAGAATGAGACCTTAAATGTTGTGGAGGTTGTGCAAATGACATTGGAAATTTTCAACGAAGATTACATCACATTTTCGGCCATAGAAGACGAAATTATTGCCAAGTTAGATCGCACGCAATTGATAAGAGTTGTTACTAATTTGGTAAAAAATGCCATTCAAGCGATACCCGAAACACAAGAAAATAAGTTGGTTTTTGTAACGGTATTTCGTGAAAATCATCAAGTCAAAATAGCCGTTAAAGACAATGGTAAAGGGATTTCAGAAGAAAATGCCACAAGCATATTTGAGCCAAAATTTACTACCAAGTCTAGTGGAATGGGGCTTGGATTAGCGATTATTAAAAATATTATTGAAAATTACAAAGGAACCATTACTTTTGAATCAACTTTGAACCAAGGAACAGAATTTTTAGTTTCTTTTCCTATAAATAATTAAACACTACTATGGAGCATATTTTAATTGAAAAACAAGACCATATTGCGGTAATTACGATTAATCGACCTACAAAATTAAATGCTTTAAACAAAGAAACGATCCAAGAACTACACGACGCATTTTCGACTTTACATCAAGAGCAAACGGTAAAAGCCATCATCATTACAGGTTGTGGTGAAAAAGCATTTGTGGCGGGAGCCGATATTTCAGAATTTGCTAATTTTTCGGTGAAAGAAGGGCAAGAACTGGCGGCACAAGGACAAGCATTGTTGTTTGATTTTGTCCAAAATTTAAGCACTCCAGTTATTGCAGCAGTTAATGGTTTTGCTTTGGGAGGCGGATTAGAATTGGCCATGGCGTGTCATTTTAGAATCGCTTCTACCAATGCAAAAATGGGTTTGCCAGAAGTAACTTTAGGGGTAATTCCAGGATATGGCGGTACCCAACGATTAACACAATTAATTGGTAAAGGACGCGCAATGGAACTCATCATGACAGCTGGAATGATTGATGCCGAAACCGCTAAAAACTATGGATTGGTAAATCATGTTGTAGCACAAGAAGAATTATTGGAATTTGCTAAAGGGATTGCGGCAAAAATAGCGAACAACTCCAGTGTTGCAATTGCCAAAGCCATACAAGCTATTAATGCCAATTTTGAAGACGGAACCAATGGATACACCATCGAAATTCAAAATTTTGGGGCTTGTTTTGGAACCGAGGATTTTAAAGAAGGAACTACTGCATTTTTGGAAAAAAGAAAAGCTGTTTTTCCGGGAAAATAAGAGTTAGGGACTATACTTTACCTTCCCATTCTGCATAAAATTGTGCCAAAAAATGAACCATGAAATCATGGCGTTTTTTGGCTATTTTTTTACCCGTTTCGGTATTCATTTTATCGGATAGCAGCAAAAGTTTTTCGTAAAAATGATTGATGGTTGGCGCCTCGCTTTTTTTATATTCTTCTTTAGACATAGAAAGATTAGGCTCAATTTCTGGATCATACAAGGCTCTGTTTTTAAAGCCACCATAATTAAATGTTCGTGCAATTCCGATAGCTCCAATAGCATCCAATCGATCGGCATCTTGTACAATATGTAATTCTTTAGAATCAAAAGTTCGTTCAAAATTGCCGCCTTTAAACGAAATGTTTTCTATAATTGCAATGACATGATCAACAGTTGCAGGCAATACATGCGTTGAGTCTAGATATGCTCGAGCTACCTTTGGCCCAATGGTTTCATCGCCGTTGTGAAATTTGGAGTCGGCGATATCGTGGAGCAAAGCAGCTAATGTTACCACCTCTAGATCACAATCTTCTGCTTCTGCAATTAATAGTGCGTTTTTATAGACACGTTCTATGTGAAACCAATCATGTCCCCCTTCAGCATTTTTCAGCTGTTCTTTTACGAATTGAATAGTATTTGCTATTAATGACATAGTAGGAAGTTAAAAATCCTCTCTTTTCAGAAAGGATTGATGATGATAGTTGTTTCTCTTTTTATTTTACCAAGGCTGGTTCGACCCATTTGAAAACATGTCCGGTTTCAGGAATTACCAAACGTTCTGAAATTTTGATCATTCTAGAAGGTAGTTTCATTAGAAAATCTCGCGCTTTTTCAGCTTCATCGGTTAGGCCCGATATTTTATCAATTTCCCATTTGTCCATTAATTTTTGCATGATGTCTACATAATCAGCCGCTGTGTATACGCCAATTCGTTGTGCCGCATCGGAGAAATGTTCAAACGCTGTACTTATTTTTTGTCCCGATTCTCTAAGGTAATGCGCAGGCATTGTAATTTTATGTTTCATCATATGTTGAAACGCCAACATCATTTCGCTTGGGTCAATTTTGAAAATTTGATTGACAAATTCGCTATAGGCCAAATGGTGTCGCATTTCGTCTCCGGCAATCATATTGCACATTTTGTGTAATTTTTTATCACCGTAACTTTTAGCGATTTGGGCCACTCTATTGTGTGAAACATAGGTAGCCAGTTCTTGAAAACTGGTATACACAAAGTTTTTATAGGGATCGTTGCTGGTACCAATATCAAAACCATCATTAATTAAATATTGTGTGGTTATTTCTACTTCTCTCATATTGACTCTGCCCGATAAATACAAATATTTATTCAATAAGTCTCCATGTCTGTTTTCTTCACCTGTCCATTGTCGAAACCATTTATTCCAACCATTTTCTTTTTCTTCAGAGGCAACACCGTCAATATTTAACAGCCAGGATTCATAGGTAGGAAGTGCTTCTTCGGTTATAGTATCGCCTACTAAGGTTACCCAAAAATCGTAGGGTAAATCCTTAGCAATTTCTTGCAATTCTTTAACGTCTTCAAAAAATGTTTCCTTTTGAGAATTCGGGAGTAAATCTGTTGGTTGCCAAATTTTTTCAACAGGAATTAAAAATTCATCGACAAAGGTGTCGATTTTTTTTTCAAGAAATTGCATCACTTCTAGACGCACATTTTGTACAGACATATTATGGTTTTGTTATAGCGTTGGTAATTACGGTTTCTGTTTTTTCAAAAATTTCTTCAAATGTAAAATCAGAAACTTTCAGAGCCGGATGAATTTGAAAACGCAATGCATTTCCCAAACCCATTGGGAACGATCCAAATTTGGTCATTTTCCAGGAATTGTTAATTGTTATCGGTAAGAAATACGCATCCGGCGCAAATTTATAGAGCATTTTTAACCCGCTTGTAGCAAAGGGTCTTGGCGCTCCTGTTTTGGTTCGTGTGCCTTCTGGAAAAATTACGATTGCATGATTATTTGCATTGATGGACTCGGCTACTTTTTTGATCTCAGGCAGGGCTTGTTTGGGATCTTTTCGATCAATTAAGGCAGAACCGCCGCGTCTTAAATTATAAGACACGCTCGGGATTCCTTTTCCCAATTCAATTTTACTGACGAATTTTGGATGGGTTTTTCTTAAAAACCAAATCATTGTGGTAATATCATGTAAACTTTGGTGGTTGGCTACAATAATTAACGGTTTGTTTTCAGGAATGTTTTCCATTCCTTCCAAATGAAAGGTGGTGCCTAAAACATGAGTAGTTCGCACCAGAAACCAATTCAAATAGGCCACACTGATGCGGTGCGCGTTATATCCAAAAAAGGTATAACAAACCCATTGGATGGGATGAAAAATTACCAACCAAAGTAAAAAAAAGAAGTAATATACTATAGAAAGTGGATAGGATACTATTTTTTCCATTGAAACGAATTTTGACAAAAGTAAGGTTTAAAATAAAAAAACCACCAAAGTAATGGTGGTTTTATTGTATGCTAGCATAGTATTAATGTTAATATACCGCTATTAATGTATGTTAATCGATGATAGTACAAACGCCATTAACACAGCCTATAGTATTAGGAGGGCCTACCAACATGCAATCAGATATGGCACCAGATTCTATATTATATTGTTGGTCCAATTCGAAATACTCATTCACCATATTTTCTAAGACAGTTTGGTTGACCGTATTAGGATACACCAAATATTCTCTAGGGCCACCACAAGGTTTGGCGCCAAAAGCGATATAAAGACACCCCGACGCATTGGCACATGAAAAGCTTTGAATGTAGTTTACGATCTCTTGTTTTTTCTCAGCCAATAATTCAGGGGTTGTTCGACTATTTTCGTTGTCATCACACTGAAAACTCGGCAATAACAAGGTTAAGATTAAAATACGAACAAAATGTTTCATAGTCAAAAGGTTACTTTTAGCAAAACTCGTTATAAGCATCTTTTAAGTTTTCAGCAATCAATTCGGCTGGTCGCCCTTCAATATGATGGCGTTCTAGCATGTGGACTAATTCTCCGTCTTTAAACAACGCCATACAAGGAGATGAAGGAGGAAAAGGAAACATGTGTTGGCGCGCTGCATCTACAGCTTCTTTATCAACACCTGCAAAAACAGTTACTAATTGTGATGGTTTTTTGCTGCCGTCTAAACTCATAATGGCCCCAGGGCGTGCGTTTCTAGCAGCACAACCGCAAACGGAATTAACAACAACTAAGGTTGTTCCTTCGTTTTTTAATACACTTTCTACAGCCTCTGCATTATATAATTCTTGAAAGCCTGCCACTGTTAATTCAGCGCGCATAGGTCTTACCATTTCTTCTGGATACATATTATTTCGATTTAAGTTGAATATTTTTTGAAAATTAGTAAAAATTGAACAACAAAGATACAATGAATTTCAAAGAAAAATTTTAAACAAATACTAAAATTTTATTTGGATTTAAAGGGGGAATATTCTTTTCAGCAAAGCTTGAATAAATATTTTTTTTGGGCATTTCCAAATGACCTTTATGTCCTCTAAAAAGGAAGTTTCTTCGTCTAAAAATTTAAAAATAACCGTTGGATTTCCTTTGGTAAACAATGCCGAAAAAATGGTAGCGCCCAATTCGTTTTTAGTGCTTAAAATATCCAATAACAACAAATCATAGAACCAAAACTTGTTTCTTTTAAATACGTTTCTAAAGTCAGTACCTGTTTCAAGAAAAGCGACCAATTCTTTTGCCTTTTTTGTAGCATTTTTAAACGTATATCCCGTACTTGCTTTGGTCCAACCCCCAGCCGAACCAATATTAATGCAGTTTTTCGTATTGTGTTTCCAAAAAGGGTAACAGGTCATGGGAATAGTACCTTGTTCTTTTTCGACGATTTCGTACTCGGTGATGCCTAAATTTTGAATATATTCTTTAATTTCAGCTTCATATTCCTCTTTCAAAAGCAAATCTTTTGAAAACAATGTATATTCAATCAAGGCTTCGGTTGCAGCGGTAGGCAATACATACATGAATCGGGTGTTCCCTTTTTGGGCAACCGAAAAATCCATGAAAGTGGCACAATTTGGCGTAAAAACACTTTCTTTACTTTTGACAAACCATCCGATAAAATGTTGTTGAATTAACGGAAATTTGTTTTGTAATTTTACGTTTGTTGGGTTGTAAATGGAATTAAAAACTTTGCTACAGGTATAGGTTTCAGAAGTGGTTTGAACTTCACAATGGCCCCCCAAATCTTTAATGTCAAGAACTTTTTCATGGAGGAATTGAACATTTTTGGCTTCTGAAATTTTTTGGAACACAAAGTGGTAAAAATCGATGCCATTTATTTTTTTATACTGATAGGGATCAAGTGTTAAAACGCGATTTATAGTTCCGTTGGAAAAAACAGCTTCTGACCATTTTTTCGAGACAAGTTCTTCGAATAAGGCATTTTCATCCCAAAAGCACCAGGTGCGATCATTTGTTTTTTTAGGGTTTTCATCAATTAATAAAATGGTTTTGTCTTTAAATTTTTCAGACATTATCATTTCATATACCGTGAGTAGTGCCGATAACCCAGAGCCTGTGAAAATATAGTGTGCGTTTTGCATGTCCCAAATTTACTAAATTACTTGTTTTTATAGGGGAAATAACATTAAATTTGAAAAAAATAAGCTATGTTTCAGACTATTTTAGATTTTTTTGAGCGAATTGACCCAATTTTAGCGGCCTTGTTGGCCACTACTTTCACTTGGGGTTTGACCGCATTTGGCGCGTCATTTGTGTTCTTTTTTAAGAATATGAATCGCGTTGTCCTAGACGGAATGCTTGGTTTTACGGGGGGTGTTATGGTAGCGGCAAGTTTTTGGAGTTTGCTGGCACCCGCTATCGAAATGACCGAAGGAGAAGGTTTTGTGAAAGTGATTCCGGCTGCTGTAGGATTTTTGTTGGGCGCCATTTTTATTTTCGGACTGGACAAAGTTTTACCGCACATGCATATTAATTTTAAAGAAACCGAAGGCATAAAATCGCCTTGGCAACGCACTACGCTTTTAGTGTTAGCCATTACCTTGCATAACATTCCAGAAGGATTAGCTGTTGGAGTTCTGTTTGGAGGTGTTGCCGCTGGAATTCCGGAAGCTTCGATTGCAGGAGCAGTTACTTTAGCTATTGGAATTGGTATTCAAAATTTTCCCGAAGGGATCGCTGTTTCTATGCCCTTACGCAGAATGGGAATGAGCCGATGGAAAAGTTTTATGTATGGCCAATCCTCTGCAATTGTGGAGCCTATCGCGGGAGTGTTAGGAGCTGTAGCGGTCACGTTTTTTACTCCATTATTGCCTTATGCCTTAGCTTTTGCAGCAGGAGCGATGATTTTTGTGGTGGTTGAAGAAGTGATTCCAGAAACCCAACAAGATAAAAATACCGATATTGCTACCTTAGGTTTCATAGGCGGATTTATTGTAATGATGATGTTAGATGTAGCGCTCGGTTAATGACAAGCACAATCGTCGCCACATGGTTTTGATTTCTTCACCCGTTTTTTCCAAAAGAATTTTTTGATTAAAAACCCTACGGCTATTGCCAGAGAAATATAAACTAATATTTGCTGTATGTCCATGATGCAAAAATAGTTAAAGCAATCGCAATCCGATTGCTTTTTTAGTACTATTTGTTGGTATTAAAATTGTGCCGCTAATCCAATGGAAGCACTAAATGGCATTCCAGGTCTCAAACCTGCAGGTACTCTTGAAACTAAATACGTAGTATCAAAAAGATTGTTTATGTTTCCTGTTAGGCTGAAGTTTTTATGGAGTTTGTATTTTGCTCCAAAATCTACTACGGTGTTACTAGGCACCGAGTTTTCGTTAGAAATCGAACCTTGACCCGCTTCGGTTCTAAATTCACCATTATATCTTGCGCTTACAATCAATTCAAATTTTTCGTGTTCTAAAGCAATTGACGCATTCCATTGATGTTTTGAAATATAAGGAATTTCATCTCCTTTTTCAATAGTTCCCCAGATACCATCCGAACTTGAAAATTCATTTACAAATTCGGTGTCGGTTAAGGTATATCCAAACGAAAGTGGAATTTTATAGTTGCTTTCTTCGTTCAAAATTTGATAATTTACCAACAATTCTATTCCTTTAATGTGCGCGGCACCCGCATTGAATTGATCTAAAGTTCCTGAACCACCACTTGCTGCTAAATCACTTCCCAATAAATTGGAATAATCATTAAAATAACTAATAATTTCTCCCGATAATTTATGGTATTTAAAACGGGAGCCAAGTTCATAATTTATGCTTTTCTCAGCTCGAGTTCCAGGCGTGTTTGTGGGCGGAGCAAATCCTTTATGAACCCCACCAAAAAAGGATACGCTTTTGTTAATTTTGTAGTTTGCACCTATGCCAGGCAACCAAACTTTAACATGATTGTTGTTTTCAATTATGTTAGCCCCTGACCTTGTTACATCATTAGTCCCAAAATTTTCGTTGCGTAAATCAATAGTTTCAAATCGGATACCGGGCGTAAGGGTTAAATGTTTGTATTTGATTTTATACAACGTATGGGCGGCCATTGCACTAGCATATGCAATTCGGTTGTCTTGTGAACCAGGTGTTCCTGATGAGGTTAACACCATCGAACCCTCGCGCATCGCATAACCATCATTCCATTGAAAACGATCTTCATGGTCTTTGTGATAGCGAACACCAATTTCTAAGTCATGGTATACCATTCCAGTTAAAAAATGAAAATCTATTTTGGTTTGTATGCCTTGAGCTAAGTATTTTCTGTTGTTTGCTCTAACTCGCAGGGCATTGTTTGGTGAATTTTGGTCGCCCGTAATGTAATCAAATGCTAATGCGTTTGTGGTTGGGTTTTCTAAAATAGCATCAATTGCATAAGTAGTTCCACCAAATCTTACATCATTCAATTTGTACCAATTTCTTCTAAATTTATTGCGATATGCAGTAGTGGTAATACTAAAATAATCACTTGTTTTTAAAGTGTGTGTTACTGAAAACTGATTGTTTTTTGATGTAATGTTGTCCTTTTCTGAACCTGCATAACGCATAAATGGTGCTCGTTTGAAATCTGCTTGGGTTAAACCCAGATAGGTTTCATTAGCGTCTTCTTCAGCATAGACCCATTTAAAATCTACAGCATTGTATATTTTACGATTTGGTTTGGATTGCACTCTAAATTTTGCCATAACATCTTTTTTATCAAAACCTGTGTTGGCTCCATTTGGCAAGTTTTTAAATCCATCCGAATTATAGTTCAATAGCTGTACAACCCCACCTATGGTTTCTTTAGAAATACCCACATTAGCAGCCGTACGATTCGTATTAAAGCTTCCATAATCTTTTAAAAACCCTGCATTGAATTTTGTTGGGATCGGAAGGGAAACAAAATTTATGGTTCCACCAGTTGTAAAAGGGCCATATTGTATTTGGCTGCTGCCTTTTAATATTTCAACTGCATTCATTCGGGCAACAGAAGGAAAATAATAGGCTGCGGGAGCACTATAGGGTGCAGGTGCAATTAATACATTGTCTTCCATTAAGGTTATTTTCGCACTTCTATCTGGAGAAGTTCCTCTCAAACTGATATTTGGTCTTAGTCCAAAACCATCTTCTTCATAAACGGATACTCCTGTAACCGTTCGCAATACTCTATTAATATCGGTATAATTGAATTTTTGTAAGTCAGCTGCCGAAATATAGGAAGCCGATCCAGTCTTATTGGCAGCTTCAAATTTACTCCCAATTATTTGGGAACCTGAAATCACAACTTCTTTTAATTTGTTGATGGTATCTTTTTGCACCTCTTTTTTGAGATCTTGAGAGGTTACAGTACTTGAAATCAACAAAAGCAGTGTAACAATATAATGTTTCATTTTTTATTTAGATTAATTCTACATAGCAAAAATAATTACTAATTCTTATTTAGACAAATTATAAATAAAAATTTTTAATCAAACATGTCGAATTATTTATTGCTGAATTATTTAAGTAAAAAACAGCTGTTTTTGTATATTTTAAATTAAAAAAATGAAAATATTGTAAAATATATACGATATCATTATACGATACAATAGCAGCAAAAGCTTACTTTTTGAAAAATAAAATGCGGGGAGTAATTATTTAAGAATTTGGTAGGCAATTAGAGCGACAACATAGGCAAAACCACTCATAAAACACAATTGAATAATAGGCCATTTCCAAGAATTTGTTTCTTTTTTTACAATGGCTAAAGTGGAAACGCATTGCATGGCAAAAGCATAAAACAGCAACAAGGAAATTCCGGTTGCAAAATTAAATACTTTCTTGCCCGTTATAGGATGTACTTCGGCAGCCATTCTATTTTTTATGGTCGTTTCTTCTTCACTACGACTTCCCACACTATAAATAGTTGCCAAAGTACCCACAAAAACTTCCCGAGCCGCAAAGGAACTTACAACAGCTACGCCAATTTTCCAGTCATATCCCAGCGGTTTAATAGCAGGTTCAATAGCTTTACCCATATATCCTATATAGGATTTTTCCAATTTATAGGCATTTACTTTGTCTTCCAATTGGGCCGCACTTAGTGGAATATTTTTAGATTGAAACGCTTGAATGACATTTTTTTCGGCCTGATTGAAATCATTACTTAAGCCATGCGAACCTAAATACCACAAAATTATGGACAGAGCTAAAATGATTTTACCTGCTCCGGTTACAAAAGAACGAGTTTTTTCAAGTACATTAATTCCAACATTTTTGAGCATTGGAATTTTATAACTGGGCATTTCCACTACAAAATAAGATTTGCAATTTAGTTTCAAAAAAATATTGAGCAAATAAGCAGAAAATATTGCCATACCAAAGCCTAAAAGATATAAGCCCATCAAGGTTAATCCTTGTAAACTTAAAAAACCAAATATTCTTTTTTCTGGAATGATCAAAGAAATTAAAATGGCATATACAGGCAATCTTGCAGAGCAAGTGGTAAAAGGCGTAACTAATATGGTAATTAATCGTTCTTTCCAATTTTCGATATTTCTAGCACCCATTATGGCTGGAATGGCACAAGCTGTTCCCGAAATTAACGGGACAATGCTTTTTCCTGATAATCCAAACTTGCGCATGATCTTGTCCATTAAAAACACTACCCTACTCATGTAACCACTTTCTTCCAATACCGAAATAAACAGAAACAAAAAGGCAATTTGTGGAATGAAAATTACGATACCTCCAATTCCAGGAATGATGCCTTCACTGATCAAGTTGGTAAATTCACCTGCTGGAAGTTGTTGTTTGGCGAGCGAACTAAAATTGGCGAAAGTGGCATCAATATAGTCCATCGGAATACTACTCCAATCAAATAAAAATTGAAAAATTACCATTAAAATTCCAAAGAAAATGAAATATCCAAAGAATTTATGGGTGAGTACTCGATCAATTTTTTCTCGAATATCAGTTGCTTTGGAACGGTCAATGATTTGACCTAATTTAAGTGTATCATTGATGAATTGATACCGTTTTATCGTCTCTTTTTGTTGTAATTTTTTTAAATCGGCATGTGACTTTGTAAATGAACTTTTTACTTCATTACGATCTAAATTTAAAAAATTAACATCTTGAGTAATGACCAACCACAATTTGTATAACAATTGATTTGGGAACGCTCTTCTTAAATTATTAAAATAATCAGGATCAATTGAGGAAGCATTTAGACAAGGTTCGGTAGAAAGTTCACGGTAATTTAAAATCAATGTTTTCAATTGTTCAATCCCCATTTTTTTTCTCGAACTAATTAAAGCAATTTTTGTTTTTAATTCATGCTCTAAGGCTGCAATATCTAATTCAATGCCCTTCAATTTCATCCGGTCGGCCATATTGATCACTAATATGGTCGGAATTTCCAAGTCTTTTATTTGGGTAAATAGTAATAGATTTCGTTTTAAGTTTTCTACTTCTGTTACCACTACTGCGACATCCGGAAAATCTTCATCGTTTTTATTGAGCAGTAGTTCAATCACCACGTTTTCATCAATAGAACTTGCATTCAGACTATAAGTTCCCGGTAAATCTATGATTTTAGCTTTAACCGTATCGCTTAATTTGCAAACGCCTTGTTTTTTTTCAACGGTAATACCGGGATAATTACCCACTTGTTGATTTAAACCGGTAAGTTCATTAAAAACAGAGGTTTTACCCACATTTGGGTTCCCAATTAAAGCTACTTTTATAGGGCTTGCATTCATCTTATTTGTTTTTTTGAATGCTTATTTGTTTGGCAGTTTCAAGGCGAATGGCCACATGAGAATCATTGACATTAAAATATAAAGGATCGCCAAAAGGAGCTATTTGAAGCAAGGTAATTGTATTGCCAGGCAAACAACCCATCTCTAAAAGTTTTAGAGGGATTTCGTCTAAATTAACAGCAGTAATTGTGGCTGTTTCACCTATGATAAGGGTTGACGAGTTGGAGTCCATTTTCTTATTTAGATTCAATTAAAATACAAAAGTAAAAATTAAAAGCCATGTACGCCTGAAAATATGATATTAATGCAGATTATTTTTGATTTTCTACCAACCAAATAATATCCTCTACCAATTGAACCATGTTTTTCGTTTTGGGGTCTGAAGTCGGTTGGTCTAAATTTGTACCGTCATAAAACCCTCGGATACGTTTATTTTTATCTACTAAAATAAAATTTTCGGTGTGCACCATGTCAAAATATTCTTCTGGTTTTCCGGTTTTAACAGCTAGGTAGGATTTTCGGGCCAAAGAATAGATTTGTTTTTTATCGCCAGTTACCATATTCCATTTGGTGTCATCCACTCCTTTTTGAAGGGCATATTTTTTCAATACTTCAGGTGTATCAATATCAGGCGTAACCGAAAACGACAATAATTTCACATTCGGATACGATTTCAACTGTTTTTGCAACCATATCATATTGTTAGTCATTTTTGGACAAATGGTTGGACAAGTTGTAAAAAAGAAATCGGCAACATAAATGGTGTTTTCATAATCTTTTTGTGTAATAATCTTTCCGTTTTGGTTGGTAAAACGGAAGTCGCTTACTTTATGATCGGTTCCAATATGTTGAATCGTAGAATCTACCAATTCAGGATTTACATCTTTTGGGGCATAAATAGGCAACATCTTTTTGGGTTTTTGTAACGTATAAATACCAACAAATATGATACTAGAAAGAGCCAAAAACAGCAGTATGAATTTTTTGTATGGGTTGAAAATTGAAAACATTATTTTTTTTGTAAAATTAATCATAAATAATTTTGTAACCCCTATTATACGAATGTTAAAGTTATTTCAAGTTGAATTTCTTTGTTATATTTGTGAATATTTACTTTAATACAAGTGTAAAAATGACTAAAAATTACTTGATTGTTGGTTTATTGTGTTCCTTTTTTGGATTTTCACAATTTAATCCTACTGCCCCATGGATGGCCAACTCTTTAACATCACGTAATGAATCTACAATTGACGAATTAGTTGCACGTTTTAACCACTATTGGACTACCCACGATAAGTCCGAAAAAGGATCGGGTTACAAACCATTCATGCGCTGGGAATACCATTGGAGAAACTACACCAATCCGCAAGGATATATTATTTCTTCATCCGATTTTTGGGCTGCATGGCGCGAAAAAAAACAAGCGCAACACAACAGAAGCAATTTGTCGTTACCGGTCAGTAATTGGCAGCCAATAGGGCCATTTACGCATACAAATACAGGCTCTTGGTCTTCTGGCCAAGGAAGGGTAAATATTGTGCATGTCGATCCATCAAACCCCAATACAGTTTATTTAGGGGCCCCAGCGGGAGGAATATGGAAATCAACAAACAATGGATCAACGTGGACTCCGCTAACGGATCAGTTGCCACAAATTGGGGTTTCTGGAATTGCTGTGGATTATGCTAATCCTAGTGTAATTTATATTGCTACAGGCGACAAAGATGCGGGCGATTCATACTCGGTAGGGGTATATAAATCGATAGATGGTGGTACTACTTGGAATCCAACAGGTGTTATGGGAAGTTCAAACCCATCAAGCGCAGGAGATTTACTGATACACCCAACCAACAATCAAATCTTGTGGTGCGCCACAAATAATGGAATATTTAAATCAACTAATGCAGGAACCTCATGGCTTCAAGTTCAGACAGGTGATTTTTCTCAAGGAACACTTCGATTAAAACCGGGAGATCCTTCTACTGTCTATGCGGTTTCAAATACCAGATTTTATCGTTCAACAGATCTTGGAACTACATTCAGTCAAATTACAACGGGATTACCCGAAAGTTCTAGCCGATTATTATTAGATGTAACTCCGGCAAATGCCAATTACATTTACATATTGAGTGCTAGAAATGACGGTGATATGCAAGGAATTTATCGCTCAACAGACGGTGGTACAACTTGGACTAAAACGTCTTCCAATGAAACGACTTCGGGGGATGTTTTTGAATCCAGTCAAGCATGGTATGATCTAGCTTTAGCGGTATCGCCCACAAATGCTAACGAAATTTATACAGGTTGTTTGAATGTTTGGAAATCTACCGATGGCGGCGTGAGTGTTTCTAAAGTAAACAATTGGAGTTCGCCTGCCGCTCCTACTTATACACATGCCGATATTCATTACCTTGGATTTCATGGTAACAAATTGTATTGTGGCAGCGATGGAGGTATCTATGTTTCGACTAACGGAGGGGCTAATTTTACCGATTTAACAGCTGGTGTACAAATTAGCCAGTTTTATAAAATTGCGGTTTCGAAACAATCTGCAGCAAAAATGATGGGGGGCTTGCAAGATAATGGGGGGCACGCTTATAGTGGAGGACAATGGAAAAATTATTATGGGGCAGATGGAATGGACACTGCAATACATCCAAACAACCCGAATATTTATTATGGGTTTATCCAGTCGGGAGGAAATTTATACATTAGCAATAATGCAGGAAATGGGTTAAGCGCTTCTGTCTCTGCCCCAGCAGGCTTGAGTGGAAATTGGGTAACACCTTTAACAATTAATTCAGCTGGATTACTTTTTTCGGGCTATAACAATTTATTTAAACTGGTTGCGGGTGCTTGGGTCCAACAAAATACAACTTCTTTTGGAAGCGGAAATATTGAATTGATTAGTATAGATCCTTCAAATGATAACATCATGTATGTTGCTAATGGATCCAATTTATATAAAAGTACAGACCTAGGCGTTACTTTTACAGCTATTTATTTAGCTCCCACTTCCATTACTTCTATTGAAGTGCATTCTACAGATAGCGCTATTGTATACATAACAACACAAGGATCTTCTGGTGAGGTATTGAAATCAACAGATGGGGGCTTATCATTTACAGGGTATTCAACCGGTTTGCCAAATATTGGAAAAAATGTAATTGTTCATCAAAGCAGAAATTCTGACAACCCATTATATCTCGGAACCGCTTTAGGAGTGTATTACAGAGACGATTCGATGGCTTCTTGGCAACCCTTTGACACGAATTTACCGAATGTTTCCGTTACCGATTTAGAGATTAATTTAGAAGACGCCAAGCTCGTTGCAGCAACTTATGGCAGAGGTATTTGGCAAACAACCATTCCAGTTCAATTGCCTCCAAATGACGTAAAATTTCTAAGCATTCAAAGCCCTGGAAACAACATCAACTGCGAAGCTACTATACTTCCACAAGTGGAAGTAAAAAACAACGGGATGAACACCATCACTTCAGTTTCAGTAGAGTATACTATTGATGGAATTCCGAGTAATTATGTGTGGAATGGCACTATTGCTTCCAATGCAATTGCTACAATTAGTTTACCACAATCAACATTAACAAGAGGGATTCATACGTTAACGGTTAATACAACAATTGCTAATGACACCTATTCCGATAACAATAACGGAACAAGTACTTTTTACATTAATGATTCAGGAATTGTTGGGCAAGTAAACCCTTTTACTGCTGCATCAGACGCACTAATTTCTTATAATGATGGTGGAGAAGGCTCTCAATGGGTGCGCGGAATTAGAGCGGATGCTTTAACTTCTTCAGGAAATACCGTATATACCACTAATTTGGTTCGCAATTATCCAGACAATATTAAGGCGTATTTGGTTTCTCAATGTTATGACTTATCAGAGGCCATTAATCCGCAGATTAGTTTTGATATGAAATTTGATATTGAAATCAATTGGGATATTGTTTATGTAGAGTACTCCACAAATTTTGGTGCAACTTGGACAGTATTAGGTGAAATGGGGCCAACATGGTATAATAGTAATAGAACGGCAGAGACAGCAGGATCAGATTGTTATAATTGTCCTGGGGCGCAATGGACTGGAGAAAGCACTACTTTAACTACATACACCTATCCGTTAGTTGGATTGGGTGCACCCTCTGCAGTTATTTTTAGAATAGTTTTTCATTCCGATCAATCGGTAACCGATTTAGGAGTAAACGTAGATAATTTTGTGATTTTAGGAACACTTTCCAATCAAAATTTTGAGCAAAATAATGTATGGATTTACCCCAATCCTTCCAATGGAATTTTTAATATCGCTTTGGGAACGCTTCAGCCTACTCGTATTGAAGTGTATGATCTAACAGGAAAAATAGTTTACGAGCAAAATCAAGTAACGGTGACTAATTTTGAGACAAAATTGGATTTATCAAATGTGTCACAAGGGATTTATTTTGTCAAAATTATAAACAACAATCAAGTAACCATAAAACGAATCAGTAAAGAATAATTTATGAAAAAATGTATTGTAAATGGAAGTGTTAGTATTTTGGTTTTATCCACAATACTGTATTCATGTAACTCCACAAAAAAAGTAACAGAGCAAAAGCAAACCGTTGGAATTAATCAAAATTTCATGGATAAATCGGTTAATCCAGCCGATAATTTTAATCGCTATGTAAATGGTAGCTGGTTAGATAATACCGAAATTCCAGCCGACAGAACCCGTTGGGGTAGCTTTGATGAATTGCGAAAAAATACCGACGACGATGTGATGGTCATTTTAAAAGAAGCCATCAACGACAAGACTATTGATCCCAAATCAGATCAAGCAAAAGCAATTAATTTATACAAAACGGTCTTGGATACGGTTAGTAGAAATATAGCAGGAATCGACCCACTGAAACCCTACTTGACTAAAATTAATGCCGTTCAAAATGCCGATCAATTAGTAGCATTGTTGGCCGAAATGGAGCCCGAAATGGGATTGGGTTTCTTTGGAAGTTACATTGGGGCCGATGCTAAAAACAGCAATAAAAATGTTGTATATGTGGGTACAGGGAGTTTAGGCTTACCCGATAGAGATTATTATGTGTCTAACGCTCCAGATAGTAAAGAAAAACGTGAAAAATATCTACTTCACGTGGCAAAAATGTTACAATTTATTGGAGATTCGGAGGCGGTTGCTTTAGAAAATGCACAAAAAATCCTAGCCCTAGAAACTAAAATGTCTGAGGCTACTTTAGATCGTGTGGAACGAAGAGACCGTAGAAAAACCTATAACCCAATGGCGTTTTCCGACCTTCAACAATTAGCACCTACCGTAAAATGGGAGGCTTATTTTAATGCTGTAGGCATAGGAAAAGTGGACTCATTAGTGGTGTCACAACCAAGATACATTCAGGCGATCGAAACCATATTAAATGATAATCAAGTAGCTGATTGGAAAGCCTATATGCAATGGACAGCTTTGAGAAGTTCGGCTGGCTTACTTTCTACCGCTATAGAAAATGCAAATTTTGAATTTTATGGAAAAATATTAACAGGTGCCGTGAAACAGCGTCCGGCGGAAGAAAGAGCCTTAGCAACAGTAAATGGGAGACTTGGAGAAGCTTTAGGAAAATTATACGTGGCTAAGAAATTTCCACCAGAAGCCAAAGCCAAAGCACAAGCGATGATTGCTAATGTGATGCAAGCTTTTGACAACCGCATCAATAATTTGCCTTGGATGACCAAAGCCACGAAAGAAAATGCAAAAAACAAACTGAATAAATTTCGTGTTAAAATAGGGTATCCCGATAAATGGAAAGATTATTCAGCTCTAGATGTAAAAGCGCCAGAACAAGGGGGTACTTATTTTGAAAATTCAAGAATGTATGCCAGATGGAGTCATAAAAAAAATATTGAAAAAATAGGCAAACCTGTTGACAAAGAAGAATGGGGAATGTCACCGCAAACGGTAAATGCCTACTTTAGTCCGACTAACAATGAAATTGTATTTCCTGCGGCTATATTACAACCGCCTTTTTACGATTACAAAGCGGATGAAGCTGTGAATTATGGTGGAATTGGAGCTGTAATCGGACACGAAATTTCGCATGGATTTGACGATTCGGGTTCGAGATATAATGCCGATGGAAATTTGGTAAATTGGTGGAGTGAAGATGATTTGAAACAATTCACCACATTGGGTAGTGCCTTAGCAGATCAATATTCTGCCTTAGAGCCTTTACCAGGTATTTTTGTAGACGGTAAATTTACATTAGGGGAAAACATTGGTGATTTAGGAGGTGTTAACGCTGCTTATGATGGATTACAAATTTATTTGAAAGCGAATGGAAATCCTGGATTGATAGATGGCTTTACGCCAGAGCAACGCTTCTTTATTTCATGGGCTACCATTTGGAGAAGTAAAATGCGTGATGAGGCCATAAAAAACCAAGTAAAAACAGATTCTCACTCACCTGGAATGTATCGTGCCTATGTGCCCTTACAAAATGTAGAGGCTTTCTACAAAGCATTCAATATTCAGCCACAAAATGGAATGTATTTAACCCCAGATAAACGAGTAAAAATTTGGTAATCCTTTTCAAAAAATACTACATCCCACCTAATAGGTGGGATTTTTTTTTGTTACTCTTATTGTGTTTCGCTTTATTTATTTCTTTTTTATCGCTCGATTTACGACATAAAGACCTACAATTGTAATTATTCCCCCAATAACAATCGGAACCGTCAAAGGTTCATGGAATAAAAGATAGCCAAAAAATAAGGCGACCATTGGGTTAATATAGGCATATAAACTACTTATTTCAGTCGGTAAATGTTCCAACGCATAAATAAAAGCAATGAATGTAAATACCGAACCAAAAACTACTAAATACCCAATTGACCACCAAGAAATCGCTGGAATTTCATGCAACGGAATCGAAGTGCCATTGCATCCAATTATACTTGAAATTACAAAACTTGAAATCAACATTTGCAAGCCCAAACTAAAATAGGGATTGAAATTGGTTTTATTTTCCTTGATATAGATTGAGGATAGTGCCCAAGTAAACGTAGCCATTACCGAAAGTAAAATCCCAAATCGAAATTCGGGATTCAAGAAATCGCTGAGGTAGTCATAGAAAATGACACAAATTCCAAAAAAGGAGACCACCAAACCAGCAACGGCTTTCCATGAAGTTTTTTGTCCCCGAAACAAACCAATAATCACGATCCAAAGCGGAAAAATAGAACCAATAATCGCTCCCAAACCACTCGAAATGTATTTTACACCCCATGTACTCAGGCCGTTACTCAGCATAAAATTCAATATACTCAAAACTAAAATAGTGCGCCACTGTCGTTTGTTGGGCCAAGGATGTTTTTGATAAAGAAAGTACAACAAATAGCAAACGCCACCAAAAAGCTGGCGCAAGGCTACCAATTGCATAGGTGGCATGTGTTTGACCCCTTCTTTAGAAGCAATCCAAGTGGTGCCCCAAAAAAAACTGATCCAAATGAGCGCTAAAACAGGGAGGCCAATCGCATTTTTTTGTTGCTTTATGTACTTTTTAAATACGCTATAATATGCCATTATTAAATTTCATTTTGGAACGAATAGCCTAAAATCGTTTCCACTTTTTTACTGGAAATAATTTTTCCTTTCGATTCAGAATTTTCGACAAAGGTAGGCAATGGCAGATTGAGTTGTTGCGCTTTTTTTTGATAATATGTTTTTCGAGTAGGATGTTGTGGCGCTACCGCGTTGAAAGTATCACCCCATTTGTCTTCACTTGTGCTGTCGAGTACTTTTTCTATGATTCCAATACAATCTTTTCTATGAATCAAGTTTACGGGGGCATTCGGATTTTCTAATCCGGTTTTTCCAGCTAAGAATTTTATAGGATGCCGATCATCCCCCAATAAACCGCCAAACCGAACTACAGTAGTTTTAAAATGCCTATTTGATTGTAAAAGTTGCTCAACAAAAACCAATTGTTTGCCACTTTCCGTGTCAGGATTTGGGGTTGTTTCCTCAGTTATTTCCTTCAAATTCGGGCTAATAGTTGAATCACCATACACCGAAGTTGAGCTTACAAACAGCACTTTTTGAACGCTTGATTTTTCAATAAAAGGGATAAGCGTTTTTATTTTGTTCACAAAAGTCAAGCTTTCCGAAGCTACTATTTCTCTTCGCAATCCTGGTGGAATTGCAATAATCAAAACAGCTGTTTCATGTATAAAATCGGTAATATTGCCAACGATTTTATGCGCTTCCAATTGAATTTGGAACGGCACAATGCCAGCCCCTTTCAAGTTGTCAAGTGAAGCTGCTGTTGTGGAGGAACCTTTTATGTTGTAGCCCTTTGTAAGCAATTCCTGAGCTAAAGGAAATCCGAGCCAGCCACAGCCTAAAATTGATATGGATTTCATTTATGATTCTTTTTTCACGAGGACTAAATGCCTGTTTTCGGTTTCCATGTAGCCATAATCATACATAAAATAATAGGTGTTTCCTGTTTTTGTTTTTAAAATGGAAGTGCAATAATCAAAATCATATCCTTTGCTAAGCATTGTATTCCGGTTAATTTTACATTTTCCTTCCGGATTTAATTCACACAAAATGCGATAATTTTTTCGCAATTTGTTATTAATGTTGCGCATCAAATTGTTTTGATCTTTGTTCATTTTGTTGTTGAATGCATTTCGGCAACCATCGCCACAAAATTTTTTGTCTTCGCGGCCAATAATTTTATCGCCACATTCTAAGCAAGATTTAATCATAGTATTCAGTTTAGGAGGAATGAATAAAAATAATAAAAAAAAGGGAAAAACTCATTTTTTTCATTTTTTTTTTCATTTTCAAACGAATACAAACGAAAGTAATTAGTTAATAACCGAATAATTAGTTGGCTAACAAACAATTTTGTGTTTGAAATTAGCGATCAAAAAAGATTCGCATTATCTAAACAGTAACTTTAATTTATTACACGCCATGAAAAACAGAGTACAATTGATCGGCCATGTTGGCCAAGATCCAGAAGTAAAAACAGTAAACAACAAAAAAGTCGCTACGCTAACCATCGCTACCAACGATTTTTATTTCAATGAAAAAGGTGACAAAGTTGAACAAACCGAATGGCATCGGATTACAGCCTGGGGAAAAACAGCAGAAATCATTGAAAAATATGTTACTAAAGGTAAAGAAATTGCTGTAGAGGGCAAACTAACCCACAGAAGTTATGACGATAAAGACGGAAACAAACGCTATGTTACAGAAATTCTTGTTCTTGAGTTGTTATTGTTAGGAAAGTAATTTTCTGATTTGCTTCCTTAAACCACTGAGCAATCAGTGGTTTTTTTGTTTAAGTTGCATTGTAAGAGATCGATAAAACAACCCATGTGATACCCGTCAACTAACCCGTGATGCGCCATAACACTTAACGCCATTGTTTTTTTACCATTTTCAGATACTAATTTCCCCCAAGAAATTTTCGGACAACTATCTGGTAGGGTATAGCTTCTTGAATGGGTCAATCCTGTAAAATTTATCCAAGGGATGGCAGAAAAATGGATGATGTTGCTGGGGAATTCTCGGGTAAACAAACCCGGGGTTGCCTCAATTCGTTCAATTTCAGTAGCTACAATTTTTGCAAATTCGTGAATATCGGAACGAAATTTCATAAACGAAAAACCAAATGTTTTGTCCTCACGCATAATAGTAGCAGAGGCATCAATTTCGTCATAAAGCATCACATCATTTCCCTCTATTCGATACCTAAAATTTTCCACTAGGTTTACAGCCCCAATGGTTTGATGTAAATAGTAAACAAAAAATGGGATCTGAAGTTTTTTGGCTTGTTCATAAGCAACAGTCATGTCAATAGTAGTGGTACACCCAAAAAATGGCTCTTCGAAGGTAGAAAAAAAATCAAAGTGTTCTTTTCGGTTCCAATTAGAAAGGTCTATTTTTTGCTTCATTTTAATAGGGCTAATAGGGAAGTAATATTGGCAATCGATTTGAAATTATCATGTTCAATTTCAAAATCTATTTTTTCGTATTCCCAAGTGGTGTGATACGGAATGTGAATGGCATGCCCGCCTATAGTTAAAACCGGTAAAATGTCTGATTTTAATGAATTGCCAATCATCAAAAAATCTTCTGGCTTGCAATCTAAACGACCTAACATTTTTTCATAATCCAATTCGGTTTTATCGCTCATGACTTCAATATGATGAAAATAAGCTCCAATTCCCGAATCATGTAATTTGCGATGTTGGTCTTTTAAATCACCTTTTGTGGCGACAACCAATTTATAGTTTCCTTGCAATTGTTCCAAAACAGATTCTACATTGGGTAATAATTCAACTGGTTTTTGTAGTAAATCTTTGCCAATGGTTACTATTTGCTCAATGCCTTTGCCCGAAATTTGATGATGGGTCAACTCTAAAGCGGTTTCAATCATAGATAAGGTAAATGCCTTAATGCCAAAACCATACAAGGGTAAATTGTTGACTTGATGAGTTAAAATTAATCCTAAAATTTCTTGATGTGACGCATAATCTTGAAACAATTCACAAAAGCGTTCTTGTGCCTCATCGAAATAAGGTTCGTTGTGCCAAAGCGTGTCGTCTGCATCAAAAGCAATTGTTTTTGGCGTCATTAAGATATCATTGCCCCGTTAATTACACCTTCCGCATCCGGATTTACGAAAACCAATTTACCCTCCGCATTATTGGTTAACAACAGCATGCCTTCGCTTTCTACACCACGTAAAGCTCTTGGTGCTAAGTTTACTAATACGGTTACGCGTTTTCCAAGAACTTCTTCGGGAGTAAAGTGTTCTGCAATGCCAGAAACGATTGTTCGCACATCAATTCCGGTATCCACTTTTAAAACTAATAATTTGTTGGCTTTTGGCATTTTTTCGGCTTCAATAATTGTCCCAATGCGTAAATCTACTTTGGCAAAATCTTCAAATGTGATGATTTCTTTTTGCGGTTCAGCTTTTGCGTTTTCCACTTTATTGGCGGTTTTGGTTGCTTCTAATTTATCCAATTGTTTTTGGATTTCGGTATCTTCGATTTGGGCAAATAAAATTTCGGGTTGCCCAATTTGATGCCCTGCGGGCAATACATCTGATTTGGTCGTTACATCGTTCCAATCTAACGTATCGATGTTTAAAATATTCGATAATTTTTTAGCTGTAAAAGGCAAAAATGGTTCTGATAAAACCGCTAAAGCTGTAGCAATTTGCAAGGCCACATACATTTGCGTTTGCACTCTTGCCGGATTTTCTTTCACCATTTTCCATGGTTCTTCATCCGCTAAATACTTGTTTCCTAAACGCGCTACGTTCATTAATTCGCCAAGCGCTTCTCGGAATCGGTAGCGCTCAATCGAACTTGAAATTACGGCGGGATACGCTTTTAATTCGGCTAAAGTTTGTTCGTCAACTTCAGAAAATTCGTTTGGTGCCGGAACATTTCCGTCATAATATTTTTGGGTTAACACTACTACACGATTGATGAAGTTCCCATAAATAGCGGCTAATTCATTGTTATTTCTCGCTTGAAAATCTTTCCAAGTAAAGTCGTTGTCTTTTGTTTCTGGTGCATTTGCCGTTAATGCATAACGCAACACATCTTGTTTTTCAGGAAAATCTTGTAAATATTCGTGCAACCAAACCGCCCAGTTTTTTGATGTAGACAATTTGTTGCCTTCTAAATTTAAAAATTCATTTGCCGGAACATTTTCAGGTAAAATATAACTTCCATCTGCTTTTAGCATTGCTGGAAAAATAATGCAATGGAACACAATATTGTCTTTTCCAATGAAGTGAACTAGTTTTGTGTTGGCATCTTTCCAGTAAGGTTCCCAATCTTTTCCTTCTCGTGCGGCCCATTCTTTGGTAGAAGAAATATAACCAATAGGCGCGTCAAACCAAACGTATAATTTTTTTCCTTCGGCACCTGCTACCGGAACATCAATTCCCCAATCCAAATCACGTGTAACAGCTCTCGGTTCTAAACCGCCATCAATCCACGATTTTACTTGTCCGTATACATTCGGTTTCCAATCGTTTTTGTGCCCAACTAGAATCCATTCTCTTAAAAAGGATTCGTATCGATTTAAAGGCAAAAACCAGTGTTTTGTTGCTTTTAAAATAGGGGTTTCACCGGTAATAGTCGATTTTGGATGAATTAAATCGGTGGCATTTAAC
>JACCDK010831917.1_pt1 | contig 34849 bp, 34 predicted proteins | sample 7445871 | NCBI WGS metagenome assembly JACCDK01 (sample SAMN15323436, study PRJNA562643) | freshwater metagenome | isolation source: river surface water | place: USA:Blue River Watershed | collected 2017-08-15 | reverse complement strand
CGATTGGGTTCTATTCTACCATCTAATCTTACATCAACTCCAATTGTCTATATGGTCAATGTTCCAGTGATGTATAGCATACCAGATGCCGCTCAGAATTATACACCTGTATTTGCTCAAGCAACATCTACTTGCTCTATTACATTGTTGCCACAAACACCAATTCAGGTAAGGGCTTCAGATCGTTGTCCAAATGTAAAGGCAATTAATGCCTATATAGCTCCAGATCAAACCATTTGTGGTAGCACGGCTTATCAATGGGAATTGACTGACTGTACATTGGGTATTCAAAATGCAACTACCCAGGTTTTAACTGGTGCCAATGGCTCGTCCATTTTGATGTTGAACAATGTTCCTGGAATTGCACCGGGCAAGTTTTATCAAGTAAGGATTCGTCCAGTGCACAGCAGCGGAATGGTAGGCGCTTGGGGTCCTGTTCAATGCGTGATGATACAAGGTTCAGGTATGGTAGTGCAAGATTCGAACACTGAAGCTATGAAAATTTCAGAAGAACCGATCAATGCAATGGTTTATCCTAATCCAACAACATCTGGTGATTTGAATATTGTATTTAATAAGTCGATAGAAGGCGAAATGGCCATTCAGATTACGAACTTATTGGGTCAAACAGTTTACTTTGAAAACTTTGAGTTTTCTGGAAGTACACACAAGTTGGATGTGAGCAGGTTGTCAAGAGGTTTGTTCCAAATGACTATTCGCATCAATGGTTCAGAGCAAACGGTTAGATTGATTCGTGATTGATATCAGAAATGAGGATATGAAAAAAAGGGGCGTTAGCCCCTTTTTTTATTGATGAAAAGTATTTATTGCATCCCTTTTTCGATACCAGCTATTAAGGCATGAATGACTTTAATATGGATTTCTTGTATGCGGTCAGCAAACTCAAACCAAGGAACGACAATGCTGTAATCAGCGAGAGGAACAATTTCTCCACCATCTTTTCCGGTTAAAGCGATGACGATGATTCCTAACTCTTTTGCTTTTCTTGCGGCCTCTATGATGTTTTTGGAATTTCCACTGGTTGTAATGGCAAGAAGGATATCCCCTTTTTTACCCACCCCTTCAAGATACCTAGAAAAGATGTAATCGAATCCGTAGTCGTTGCCAACACAAGTAATGTGTGAAGGGTCGGAAATGCTAATGGCCCGGAATGCTGGTCGATTTTCACGGTATCTGCCGGAAAGCTCCTCTGCAAAATGCATGGCATCACACATGCTACCCCCGTTTCCACAAGAAAAGATGGTTCCTTGACTTTTAAGACAATTTACCATAGCAAGTGTTGTCGATTCGACAGAATTTAAAAATGACTCATCTGAAAGCACCTTTGCCAAAAGGTTGTGCGCTTCCGTTAAATGTTGCTGAATGATTTTCATGTTGCGAATATCCAAAACTAAACTCAAATTACTCATTATATTTGTTTCTTTTGATCATTATGGAAAAGTTCATCGTTTCAAAATTATCCATTGTCATTCCCGCATATAACGAGGGAAAGACCATTCATCTTATTTTGGATAAGGTGAAGGAAGTGCAATTGTTGGGAGGTATTCAGAAAGAGATTATCATCGTCAATGATTGTTCTAAGGATGATACAGAAGAGGCGGTGCATCGTTATCATTCAGCGAATCCGGAGTTGGATATTCAATATCATAAGCATGAAATTAACAAAGGTAAGGGCGCTGCATTGCATACAGGAATCAAATTGGCCAAGGGAGAGGTGGTGATCATACAAGATGCCGATTTGGAATATGATCCCCATGAATATAACATTTTGATTAAGCCCATCGTTGATGGTTTTGCCGATGTTGTTTATGGCAGTAGATTCATGGGTGGAAAGCCACATCGTATTTTGTTTTTTTGGCATACCATTGGAAACAAGTTTCTTACTTTCATGTCCAATGCCATGACCAATTTGAATTTGACCGATATGGAAACTTGTTATAAGGTATTCAAAAGAGATATCGTACAATCGTTGAGCTTGAGAGAAAATCGATTCGGTTTTGAACCAGAAGTGACTGCAAAAATTTCTAGAATACCGAAAATTCGAATTTATGAGGTTGGTATATCCTACTATGGAAGAACCTATGAGGAAGGCAAAAAGATAGGGTGGAAGGACGGATTTAGGGCCATCTATTGTATCTTAAAGTACAACATATTCAGTAAATAGATTCCATAACGACCATGTCCATTTTCGCTGTTTGTCCCAGGGATTGTACTCACTGGGTTGTGAACAGGCAAGAGTTGGCCTTGAGAAATGATTTGTTGAAGTGCATTTCATTTGGAAGTTTGGATATTCATTTTTTCTCAAAAGTCAATTCGTCTTCCCTCGTATTTCATTCAAGTGATGAGGGTTTTATTGGAGCCATAGGAACTGTTTTTCCCTTGTCCAATCTGACTCTCGGAGAATTTTTTCAAAATTTTGAAGAGGATAAATTACCTGAAATTTTTAACCATTTTGGTGGTCATTATGTATTTCTGATTCAAAAGAATAATTACTTGTATATCGTGACTGATGGCATTGGAACCGTAGATGTTTTTTTTGGTTCAGGTGTGCAGTCAATCGTTAGTAATGAGTTAACCATATCCGCATTTGAAGAGGGAATCGAACAAGATCTTGATTTAATAGAGATAGAATCTTCCTATTTGAATTCTGGTAGAAGTACCCCCTTTAAGAAAGTACAGAAGTTAATGGGCGGGATAGAATATTTGAGGTTAAATGCCCATGGTGAGTCGCAAGTCCTTCGACATCAAAGTACATATAAGAAGCGTTTGAGTCAGTTTGCCTTGTGGAACGATCAAGATTACTTTAATTGGGTTGACAAAGTTTTCCATGCTATTCAAACGTCCAATCTATTGTTCGGTTTGAATTTTACAGGTGGGTTGGATGGAAGGACAATTCTCGCCTCTTTGTTGGATTATCATAATCGGGTTGAATTCTATTATGGGCAAGGGAATAGTCAGTTGACGAACACCCAAATCAAGGATTTGAATATTGCACGGGAAATTGCTGAAGATTTGAAAATTCCGCAGGTTTTAATGGATTGGTCCACGTCGACATCTGATTGCGATGAGGGATCGATTCAAACGAGTTATGCACTGTTGGGCTCAATGGCCAAAGTAAACGGAGGGAGCTCGGCGTTCATTCAATCTCTGATTCAGCGAAACAAAGACCAGCGTGATATTGTTTTTTTAGGTGGTTTTAGCCCTGGTTTTTCGAATAAGGATTTTCATGAAAATGAGTATTTAACTTTTTCAGCAATTGTAGAGGACTGTTTGAATGGCCCCTTAAGAAGTGTGGCGTTTAGCGAGTATAAAAAGGTGTATCAACGTTTTTATCAGGAATGTCGTTCATTTTGTCTAGCACATGAGCTGATCAACGATCAAGATGAGTTACTGATAGAAGGGCATATCATTAGAGCGTTATTGTATATCCGACCAGAAAGTGAGCATCTTCAATTGTATAATCGATTTGATAAGTACTTGGCACCATATAATACCAATGAATTGTTGCTCCCCATGTTGGCGATGAATAAGGTATTTAGAGCGGGTCGAAAGTTACAATTGAATCTGATTAATAGGAAATATCCTGATTTATTGAAGTACCATTTGTTTAGTGGAATTACTGATAGAACAATAGCTAAGGATTTGGTCATTGAGACAAAAAAAGAACAGAAAAAATCTTTCAAGATACCCATCCCTTATTTGGCTTACCAGTATTATATCTTTCGCAAGCCCATTCCCAAAAAGCACGTTGGACAAGATTTAATCATGTACAATTCTATTCAAAAGGATTTAAGAGAAAATTATCAAAAGCGATGGTTTGGCTTTTCTATTTTTAATCTGAGATATTGTTTTCGATTGCGATTCAATTATCAAATGGAAAGCAATCAGCGATTGTTAAAGAATACAATTTATCATGGTTAATGAATATCTTCTATCATTTCTTGATAGAATTGATGGTAATTGCTATTTGAATTCAGTTTTTTTAAATATACTTCTCTGCAATTTTTACTAAATGTTTTCCATAAATAAGGGTCTTGACTTAAAGTAAGGATCAAATTTGCAGTGCCTTCTATATCGATTTCTGGTTGAATAAGATAACCGTTGTGGTTGTTTTGAATGAGCTCAGCAGTCCCACCAACCTGTGTTGCAATGCAAGGAATACCGTGCATCATACTTTCCATAATTGAAACAGGTACGCCTTCCATATAACTTAAATTGATGAAACAAAGAATATCGTGATTTTGGTAAAATTGATGAATTTGATTTTGGTGGTAATGTCCCAGAAATTTGAAGTCGATTCCTGAATTTTCTGCGTAGTTACGCAGTGGATTGGCATATTGTGCAATTCCATCACCAATGTGCACCCATTGAAATAAATCTTTGGGTAAATATTTCATGATGTCCACCATCAAGGGCAATCTTTTTATTTCTGCAATGTTGGATACCGTCAGTATGGTAAATTTTCCTACCGGAAAATCAACGGTTCCTTTGTATTCATCTTTAACCCCGAGGTAAGCCAAATGAAATTTGAATTGTTCTTTGGGAAATTTCTTTTTTAGGTAGTTGAGTCCAATCTCAGAAATGGCATAAATCCGATGAAGATGATCAATTTTTAGTCGCTCGAAAGCAACAAATCCTTTTGGCCAATCGTTGTGAAAAAGGTCAATGGAATGTGCCCGAGAAATTGATTTTTTTGGGCGAAATTGAAACCGTTTATTCATCAAGTATTCTATCACTACACCATCATGATTCCAATAGTGATAACAAAAAAAGGTGGTGTCAAGTGATGTCTTTTCGGATGCACACAGCTTGGCTAATTTCTTGGCAATGGCATGATAGTGCTTGATTCTGAAGAATAGCGTTTTTATTTTTTTGATGGTGATTGAGCGCTGATTCGTGTGCCATAATTCTGCCATCAGTAATTTAGCGATATCCCAACTGCGCTCAATTCTCTCAAAAATGGAGTATCTCGGCAATTCACTGGATTGAAATACCGACACATTTGAATAAGAAAAATCCTTTAATCTGCTTTCTTTCTCATTAAACGAAAATTCATGGTATGGAATAATGTGAACAGCGTCAAATGTTTTGCTCAAAAAAGGCAATTCATTTGAGATGTAGGATTCCATCGGGCCATAAGGAAATTTCTTTGTAAAGAGTAAGCAAATCCTTTTGTTCACCGATATTATATGTTGTAAGCTTCCATTGGGGGACAGGTACATACCAAATTGCGGTCTCCATAAGCGTTGTCAACTCGTCCTACTGATGTCCAGAATTTGTTGTCTTTTAGACCATCAACAGGATAAGCCGCTTTTGATCTTGAATAGGTATGATTCCATTGGTCTCCGCTGACTTCATAAGCGGTATGCGGAGCCATCTTCAATACATTGTCTGATTTATCTGCCGTTCCGTTTTCGACTTCTGCAATTTCATTTCTAATCGCGATAAGGGCTTCGCAGAAACGGTTTAACTCGGAAAATGGCTCACTCTCCGTCGGTTCAATCATGATGGTTCCTGCTACGGGGAAGGACACTGTTGGTGCATGGAATCCATAATCCATCAATCGCTTGGCGATGTCTTCCACTTCAATGCCGGCGGCTTTGAAAGAACGGCAATCCAAAATCATTTCATGTGCAACTCTTCCGTTGCTTCCGGTATATAAAACCGGATAATGTCCTTCCAGTAAAGCCTTCATATAGTTGGCGTTTAGGATGGCAAATTTGGTAGAGTCTGTCACTCCGTTGGACCCCAACATCTTGATGTATCCATAAGAGATTAACAAGATCAGTGCACTTCCAAATGGCGCGGCAGAAACGGACTCAATGGCCTGTTCTCCACCTGTTTTGACCAAGGGATTTCCAGGTAAGAAAGGAACCAAATGCTGCGCTACACCAATGGGTCCCATACCAGGACCACCACCTCCGTGGGGAATCGCAAAAGTTTTGTGTAGGTTCAAATGACAAACATCTGCACCGATGTTTCCTGGATTGGTTAGTCCGACCTGCGCATTCATGTTGGCTCCATCCATGTATACTTGTCCACCATTGGCGTGAACGATAGAAGTAATTTCTTTGATGCTTTCTTCAAATACCCCATGAGTTGAGGGATAGGTGACCATCAACGCGGCTAATGTGTCTTTGTATTGTTCAGCCTTTTCTTTCAAATCAGCGACGTCCACGTTGCCATTCTCATCGCATTTAACCACCACCACTTTTAAACCAGCCATAACCGCTGACGCAGGATTGGTTCCATGTGCAGAAGAGGGGATAAGACAAATATTTCTTTGGTGATCTCCTCTGCTGTGGTGATAAGCCATAATAACCAAAAGCCCAGTCAACTCACCTTGTGCTCCACTATTGGGCTGCAAGGAAACACCAGCAAATCCTGTACACTCGCACAAATCATCATGAAGTACCTGAATCATTTCTTGGTAACCAACCGTTTGATGAACAGGTGCATAAGGGTGCATGTTGGCAAAAGCAGGCATGGTCACTGGAATCATTTCACTGGTGGCATTTAACTTCATGGTACATGATCCCAGTGCAATCATGGCGTGCGCCAAGCTCAAGTCTTTGTTCTCTAATTTTTTCATGTAGCGCAACATTTCTGTTTCGCTATGATATTGGTTGAAAACAGCATGCGTCATGTACGTTGAACTTCTGCTGAAGTAATTCAAGGATGATGCACCATCTTGCAAGTTGCTTTCTTGTCCAGATAGAACGTAAACCAAATCTTTGATGTCCTCCAATGAGGTATTTTCACCGATCGATACAGAAACATGTCCTGAATTCCAAAAGCGAACGTTGACTTTCTTTTCATCGCAACGTTGCGCTACCGCTGTCTCGTTAACTTCAAACAAAACGGTATCGAAAAAGGATTGACTTTTAACTTGAACACCCGCTGCCTTTGCACTATACGCCAACAAGGTGGCTTTGTGATGAATATCTTGAGCAATGGCTTTTACGCCATTGGGCCCATGATACACCCCATACATGGAAGCCATGACAGCCAACAAGGCCTGGGCTGTACAAATGTTCGAAGTGGCTTTTTCTCTTCTGATGTGCTGCTCTCTGGTCTGTAAGCTCATGCGTAATCCCAAGTTGCCGTGACGGTCTTTGGAAACCCCAATGATTCGACCAGGCATATTTCTTTTGAACTCATCTGTTGCACAGAAAAAAGCGGCATGTGGCCCACCAAATCCCATCGGAACGCCAAAGCGTTGCGAATTGCCAAAGCAGACATCTGCACCCCATTCTCCAGGAGGGGTAATAAGGGTTAATGCCATCAGATCTGAAGCTGCCGCAATGTGACCACCCAACTGGTGCATTTGGTCGGCAAAAGCTTTGTAATCGTGCAATTCTCCTTTATTGTTGGGGTATTGTACCAAAGCCCCGAAGTATTTTTCGTTCAAAGTCACTTCGTTGTAATTTCCTACAACCAACTCAATTCCCAAATGTTGCGCTCTTCCTTTGATGACAGATAGTGTTTGAGGATAAACCTCTTGGTCAACAAAGAACAAATTGCCTCCATTGTTTTCTTTTTCTTTGCTTCGAGAATGAAAAAACATGATCATGGCTTCAGCTGCCGAGGTAGCTTCATCCAACAAACTGGCGTTGGCTATGGGCAAACCAGTGAGGTCGGTAATCATGGTTTGAAAATTCAGCAAGGCCTCCAATCGACCTTGGGCAATCTCTGCTTGATAAGGTGTATAAGCGGTATACCAACCTGGATTTTCTAAAATGTTGCGTAAAATCACAGTTGGAGTGTGTGTTTCGAAGTAACCCAATCCAATGTAGTTTTTCCGAACATCATTTTTTGCTCCCATCGCACTGATGTGCTGCAAGTAATCTGCCTCGCTCATCGCTTCCGAGATATTCAAGGGCTTTTGCAATCGAATCGATGCAGGTACCGTTTGATCGATGAGTTGATCAACAGAATCAACACCTATTTTTTTTAGCATTTGAGCAACTTCATGCTCGCGGGGACCGATGTGACGAGAAGCAAAATTTTGCATGGTTTTTTATTTCATTGATAGGAGGCAAATATAAGTCTTGATTGTTAAACACAAGGTGTCGCTTCATACCTTTGTTGCATGGGTTTTCAAAATGCAGAAACATTTTTTGAATCAAAGTCAGAACGCTATCAATACCTGAAGCGTGCGATGTCGGCTTTGTTGGACGGAGAATCCAATTGGTTGGCCAATTGCGCCAATGCCATTGCTTTGATTCAATCTCAATTTCACTTTCATTGGATTGGATTTTATTGGGTAGAGGGAGATGAGTTGATTTTGGGCTGTTTTCAAGGTCCAGTTGCTTGCACGCGCATTGCAAAAGGAAAAGGAGTTTGTGGAACAGCTTGGGAATCGGGACGAATACAAAATGTACCCAACGTTCATGCTTTTCCCGGTCATATTGCATGCAGTGCCCTTAGTCAATCAGAGGTAGTTTTACCCTTACACAGCCCTGCGGGTGAAGTCATTGGTGTTTTGGATGTTGACTCTTCCGAATTGTCTGCATTTGATGAGGAGGATGTGTTTCATTTGTCTGGTTTGATGGAGATATTAATGAAAAAATGGTCGGCATGATAAGGTTGTTGTTTTTTATTGTCATGTTTGCTTCTGTGTCTTGCGCCCAAATCAAAACTCTGGACGGCGGACCAAAGGATGTTCAACCTCCTGTCATGATATCTGCTTCCATGGATAATGAGACCAAGAACTGCAAGGAGAGTTCAGTCACATTTACGTTTAATGAATTTATTTCCTTGAATGATGTTCAGGGTCAGTTGATATTTTCACCGCAACTTAAAACCTTTCCGGATGTTCAAATAAAAGGGAAAAACCTCACCATTGCGTGGAAGGATACATTGTTGAATAATACAACCTATCAATTTGACTTTGGTAATGCTGTTGTCGATAACACGGAGGGCAACCCGGTGGAGGTTTCTAGGGTGTTCAGTACGGGTTCGGTTATTGATTCACTTGTTATTTGCGGTAAGGTGATGGATGCCTGGAGTCAGGTAAAAGCAGCGGGTATAGTGGTTCAATTGGTTTCATCGCTCCCAATCATGGGACAGGATTATCAACCCATGTATCAAGTCAAAACCAAGGAGGGAGGACAATTCCAATTTAGTCATTTGTCCGCTACACCTTACTTCGTGATATCCTTTAAAGATGCCAATAGCAATGGTCGCTGGGATGCTGATGAGGAGATGGATTGGACTTCAGATCTTGTTTTTCCCGCGTCAAACCCCGATACATTGAGCTTAATTCAAGCGAAATCATTGGTTAATCACAATGGGTTTTTGAATGTGAATGTTGATTCTTGTGGATGGATGTCTACTTTTTGGGATCACCGATGGGCACCCGCAACCATTGCATCCAAGACGCAACAAAATTTCGATGTGCATTACGAAGACGATTCCTTGTATGTGGTTTTGCAGCAACCAGCGACCGAAGGGTATTTTACTTTTTTGATTTCGGATACAACTTTTCAAGACTCTATCAATATTCCATTTTTCCAAGAGTCGATGACCAATCGAAACATGAAAATACCTTCCGGACAGCGTGTTCCAAACATCGATTCATTGCATGTCAAGCTTCCGATATCTGCAACAGGTTGGGACAATAAGCGGTGGAAGTGGTTGGTGAATGATACGGCCATATCAGTCAATGCATATTGGCACAAAGATCAAAAAATATTGTCACTCTCTACCCCACTAAACGGTTATTCAGGGGAAGCACAATTGCAGATTTTGAAAGGAGGGGTGTATTCCGGAGATCGCAATTTTGGAGAGGATACCGTTCAAGTCATGGTGCAGTGGTTGAATCAGGAACAATCTGGTTTTCTTCAAATTCAATCTATTCCAACCGAATGGCGAAATCTTCGCTGGACGCTCCAAGGAACCAAGAAAACAGATTTGTACGAATTGGAAACACTCGAGAAAGGAATCGTTTTAACCCCAGGAAAATATTACTTGCAAGTTTGGGATGATGCCAATAACAACGGCGTTTGGGATGGGCATGACTATAACCGTGGAAGTAAAGCGGAATTGGTCCTCTATCGGTCCAAGGAAATTAATGTGCGGGCCAATTGGCAGGAGATAATAAAATTGAATTGATGGTTTTAGAAGGAGACAAAGCTCTTCTTCTTGAACTTGGGACCACCTTTTTTATCAAAACATACCTTTTGGTGGTTTTCTTTGGATTCCTCATTGCCATAGTTGATGGCCTCCTTCCAATATTCACAAGCTCCCTCTTCATCGTGTAAACGATAACGTATCTCGCCGAGCAAAGCCAGAACTTCTGGAATAAGGGGTGTTTTTTCTAAAGCCAATTCAGATAAAATCTCCTCAGCGGACTCCAATTGCTGTGCGTAGAATTTGGTCAACCCCATATTGAACTTGGCATCCAATAGGGTGTTTTTGGTGTCATACGCAGCCTGAAAGTAAATGAAGGCTTTTTCGTAGTCTCCTTTTTCTGTGTGAATGATTCCCATCAGATAAAAGGCGTCGGGATCGTCGGGGAAAGAGTCTACTGCTTTTTGCAAAACACGCAGGGCTTCTTTGGGTTTTTGCATATAGTAGTAACATTCTCCCAGCCAATAGATGGCTTTGTATTCTTCTCCGTGATTCAAGTAATAGTCATTGAGTTGAGCAAAAGCCAATTCAAAAAGTTGATTTTTCAAGAGGCAAATCCCATAATTCAAAGGATAGTTGTCGTTGTGGTAGGATATGGATTCGTAATGGGTTTTTGCTTCCGCGAAACGTCCAATTTTCATTTGAGCGTTGGCCAAAAGAAAACGCCAATCATCTATCTGACCTGAAATTTGAGTGCCACAACATTTCAATATGGAGTCCACTGCCTGTGCGACAGGACCAAATTTTTCTTGGGCATAGAGGGTTTGATACTCCACTAATTTTTGACCCCATGATGATGAAGTCATTAAAAAAATAGAAAGAATCAATATCAGTTTCCGCATTGTTCAAATATACCGCAGAATTCTGAACAACAAAACCAATACTTCAAGGTTACAAACCATCCCTCGTTAAATCCGCCAGCGCTCTTTGATGTTGTATTTTTTGTCGTTGTCCTCTGATTTTGAATCAAAGGGAATCAATGAAAATCCAAAAGAGGCAGCATAAATGTTTTTAATGGAGGAAGCTTTAAAAAGTGGAGTAATTCCTTGGGTTAAGAAAAATGTGTACTTCCCAAATCCAAAGCGAACAGTATGATCAACTGAAAAACGCTGTACACCAACATCTTGTTTTCTATAGTTTTGGAATCTTCCGTCTTCATTGTTGTACATGAAGTACTGGTCATGAGAAAAATTCCAATTGGCGATAAATCCAGAAGCAATGTGGAAGTGGTTTTTTTGATTGGTAGAAAGGTTGATTTCCAGAAGCAAGGGAACGGAAGCCTTGATAATATTGAGCTGATTGTTTTTATAATTTTCCTCTGTATTTTCTACAAATTGCAATTGATTTTCTGCGAGATCACCGTTGTTTTTTAATGCGATGTTACTTTTCCAATCATAAGAATCCATTCCCAAGGAAAATCCAGTTAAGAAACCGGTACCAGAAGCGGTGTTGGTCCATTTTTTTTCAATGAAATTGAATTGAATGGAAATGGACTTTTTTTCATCGGTTTTTAAGTTGTGATCAGACGACAGCATTTGGCCGCCTTGGTGGGTTATGGTGGGAAATCCCAGTTCCATGCCCGCCCAATGCGTAAAACTGTGATTTGCTTTTTGCGACCAACTGATCAAGGGCATCGAGCTGATGATAAGTCCTAGAATGATGTATTTGATTGTCATAATGGCAAAGAAAAGTTTTTTGGAATGATTTTGGGGTGCTCGAAACTAAAATTACGTTAAACGGGTAAATATTAAAACTTTTTTTAACGTTAATGGAAAAAAGAGATGAAATTTGTAGCAATGAGATTTTTAGGGTTTTTTGCGGCTTTAATGGTTCTGTCCAGTTGCTCAAGTAATTTGGTTGCTGAGCAGGTGGAGAAAAGTTGTTCCGTATATGCTTCCGCCAAATCCATGCTTGCTGTTGTCGCTGCTTCTGCTGAAGGATTGTTTGAGTGGGGAGGTGAAGGGGAGGGAAATCCGGATGAAGTGCAAAAGCCGGTAACGAAGCAACTCAAATACAAAAATCAAGAGGGTGTGGTAGAAGTTGTGATGAAGGTGGACGAAAAAGGCAACTGGAAGGTGGTCAATATGGCAGCCACCAACGAAGAATTGGCCAAGTACGTTCTGACCAAATTAAAAGATTACAATCAGACATCTCACAAAGCCATTGGTCAAGTGGTAAAGTACCGGTTTGTTTTTAAAAAGCAAGTATAATGGGCGTTTTGAAAGACTTGCGTTCATTGACCAACGATGAATTGACAGCCTGGTTTTTGGAACACGGCGAGAAAAAATTTAGGGCCCAGCAAGTGCAAGAGTGGTTGTGGAAAAAAGGGGCAACGGATTTTGATCAAATGTCCAATATATCCGTTGATTTGAGGTCGCTGCTGAAAGCCAATTTTTCTTTCCCCAATGCCGTTCGTCAATCAGAGCAAATCAGCGCAGACGGAACGGTGAAGTGTATTTTTTGTGTTGACAATGATAAAGTGGTTGAGGGCGTCTTAATTCCTACTCCAAAGCGAATGACCGCCTGTATCTCTTCTCAAGTAGGTTGCAGTTTGGCCTGTGCTTTTTGTGCCACGGGTCGTTTAAAAATGATGCGCAACTTGACAGCGGGTGAAATTTTTGATCAGGTGTATGACTTGAAGATGGAGGCTGAAAAGCGATACCAAATTCCATTGTCCAATATCGTATACATGGGCATGGGTGAGCCGCTTTTGAACTACAAGAATGTTCTTCAGTCCATAGAGCACATTACCTCACAAAAAGGACTAGGCATGTCCGCTCAGCGCATTACGGTGAGTACCGCTGGTGTGGCAAAGATGATTGCCAAGCTAGGCGATGATGCGGTGAAATTTCATTTGGCCGTTTCATTGCATGCTGCCACAGATGAAAAGCGCAACCAAATCATGGAAATCAATGAGACCAATAACTTGGAAGCATTGGCCAATTCATTGCGGTATTTTTATGAGAAGACCGGTTCTCGTGTAACATTTGAGTACATTATTTTTAAGGATTTCAATGATAGCATTGAGGATGCCAAAGCGCTTGCAGCTTATTGTAAACAGCTTCCTGTAAAAATTAATGTTATTGAATACAACCCCATCGTAGGTGGAGAGTATCAACAAACCACGGAAGAGCGATTGAAGGTCTTTACCCAGTATCTTTTGGAAAGAAATATGGTGGTCAATTTAAGAAGGTCAAGAGGAAAGGACATTGATGCGGCTTGTGGTCAGCTCGCCAATAAGAATCAGTCCATGCTGAAGCCAGCCGCTGCTGAGAAGTTGATGAAATTAATCTAATTTACTCAATCGGAATCCGACATCTGCGATTCCTTCCAATTGATCCATGCGCATGGCGTGTTGGATACTCACGCGATAATGACCAGCCATCGGGAACTTGCGTCTTTCTTTGAAAATGATTCGGTTGTCATATAAGTCACCCAAACCACTTCCCAACCACCGTCCTTCTGGATCAGCCAAAGGGCAGTTGAGGGTATCGATGTTCATCTTTCCATTTGGAAACTCCAAGGAAACAAATAGGAAAATATTGGAGTAGGAATAACCTTCTTGATTTCTGAGTGTGACATAGAAGTTGTGCAAGGAGACCGTATCGGTGATATCAAACTCAAAGCTAACAGGAGCATTCATGTCCCACTTGGCGTCGGTGATTTCTTGGCTTTTTTCAAACACCAATCCGGAGTTGCAGGATACAAAAAAGCCTGCGAGAGATAAGAATAGCAAAAAGAAATTTTTATTCATTGTTCGTCTTGGCAGGAGGAGTGTTTTTGTTGTTGTCCTTTCTGAAATTCGGATTTTTCTTTTTGGGAGCAGGGCCCTTTGCGCCATCAGGGTTTGGTCCATTGTTTTCCTTCTTTGGTCCAGGTTGTGCGGGTTTTGGCCCGTTGTTTTGTGGACGATTGCCTCCTTGGGTTTTCTGATTTCCTTGCTGTGGTTTGTTGTTGTTTTTGACAAAAGGTTTTTTCTTGTTTTTGCTTCTGTCAAATCGGGTTAAGCTATCTTGTCCGACCACTTGCGCAAATCCAACTTCTTCTTCTTTTTCCTTTTCCTTGTCTGATAAATAAACGCTTTCATTGATAAAGACATCTTGTCCTTTTTTATTCTTTTCAATGATTTCAAATACCATTTGGGTACTCAGTGCAAATGGCGCTGAACCCGGTTCGTTTTCTAGGGTGTAGTAAATGACTTTTTTGAAAATGTCCGTTTTAAAATGATGGGCCGTTCCTTTGGGCAATCGCAACTTGACATGTGTTGGAGGTAGGTCTTTAACAGCTTCCACATACTGGTCCAATTCATAATTTAAACAACATTTCAGTTTACCACATTGCCCGGCGAGTTTTGTTGGGTTCAAAGAAAGTTGTTGGTAACGGGCTGCGCTGGTAGATACTGCACGAAAATCGGTGAGCCAGGTGCTGCAGCACAATTCACGTCCGCAGCTTCCTATTCCGCCCAATCTTCCCGCCTCGGCACGATAGCCGATTTGTTTCATCTCTACCTTGATCTTGAAGCGCTCGGCCAATTTTCTAATCAACTCACGAAAATCTACTCGGTCTTCAGCGGTATAGTAAAACGTGGCTTTTCCTCCGTCCCCTTGGTATTCCACATCGCTGATCTTCATTTGGAGATTCAGCGACTTGGCAATTTCTCGGGCTCCCATCATGGTTTCATTTTCCATGGCGCGAAAGCCTTGCCATTTGGTAATGTCTTCTTGAGAAGCTTTTCTCAGTACTTTTTTCAATTCATAATTGTCCTTGATCTCCTTTCGTTTCAATTGAATCTTGACCAATTCTCCAGTCAAAGAGATAATTCCAACATCATGGCCCGGTGCGGTATCCACGGCTACAACATCTCCAGAATACAATTCCAATTGGCTGTTTCTGTAAAATGCTTTTCGGCCATTTTTAAAACGAACTTCGACAATATCAAAAGGTTTTTGACCGGCAGGCAGGGGAATCCCTGTTAACCAATCAAAGACATTCATTTTATCACCACAACCACAAGTACCACAAGCACCATTATTATTGCAGCCTGCAGGCAGGCCGTTTTTTCCAGTCGAACAAGAACTACATCCCATATCACAAAACCACTACCATTTGAAGTAGTTGGTCAAAGGTAATGAAAACAAAAGATAGAATCAACGGCCGTAGGCATTCCTTCTTAACAAGTGATGCACCTTAATGGATAGATGGGTAAAAAGCAATTTGGCATTGAGGTTTCGGCCAATGTGGTAGCTGGCATCGGTCAGCTCTGACATTAATTCCTCTATGTTGAAATGGTTGATGAATTTGGAAAATTTTTCGGCAAAGGCCCTTTCCCCGGGAGTCATTTGCTCAAGGGCATCACCTACATAATTGCGCATGAGATTTTGGCGCACTTGTTCCAAAGCATATTCAAAAAAGTGTTTTTGCACCTCTCTGCCCCAACCGTGGAAGGTGACCGATAGATCGGTCAATCCCAAGAGGTCTTTTTTATAGCACAATCTCATCCACTGTTGGAAGGTGTCGTCTAGTCCTTGATTGAAGTTGTCATTTAATGCAAACAACATGGCTTTCCACAAGTTGCCGTTGGCATATGTTGTGGACATTCTGGCGCGGTCCTCTGCTATTTGATTTTGTAAAAGGAAGTCAAATATTTTTTGGTCTTCTATTTTGGGGACTTGAATGGACTGCACGCGGGACAAAACGGTTGGCAGCATCATTTCCATGTTTTCTGTCACCAGAATAAACAAGGTATTGGAAGGGGGCTCTTCCAGTAATTTGAGCAACTTGTTGGCGGTATCTTCTTTGATTAATTCTGCCATCCAGATGACCATGATTTTTAATCCGCCATAAAAACCTTTCAAAGACACTTTTCGTGCGATGTTGTTGGCCTCCGCTACAGGAAAAAATAAGGTTTTGTTTTCTTTGGTGATTTTTCCAATCCAGTGGTCAGTGTTGAAGTAAGTGTGTTCTAACAGACAGTTTCTCCAATCTTCTGCAAAATCATCGGATAAGGTGCTTTCGCTACCGCTGCTGGATTTGTTGAAAAAAGGAAAGCTGAAGTGTAAATCGGGGTGTTGCAGGGATTGGATGGATTTGCAGGAACGGCAAGTGCCGCATGAATCCGTTGTTCCTGGTTGCTCGCACAAAAGAAAGCTGCTCATGGCCATGGCCAAAGCCAATCCTCCGTGTCCTTCACCGCCGTTGAACAAAAGCGCATGGGGAACCCGACCTTCTTGTTGACTCCGCAACAAGCGCTCTTTCACCGCCTCTTGTCCTATGACTGTTTGAAAGGAATACTGCATGCGGTAAATTTAATCACTAAAGGTGAAAAAGCTCATAGAAGATTTCAAGGGATTTGATGGGAGAGGCTTTGTCACTTTTAAGAAACAGATAGTCTACCATTTGCTTTAAAATCTCACGTCTTTGTGCTCCATTGATGTGGGTTTGGTACAATGCATCCCAATTGCCTTGGATGAGTTGTTGAAAAAGGAAAAGTTGATTGTTGTCTGGTAAAATGTTCTTACCGGGGGGGAAGTATCCTTGTCCAAATTGTCCTTCTTGAATGTTGAACCAATCCGTTGTACCTTTTGGTACGATTGGACAACATCCCAATGCCTTCATCATTCCAACGAGAAATACATAGTGAAAAGGTTGTTCATGGGTTGTCTCATCAATGTCTTGGATAATCTGCTGCAATAAGTAAAACAAAGGTGGATTTTGATAATCTTCTGTGAGCAGATTCAACAAGATTTCTTGGAAAAAAAGTAAGGTAGCGCTTTTCACCGGATGCATTCTGGCATGAAACAAAACCCTTGTGGTTTGCGGTGTTTTGAGCCATTGTGCTTGATCTTTCTGCTCTTCTTTGCTTTGAAACCGAATGGTATCAAAGACATCAAAAGTCTGCATGGACTTGCCTCCCGCACTCCACCAATACGTTTTCAACCCTTGTGTTTCTGAATAGATTTTTACCATGATTAAACGGTCGCGTATTCTCTTTTTTTGGATAACGATACCGATTAATTCTTTCATGGAGGCAGAAGCTTTTTATTTTTGTCTAAAATTAAGTCAAATGGACAATTATTTACCCGCGATCATCTTAGTAAGTGCCATTGTCATTTATATGCTGTATCGCTTCAAGGACGAGTTGACCATGCTTTTTCAATACGAAGATTTTGATGGGGTGATTGACAATTGGGCAGTGGCCGATGTCAAAGGTGAGAAACAATTTCATCCCATGATTTCTTATCAGACGGACAGAGGAACGCAACGCTTTAGGGCAGAAGAGTTTTGTGTTGGCGAACCCATGTTTCCTGTTGGGACGCCGGTTGTGATAAGAACTCACCCTACAAAGAGAGCGATGCGGAAAGTCATTTACCCCAAGGGTTAATTTTTCTCAATCCACTGATAGATTTCTTTCATGCTGGGTTGAATGATGATTTCAATCCTTCTGTTTTTTGACTTGTCTTCTGGATCAATGGGATGGTACTCACTTCTTCCTGCTGCTGATAATATTTGCGGCTGTACACCGCTGTTGGAGGACATGATTTTCACCACTTCTGTGGCTCTGAGTACAGACAATTCCCAATTATCACGAGGAATCACGGAAGAATTGAGCTTGTCAGTATCTGTATGTCCCTCTACAATGATTTCCACATCATTTTCATCTTGTAATGCTCCGGCTATTTCCAAAAGCGCTTTTTTCCCATTTTCATCAACAGCGGTGCTTCCAGAAGCGAAGAGCAATTTGGCTTCCATGCTCACATATACTTTACCATCTTTTTCAGTTACCGTGAGACCCTTATTCTTAAAGGCTTCCAATGCTTTGGATAGTTTGTTTTTGAGGGCATTAGAAGCGCTGTCTTTTGCCGCCATCATTTGCTGAAGGTCTTTTAATTTGGACTCTCGCTCTGCAATAGCATTTTCTTTTTCTTGGATCAAATTTTCTTTGTCTTTTATGACACCTTCTTTTTCACGTAATGCTTCTTCTTTTCTTTTGATTTCTTCCAGCAACAATTTGTTTTCCTTAGATGAAGCCACGAGAAGGGTATTCATTTTTTGTGTGAGCGTATCGTTGAGTACGCTGAGATTTTCTACTTGGTCGCGCAATGAGCGATTTGCTTTTCCGTACTTGGTTGTATCTTGAGACAACTGTTCGATACTCTTCTTTGCGGTGTTCAAAGAAGTGTTGCACTCTTTATTGGCCGCCTCCATTTTTTCATTGAGATTCCTCAGTGTTTCAATTTCTTGATCGGCTTTGTTTTTCTTATCAGAAAGTTCAGTGAATTTTTTCTTTGGAACGCAAGCCACAAAGGAGGTAGCGACGACAGCCGCAAGAATGATCAATTTGGTTTTCATAGCCTTTTTGGGTTATTGACTACAAATTACCGACCAATCTTAGGGGATTAATCTTTGGCCCAATGAGAATTACAAACTTTGATTTGTCAATTGATTTGACCAATCCAAATTAAAACGTCCTCCAATTGAATGGCAGGAATGTCGAGCTTGTTTTTCTTGCGGTATCCATTCAATTGCTGGTGAATGGCCGTGGGCTTTGCTAGTTTTAATTCTTCAACTGAATGGAACCCCGCTTTTGGCAAGTGCTCTACCCAATCTTCAGATACGCCAAGGGTTCTGAACGATTCAAGATCGGGACCCGTTTGATGTTTTTCAGGGCGCATTTGTGGGAATAGCAGCACTTCTTGTATGGTTTCATTGTTGGTTAAGAGCATGACCAATCGGTCAACGCCTATACCCATTCCCGAGGTAGGTGGCATACCGTATTCCAACGATCGAATAAAATCATGGTCAATGAACATGGCCTCGTCGTCACCTCTTTCCATTAGGCGCATTTGTTCTTCAAAGCGCTCCAATTGATCAATTGGATCATTGAGCTCACTGTAAGCGTTGGCAATTTCCTTTCCATTGATCATGAGTTCAAAGCGCTCTGTTAATTCAGGATTCACCCTGTGCCTTTTACACAGCGGAGACATTTCTACTGGATAGTCGGTAATAAAGGTGGGTTGAATGTAGCTTTTCTCACATTTCTCACCAAAAATGGTATCAATCAACTTTCCTTTTCCCATGCTTTCGTTGACTTCTAGGCCAATGGACAAACAGAAATCGTGTAATTCTCGTTCAGTTTTTCCTGTGATGTCAAAACCGGTATGGTCTATAATCGCTTGGGTCATGGTAACCCTTTTAAATGGTGGGGTAAAATCCAATGTGTTGCTGCCGTGTTGGACTTGTGATGTACCCAAGGCCTTTTGGCAAACATGGTTGAGCATGTTTTCTGTGAAGTTCATCATCCAATTGTAGTCTTTAAAGGCAACGTAGATTTCCATCACTGTAAACTCAGGATTATGCGTTCTGTCCATCCCCTCATTGCGGAAGTTTCTGGAGAATTCATAAACACCTTCAAATCCACCAACAATTAAACGTTTTAGGTAAAGCTCGTTTGCGATGCGCAAGTACATGGGAATGTCAAGGCTGTTGTGATGCGTGATGAAAGGCCTTGCTGCTGCTCCACCAGGTATGTTTTGCAATACTGGAGTATCTACTTCTAAATAGCCATGACCATTGAAAAATTCACGCATGGCGTTGATGATGTGGGTGCGTAAGACAAAAGTGTGTTTTACTTGCGGATTGACCACGAGGTCTACATAGCGCATTCTGTAACGGGCTTCGGGATCTGTGAAAGCGTCAAAAATATGGCCCTCAGCATCTTTCTTTACGACAGGTAAAGGTTTAATTGACTTGGCCAATAATTGAAATTGTTGAACCTTGATGGATATCTCTCCCATTTTGGTGGTGAACAATTTTCCGGTTATTCCAATGAAATCCCCATAATGAACCCAATGTTTGATAACATCGTTGTAAAGTGATTTGTCTTCACCAGGGCAAATTTCATCCACATTGAGATACAATTGGATTTTACCAATCGCATCTTGAAGGTCGGCGAAGGTGGCTTTGCCCATGACGCGTTGGTTCATGATGCGGCCTGCTAAGGTGACTTCTTTTCCCTCTTCATATTGATGAAGGCAGTCTTGAGAGGTATGGGTTGTTTTAAATTCAGCAGCCGGAAAAGGATCGATGCCTTGACTTCTGAGTTTGGTTAGGGCTTCTCTTCGTACAATTTCTTCTGGAGACAAATGCGCATTCATGTTGCGAATTTAATCTTTCTGTGGCGATACCAAGACAACAAATTCACCTTTTGGTTCATGATTTTCAAACCATTCCTTGGCGCTGGCGAGATTTCCCCGAAATACTTCTTCATGCATTTTAGAAATTTCGCGTACCACGGCGCAATCTCTTTCTGGTCCGCAAAAATTTAGGAGTTGATCAAGCGTTTTAATCAATCGGTGCGGACTTTCGTAAAGGATGGTGGTTTTGTCTTCTAAGGCAATTTTTTTTATCCGGGTTTCCCGTCCTTTTTTGTGCGGCAAGAATCCCTCGAAAACAAATTTCTCTGCGGGCAAACCGCTGCACACCAAAGCGGGAACAAATGCTGTAGGTCCTGGGAGGCATTCAACAGGAATGTCTTCTTTGATGCATTCTCGGATGAGCAGAAATCCGGGATCGGAGATGGCAGGTGTTCCGGCATCTGTGATGAGACAGGTGAGGGCGTTAGATTTGATTCTATCCACAACCTTGTTTAGGGTGTGGTGTTCGTTGTTCTGATGGTAGCTGAGCAAAGGTTTCTGAATGCCCAAATGTTGTAGCAGTTTGCCACTGTGTCGGGTATCTTCACAAAGGATTAAATCACATTCTTTTAGATAACGGATGGCTCTTAATGTGATGTCCTCTAAGTTGCCCAGCGGTGTGGGAACCAATGCCAACTTCATATTTCGTGACGGCGTTGAACCAAGTCTAAAAGTTCAATAAAGGCAATGGAATTCTCGTCCCATGACCATTTTTGTTTGAAATTTTGGAATAGGGTAAGCGCATTTTCCGCTGAACTATTGTTGAGCGCAGAAATGGTAATCTCATATTGTTCTGAGTCTCCATTAAAGAGTTCACGCGCAAATTGAAACCGCTGGTTCATCGTGATGCTTTTTTTCAAGTCATCAATTTTTGATTTTTCAAGACGATTTAAAATGGTGGTGGTATTCTGATTTTGAGAAAGAATATCGTTGAGAGAGATAATGGGTGTAGCGTCTTGTTTGGTTGAATTGTTGTCAGGTTCTGGTTGAATTGAGGATGTTTCTTCGCTATCGGATGAGTCAGTGTTCTCAGACTTTGTAACTTCTTCAATCATATCCATCAGATTGACTTGTCGCTGATCAGCTATCGTCTCCATTTGAGCGGTGTCAGGCTCTGAATCATGCTCAAACTCTTCTTTTGAGGCTAGGTCGATTTCGGAAAGATCTAGAGTGAAGTTGGACAATTGGATTTCTATTTCTTGGGGTGCAGAATGATGGGCAGCGTTGGCTTGAACCTCCTGCTCATAAGCTTTGTGTCTCAATACAACCAAACGCTCATAAAGATCTCGGGCATTATTGACCATAGACTCCAAACTTTCCTTTTTGTACTGACCGCTATATAGGTGATTGAGCTGATCAGTCAATTGTTGGGCAAGGCTTTGAAGGGGGATAAAGTGATTTTCCATATGCATCATGTTATACGCTAAGTTAAGGGCGTGTCCCGATGCCTTTCATTCTCAATTGCAAGAGTTATTCAATGTAAAAAGTGAGTTACTTTGGTCCTATGCACGCAAGGCCTTTGGCAATCCTTTCCATACGCAATCATAGCTGTGATCAATCAATTCCCATATGAGTTTTTGTGGAACATCGGAAGGAAAGAAGATGGTATTCCAGTGTTTTTTATTGGCATGGTAACCTGGTTTTACCCCATCATACGCATTTCTGAGTTCAATCGCGCGTTCTGGATTACATTTTAGATTGATTCCTTCAAATTCAACGACGTCAGTCATGGCAAAGATTTTACCATGTACTTTGAAAACCAAAGTTGTTTCATCAAATGGAAACGCTTCGGTGGTAAAAGGTTTGGACAAACAATATTCTCTGAAGGATTCAATATGAAAATCCATGGATCATTCGTAGGCGGCGCAGAGTTCTTTTTCTTTACCCAATACCGCACACGTTTTGAGTGCAAGGCTGATTTCATGGGTATGATAGGAGCCGTATTTTAAACGATTCAAGGTTAAGTCATATGCATATGAAACGGCCAACTGCTTGTATACATCGAATTTAAAAATTCCGCTTACACCATGACCATTTCGGGCAGCAAATCCCAAACTGAATCTCTTTTTGTAAGTAATGAGTGCTTGAGCGTCAATGGCGGGGCGAGTTCCTTTGACCCAACGGAACATAAAGGAAGGTTTGAATGCCAGATCCTTTGAAATCTTAATGTACTTCCCATAAACGATGCTAAAGTGTCGGTTATAACGTCCGGTGGATAATCCGTCAATGGGAGAGTTGGTAAGGGATTTTATGGATAGGCCATAGAATCGATCACCACGATACAACCAAACACCTGCATTGATATTCGGGAAAATATAGTCGCTGACCACTCCGTTGATGACTGTTTCGTTGTAGGGATCTGCAAAATTGACTTTGGTATAATCAATTCTTACCTGGGTTAATCCGACAGCAATTCCACCGGCGAGGTTGTACCCCTTGCTAACGCGCGTGTGATAAGCATAATTTAGCATCAATGATGTTGATCCAAAAGCCCCATTGACGTCGGACTCAATATTGGCCCCTAAGCCCTGAAATGCATTTCTCATAGCCCTTAAACGTCCATGAACAAAGACATTTGTCGTTTTTGGAGCTCCATCAATGCCAGACCATTGCTGACGGTAGTTGGTTTTGATTTCTGTACAAGTGGTATAGCCTGTTGCGGCAGGGTTAACCATCTGATAGTTGAAAATGAAATTCGTGTACTGACCCAATTGTTGTCCCCACCCCCATTGGAAACACAAGAAAAGTGCTAAAGCTAATGTGTATTTTTTAATGGAGATCATCAATGAATTAAGGATATGTAGCCAGTATAGGGTTCAATGTAAACTACAGGACTATTGAGTTCGATAACGTAATAATAAGAACCTGTGGGAAGTTTTTTTCCGCGATTTGTCCCATCCCATGGTGAGGCATATCCGATAGACCTGAAAACATTCTGACCCCAACGGTCATATACATTGACTTCTGCACGGGGGAATTTTTGAATTCCGTAAATTTCCCAAAAGTCATTGACATTGTCTCCATTGGGAGAGATGGCATTGAAAAAGTCAATAGCGTCTCCAACGACCACTTGAACGGTACTGCTTACCTCACAGAGTCCTATTTGGGAATTCACTAAAAACTCTGTTGTTTCCGTTGGGAATGCGTTGGTTACTGCGGCGTAGGCATTTCCCACAAATTCGTCGGGAGTCCAAGAAACAGGCGCTTCTGGTGATTGACCCGATACAGTGATCTGTGCCTCTTGGCCGGCAAAAATAAAACTAGGGGTTTTGGTAGTGCCAATTTCTAATGGTTCTCCAGAAACGGATACTTGGACAGAGCAATCACCAAAAAGAGCAGAATTGTGATTGGATCCTACGACCACCAAAAAATTTGAATAGGTTGGAAGTGAGCTGAATTCAAATATTTGTTTTTCACCCAGAAGCAAATAACAGCCCACTTGGTCGATATAGGTATTGCTATCGCATGCCCCTTGCTCTCCATTGATTTGTATGATGGTGATGAAAATGCTGTCAAAGGCAACTTGTGCCGTTCCGGTGATGGGGTCAACTTGAATATAGTCACAATCCGTTCTCTGCACCGCCAGAGAAAGAATACCTCCTTGCCCCCCTGTTGTCAGTAGATAGGAAAAACTTGAACTCGCCTCAAAACATCCAAACTGAAATGAGCCAGCACTCAAATTGTTTTCGGGGACTTCTTCAACTTGGGCACAAAGCGGGTGCGCAGTGATTTCCCCACACGATTGGCTCCAAGCAAAAATCCAAGAGAAAATCCCTAATAAGAAGAGTGACCATCTTTTGCACATGAAACAAATATAAGCCCTGCAATCAATAGAATTCGATAAGTAAGGCACTTTTTTCAACCGCTTGACCTTGATTAACTTGAACGGACTTGATTTTGCCTTCGCCTTGCGCTTTGATGACATTCTCCATTTTCATGGCCTCTAGGATGAGCAATGGAGTGTCCTTGCTCACTTCCTCGTCTACTCGTACCAATATTTGTCTGACCAATCCTGGCATTGGAGCCTTGAGATTTTTGACCTTTTTGACCGAGGCCCCACCCATTCCCAATTTTTCCAATAAGGCATCAATGGGCTGAGTGATGATCACATTGATTTCAGTATGATTGATTTTAACGGTCGCTTGATTGAGATCTGCTTGAAATGAAATCCACTCTCCTCGATAATTCTTATTTTGATATTTAAGACAAAAATGACCTTTTTTGGTTGATGGATGTATTTCTATTGATTGCCCACCCCAATTTGCAGTATAGAATGTATGGTCCCAACTAAAATCAAATTCTTTATTTCCGATTCGCGCTTTTGTCATAATATCGCAAAGCTAATGAGAAATCGTTTGGGGATTTATTTTCATGTTCCTTTTTGCAAGCAAGCTTGTGCCTATTGTGACTTTCATTTTTCCACACAAACCAAGTTGGCGTCTCAAATGCTTCATGCTCAAAGTGTGGAATTGTTGCATTATGCCTCCTTATATAGTGATGCCTTGGTGGAAACCGTCTATTTTGGTGGAGGAACGCCCAGTTTGTTAGAGGCCAATGGCATCGGTCAATGGGTGGATTCGATTCATCGGCATTACAATGTCTCGTCTTTATTGGAAATGACATTGGAGATTAATCCCGATGACATTACCATAGAAAAAATACGGCAATGGAAATCAATCGGTGTCAATCGGTTTAGTGTAGGCATTCAATCTTTTGATAATCGGGTTTTGAAATGGATGAACAGAGCTCATACGGGCATCCAAGCCAAAGCGGGGGTTCAAATGCTTCAAGATGCTGGTTTTGAGAACATCACGGTAGATTTGATTTATGGGCATGGTCAGCTATCCCACGCGGATTGGTTGAAGGATGTCGATGAATTTGTGTCATTAAAAGTGCCGCACATGAGTGCTTATGCATTGACCATTGAGCCAGCCACATCCTTGCACCATCAGGCTCAAAAGGGTACATATATTCCTCCAGAGGATGAGCAAACGGTGAATGAATTTTTGCATTTGCATCAAAGCCTTGGTCAGTTGGGTTATGCGCATTACGAGGTTTCTAATTATGCACTTTCTGGATTCGAATCTCGTCACAATAAGGCCTATTGGGAAGGGCATCCATACTTGGGTATTGGTCCTTCAGCACATTCGTTTGATGGTAAAAATCGCAGATATAACATTGCCAACAACCCACAATATATTCGTATGGTGGAGTCAAATGATTGGGAAAAAATTGTAGAATGGGATTGGCTAGATGAGAAGGCGAGATGGAATGAAATGTGGTTGATAGGATTAAGAACCATGAATGGTGTCAATATTCATGAACTAAGCGTAAATAAGTTGTTTTTAAAGTCAATGCAAATAGCAATCGACAATTGGGTGAGATCGGGTCATTTGATTATTGATGGAAATCAATTAACTTGCACACCATTGGGATGGATGGTCTTGGACCAGATTCTCTTGGATTTTTTTGCTGAGTAAAGTATTCCGTTTGAAACTATAATATGTCAGATGAGCGCACGGTCCGATAAATACAATCCCGAAACTTGGGACTTGGTCATTGCCAGTTCATCCAGTTGGTGGAATATACCTTTCAGAGAAATTTGGCGATACAGGGATTTGCTTTGGATATTGCTAAAGCGTGACTACAAAGCCTCCTTTCGTCAGACAATTCTTGGACCCATTTGGTTTTTTATACAGCCCATATTTACCACACTCATTTATACAGTGGTTTTTAATCGCGTGGCCAAGTTGGGTACAGATGGAATGCCTCCCATTTTGTTTTATTTATCCGGTGTGATTTTATGGAATTATTTCTCCACAAGTATTACATCTACCTCCAACGCCTTTATTTCTAATGCCAGTATTTTTGGTAAAGTATATTTTCCCAGGTTGATTATTCCAATCGCTATTGTATTGTCCAACATGATGAAGTTGATGGTTCAGTTTTCTTTTTTCGTTGTTGTATTTTTATACTACCTACAACAGCCGGGAGTTAATCTTCAACCTACATGGCACATCGTGTTGTTTCCGTTTCTTTTTTTATTGATGGGAATATTGGGGTTGTCTATTGGAATGTTGATCTCCACTTTTACAACAAAGTACCGGGACTTTCAATATCTGATTTCATTTGGAATACAATTGCTAATGTATGCCACGCCCATTGTGTACCCTAGCTCCATGGTCAAGGGGGTTTGGCATGATATATTGGTTTTAAATCCCATGACGGGAATTGTTGAAGGTTTTCGTTTTTCTTTTTTGGGTTCGGGTTCATTTCAATGGGGAATGATCGGCTATAGTTTGATTTTTTCGTTGTCTCTTTTGGTTGTAGCAGTTGTCTTATTTAACAAAGTTGAAAAGAAATTCATGGATACCGTATAGTCATGTCAGATATTGCACTAAAAATAGAGGATGTCAGCAAACTGTATCGATTGGGGTTGGTGAGCACAGGAACTTTTATCCATGATTTCCAGAGGTGGATGCACCGTTTGCAAGGGAAGGACGATCCGTTTATGAAAGTGGGGCAGGTGAACGATAGAACCAAGAAGGCAGATGGTGATTTTGTTTGGGCCTTAAAAGACATTGATTTTGAGGTTAAGAAAGGTGAGACATTGGGAATTATTGGTCGCAATGGTGCAGGAAAATCAACTCTGCTAAAACTATTGTCACGTGTGACACAACCAACAACGGGTAGCATCAAGGTCAATGGGAGAATTGCTTCTCTTTTGGAGGTAGGAACAGGTTTTCATCCTGAGCTTACAGGCCGTGACAATATATTTTTGAATGGGGCGATTTTGGGAATGCGTCGAGCAGAGATCAAGCAGAAGTTTGATGAAATCGTTGCTTTTAGTGGCGTAGAACGCTACATCGACACCCCAGTTAAACGCTATAGCAGCGGAATGTATGTGCGTTTGGCCTTTGCGGTTGCAGCGCATTTAGAAAGTGAAATTTTGATTATTGATGAAGTTTTGGCTGTGGGTGATGCGGATTTTCAGAGAAAGTGTTTGGGAAAAATGGATCAAGTAGCCAAAGGAGAGGGAAGAACTGTTTTGTTTGTTAGTCACAATATGGCAGCGGTTAAGTCGCTATGCTCACAGGGACTAGTCATTGAAAATGGCATGATGGCCTTTCAAGGAGATGTTTCTCAAGCAGTCTCTTATTATCTAAAGGGCGGTAGTGATGTCCAACATTTTCGCACTTTCGATTTTGTTAAACATGACTATTTTTCCTTGAACAACATTAATGTGCATCATGATCGGGAAGATCGTTCTGAGATTTTGGACGAGAATAAGGATATTCATTTCACGGTGCAATGCGAGGTAAGATCTTTGGAAATTAGTCATTTGACTTTTCATCTTTACGACGAAACGGGAGAGCCGGTATTTTCATTTGCCTCTACCCAAATTCCTTTGCATTTGGGAAAAAACGCGCTTACATGTGTTTTTCCGGCCCTATTCCTACAAACGGGAACATTTTATGTTTCGCTTTTCGTTGTTACCAAAGACAATAAATGTTTGATTATTGAAAAGGATGTTATTTCTTTTTTGGTATCAGATGGGGGCAGAGAATATGGAGCATATATGGGTCGAGAGCCTGGCATGATAAGACCACAACTCAATTGGTATTCACCGGCATGACAATGATCTTGGCACCCCTAGAAAAGCGGGTTTCAGTGATGCAACCCTATATATTTCCCTATTTGGGTTATATGCAATTGATTGCCTCTTCGGGATCCTTTGTGTGTTATGATGATGTGAATTTTATAAAACAAGGTTGGATCAATCGAAATCGCATTTTGGTCAACGGTCACCCCCATACTTTCACCATTCCATGCAAAGGAATCAGTTCCAATGTTTTTATTCATCAAGTAGAAGTAGATTACGGAAAAAAGGAATTTTCCACTTTTTTGAAAACACTAGAATTGTCTTACCGCAAGTCTCCTTTTTTTAATGATGTATTTCCTCTTATTGAATCCCTATGGCAGAAGCGGTTGGATTCAATTGCAGAGTTGGCCAAGGAGTCCTTGGAATTGTGTTGCAAATATTTGGAGATTCCCACTCGATTTTATGTTTCATCTCAAGATTTCCCGGGTTTGACAGAGCTTTATCGCGCAGACCGATTAATCCACATCGTTGATGTATTGGAAGGCAAAGCCTATTTGAATTTATCAGGGGGTAGGGAATTGTATGATAAAACCTATTTTGGTGAGCGGGGAATAGATCTTTGGTTTCATGAGTTGTTGGATATTCCACCATACAGCCAGCAGCAGACTTCGACATTTTTCCCGCATCTTTCTATTTTAGATTTGATGATGAATTTATCAAAACAAGAAGTTCAGGTTTTGATGTCGCGATGTCAATGGGTATGATGCATTACTTTTGTATATTAGCATCAATCCTTTCGCGCAACCAAAATGATACCTGTAACCAAGACATATTTTCCTCCCATTGACAAGTTTCAAGCTCAAATGGAGCGGATATGGAAAAATGGTTGGTTGACCAATCGTGGCGAGCTGGTGAAGGAGCTGGAAACAGCAATGCGCACATATCTCCAATCGGTTCCATTGTTGGTGATGAATAACGGTACCATTCCCTTGCAGATAGCACTCAAGCTGTTGGCCAAGGGAGGAGAGGTTATCACCACGCCGTTTAGTTATGTAGCCACCACCTCTTCGATAGTTTGGGAAGGTTGCACTCCTGTTTTTGCTGATATTGATTCAGAAACATTGACCATTGATGTGAATGAAATCAAAAAGAAAATAACGGAGAAAACAACTTGTATTTTGGCGACGCATGTTTTTGGAAATCCATGTGATGTTGAGGCCATAGCGGAAATTGCAAAGCAACACCACCTCAACGTCATTTACGATGCCGCACATTGTTTTGGTGTGAAATACAACGGAAAAAGCATATTCAATTATGGAGACATGAGCACTTGCAGTTTCCATGCAACCAAGGTTTTTCATACAGCCGAAGGCGGCGCATTGTTCACACCACATGAAGGATGGATGACCAAGGTTTTTCAATCCCATAATTTTGGCCATCTGAATTCTACTGACTTTGCATTGGTCGGCATCAATGCAAAAATTTCTGAGTTGCAGGCTGGAATGGGACTGGCCATGATGGAAGAGATGGATAAGGTGTTTGAAGCTCGCCGACGGGTTGTGTCGTTTTACCAAGGCCGTTTAGATTTTTCAAAATTGCGTACCATCGAAATGCGGCCCGGGACAGATTGGAATTACAGTTATTTCCCGGTGATATTTGAAAGTGAAGACATTTTGATTCGTGTCATGGCAGAACTATCAATGGTAAACGTGTACCCAAGAAGGTATTTTTACCCTTCCCTTAATACGCTTCCTTACCTGTCTGATCAATCATGCCCTGTTTCTGAATCCATTTCCAGTCGAGTGCTTTGTTTACCTCTTTATGTCGGACTGAGTGAGGAGGAGTTGACGCTGATCGTAGAGACCATACACCGATCCTTATGAAAAAGGTGGTTATCATGCAGCCTTATTTTTTTCCTTATTTGGGATATTTTCAACTGCTGCACTCTTGTGATGTTTTTGTATTTTTTGACAATGTCAATTACATTAATCGTGGTTGGATTAACCGAAATCAGTTTACATGGTCAGGAGAACTAAAGATGTTCACCGTACCGTTGAGTGGTGCTAGTCAAAACCGATTGATCAATGAAATTAGCATGTTGGATGGTCAGTGGACCAAATCATTTTTTAAGTCGTTAGAAATGAATTATCGAAAATCGCCTGGGTATGATCGATTGATACAGCCGCTCAGAGAGGTGATTGGAGATGGAGATGGAAAAATTGCAGATTTGAATCAACGGACCACCATGTGGTGCGCTGAATTGTTGGGTCTGGAAACCAAATTTCTCGTTTCATCCGTTGATTTTCCGCAAGTAACAGGAGTTGGAAAGGATCGGATTATGGGCATTTGTAAAGCCCTATCTGCGGAGGGATACCACAATGCCATAGGTGGCGTGGAATTGTATGATCGTGCATCTTTTTTGGAAGATGGGGTACAATTGCGTTTTGTCGAGATGGGGGATTTGTCATTTGAAAATAAATACGCCTCCATATTGGATTTGTTGATGAATCATGATTTGAACTTACTTCGGGAAGAAGTCAAAAATTATCGTTTGGTATGAAAAAAGAAGTAGTCATTTTTGGCGTTAAGGATACAGCAGAATTGGCATGGTGGTATTTAAACAATGATTCGCCATACAAGGTTGTTGCCTTTACTGTGCACAAGGCATACATACAAGAGAGCACTTTTCATGGCCTGCCAGTGGTCCCATTTGAAGAGCTGCCCCATCATTATGCTCCTAGTGAATACTGGTTGTTTGCCCCCATGACTGGCGTAAAGATGAATACTCTGCGCAGAGATGTTTATTTGCAAGGAAAAGCCATGGGTTATTCTTACATCTCATACGTGTCCTCCAAGGCTACTGTTTGCGACAATGTAATTGGTGAGAATTGTTTTATTTTAGAAGATAACACCCTCCAGCCTTTTACCACGATTGGAAACAATGTCGTACTGTGGAGCGGAAATCACATCGGTCATCATGGCCAAATTGATGATCATGTTTTCTTTACCTCACACGTTGTTTTATCTGGGCATTGTCATGTAAAGGAACGTGCTTGGTTTGGTGTAAACGCGACCATACGTGATTTTACCACCATTGGAGAAGGTTGTTTGATTGGCATGGGGGCTTTGGTTACAAAGTCAACAGAGGATGGGTCATTTTACCTAGGATGTCCCGCGCGCAAGCAAGAAAAATTGGCCATTGATGTGTATTGAATATGTGGAAGAAGAGAGGATTATTATTGGATGTGAAAGATTATGCTCATGCAGGTTTGAGTTCTCATGCCTCAGTGCCATTTGCTTTTCATTTGCAAGAGAATTTGTACAGGATATTTTTTACGTCAAGGGATAATCAGGGAAGAAGTCAACCCTTCTTCATTGATGCCAAGGTGATAGGAGAGGATTTGAAGTTGGTAGGACAGGTGGAAGGACCTTTGTTTGCCATGGGACCTTTGGGGACTTTTGATGAGAGTGGTATTATGCCGAGCTCCGTGGTTAGAAATGGAGACGAGGTTTGGATGTATTATATTGGTTGGAATCCAGAAGTTCGGGTGTCTTATCGACTTTCAATTGGCTTGGCCATTAGCAAAGATGGAGGTACAACTTTTGTACGCGCAGGGGATGGGCCATTGTTGGATCGATCATTTCAGGAGCCTTTTTTCAATTCTGCTCCTTTTGTGTTTTGGGACAACGATATTTGGAGAATGTTCTACGTTTCAGGGACTGGATGGATAGATCATTTGGGCAGAAAAGAACCTTTGTATTTGGCCAGACATACCACATCAAAGGATGGTTTGCATTGGGAGAAGCCGGGTCTGATTGCCATCGATTATTCCTCTCAAATGGAGAGTATTGGTCGACCTTGCGTTCTTAAGGTAAAAGATCATTATGAAATTTATTTCTCTCATCGAATGGCAAGAGATTACAGGGAAAATCAAGAGATGAGTTATAAAATTGGTTGCGCGCAATCCAATGGGATTACGGATTGGACCAAATTTCAGTTCGATATTTTTCAATCCATCCCCCAAGATTGGGACGGCCATATGTATGAGTATTGCCATGTATTTGTTCATGACGATAAGAAGTTTATGTTGTACAACGGCAATGGATTTGGGCAACAAGGTTTTGGATATGCAGTAATGGACTTATAAAGATGGAAACTCCGCTGATTGCTGTTTTTATGGTTACTTACAATCATGAGCTGTATATCGGTCAAGCCATAGAGTCTGTATTGTCACAGAACACAATTTTTAAATTTCACCTTTTTATTGGCGAGGATGCATCATCAGACCAAACGGGTGTGTTGTGTCAACAGTATGCCGATCGCTTTCCTCAACAGATTACGTTATACAGACGTCCCAAGAATATTGGTATTTTTGAGAATGCCAATCAACTTTTTCAAGCTTGTTTGGCTTCTGGAGCCAAATACATTGCACTTTTGGAAGGAGATGATTGTTGGTTGGGTAAGGAAAAACTTCAGCGTCAAGTTTCTTACTTGGAAGAAAATCCGGAATGTGCTGCGACCTATCACAATACAGATTTTTTGTTGGCTACCGGGGAACGAAAACCCATGTTTAAATCACTTCTAGAGAAGATGATCTTATCAGATGTCATTAGTAAATTTGCACCGTTTCATACTACTTCATTTGTTTTTCGAGCTGAACATTTTTGCCGACCTTCATGGTTCCAAGATATTTACAGTGTCGATTTGGCGATGTACATGTGGCATGCCCAATTTGGTTATTTCAAGGGGTTCAAGGAGACATGGAGTTTGTATCGAATTCATGGTGAAGGTTTGACCGCAGGTCAAGATCATCAAATAAGTTTTCATCAGAAAAGATGGTTACTCCATAGTATGATGAGCGGGAAGTTAAGCCCCCCTTATCATGAGAAATCCCAGGATTTGATTCAGTTTCATTATAATGAATCTGTTCATGAATCAACATTAAAGGTGAATCACGTGTTGTTTTTTGATTCAACGAGCGATATAGAAACAAAGAAGTTGAAGATGTTGCTACGTGCTGCCATCCTTCCTTTTTACCTATCCAAAGGAAAATGTTTTGCTTTTTTTGATGCGTTTAATTTGGTTCGCTGGAAGCGTTTCAATAATTGGAAATTGCGATTTTTATATCGTAAACAGTGGAAAAGTATTCGTGCCATTGTGTTTTTGACTCATGATGATTTGCGGCAATTTCAATCGTTTTTTTTGGAGTTGCCGATTTCGTATTGGGTTGTCAATTCAGTTCCGCGGTCTGAAATGGGTGTGAGCTGGAATTCTTTGTCAAGCGTTCCAATCGAAGCAAAAGAGCGCCTCATTCAAGGGGTAAATGACATGAATGAATTACTGCATCAATGGAAAAAAGAGAATTGAATCGAATGAGAAAAATTGCCCTGTTCACCCCATCCAAGCAAACTTACTCTGAAACATTCATTCAATTGCACATTGACGGATTGGATAGCGTGATGTGGGTCTATCATGATGGTGAACAACCAAAGCGATGTAACGATGCCTTATTCCCGGCATTGTCCAAATGGAGAATTCGATTTTATAATTGGAAATGGAGAAAGAAGTGGGGATGGGAGCAATGGAGTTTGCACCGTTCTCTGAAGTTGAATTCGCCAGATTTGATTTACATAGAATACGGCACAACTGCTGTGGCCAATCATGAAGTTATTCAAATGTTGCAAATCCCCATGGTTGTCAATTTTCATGGGTTTGACCTTTCCGAATACGAAATCTTGAGGCGGAATGAACAGGGTTATCAGGCTTTGATAAAGGATCCGATGGTGAAGTTTGTAGTCGTTTCTCGCAAGATGCAGCAACGGTTAATCCAAATGGGTGCCGATATTAAGAAGCTTTTGTATTCGCCTTGCGGTGCCAATGTTTCATTTGCACAAGTGCAAGTAAGTCCTCATTCAAAACAGTTTGTCATGTTGGGAAGGATGGTAGAAAAGAAATCGCCATTAACTACGCTGAAAGCTTTTCAACAGGTTTTCTTGCGGGATAAATCTGTACGTTTGGCTGTTATAGGAGCTGGTCCGTTGCTTTCGAAATGTCAAGATTTTGTTCAATTCCACGGATTGTCAGATTGTGTTCAATTTTTGGGTGTGATGAATCGGGAGCAAGTTCAATCTGTGTTTTCCAATAGTTGTTGTTTTGTACAACATTCTGTTGTTGCAGAGAATGGTGATGAGGAGGGCACTCCAGTTGCCATAATGGAAGCCATGCTTGCAGGATTGTTGGTGGTCTCCACCCGACATGCAGGAATTGCAGATGTTGTTCCATCCAATTGCGGTTATTTGGTAGAGGAGCATGATGTGACTGCCATGGCTGATGCGATGTATCTTGCGGTAAGCAGTCCTGAACTTGCCCAAGAGATGGCCTCCAATGCAAGGGAGTTCATTCTCGCTTCCCACACCTCGTCCATGCATCTCAAACAAATTAATGATTTCATTTCATGAGCAAAAGGGCAACAATTGCAGTTGTGATTCCTGTGCACAATAGGAAAGATGAACTCATTCGCGCGCTCTCTTCCGTTTATCGTCAAACGGAGGCAGTAAATGAAGTTTGGATTATTGACGACGCATCAGATATTCAACTCTTTCCATTGGTAGAATTCGAAGGTTGGACTGAATTGCATTATTATCGGTTATCACAAAAGTCAAATGCGAATGTTGCTAGGAACAAAGGTGCAGCTTTGGCAACGACAGATTATATCGCCTTTTTAGATAGTGATGATGAATGGGAGGATGATTATATAGCATCTTGTTTGCCTTTCCTAAATCCAAGACCGGGCGCATATTTTTCACAATCAAAAGTAATCCGTTCGGGTAATGCCAAACCTAAGATTTCATTGCCTTGGCATCAAGGAATGTCGGCGGTTAACTTTTTATTGGATGG
>JACCDK011358582.1_pt1 | contig 34949 bp, 36 predicted proteins | sample 7445871 | NCBI WGS metagenome assembly JACCDK01 (sample SAMN15323436, study PRJNA562643) | freshwater metagenome | isolation source: river surface water | place: USA:Blue River Watershed | collected 2017-08-15 | reverse complement strand
TGAAGTGAACTCAGAGCGTGCGCTCTACTGGTTAGGCGTGGGCGCACAAGCATCTGAGGCTGTAGAGGCAATTCTTAAGGTCACAGGTGATTGGCAGAAGTTCAAGGGTCTTCCAGGAACTGAAGGCACACTTAAGGTTGCAGCTCCAAAGCCTGCAAAGAGCGTTGCATATGAGGCAGCTGTTAAGGCCGCTGCATCAGAGCCTGCAGAGGGTGCAACTACTCTTACGAAGAAGGCGCAGGAGAAGCTTGCAGCCAAGGCAAACCCTGTTGTTGAAGAAGCTGCACCTGCACCAGTTGCTGAAGAAGCACCTGCAGCTGAGGCAGTTGTCGAAGAAGTTGCAGTTGAGACAGTCGTAGAGGCTGAAGCTCCTGCGGCTGAAGAGACTCCAGCAGAGTAATTATGATTGACGAAGCTCTTGAGCATCTCGTTAAGGGAATCGTAGATAACCCTGACGATGTCAACGTTAAGGAGAAGAACGGTCGTCGTGGGGCAACTCTCGAAGTCCGCGTTAATCCTGAAGATATCGGTAAGGTCATTGGTCGTAACGGTCGTACAGCAAAGGCGCTTCGCACAGTTGTAAGCGCAATTGCTGGACGTAGCGTTCGCGTTGATCTGATCGATACCGACGAACTTCGCTAATTCACTTCAATACGTATGCGCCTCAATGTAGGACGTATCGGTAAAGCCCACGGAATTCTCGGTGAGGCAACGATAGAAGTGCGAACAGATGAAGCCGAAGATCGATTCGCACTCGGTTCAACTTTAGAGACAGATAGCCACGGTCAACTGACCGTGGCTTCTGCGCGTGTTCACAATGGAATCCTTCTCCTTGGTTTTGAGGGCATTACCAATCGCAATCAAGTAGAAGAGCTCCGTAATGAACTTCTCTACGCCGATGTCGATATTGATGCACCTGGCTATGATGAAGATGATTATCACGTCCTCCAGCTCATTGGCTGCACCGCCTATCTGGAAGATGGAAGCGAATTCGGGGTCGTTTCTGACGTTCTCAACCTGCCAGGCCAAGATGTACTTGCAATCAAGACAGCTACCGGTGAGGCGATGATCCCCTTCGTTCATCAACTCGTTCCAACAGTTGATGTTCGAAGTAAGAAGATGACAGTTATTCCTCCAGTGATCTCGGGTGACATCCAATGAAGATCGATGTCATCTCGATATTTCCAGAATATCTCTCTCCATTAAATCTCTCGCTATTAGGTAAGGCTCAGAGCTCGGGCTTAGTTGAGATCAATGTCCACAATCTCCGTGATCATGCAGTTGGAATTCACGGCTCTGTCGATGACACTCCCTATGGAGGCGGGGCAGGAATGGTCATGTCACCTGAGGTCTGGGGTAAAGCGCTAGATCCATTGATGGCAGATGACACAGATCTGATTATCTTGACCCCTGCCGGTAAGAGATTTACTCAGCCTATTGCGCAAGATTTTTCGTCGAAGTCACACTTGATTTTTGCTTGCGGTCGATATGAAGGAATTGATGATCGTATTCGTCAGCACTACTCGCAAAAAGAGTATGCATCTCGCAATATCAAGGTTCACGAGTACTCCATCGGCGATTACGTATTAGGCGGTGGGGAAGTAGCTTCCATGGTGATGATTGAAGCAATTACTCGTTTGATCCCTGGTGTTCTTGGTAATCCGCAATCACTTGCAGAAGAGTCACATAACAGTGAGGGATATCTTGAATATCCTAATTTCACAAAACCTTCAGAATGGCGTGGTATCCCAGTACCTGAGATTCTACTCAGCGGTAATCATGCAGCTATTGCTCAGTGGCGAGAGACACAAGCAATTGAGCGCGCAAAGAAGAATAGATAACTCGTGAGTAATAGCGTGACCACCATAGGGTTGCGCACATGAGCGAAGAATCAGCAAAGATCCAATCTCGCCTTATTCGCGATCTTGAACCTGTTGTCGCTGTAGAGCTTGAACGACACCTTAAGGTTCAAAAGAATTGGTACCCGCACGAGTATGTCCCATGGTCACAAGGGCGCACATTTGCAGGTCCACTCAATGGCGATGCGTGGGATGCTAAAGATACAAAGCTGACATCGATTGCTCAGGATTCACTAGTTCTTAACTTGATGACTGAAGATAACTTACCGAGCTATCACACTGAAATCGTTATCTCGATGGGCCGTGATGGCGCATGGGGAACATGGATCGACCGTTGGACCGCTGAAGAAGGACGTCACTCCATTGTGATCCGTGACTATCTCATGGCAGCTCGCGAGGTAGATCCCTATCAACTCGAAGATCTTCGCATGGCGCACATGTCACTGGGATATGAGACTCCTTATGAGAATGACATGTTGCATACGATTGCTTATGTCACCTTCCAAGAATTGGCTACACGTATCTCCCATCGCAATACAGGAAAGATTGCCAATGACGATATTGTCGAAGGCATGATGCAACGCATCTCTCTTGATGAAAATCTCCACATGCTCTTCTATCGAAATACAATTGCAGCCGCCCTCGAACTCGAACCTAATGCTGCGATGCGTGCCATTACAGATGTTGTTACAAACTTTGCAATGCCTGGGGCAAATATGCCCGGCTTTGGCCGTAAGGCCGTTCAGATTGCTCTGGCTGGAATTTATGATCTGGGACAGCATGTTGATGAAGTCATCTGGCCAGTCCTTCGTGCCTGGAAGATCTTTGAACGCAATGACCTGTCCGGAGATGGTCTTAAAGCTCGCGATGAACTCGCTACATTTCTCGAAAAAGTTTCAGCCGAGGCGGCCCTCTTTGACGATAAGCGAGAGGTTCACTTCGAGCGGCAGATTGCTCGCGGTATAGAGCCCATTCGCATCCTGAAGTAACTCTCACCTAAGATAGGCGCCATGGGGCGCACATATCTGGTTGAGACTTACGGCTGTCAGATGAACGTGCACGATTCTGAGCGCATCGCTGGACTATTAGATGCTGCAGGCCATATTCCCGTTACCCCAGGTGAACAAGCAGATATCGTCGTCTTTAACACCTGCGCTGTTCGCGAAAACGCAGATAACAAGCTCTATGGAAATCTCAGCTTCCTAGCGCCCATCAAGAAGGAGAACCCCTCACTTCAGATTGCCGTGGGAGGTTGTTTAGCGCAGAAAGATCAGGCGACTATTCTCAAGAAAGCACCGTATGTGGATGTTGTCTTTGGTACGCATAATGTTGGCTCTCTGCCAGTTCTGCTTGAGCGTGCGCGAATTGAGGAAGAGTCTCAGATAGAGATTCTTGAAGCTCTCGAGCATTTCCCATCCACATTGCCTGCACGCAGATTCTCCGCTTTCTCATCATGGGTTTCGATCTCGGTCGGATGTAATAACACCTGTACTTTTTGCATCGTCCCCTCCCTACGAGGAGTTGAGAAAGATCGCTCTCGTGAAGACATTCTTGCCGAAGTTCGCGCCCTCGTTGCCCAAGGTGTTATTGAGATTACCCTCCTTGGACAGAATGTAAATGCTTACGGTGTGGAATTTGGCGAGAAGGGCGCATTTGCTTCACTCCTACGAGATGTTGGCGCAATAGAGGGTCTTGAGCGCATTCGATTTATGTCACCACATCCACGCGATTTCACCGACGATGTCATTGAAGTGATGGCTAGTACTCCCAATGTGATGCCGCATCTTCATATGCCGCTTCAATCTGGCTCTGATTTAATTCTTCAATCAATGAGGCGCTCCTATCGCAGCGAGAAGTATCTAGGGATCCTCGACCGTGTTCGTTCAGCGATGCCACACGCAATGATTACGACAGATATCATCGTGGGTTTCCCGGGTGAGACTGAGGAAGATTTTCAGGCAACGATGGATTTGGCCGAACGTGCAGAGTTTGCTGCTGCCTATACATACAAGTATTCAATTCGCCCGGGCACACCGGCTGCACAGATGCCTAATCAAGTTGATGAAGCAATTGTGGGTGAGCGATATACGCGTCTTCATGAGCACTTGCAGAAAATTTCTCTTAAGGTCAATGAGGGAGCAGTCGGAACCACAGCACGCGTGATGGTCAATGAAGTAGAGGGTCGTCGTGATGGTGATCGCGGTCGAATAACCGGACGTTCTGAAGACTTTAGATTGGTGCACTTTGAAACAATTGAGGGAGTGCGCCCCGGCGATTTTGTCGAAGTTCTTATCACTGAAGCATCTGCGCACTACTTGATTGGTAAGGCGCTGAGCGTCACGGCCACCCGTGGAGGCGATGCCCATGCTGCGCGTAACGCCGCTCCTACTCCAACTCCTACGATGCTTGGAATCCCAACGGTCAAGAGATAAGAATGTCGGCACCTCTGGTCATAATCTGCGGAGCTACCGCAACAGGAAAGAGTGATCTCGCCCTTGACCTTGCTCAATCGATTGATGGAGAGATCATCAATGCAGATTCAATGCAGCTCTATCGCGGGATGGATATAGGGACAGCGAAATTAACTCAGGAAGAGCGAAGAGGAATTCCTCACCACCTTCTAGATATTCTCGATGTCACAGAAAGTGCCTCTGTTGCTGATTACCAAACACGTGCACGAGCTGCAATTGATGAGATAAGAGCAAAAGGCAAAGCGGCGATTATCGTCGGAGGCACCGGTCTATACATCAAGTCAATTATCGATGAGATGAATTTTCCGGAGACTGATCCGAAGATTCGTGCACGACTTGAATCTGAAGCTGATTCATTGGGAACGGCTGCTCTTTACTCACGCCTGCAAGATCTAGATCCAGAGGCAGCTGCAGCTATTGAGCCAGCAAATACTCGCCGAATCGTGCGAGCTCTTGAGGTGATTGAGTCCACGGGGGAGCCGTACTCTGCAAATCTTCCGAGTGATACAAGTCTTCTCTATCCCGATGCTCATCACTTTGGTTTATCTATGGCTCGTAGCGCCCTTGCCCCTCGCATTGAACGTCGTGTCGATTTGATGTGGGAGAAAGGCCTGATTGATGAGGTGGAAGATCTCATCGGTAAAGGCTTGCTCGAGGGAGTCACCGCGCAACGTGCTATCGGCTATGCCCAAGTAATTGCCATGCGCGCAGGAGAAATCAACAGTGAACAGGCTCGTGAGTCGACAAAAGTCGCCACTCGACAATATGTTCGCCGTCAAGAGACCTGGTTTAAGCGCGATTCGCGGATTCTGTGGATTGATAGCCAAGAACCAGCTCTCGAAATAATCCGCCAAGCGATAAACTCATAACAGTATGCATCGCACTATTACTGCCACTTATGGCCACGGTACACATAATGACTTTCTCATCTTCTTCGACCCTGAAGATCAATTAACCTTCCCACCAGGTGTGATTTCATCTATCTGTGATCGTTCTACGGGGATAGGCGCAGATGGTGTTATCCGCATCGTGAAAAGTGATGGTCGTTGGTTTATGGATTATCGCAATGCTGATGGTTCAATCGCTGAGATGTGCGGAAATGGCATTCGAGTTATGGCGCGTTACCTCGTGGCTAAGGGTCATCAACGCGAGGGCATATTTGCCATTGATACACGTGCAGGAATCAAACATCTTCGCGTACCGGCCACAGATGATATTTCGGTCAATATGGGCAAGGTATATGACGAAGCAGAGGAAGTCTCTGCTCTAGCCAATGGTGTGAGCTACTCAGGATTTAACATCAATGTCGGAAACCCACATGCAGTCGTTTTCACCGATGATCTCTCGACACTGGGCTCTCTTGAAACCGCCCCTGTTGTGTCGCCTGAGGCATCATATCCAGAGGGCGTTAATGTTGAGTTCGTCGAGTTACTTCCTGACAATGAAGCGAAGATGCGTGTACACGAACGTGGCTCAGGTGAAACTCAATCCTGTGGCACAGGAACGTGCGCGGTCGCACTGGCTGCAACAATGAAGAGCGGGGGATCACTGCCAGCCCGCTGGACTATCTATCCTCCTGGTGGTCGACTTGTCGTAGATATTGACGGCCACTCCAATGCAACTCTTACTGGACCAGCAGAATTGATTGAAGATCACGATCTCACCTCTTACTTCGAAGCAGCGCATTAATGACACCTCAGGAAGATGGTTACGACAAGCTCTTTGAAGATCTCTTACGGGAGAGCGCCCGAGCAGCAGCTGATTTCGATGCCGAAGAGATAGATGAGGTCGAATCTCAGCAAGATTTATCCGATCGTCACGCCCTTCGTCGCGTCAAGGGATTTTCAACTGAACTTCAAGATATCTCCGAGGCAGAGTATCGACAGCTTCAATTAGAGCGCGTTGTTTTAGTGGGTGTCTGGACTGAAGGCAGCGCGGAGATGGCCGAAAACTCTTTAGAAGAGCTTAAGGCTCTGGCAGAGACTGCAGGATCTGAAGTTCTCGATGGTCTTATTCAGCGACGCGATAAGCCAGATCCATCTACATATATCGGTTCAGGAAAAGTTGAAGAGCTCCGTGCAATTGTGCGCGGAACAGGAGCTGACACAGTTATCTGTGATGGAGAGCTTTCACCGTCACAATTGCGCACACTAGAAGATAAGTTAAAGGTGAAGGTCGTAGATCGCACTGCTTTGATTCTTGACATCTTTGCTCAGCACGCCAAATCACGAGAAGGAAAGGCACAGGTGGAGCTTGCTCAAATCGCCTACCTTCTCCCACGACTTCGTGGATGGGGAGATTCGCTTTCGCGCCAGGTAGGTGGACGTGCAGCAGGTGGTGCTGGTATCGGTGGACGCGGTCCAGGTGAGACTAAGATTGAGACTGATCGTCGTCGTATCCGCGACAAGATGGCGAAACTTCGCCGTGAGATTTCTGAGATGAAAGTCTCTCGTGATACTAAGCGACAAGAGAGACGTCGACACAATATTCCATCTGTAGCTATTGCGGGATATACCAACGCTGGAAAATCTTCACTTCTCAATACATTAACTGGTGCTGGAGTTCTAGTACAGAACGCACTCTTTGCAACACTTGACCCCACAGTTCGCAAGGCGACTACCGTTGATGGTCGTGTCTACACACTCTCTGACACCGTGGGATTTGTTCGCCACCTCCCACATCAGTTAATTGATGCCTTTAAGTCAACTCTTGAAGAAGTCTCTGGTGCTGATTTGATTGTCCATGTAGTCGATGGCTCACATCCTGATCCTTTCGAGCAGCTGCGTGCGGTTCGTGAAGTTATTAGCGAGATTGGCGGAGGAGATATCCCCGAAATCATCGCCATCAATAAGGCAGATATTGCAAAACCTGAGTTAATGATGGAACTTTTGCGACGTGAACCTCAGAGCTATGCAATTTCAGTCAAGAGTGGTTTTGGAATTGAAGGTCTGATCCACGCCATTGAGAAGTCTCTTCCACACCCTGGTATTGAAATTGATACGGTCATTCCCTACGATCGAGGAGATCTCGTCCATGCAATCCATGAATCCGGTGAGATCCATCTCGAAGAGCACCTGGCTGAAGGAACTCATATCAAGGGCTTTGTAGATGCCTCCCTGGCACAGTCGATATCTGATGCAGTTGCCAATATGGGCAAGGGTCGGGAATAAAGCCGACACGCCGAGCGTTAAATCCAGCATAGGTAGCAAATATGCGCGACTATTCGCGCACGGGCAAAAGGCCCAGATAGCGATATCTATGAAGGAGAGGTGAGATCAGTGGCAACAGATTACGACACACCCCGTAAGACCGATGAGGAATTACATGAGGAGTCTCTCGAAGAACTCAAGGCCAAGCGCGCTGATGCACAATCCGGTCAGATTGATGTCGATGAGGCAGAGGCAGCTGAAAACCTTGAGCTGCCAGGTGCGGATCTCTCTGGAGAGCAACTCGCTGTTCGAGTGGTTCCAAAGCAAGTGGATGAGTTCACATGTTCACGGTGCTATTTGATCCACCACATGACACAACTTGCCAAGGGCGAAGGCGCTAAGTCAGTCTGTAAGGATTGCGCTTAACTCTTCAGTGCTTGCGCGAGTTCTGCTCCGCGCTTTGTTGAGATTAGCCAATACGGAGTTGAATCTCTTTCGTCTGCAATCGCAATCTTTACCCCTTTAGAAACCCAGAAGATCAGGGATAGGTGGGCAGCCGGATCCGCATCGCGAGTGCGAGCTTTGATGAAATCGTGCTGATCTAGAACTAATACATCTGCGAGATAGCGCTTGCGAATATGAGCTCTGCCGACTCGTAAAACTTCTCCATCGAATGAAATCTCACTACCTGCCTTGAAGTAGATCACAATTCCAAGCACTAAAGAGATGGCGGCGGTGATTGCAGCGCTGCGCGTATCAAGAGCGGCCCAGACAGCTATCACGAGTGAGAAGAACATGAAGTAGATAAAGGCCATCAGCCAAAGCGGTGGACGAATAACCTCGCGGAAGATAGCTCTCTCAGACATGTTCAAAGGTTAGCTCACCTAATGTTGCTCGGTATCAAGTAACTCTGCAATCAAGTAAACTGAGGCCATGAGTCGCGTGGCCAGCACAACACCTCCAGCGGGGGCCATCATCCCGCAGCGCCATCCAAAATCTCCGGCAACCGGTTCGCAGATTCCTTCACATTTCAAGCATTGTTTTGGTTGTGGCGATCTCCACCCAACAGGTCTTCATCTCAAAGCTTTCGTGGGCGAGGGGTTGAGCATCAGCGGCCAATTTACTGTGACGCAAAATCATCAAGGTGCACCGGGCCTGGCCCATGGTGGACTTCTCTCACTTGCCTTTGATGAGGCCCTTGGTAAGTTGATGTGGTTATTGCGCGCCCCAGCTGTGACGGCCCGACTCGAAACCGATTTCTTACGACCAGTACCCATCGGAACTGTCCTGCATATCTCAGCACGAATCACAGGTCAGCTTGGGCGCAAGGTCTATTCAGAGGCTGAAGGTCGCCTCAATGGCCCAGATGGAGATATAGCGGTGCGGGCTGCATCGATCTTTGTAGTCGTTCCGATGAAACATTTCCTTGAAAATGCTCCAGCCGAGTACATCGCTGCAATCAAGGCAAACCCTGAGCTCCTCTCATTTGTCGACCCAGAATTTACAATTAACCCATGAGTCACCTTCAGGTATTGATCACACGTCTAGATGAAGGTCTACCGCTTCCGCGGTATGCAAAGGGCGGTGATGCCGGTGCTGACATCTATACCCGTATCGATTTCACTTTAGCTCCAGGACAGAGGGCGCTGATTCCAACTGGAATCTCTATCGCACTTCCTGATGGTTATGTTGCTCTAGTTCACCCACGTTCAGGGTTGGCGGTAAAGCATGGAGTCACCATGGTGAATGCGCCAGGAACAGTGGATGCAGCATTTCGTGGAGAGCTTCAATGCATCTTGATTAATCATGATCGCAACGAGTCTGTCTCTTTCTCAAGAGGCGATCGTATTGCCCAACTCGTCTTTCAAAAGGTCGAGAGAGCAGAATTCATAGAGGTGAAAGAGCTACCTGGCTCTGATCGAGGTGCTGGTGGTTTTGGTTCAACGGGGAGAGCATGAATAAGGATCAAGAACGCGAAACAATCCTCGCTGCCTTTGGGGGAAAGAAGGGGCTTTTTGATTCGAGCATCCCGTCAATTTTCTTTCTCATAATTCTCAATGTTCGCGATTCTCTTAGCGATGCAATTTATGGAGCTATCGCGACAGGTGTCTTCATTACTATCTTTAGGTTAATCCAAAGAGATACGGTCCAGCATGCACTCGGAGGATTCTTCGGAGTACTTATCAGCGCTGCTATTGCCTGGAAAACAGGAAGCGCAGAAGGATTCTTTATCACCAAAATTGGTATCAACCTTGTCTATATGGTGATTTACCTGATTGGAAATCTCTCTGGTTATCCAGTACTGGGACTCGTACTTGGACCGCTTCTTGGAGAGAACCTTCATTGGAGAAAAGTTCCGGAGCGCAAGAAGGCCTACATTAGGGCTGGTTGGCTGTGGATTGGCCTCTTTGCACTTCGCCTTGCTGTCCAAGTTCCACTCTTGGATAAGAATGTCAACGCCCTTGGAACGATTAATTTATTGATGGGTGTGCCACTCTTCTTGCTCACAGGTTTACTCACATGGTGGGTTCTGAAGAAGGTGCCGACTGCGATTGCGCCTCAAGATCCACCTACGAATGAGCTTAAAGAATCAGATTAATCCTTTGAAATAAAGCAATCTTTGAGAAGAGACTCTGCAGTTGTTGATGCAACGAAGAGCAATTCATCTCCTGGAACAAATACGTCAGAGGCAGTTGGGGCAAGGACTCGACCATCACGAACAATCGCTGCCAATGATGCATCATCGGGAAGAGTGATCTCATCTACAGTCTTTCCAATACATGTAGAGGTATCGGGAAGAGTGATTTCAACGAGATTTGCTTGACCTTTACGGAATGAGAAGAGGCGCACAACGTCGCCGACGCTAACTGCCTCTTCGACGAGGGCAGCGATAATTCGTGGAGTAGATACTGCGACATCAACACCCCATGAGTGATCAAAGAGCCACTCATTCTTTGGGTGATTAATGCGTGCAACAACTCTTGGAACACCGTATTCAGTCTTGCCAAGAAGCGATGCCACAAGATTGACTTTGTCATCACCTGTTGCCGCTACTAGTACCTGGCAATCATTCAAACTTGCCTTATCAAGTGATGCAATCTCACAGGCATCTGCCATAAGCCACTCTGCATCAGGGACAGACTCTAATTTCAGCGCTTTTGGGTCGCGGTCAATAAGAAGAACGCGATGGCCGTTATCGAGAAGTTCGCGGGCAATCGCACGACCAACATTTCCAGCACCAGCAATAGCAATGCGCATTCTTTATGCCTCCGGTGAATTTCCGAGCACTAGCTCAACAGCGTGAAGATCTTCATCGCGTAACATCACATGAATCAAATCTCCATCTTGAAGAACTGTGCCCTCATCTGGAATAAGGCCTTCGCCAAGTCGGGTAAGAAAAGCAACGCGAAGAGCTGCACTTGCCTCTATCTCTGCGATAGGACGTCCAAACCAATCACGATGTGGTGCAACCTCAGTTAACTGCACGGTTCCTGATGCATCGCGCCACTCTGATCGAGTTCCCTCAGGTGTGAGGCGACGCAAAATCTGATCTGTAGCCCAAATAACTGTAGCAACAGTGGGAATACCTAGACGCTGATAAATCTCAGCGCGGCCTGGGTCATAGATTCGTGCGACGACATTGGTGACGCCGTAGCTCTCGCGAGCAACGCGAGCTGCCAAGATATTTGAGTTATCGCCGTTACTTACTGCAGCAAAAGCTCCAGCTCCCTCGATGCCTGCCTCGAGCAAGGTATCGCGGTCAAAACCTACGCCGGTGATTGTCCGTCCCTTGAAATCAGGACCTAATCTACGGAAGGCCTCTTTAGATTGATCAATCACAGCTACTGAATGGCCGTTTGACTCTAGTTCCAGAGCCAGGAGTGAACCCACGCGACCGCAACCCATAATGACAACGTGCATGAGGATAACTTACCCCCTTACTCTTACCTCTATGACCGAATCAAAGAGAAAAACCCTAGAGATTGGCCAAATTCTCCGGGTTGAGATTGAAAAGGTCGCCCACGGGGGACACTTCATCGCCCGCCATGAAGGGGCAGTGATCTTCGTGCGCCACGGGATACCGGGTGAGATTGTGGAAGTGGCAATCACCTCCATTGAGAAATCCCTTGCTCGTGCAGATGTCATTGCAGTAATCGAGGCGAGTACAGATCGTGTAGCCCCGCCGTGTCAATACGCCCGGGCCGATGGTTGCGGCGGATGCGATTTCCAACATATCGATTATGCACGTCAACGCAATTTAAAGTCAGAGGTCATCTCTGAACAGTTTGCACGTATTGCAAAGATGGAGATTGATATTGAAGTAGAGGCAGTTTCATCTGCGCTCCATTGGCGCACACGTTTTGCTGCTACGACAAATGCTCGTGGAGATATTGGTTTCAAGGGGGCGAGAAGTAATCAGATGATTCCTATCTCTCATTGCCCAGTGCTGATTCCCGAAATAGATTTTCCAACTCTTCCACACGAGAATATAAAAGCGAATCAAAGAGTTGAGGTCTGCCTGTCAACTGGTGGAGAGAGGACAGTGACCACTGCTCAGCAGCGCACATCGCGCACAGAGAAGAATCCTCCTGTCACAGTTATCGAGGGAGGTGAGAGTGCACGATATGAAGTTGCAGCAGATTCTGGCCTTCTCAAGTTTAGAGTGAGCAATACATCATTCTGGCAGAGCAATATCAATGCTCCGGAAGTTCTTGTAAACGCTTTCCTTCAATTCGCACAATTAAAGCCCGGTGATCACCTGATTGATCTCTACGGAGGTGTCGGCCTTTTTGCTGCAGCAGCGCTTCCGATTATTGGAGCCAACGGCCGTGTCGATATTGTTGAAGCCAGTCGCTCTGCAACTCGAGATGCAGCTGGAAATTTTAGAGATCACAACAATGTAAAGATCATTACTGGCGATGTCGCTCGTGAGATTCGCAACTTTACAAGCGCCGATATTGTTCTTTTAGATCCACCGCGCACTGGTGCAGGGGAGTCAGTGATTGCATCGATTGCAGCTCTTGCCCCGCGTTCAGTTATCTATATCGCCTGCGATCCTGCAGCCCTAGCCCGAGATACTGGCTATCTTCGCGATCAGGGTTACACTCTTGAAAAGGCGCGTGCCTTTGACCTCTTTCCAATGACTCACCATGTCGAATGTGTTGCGCTCTATAGCCGCAGTGAGGTATCTTGACGTCAAGATACTTTTAGGAAAGAAGATCGCGCGATGAGCAAGAACTCCCTCGGTGCCCAGAAATCTCTGACAGTCAATGGCAAGAACTTTGAGATCTTTGATATCTCAAAAATCGCAGGAGCCAGTGATCTTCCATTCTCGCTCAAGATCCTTCTTGAGAACCTGCTTCGCACCGAAGATGGCGCAAACATCACAGCTGATCACATCAAGGCGCTAGCTCAATGGGATCCAAGCATCGAACCAGATACCGAAAGTCAGTTCACGCGTGCACGTGTGGTGATGCAGGACTTCACGGGAGTTCCTTGTGTCGTCGATCTTGCGACTATGCGCGAGGCCATCGTTGAGCTCGGGGGAGATCCATCAAAGGTCAACCCTCTTGCCCCTGCTGAACTCGTCATCGACCACTCAGTTATTGCAGATGTTTTTGGTACAAAGACTTCATTTGAAGAGAACACTGATATTGAGTACGAACGCAATCGCGAGCGTTACCGTTTCTTGCGCTGGGGACAAGGTGCATTTGATGAGTTCAAGGTAGTTCCACCAGGAACAGGAATTGTTCACCAGGTAAATATTGAATACCTAGCACGCGTTGTCATGACACGAGAAGTCAATGGCGTCCTGCGTGCATACCCAGATACCGTGGTGGGTACAGATTCACATACAACCATGGTCAACGGTCTTGGTGTGCTCGGTTGGGGAGTCGGTGGAATCGAGGCAGAGGCAGCGCTTCTGGGTCAACCTGTCTCGATGCTTATTCCTCGCGTAGTTGGATTTAAACTGAAGGGAAGCCTTCCAGTCGGCACTACTGCAACAGATATGGCACTTGTTATCACCGAAATGCTTCGTAAGCATGGAGTTGTTGGAAAGTTTGTTGAGTTCTATGGACCTGGCGTGTCAGCTGTTCCAATGGCTAACCGAACAACAATCGGAAATATGTCACCTGAGTACGGATCAACATGTGCAATTTTCCCAATCGATGAAGAGACACTTCGATACATGCGTCTGACTGGTCGCAGTGAAGATCAAGTAGCACTCGTCGAGCAATACTCAAAGGCTCAGGGAATGTGGTTTGATCCATCTGCAACACCACGTTACTCAGAACACCTAGAACTCGATCTCTCAACTGTTGTTCCTTCGATTGCCGGGCCAAAGCGTCCACAAGATCGCATCTCACTCTCTCAATCAAAGGCTAAATTTGAGGAGATTCTTCCTACATACTTCTCAGAAAAGACAGGTAAAGATGCCTATGACATCACTGTTCGAGATAAGAAGACAACGATTAAGAATGGTGATGTTGTTATCGCATCCATCACCTCTTGCACCAATACTTCAAACCCTTCCGTGATGATCGGAGCAGCACTTCTTGCAAAGAAGGCGGTTGAGAAGGGTCTTACCTCAAAGCCTTGGGTGAAGACCACACTCGCTCCAGGATCAAAGGTGGTCACTGATTACTACGATCGCTCTGGTCTTACTCCATATATGGAGGCGCTCGGATTTAACCTCGTGGGTTATGGCTGTGTTACATGTATTGGTAATTCAGGTCCACTACCAGTTGAGATTAGCAAGAGTGTTAACGAGCACGATCTTGCAGTAACTGCCGTGCTTTCAGGAAACCGTAACTTTGAGGGTCGCATTAGCCCAGATGTGAAGATGAACTATCTTGCATCACCTCCACTAGTAGTTGCTTATGCGCTAGCAGGAACCATGAATCATGACTTTGAGAAGGATTCTCTTGGTAACGATAAAGATGGCAAGCCAGTTCTCCTTGCCGATATCTGGCCATCTGCTCAGGAAATTCAGGAAGTGATCGACTCATCCATCTCGTCTGAGATGTTTACTAAGGATTACGCATCTGTATTTGACGGTGATCATCGTTGGAAGTCACTCGACACCCCAACTGGAAAGACATTCGAATGGGATGCAAATTCAACATATGTTCGCAAGCCTCCTTACTTTGAAGGAATGCCAGCTGAGCCAGCTCCAGTACGCGATATAGCGGGCGCACGCGTCCTTGCAATCCTCGGAGACTCAGTCACAACAGATCACATCTCTCCTGCGGGAAATATCAAGGCTGATTCACCCGCTGGAAAGTACCTCGAGGCACATGGTGTCGATCGTAAAGACTTCAACTCTTACGGTTCACGTCGTGGCAACCACGAGGTAATGATTCGTGGAACATTTGCAAACATTCGCCTTAAGAATATGTTGCTCGATGGAGTCGAAGGTGGCTTCACCCGAAACTTCATGAGCAACGGTGAGCAAAGCACAATCTATGATGCATCAGTTGCATATCAAGCAGCTGGCGTTCCACTCGTGATCCTTGCCGGTAAGGAGTACGGCTCAGGTTCATCTCGTGACTGGGCAGCCAAGGGAACAGCTCTTCTGGGCGTTCGCGCAGTTATTGCAGAATCCTTTGAACGTATCCACCGTTCTAACTTGATCGGTATGGGAGTCTTGCCACTTCAATTCCTCGATGGCCAAAATGCAGCATCACTTGGTCTAACTGGCGAAGAGAGCTTCACGATCTCAGGAATCACTGCACTCAATGAGGGTGGGGTTCCTAAGGAGGTTGAGGTCGTGGCCGGCGATAAGAAATTTAACGCGAAGGTGCGAATCGATACACCGGGTGAGGCAGATTACTATCGCCATGGTGGAATCATGCAGTACGTCTTGCGTTCACTGCGCGGTTAATCGACTCCATCGCCTAGACTTGCCGACATGCTTGAATCGATCAAGGGACCTGAGGACCTCAAAGGGCTAACCCCTGAAGAGCTCGAAGAGCTCTCTGGCGAGATTCGCGCCTTCCTTGTCGAAAAAGTCTCTCGCACCGGTGGCCACCTTGGTCCCAACCTCGGTGTTGTTGAGCTGACTATCTCTATCCATCGCACCTTTAATTCACCGCGCGATCTTGTTCTCTTTGACACTGGTCACCAGAGCTATGTTCACAAGATAGTCACTGGTCGCGCCGATCAATTTGATCACCTGCGCCAACGCGGGGGACTTGCCGGTTACCCAAGCCGTTCTGAATCCGATCATGATGTCATCGAGAACTCTCATGCATCTACCGCTCTCTCTTGGGGAGATGGAATCTCTCGTGGCTTCTCGATGACAGGTCAGAGTGATCGCCATGTTGTAGTTGTAGTGGGTGATGGCGCACTTACCGGTGGAATGTCATGGGAGGCGCTCAATAACATCGCAACAGCAGGAGAGCGCAAACTAGTTATCGTTGTGAACGACAATGAACGTTCTTACTCTCCAACAATCGGTGGTCTCGCATCCCACCTTTCTACACTTCGAATGACTCAAGGGTATGAGCGTTTCCTTGATTGGGGTAAAGAGGTCCTGCAAAAGACTCCAGTGGTTGGCACACCAATCTTTGAAACCCTTCATGGAATGAAGAAGGGCATTAAAGATATCGTCGCACCACAGGGCATGTTTGAAGATCTTGGCCTCAAATACATCGGACCAATTGACGGTCACGATATCGCTGCAATGGATCGCGCACTTGAGCAGGCAAGAGAGTTTGGCGAGCCAGTCCTCGTTCACGTCATTACTGAAAAAGGTCGTGGATATAGCCCTGCAGTTGCAGATGAGGCAGAGAAATTCCACGCGGTCGGCATTGTTGATCCAGAGACGGGCCTACCGGTTGCAAAGAGTGCGACCTCATGGACAGAAGTTTTTTCAACAGAACTCGTAGAGATCGGCAATAAGCGCGAGGATATTGTTGCAATTACAGCTGCGATGCTCGGACCTACAGGTCTAGATCGCTTCCAGAAGGCGCATCCTTCTCGCACCATCGATGTGGGTATTGCAGAACAGCATGCGGTCACGAGTGCAGCTGGACTTGCATATACAGGGCTACATCCAGTTGTCGCTGTCTACTCAACATTTCTCAATCGCGCCTTTGATCAGGTACTCCTGGATGTCGCTCTCCATAAAGCGGGCGTCACCTTTATTCTCGATCGTGCAGGTGTAACAGGCGATGATGGACCATCACATCACGGAATTTGGGATCTCGCACTCACCGGAATCATTCCAACCCTTGAGGTTGCAGCGCCGCGTGATGGCTCACGCCTTCGCCAAGCTCTTCGTGAAGCTGTAGATATCAACGATCGACCAACGCTCATCCGTTTCCCTAAGGGAGCAGTACAGAGCGATATTCCCGCTTTTGAAACTCGCGATGGCGTCGACATTCTCTATCGAGGCGAGAGCGCAGATGTCCTTCTGATCAGCGTCGGATCCATGGCTGCAATTGCAGTCGAGTCGGCTTCCCAGGCATACCGCGAAGGCGTAGGCGTCACAGTTGTAGATCCACGTTGGGTGAAACCTCTACCGCAATCTTTGATCACAATGGCGCGTCGCTATAAGAGCGTTGTAGTGCTCGAAGATGGAATCCGCCATGGCGGAATCGCTTCCTCTCTTTCAGAGATGTTCCGCGATGCACGCCTTGATATTGCAATTCACAGCATCGGAGTTCCACTTGAGTTTATTGAGCACTCCAAGCGAGCAGAGATCCTAGAAGATCTAGGAATCACTGCTCAGAAGATCGCGCGTGAAATCGTAGAGTGGAGCTCTACTTCAGTACCGATGCAATTCCAGGAGCATGAAAGCGCTGACCGCCCACAGAATCGCTAATTCCTTCACGATCTAGGAACGGCAAAATTCCACCGAGGTGCATTGGCCAACCGGCGCCCATCAACATGCAGAGATCAATCTCTGCAGGAGTACTGACAACACCCTCATTGAGCATCATGCGAGCTTCCTCAGCAAGGGCCTTTAGCGCGCGTTCGCGAACCTGCTCTTCTGTGGATGGCGTGGTGCCCTTATGAATGAGAGCAACAGCGGCAGGATTTACTGAGAGAGTTCCATCTTCACCCTTGATATAGAAAGTCTTCACGCCTTCCTTGACCATCGCCTGCATAGTAGGGGAGATGCGATAGCGAGGACCTAGGTTCTCATGGAGAGTTTCAGCCACGTGAAGGGCAACACCTGGACCCACTAGACCCAAGAGTTCAAATGGGCTCATTGGGAATCCGATCGAACGCATTGCATTATCTGCAACTGCTGGATCGGTTCCTTCATCAACGGCGTCGGTGATCTCACCCATAAAGCGAGTAAGAAGTCTATTGACGACAAATCCTGGAGCATCCTTACAGATGATCATTGTCTTCTTAAGGTTCTTGCCAACCTCGACAGCTGTAGCTGTAGTTGCATCATCAGTGTGTGAAGTGCGCGCAATCTCGAGAAGCGGCATTACAGCGACGGGATTAAAGAAGTGGAAACCAACGACGCGCTCAGGATTCTTAAGACCATCACTCATTTTCTCTACAGATAGTGAAGAGGTGTTGGTGGCCAAGATGCACTCAGGGGAGATGATCTCTTCTAGATCCTTAAAGAGCTTCTGCTTTAGTGAGAGCTCTTCAAAGATTGCCTCAATTATGAAATCGCATCCTGCATAGACGCCCTTATCTGCAGAACCTGAGATCAGGCCTGAAAGTCGCGCCGCACTCTCTGGGTTCATTCGCTTCTTTTCGACCAACTTTGCGAGTTCTGCTCTGACCCATGCAACGCCCTTGTCGGCGCGCTCTTGGTCAATATCTGTCATAACAACAGGCACCTTGAGATTGCGCACCAGAAGTAGAGCAAGCTGTGAGGCCATAAGACCTGCTCCCACTACACCAACCTTCGTCACCTTGCGAGCAAGGTTTGCCTTTGGTGCACCTTCAACTTTCTTCTTCTTCTTTTGAATCAAGTTAAACGCATAGAGTGAAGCGCGAAGTGGATCTGACATGGTCAGATCTGCAAGCACTTGATCCTCAGCATCGAAGCCCTCACTACGTGTGTTGCTCTTTGCAGCGGCGATGAGCTCTAGAGCCTTGCGAGGTGATGTGATATCTGCGCCACCAAACTTTTTGAGCGCTGCAGCTTTTCCAGTTGCAAGGGCTGAATCCCAAGCTGGATCGTTACTGTAATCCTTTCGCTCAATCTTTGTTGCACCGGAGAGAACAGATGCGGCAAATCCGACAGACTTCTCAAGGAAGTCAGCTGGCTCAAAGACTGCATCGACTACACCCAGTGCAAGTGCATCCTTTGCTTTCATCATTGTGTTGTTATTGAGTGAATTGAGAATAATGACCTGAACTGCACGCTCTGGTCCAATCAACTTAGGCAACAAGGTCGCTCCGCCCCAACCCGGCACTAGCCCCAAGAAAACCTCTGGAAGAGCCGTAAATGCAGTTGATGCAAGTGTGCGATAGGTGCTGTGTAGACCAATCTCTAATCCGCCACCAAGGGCTAATCCATTAATAAATGAGAACGTTGGAATATCGAGTTCACCTAGACGACGGAAAACATCGTGGCCAAGTTTTCCAATAGCGAGGGCTTGCTCTCGGTTTGAAAGAAATGCAAGACCAGAGAGATCAGCTCCTGCAGCAAAGATAAATGGCTTACCGATGACAGCGATCGCCGCTGGCTTGCTGGCTACCGCCTCTGTGATGGCAGCATCAAGTGATGCAACAGATTTAGGTCCAAGTGTGTTGGGACGTGTGTGATCCAGGCCGTTATCCATTGTGATCAGAGCAAGTGAGCCCTTGTATCCAAATGGAGTCATATCTACTTGGCGAACACGAGAGACGGTAACAACCTCTTCTGGAGCACCTTCTGGAAGTGTGATTGCAGTTGTCATTACTTTGAGCCTCCTGTGAAGTGTGGGTTCTCCCAAATAACTGTGCCGCCCATTCCGAGGCCGATGCACATGGTTGTAATTCCATAGCGCACATTTGGTTGCGCTTCAAAGGTACGAGCTAGATTGATCATGAGTCGCACACCAGAGGATGCAAGTGGGTGACCTACGGCGATTGCACCACCGTAAGGATTAACGCGAGGATCATCATCTGCGATTCCAAAGTGATCAAGGAAGGCAAGTACCTGCACAGCAAAGGCTTCGTTGATTTCGAATGCGCCAATATCTTCAATCTTCAAGCCAGCTTTATCAAGAGCTTTGATTGTTGAAGGAACTGGGCCATAACCCATAATCTCTGGCTCAACGCCTGCAAATGCAAATGTGACCATCTTTGCCTTAATTGGTAGGCCAAGTGCCTTTGCCTTCTCTTCGCTGGCAAGCAGTGCAATTGTCGCTCCATCGTTCAGGCCTGATGAATTTCCTGCTGTGACGCGACCGCCTGCTCTAAATGGAGTCTTGAGTCCGGCAAGTCCTTCCATATTGGTAGATGGTCGTGGTCCTTCATCGTTGGAGATGATTGTCCAACCCAACTCTTCAGAGCGAGCCGCGGTCGGAATGAGATCGCGTTGAATCTTTCCTTCCTCATACGCCTTTGCTGTCTTTAGTTGTGAATTCATTGCAAAACGATCTGTGCGCTCCTTTGTGATTGCAGGGAAGCGATCGTGGAGACGCTCGGCAGTTGCACCCATTGAAAGTGCATCAGTATCAACGATGCGCTCTGCAAGATAACGTGGATTTGGATCGACGAGAGCTCCAATAGGGTGGTTGCCCATATGCTCAACGCCTCCAGCTAAAGCAATATCAATTGCTCCCATTGCAATTGCACCTGCAACTGTTGTTGTTGCAGTCAGTGCACCTGCGCACCATCGATCGATGGAGTAACCAGGGACAGTGTTAGGAATTCCTGCAAGAAGTGATGCGCTGCGACCAATATTCATTCCTTGATCACCGGCTTGTGATGCGGCAGCAATTGCAACATCATCAATCTGATCTAGTGGTAGTTGTGGATTGCGCTCAAGGAGTCCGCGAATAGCGCGCACCATCAAATCATCAGCGCGAGTATTTACAAATGCGCTTCCTGACTTTCCGAAGGGGGTTCGTACGGCATCGACAAGAACTACGGAGTTCTGAACTGAACCTGACATGGAGCGCTCCTTTATAAGCCAGAGGTGATCTGCGCACCTCGTGGGGGTGCGACTATGGCTTTTAGGTTACTCGTCAGTAAGGGAAAGCGCTACGAGCTTTCGGAAGATTCTTCGCCGAGTTCGCCTGATTCGGCAATCTCAAGTGGCTCGGATTCACGCAGGGCTGCCTCGAAGATGGCCGCTGTCGCCTCAATCTGCCATGGACGAGCCCCTAGCTCCGTGAGGGCGAGCTCAATTTCGCCCAAGGAAGGGCTCTGGCCGCCCATATTCCAGCAGATGCGACGTCCAATTTCAGGGGTGAGCAGGTTCTCCACGGGAAGCTCGAGCTTGGAAGCCAATTCGGTCAGGTGAAAGCGCGCGTGAGAGTAAGGGGTGTAACGCTCGGCAAACTTATCCCTCCAGAGCTTGATGGGAGGCAGGGCATCGCTCTTCACGCGCAAGGCAGGCCAGAGGTTTTCAGGGGTTGCTAAGGCGGAGGCAATAGTTGCGATCCAGCGATCAGAGTGCTCAAACCACCGTGCACGCAATCCGATTGGACGAAGTACTTTCTCCAATTGCTTGCGAGTGGTCAGTGGGGAGGAATCACTTGCTAGAGCAAGAGTTGAAATGGCTGCATCTGTAAGGAGTCTGCCGGGGGAGATATCCAGAGATTGAGCCAGCTCATCACGACTGAGCCAGAGATCTCGCATCACAGTTAGCTGAGAGCCCTTTTTAATCTTATGTCCGCCCGAGGTGCGACGCCAAGGGTCAACTCTCTTTGCTGATGCAGGAGCGGCAAGAATTGCCGCAAACTCTTGTCTGGCCCATTCAATCTTTCCAGAGCTTTCCAAGAGCGCTTCAATCTCATCGCGAAGATCAATGAGAAGTTCAACATCAAGGGCGGCGTAATTGAGCCAATCTGTGGGAAGTGGGCGGATAGACCAATCTTGTGATGAATGTTCTTTTGCAAGTGAAACATCGAGAAGTGACTCAACGAGTGCGCCTAGCCCCACACGGGGAAGTCCAAGAATTCTTCCAGCGAGTTCAGTATCAAAGAGATGCTGAGGCGATAAACCTAGTTCGCGCATACATGGAAGATCCTGCGTGCTGGCATGAAGAATGACTTCGTGATCTGCCCATTGCCGATTGAGTTCGAGAAAGAGAGGATGCATCGGGCCAAATGGAATCGGATCAATCAGATGTAATCCACCATCGGTTCTCTTTACCTGAATCAAATATGCACGTGAACTATATTTATAACCTGAAGCGCGTTCTGCATCTACTGCGTATGGACCGTTGCCCGCTGCTAATTGATCGAGGGCACTTCGAAACTTCTCTGGAGTGTCAATAACATCCGGAAGCCCGTTGTATGGTGAGGTGAGAAGTTCAGCCACGGCGACGTGCAGCGCTGAGAGATGCAACGCCTTCCTCGAGGGGTTGCAGACCTGCTACCTCGCTGATGAAGTTACACCATGCCTGAACATGGGCGAGCATCTCCTGTGCAGTTGTAAGAATTGGGGACCATGATGCTCGAATCTCAATCTCAGATTCATCATGACGTGAACTTAGCTTTCCAAATGAGGCACTCGATACACGAGTAACCGTTCCAGAAGGAGCGCTATAGAGAGCATCTGCCTCTTGCAAGCTATCGAGAAGCCAATTCCAACCAACCTCAGGAAGAAGGGGATCTTCTTGCATCTCTGTATCAACACTTGCGCGCATAAAGGTGACGCAGCGATATTCACCCTCCCAGGTATCTTGCCCACCTGGTTCATGCAAGATTACAAAACGGCCAGATGCCAATTCATCTTCAGCATCACCTAAGAGGCCATTACCGACATCTGCGGTAAATGCGAATGAGAACTCTGCAAGTTTCTGTGGAGCTGGAACTTCCTCAAGTTCAATCTCAGATCGCGGCGTGAACTCGCGCAATAGGGCGACTATCTCATCGAAGGTCTCTGCCCCTGGTTTCATGGAGTAATTCTAAAGTTCTAGTGCAGCTAATCTGGGGAGGTTCGCAGTTAAGCTTGCCACTATGGCCTCACTCCTAGCCCTTTTCTCTAGCGCCCTTTGGGGAAGTGCCGATTATCACGCTGGAAATCTCAGTAAGCGATTTCCAGCGATGGTCGTTTTAGGGATCAATCAATTCTTCGGTCTCCTCTTTGGAATCTTTCTCATTATTGCAACAAGCGGTTGGCTCGCCCCATCCCTTGAAAGAGATGGCTATTTGGTAAGTGGAGCACTAGCTGGTTTGACCGGATATGTGGGTTTGCTCTGTCTCTATGCGGGTCTATCAACTGGGCGAATGGGAGTTGTATCTCCTATTAGCTCGCTTAGTGTTCTCTTCCCACTCTTTTTTGCATTTATCTTCAAAGATGAGCGACTCACACTTCCACTGACACTAGGGGTAATCGCTGCGGTAATCGGTGGATTCTTTGCAAGTGGTCCAGAGTTTTCGCAAGGTTTGCCACTGCGTCCTGTGTTACTCGCTTTAGGCGCCGCCTGTGGTTTTGGTGGAGCCCTGATCTTTATGAGTATCGGTTCTCAGGAAGATTCATTAATGACCATGGTCTCGATGCGATTTGCAACTCTCTTTATCTCAATTGGCTACTTCGTCAACCGAAGAAATTTCGGGGGAGTTAAAGTTAAGAATCTTCCCCTGCTTGTACTTATTGGATGCGCAGACTTCCTTGCCAATCTTCTCTTGGGTATTGCCACAACGAAGGGACTTGTTTCGCTCTCTATGGTCCTAGGTTCGCTCTACCCAATTGCAACTGCTGGTCTCGCCTTCTTCTTCCTAAAGGAAAGACTTCACAATATTCAATATTGGGGAATTGTCTTAGCTGTAGGCGGAACTGCCTGCATAGCTGCATTTCAATAACCGTGTTCCATCGATCATCTGATCATCAACGATTTCCAAATGACTGAGAACTTCAGTGAGATTGATAAAGTGCGAGTCACCTTCTATGGGAACAATTGAAAGTTCCACCTCTTCAAGAGTGCCACTTCGTAAGAGTTCTAGAAAAAGCCCAGCACCTGCCTCCACGACAATTGGTCCAACGTAAGCTCTTGCGATCTCGCGCATTGCATGAGGCAGTCCGTGGGATGCATCGATAACCCGTGCGCCCACAACTGGCTCCAAGCTGCGGGAGAGGATCAGTACCGGTGAACTCGATTGGGCGTAGCTCTCAGCGATAAATGAATTACGCCCTGTGATGTAGACATTGGCGCTGCGGTGCAGGGCAAGAAATCGCTGGCGATCAGCCGGAGTTGAAAGGCCGGTAGAGCCACCACCTAGGGCTGTAGCCCCATTTGAGCCAATTACAAGGGTGGCGATTACGCTCATTTACCTAGAATAGGTGAGATTCACAATGAATTCGCAGCTGGGCTGCTTCACTTCAACTTGAGCCCATCTCTAGGCGGTGCGTTAGCCTTGGAGGGATGAAGGCGCTACGAAGCACAGCATTGGCGGCCCTGGCAATATCAGGGCTCATATTGGCGACGCCACAATCTCAGGCAGCGCCAACTTTGGCTCAAATCCAGGCGCAGGTAAAGACCCTTCAAGAAGAGGCGACAGCTGCGGCTGAGGGAGCGCAAGAGGCGAAGGTCAAGCTCGCATCGTTGCAGAAGAGCCTTAAAGGTATTCAGGCACAGGCAGAGATTCAGGGAAAGAATGTCGATGCGATTTCACAATCTCTTGGCGCTATAGCAGTTACTCAATACAAGTCAGGTTCACTCGGATCAAGCCTTGAGCTCCTCTTCTCCAGCGATCCATCTCTCTATCTCTCCTCAGCTGGATCACTAGAGGCAATTACTCGTCAAAAGTCGATCCAGCTCAAGAAGTATCAATCTGCAACCCAGACACTGAATGCAACCGAACTTACAGTTGCCGATCGCCTCGCACAGGTCAAGGCGCTAGAGAAGAAGTTAGCTCAGCAGTCAGCAGTTGCAAATGCAAAGCTTGCAAAGGCAGAGAAGATTTTGTCGCAGCTTAAGAAGGAAGATCGCGAGCGACTTGCCCGTCTTGCTGAAGCAGAAGAAGATGCAGATCAAGCAAACTCAATTAAGGCAGCTAAGGCAGCAAGTGGAGTCTCGGGCCGAGCCGGAATTGCATTGAAGTTTGCTTTTAAGCAAATCGGTGATCGATATGTCTTCGGCGCTGACGGAATGACCTATTGGGATTGCTCAGGCCTTACGATGCGCGCATTCCAAGCGGCTGGAGTTAATCTTCCGCACTCATCTGCAGCGCAGTCACGTATGGGTAAATCAATTCCATTTAGCAAGAAGCAACCAGGAGATCTTGTCTTCTTTGGTCGCCCAGTCTCACATGTGGGTATCTATATCGGCGGCGGAAAGATGGTGCATGCACCTCGTTCGGGTTCGCGTGTAAAGATTGCAAGCGCGTCATCACTTGGCTCAAAGCGACTTGTTGCTGTCCGCCGTTTCTAACGTTCCAGCAAACCTTCCATCGCTGCAATCGCCCCCGTTCGATTATTCACGCCAAGCTTTCTATAGATGGCGCTGAGGTGGCTTTTCACAGTTGCCTGACTACAGAACCTTCTCTGAGCGATTTCTCGCGTCGTCAGACCCTTACGCAGATAGGTGAGCACATCGAGCTCTGATTGGGTGAGAAAGGGCAATCGTTGCGCGTCAATACGAGTAGCAATTCGTGAAAGTGAGAGCCTGAATTCTCCCGGGGTCGATAAGGCGCATTCCACCGATTCAATGAGCTCACTTAGGGGAGCGCTCTTGGAGATAAAGCTTTGAAAGCCTGCACGCTCTGCCGCTCTCACAACCCGCAAATCCTCTTCTATCGAAAGAAGAATAAAGCGCATCTGCGGCTGAACCATGGATAGTCCCAGTGCACAATCAATCCCATTTGCCCCACCCAGATTAAAGTCAATAATTGCTAAGGCAAAGTTGCTCTCGTGTGATCGTTGAAGAGCGTGATTATATGAGGATGCCTCAACAGTCTCTAGATAGCCAAGTGCATGGAGAGAGGAGGCAACTCCTTTGCGAACAACATCATGATCATCAACAACAAGAATTCTCTGATCCTTAATTACTGCAGCGGCACCTTTATCCATGCGCGTGTGCCATTACTGGATTCCAGATGAAATTGACCACCCATCGAAGCGAGCTTTTCGCTAATTCCCAGAATTCCATAATGACCTTCTTTAACACATGCTCCACCGATTCCATCGTCTTGCACTTCCAGATGGAGATCACCTTCAATGAAATCGACAGAGATTTCAATGTGGGAAGCCCGAGCATGTGTGATTGCGTTTCGAGTGAGTTCAATGAGGATATCTGCAGCTAATCGGGGCATGGAGGCAAGTGAGATATTGATTGTGAACTCGCCAGGAAAGTTTGCATCGGATGCAATGCGATTGAGCTCAGCGGTGATGTCGCCTACCGTGGGCAAGCGCAAATCCCAAAGCTCATCCCTGATTGAGCGAGATAAATCGGCCACACAGGCATGCAGGGCGCGCATCTCAGATGCGAGTTCAGGAGTGAGATCCGGACGCATTCCAATGAGCTGAATGCGGTAGCTCAGAGCCACAAGCTCTTGGGCGATGCCATCATGAAGAGAGCGAGCAAGTTGTACTCGCTCGCTCTCACTCATAATCGTTTCGATTACTCTTTTGTATAGAGTTCTTCAATAGTTGATGCAAATTGTGTTGCAACAACGTGGCGCTTAACTGAAAGCTTTGCCGTCAATTGACCATCTGCAATTGTGAAGTCAACTGGGAGAATCGCAAACTTACGAATGGATTCAGCCTTAGATACTGCCTTATTTGCCTCATCGACAGCTGTCTGAATCACTGCAATTAGGTCAGGATCATTGGTGAGGGTCTCAACTGTTGCACCAGTCTTATTATTTGCAGCAATCCAACCCTTAATCATGTCTGGGTCAATTGTGATCAACGCTGCGATAAATGGCTTGTTATCACCGACGACCATGCACTGGCTCACCAATGGATGGGCACGCAAACGATCTTCAAGCACGGCAGGTGCCACATTCTTTCCACCGGCTGTAACGTTGAGCTCCTTCTTGCGTCCTGTGATGTAGAGGAAGCCATCTTCATCAAGGCGTCCCAAGTCACCAGACTTAAACCACTCACCATCGAATACTTCGCGGTTTGCTTCTTCGTTCTGCCAGTATCCGCGCATCACGATTGCGCCACCGATGAGAACTTCTCCATCTTCTGCAATCTTGATTGAAGTACCAGGAATTGGTCGACCTACAGATCCGATACGAAGATCAGTTGAAAGATTGAGCGTTGCGCCAGCTGTGGTTTCAGTCAGACCGTAACCCTCGAGAATTGTGACGCCGGCACCACGATAGAAGTGGCCGAGGCGAGCACCGAGAGGTGCACCACCTGAGATAGCCGCCTCCACGCGTCCACCAAGACCGTGGCGAATCTTTGAATAGACAAGGACATCAAAGAGTTTATGTGAGAGTGATAGCAGAGGCTTGAACTTCTTTGCATCCAGGTTCTCACTCCATGCAATAGCAACATCTGCTGCCTTCTTGAAGATCTTGCCCTTGCCTGCAGCAGTTGCCTTCGCTTCGGCTCCGTTATAGACCTTCTCGAAAATGCGTGGAACAGCAAGCACAAATGTTGGCTTAAATGATGCGAGATCGATAGGAAGGCGAGTCGCTGGATCTCCACAGTGTGCAAGGTGAAGACCTGCCGTAATGGAACCAATCTGAACCATGCGACCGAAGACGTGAGCAACAGGGAGGAAGAGCAGTGTTGATCCACCTTCCTTCAGGAAGAGATCACTCGCACCTTGAACAACGTTTCCGCACTCTGCCAGGAAGTTACCGTGTGTGAGTTGCACTCCCTTAGGGCGGCCTGTAGTACCTGACGTATAGATAAGTGTTGCTAGTGTCTCTGGATTTAACTGTGCGCGACGGATATCAATTTCTGTATCAGGGATGTGCTCACCTGAGCGACGAAGAACTTCGAGCACATCTTCTGTCATCGTCCACACATGCTTTGTATGTGAAGGAAGTACGGGAGCAACAAGCTCACGATGTGTTGGTGTCTCTACAAAGAGTGCGACAGATCCTGAGTCGTTAAGAATCCAATCAACTTGCTCTGCAGATGAAGTCTCGTAGATAGGGACAACTACAGCTCCTGCATACCACGAAGCAAAATCAAGAATCGTCCACTCGTATCGTGTACGTGCCATGATCGCGACACGGTCGCCAACTTGCACTCCAGCAGCAATGAGGCCTTTAGCTGCTGCACGCACATCATTTTCAACTTCGCGAGCAGTGAGCGCTTGCCAACCTTCGCCAAGTGGACGAGACATTGTGATGCGTTCAGGTTCAAACCAGGCACGCTCTGCAATGAGGTTAGTGAGGTTTCCCGCGGTAGCGGCAGGGACTAGGGCTGGTGTTTTGATCTCGTTCATGGCGCTAACGCTAGCGGTGAGAGGTAGGAATTGGAAAGAGTTGTAAGCTTCCGGCCATGTCAGATTACTCATCAGCAACAGTCGAAATCGATGCCCCTCTCGCAGAGGTGGCTGCCACCCTGTTCAATATCGAAGGCTACCCGCAGTGGCTCTCCTCCATGAAGAAGGTTGAGGTCAAGGAACGTGACGACCAGGGTCGCGCCCTCAAGGCCGATGTCTCAGTCGATGCCGGCGTCATGAAGGACCGCGCAATCCTCGACTTTGATTGGAGCGCAGCTCCTGCAGAAGTCAGCTTCTCCCTCGATGAGGCAGACATGATGACTGCTATGAATGGCAAGTACATTCTTAAGGCACTCGATGCCGACACTACCTCTGTCACATACGAGCTAGGCGTTGAACTATCGATGCCGGTTCCGCGAATGATGATTGCAAAGACAGAGAAGAGCACCATTGAAAATGCTCTCGAAGAGCTCAAGTCTCAGTTCGAGTAGTTTTCATAGCCATGTCTTTCACAATCGGAATTGATGTTGGTGGCACCAAAGTTCTTGGTGGCGTAGTAGATCAAGACGGAAAAGTCTTAAAGACTGCCCGCCGCGATACACCGCATGAAGGTGGCGCAGCCCTGACTCGTACGATTGCAGATGTAGCCCTTGAACTCGCTGCAGGTTATTCAGTTGATGGCGTTGGACTTTCTGCAGCAGGCTTTGTTTCATCTGATCGAAAGACAATGCTTGCAACTCCTAACATCGCAGGATGGAATGGAGTCCAACTCGATCGTGAAATTACCGAGATGATTCACATGCCGGTTGTATTAGAAAATGATGCAAATGCAGCTGCATGGGGAGAGTCGCGCTTTGGCGCAGGTGTCGGTCGTGACAATATGTTGATGGTCACAGTCGGCACAGGTATTGGTGGCGGAATCATTGTTAATGGCCAGTTGCTTCGCGGTGCCTTTGGTGTTGCTGCAGAGATTGGCCACCTACGAGTTCTTCCTGAAGGCCATCTCTGTGGTTGTGGAGCGCGAGGATGCTTCGAGCAATATGCATCAGGCAATGCTCTTTTGCGCCATGCGCGAGAGGCAATTGCGGCAAGTCCTGACTTAGCTCGTGGTTTATTGGCACGAGGCGATGGCACACTTGAAGGATTAACAGGGCGAGCAATTACTGATGCAGCGCGTGATGGCGATCAGGTCGCGCTGGCTGCCTTTAATACAACGGCGCAGTGGCTAGGTGCGGGCATTGCATCTCTTTCAGTCATTCTCGATCCTGAGTGCGTTGTGATTGGCGGGGGAGTCATCGATGCTGGAGAGATCCTTCTTGCTCCAACTCGGGTTGCACTTGAGCGCTATATGCCGTTTGCGGGAAAGCACCCATCTCCTGAAATCATCGCTGCAACGTTGGGCAATGAAGCAGGCCTTGTCGGTGCGGCAGATTTAGCACGCACCGCTTAACTACTCGTTGGGGTATTTCACGCCAATCTGCAATCTAATCTCATCCATGAGTTGCATAATCTCTAGCGTCTTCTGAAGCGGGGCAAGGGGAGATTCAAGTGCGCCCTCACCGACTATGCGTGCAAATTCAATCGCCTCTTCGCGCAGACCAATTCCTTGATAGCTCGATGGATATTGGCTAACGACACCTTCTCGTGTTATCACTCGCATTGATGTGGGAGCAAAGAAGAAACCATCTATTTCAAGACGTGCTAAATCACCGGCAACAACTGCTGTATTTGGTGTGCGATTAGCCATCGTGCAACTCAGCAGTGCATGCGCGCCATTTGAGTACTGAAAAATCATTGAACTCTGCAGATCCACACCGTCATCGGTAAGTTCAGCTCTGGCGGTAATCGAGACAGGGGCGCCAAGGACAATATCTGCAAAGGTGATGGGATAGATGCCAAGGTCAAGGAGTGCGCCACCGCCGAGTTCGGGTTGCCATAAACGTGGGTGGGCATCACGTGGAAGATACTGGCCGTGATCTGCCGTAATGCTCTGGATCTTTCCTAGAACGCCAGAGCGAAGAATCTCTCGAACGGTTGCAATATGGGGCAGAAAGCGAGTCCAGATTGCCTCCATCAGTGCAAGATTTTTTTCAGAAGCTAACTCAATGAGAGCTTTTGCCTCCTTGCAATTAATCGTAAACGGCTTCTCACACAAGACAGGTTTGCCTGCAAGGAGAGCAAGTCGAGAGTGCTCAAAGTGAAATGTGTGGGGAGTAGCAACATAAACTGCATCCACATCTGACTCGACTAACTCTTGATAACTTCCGTAAGGGATGCAGTCAGGGAAATTCTCAGCGAAGGATTGTGCTGAATCAATTGACCTGGAGCCAACGGCTGCAACCAAATGCCCTTGAAGTGATTGAAGATCACGCGCAAATGCCTGAGCTATTCCACCTGTACCTAAAATGGCCCAACGAAAATTCTTCACAGAACAGCGCCATCGTCATCGCGATGACCGCGTCTCCACCAATTATTAAAGGATGTGCGCAGCGATTGCACTCTCTGATGAAGTGTCATCTTCTGGCGAGGTGGAAGTGCATAAACCTCTGCATCAGAGTCAGCTTCAGCAATCGCATCGAGTTCGTCGAGGTATGTCGTGGGAGCGGACTCATCTAGGGACAGGCCAGAGACCATGGACTCAAACTCGGCATTGATGAGATCCATCTCATCATCATCGCGTCGAGATTCATCTCGATTTCGACCTGTCATGAGAGCAATACTTGCATAGAAGTATGGGAATGAGCGCAGGATTGGCCTGGCCATATTTCCCCTCTAGCTCTGGCGTGCATTACATTATCGCCATGAACAACCTGCCTTACGGCACCCTGCGTGCATTTCTGACGCCGTTCTTGATGATCGCATTCCGCCCTAAGGTCAAGGGTCTTCGCAACGTACCAGCAACCGGTCCGGTGATCATCGCTTCAAATCACCTCTCATTTAGTGATTCAATCTTTATGCCCCTTGTCGTGCCTCGTAAAGTTACCTTTTTGGCAAAGAGTGAATACTTCACAAGCCCTGGCCCTAAGGGTCTGATTAAGAAGCTCACCTTTATTGCATTGGGCCAAGTTCCAGTAGATCGCTCCGGTGGTCGCCGTAGCGAAGCCGCTCTGATTACTGGCCTTGAAGTATTAGCTGATGGAAAATGCCTAGGCATCTATCCTGAAGGAACACGTTCTCCAGATGGCCGTCTCTACAAAGCGCGTACCGGTATTGCTCGCCTTGCGATCGAGTCAGGTGCTCCCGTTATTCCTGTGGCGATGTTTAATACAGACAAGATTCAACCAACAGGAACTGTTATCCCTAAGGTCAAGCGAGTTGGAATGACTTTTGGTGAGCCAATGTATTTCGAAGGCGACTCTCGTGATGCTCTCTACCTTCGCGAAGTTGCAGACACAATCAGTAAACGAATCCAGCAGCTCTCAGGTCAAGAGTATGTGGATGAATATGCCACTAAAGCTAAGCGCGCTGGAAAAGATTCAGAAGAGAGCGACGAGTAGCCTTTAGCTCTCCAGCTTTGTACGGGCATCAAAGAAATTACATGCATGGCAATCTATGCCTGCATCAGGGCAATCGCCATCGATGACTGTGATGAACTCTTCAAGCAAGCGAGTCAGGCGTTCTGGATCGCGAGCGACCGGAACATAGAGTTGATGAACGCCAAAACCCATCTCATGAGATACGAGCTCATTGGGACGGGTTTGAGCAATCCCTGCTAACTTCCAGATGAGAAGACCCATAGTCGATACCGAGAATGCCTTGCCTGAGAGCGGGTTTTCAAGAGTGTATGCATATGCCTCAAGCTGTGGCGCGTAGAAATCGCCATTATCGCGATCTGAATCTGAAACTTTGCAATCGATGATTCCAACAGAACCATCTTCATAATGGCCCAGCAGGTCATAAATTCCTCGCAGTTTCCATGGAGTCTCCACGCCGTTGATAACAATATTGCGACTCTTTACCCACTGCCCCCATTGCTTCACAACACCTGGGGCAAGGCTGGGATCAAGTGATGGCATTGGTGCCCGACGAAAGAGCTCTTCTTGAACTGTTGAGAGAGTCTTTACGAGAGGGAAATCCTTTTTAAGCTCAAAGGAGTACCAATACTTAATCCAGATGCACCGCTTGCAGGTCGAGAAGCCAAAAGTGAGATCTGAAGGTGCGATGAATTCTCGCGCTGGTTGCGCCGGCTTTGCAATGCTCATGGGCATATCTTCTCGCTAGCTACCGACAAGTGCTGAGTACAGGACTGCGAGTCCCAGAATAATCATGATCAGGCCTCCAAGAGCGCGCAAGCTCTCTAAGCGGGCATTGCTCTTTGCAAGCCATAGTCGAGCAGTTCCGGCGAGAAGTCCCCAGGCACCATCTGAGATGAGTGCAAGAACGCAGAATGTGAGGCCGAGAAAGATCAACTGCGCCGTCACATCATTGCTCTTAATGTCTACGAATTGAGGCAGGACTGCTGCAAAGAAAACAATCGCTTTAGGGTTAAGGACTCCTACCCAGAAACCATCTCGAATTGATTGAAGTGCGGTGGGCCCGACAGGTCCCTGATTTGTCATATCGGATGCATGTACCGCGCGCTGTCGTATTGCATCAACGCCTAAGTAGATCAGGTAGAGACCGCCGCCCCATTGGACTGCAATATAGGCAATCTCATATCTTTGAAGTACCGGACCGATGCCCAACGCGACTAGAGTCGAAAGGACTAGTGACCCGCTGACATTGCCCAGTACCGTCAGAAACGACGTTTTTCGACCCCAGGCGATAGCGCGTGCAATAACAAAGAGAACGCTAGGACCTGGTGCAAGGATGATAATCATCGCTGCAATGAGGTATTCAGGGTACCGACTCGGAATCACCTGAAAATCCTAGCGCTCTCTTCTTGAGTTATCGCCTTTTGAGTTGATTGATTTTACTTCTGGCGCACTTTCGCAATCGCATGGAGTAAGTGATAGGCAAGAACTGCAACTACTGTTCCGTTGACGATTCCTGTGAAGGTGAAATCTCCCTTTGTCCACGAGTAATCTGCAATTCCGATGATGAGTGCAGTTGCAACTACAAGAAGATTAATTGGATTGGCGAAATCTGACTTTCCTTCAATCCAGATTCGTGCACCGAGGACGCCGATCATTCCAAAGAGGGCAGTTCCTGCTCCTCCAAGAGCACCCATTGGGGTTGCCGCAAGTACTTCACCAAACTTTGGAGAAAGTGAGAGAAGGATCGCACCCAATCCGGCAAACCAATAAGCAAGGGTTGAGTACACACGGCTAGATGCCATGACACCGATGTTCTCTGCGTATGTTGTTGTTCCCGATCCACCACCAGAACCTGCCAGCGCTGTAGCAACTCCATCAGCCATCAGTGCATTGCCCATCTGATCATCAAGATTCTTGCCTGTCATGGCTGCCACTGCTTTAACGTGGCCAACGTTCTCTGCGATAAGAACAAGAACAACTGGCAAGAAGAGAATCATGATGCTGAACTTAAATGTTGGAGTAGTGAACTCGGGAAGTGCAAACCATTTAGCGTCCTCAATCTTTGTGGTGTCGATATATCCAAGGAAGAGTGAGGTGAGATATCCAATTGCGATACCGAGGAAGATGCTGATGCGACCAATCATTCCGCGTGAGAAAGCTGTAAGGAGTCCGATTGAGACAAGCGTGATTATTCCAATCAATGTCGCATTCTGATCTACCGTTTTGATGGTAATACTTAACACGCCAGTTTCAGGATCTACAGAATTACTTGTTAGTACGCCCGTGAAGTTATTCTTGGCAGCCCCGGCGAGGTTGAGTCCGATCAGCATCACAATTGCGCCAGTCACCACAGGTGGCATTAGTGAGTTGATCCAATCAATTCCTGCGAAGCGAACAATCAGGCCAACCAGAGCGAGAACCACGCCGGTGAAAACAATTCCACCGAGAGCTCCTGCCATTCCTCCACCCTCTGCAGCCATAGTGGCAGCACCTATTGGTCCGAGGAATGCAAAGGATGAGCCGAGGTAGCTTGGAACCTTATTCTGGGTGATGAGCAAGAAGAGGATGGTTCCAATTCCCGAAAAGAGAAGGGTGGTGGTGGCAGGGAAACCTGTGATGATTGGAACCAAGAAGGTGGCTCCAAACATAGCTGCAATATGTTGTAATCCGATTCCAGCGGTTCGAGGCCAGCTCAGGCGCTCATCCGTTGAGACGACATCTCCAGCGGCAATGTGCTTGCCATCTCCATGGAGTTTCCAGGTAAGTGACATTCTCTTCCTTCCGATCTTGGCCTAATGGCCTTTTCGCGTGATACAGACCACAGCGGCATGTATCTGGGCGGGGAAGATGCTTTAAGGGTAGATATGACTGGTCGAGCAGTGAGAGCGACTCGCCGAAGGCTTTAGGCCAATACTTTGGCGAAATGGGATGTATCGAGATACATTACGCCCAGATATATCGAATCGATATATTTTTCGGCATAGGCCGAAATCAGAGAAACTGGTCAATAGATGCGTTCACGTGTGGAATCCCTGGAGTTTGCACTCCTTGGCCTCCTGGCACAGGGACCGCTGCATGGCTATGAGCTTCGCAAGAGAATGGTGACCATCTTTGGGCCATTTAAGGCGATCTCATTCTCAGTTCTCTACCCGCAACTTCGTCGAATGCTCCTTGCTGGCTCAATCCAGGAAGAAGAAGTCGACCGGGGGAGCAAGCGTCCAAGAATTGTTTATGCCATCACCCCTCAAGGAATGGCACGTTTCGAGGCGCTCACCGAAACCGTCAGCGCAGATGCTTGGGAAGATGAAGGATTTGAAATTCGTTTCGCCTTCTTTAGCCCAACACCTACAAAGAGCCGTGTTCGGATACTTGAGGGACGGTTACGTCGACTTCAGGAGAAGGCTGAAATCCTTCGCGACGAAGTAGAGAAGTCTCCAATTGGAATCGATAAGTACCTTCAAGAGTGGCGCCGCCATTCGCTTGACTCTGCAGATCGCGAAATAGCG
>JACCDK010806338.1_pt1 | contig 35038 bp, 32 predicted proteins | sample 7445871 | NCBI WGS metagenome assembly JACCDK01 (sample SAMN15323436, study PRJNA562643) | freshwater metagenome | isolation source: river surface water | place: USA:Blue River Watershed | collected 2017-08-15 | reverse complement strand
TACATTAATTTGCTTTGCTACAAGGCTTAATCGCATTGTTTTTTCTTCTGCCATAAATAATTTAATTCAATTTAATTTTTATTCAAACTCCGATCGTAAAATAGCTAATATTTCCTCAATCGTTTCTTCTTCTAATTCTGTTCTACGTTCTAATTCTTCTTTAGAAAGAGCTAAAACTTGCTTTGCAGTATCTAAACCAATTTTATGTAATTCATCTAAAATCCACGAATCGATATCATCTGCAAATTCTTGTAATTCTACATCTTCATCATCCATCTCATCTTTTGGCACATCTCTGAATACATCAATTTCATATCCAACTAATTTACCAGCCAATTTGATGTTTTGTCCTCCCCTGCCAATGGCCATTGATACTTGATCAGAATTCAAATAAACGGCAATTCGCTTGCGCTCCTTGTCAATTTTCATTGAATTCAATTTAGCCGGACTCAATGTTCTACTCACTAATAATTCTAGGTTATCCGTATAATTGATAACATCTATGTTTTCATTTTGTAATTCACGAACAATTCCATGAATACGTGACCCTTTCATACCCACGCAAGCACCTACGGGATCTATACGATCATCGTATGATTCAACAGCCACTTTTGCACGCTCTCCAGGTTCACGAACTATTTTACGAATAGTAATTGTACCATCATAAATCTCTGGAATCTCCTGCTCAAACAATCGCTCCAAGAAAACCGGAGAAGTACGAGACATGATAATTCGAGGAGTTCCATTCACCATTTCAACTTTGTGAATAACCGAACGAATAGTGTCTCCCTTCTTGTAACGATCTTTCGAAATCATTTCCGACTTAGGCAAAATCAACTCATTGTCATCTGCATCAATCAAAATTAGTTCACGACCCAACGTTTGATAAACTTCTGCAGTTATCAGCTCACCCACCAAATCCTTGTACTTGTCGAATAAACTTTCTTTCTCTAAGTCCTTAATTTTTTGAATCAAAGTCTGACGAGCAGTTTGTACCACACGACGACCAAAATCTTCTAATTTAATTAACTCTGCAACCTCTTCTCCAATCTCAAAATCAGGTTCAATTTCCTTTGCCTCAGCCAATGGAATTTTATCAAAATCCCAAATATCTTCTGAATTATCATCCACAATTTCACGCGTACGCCACATTTCTAAGTCACCACTTTCTGGATTGATAATCACACTAAAATTCTCATCTGAACCATATTTCTTACGAATCATTGTTCTAAATACCTCCTCCAATACGGAAATCATCGTTGGCTTGTCGATGTTTTTTTCCTTGGCAAAATCTGCAAAAGAGGAAATCAATTCTGCACTATTCATTGCATTTATTTTTAAAATGAAACTTGAACTTTTATTTTATCTACATCTGCTAAAGAAACCTTTACAGATTCCTTTGCTTGAATTTTTCTATGTTTAACTGTTTTTTCTGGCAAAATTTCAACCTCCTCGTTGGAATAGGAAACCAATTCTCCCTCCATTGTCTCTAATTTCTTTCGCCAAATTTTTACTTTTCTCCCAATATTCTTCTCAAATTGCCATCCAAATTTCAATGGAGCATCCACCCCTGGAGAAGAAACTTCTAAATTGTAAGCCCCTTCAATCCAAACTTCCTCTTCCATCACATGGGACAATTTCCTACTCAACAAAGCACATTCATCTATTGTGACTCCGACTACCGTATCAACTAATAGGGTAATTTGCATGCGCTTTATTCCCGGACTTACCTGCACATCCACCAAAAACAAAGGTCCTTCTCCTACATAATTGCCAACCCAAGCCTTAATTTTTTCACTTAAATCCATTCTTAATTTATTGTACTGAAAACAAAAAGAGGGATTCAAAACCCCTCTTCTTGCTGTAAATCTCTGCAATTTACCAATATTTTTTCAATTTTCAAGGTTTCCATGCAATAATTACTTTGGAATAGGAATATTTCACCATTTTCTGCAAAAAAATTTGTTACTTTGAACTCATATTTCAAAATCATACAATTAGCTATCCATTCATTATGGCTTATCAATTACTTAAAGGAAAAAAAGGCATCATCTCCGGTGCATTAGATGAAAATTCAATTGCTTGGAAAATCGCGCAACGTGCTCATGAAGAAGGAGCTACTTTCACTTTAACAAATGCACCTATTGCAATGAGAATGGGTGAAATCAATAAATTAGCCGAAGCCACTGGGTCTAAAATTATCGGTGCCGATGCAACTTCTATTGAAGATTTGGAAAACCTATACGACCAGTCTATAGAGTTTTTAGGTGGTCCTGTGGATTTCGTATTACATTCAATAGGTATGAGTACAAATATTCGTAAAGGGCGTGAATATGGTGATTTAAACTACGAATGGTTCATGAAATCACTTGATGTTTCAGCTCTTTCTTTCCATAAAATGATGCAAGTTGCTCAGAAAAAAGATGCAATTGCACAAGGGGGTTCGGTAGTTGCTCTTTCCTATATCGCAGCTCAGCGTTCCTTTCCAGATTATACGGATATGGCTCAGGCAAAAGCAATGCTTGAATCCATTGCTAGATCATATGGTTACCATTATGGCAAGGCAAAGGGTGTTCGTGTAAATACGGTTTCCCAATCTCCAACGAAAACAACAGCAGGCACTGGAATTAGCGGATTCAACGCATTTTATGAATATGCAAATTCTATGTCACCGCTTGGAAATGCTACTGCTGATGATTGTGCAGATTATGTCATTTCTTTATTTTCAGATCTAACTAGAAAAGTTACTATGCAGAATTTATTCCACGATGGTGGTTTCTCTTCTGTAGGTATCTCAGCTGATATCGTCGAATTAATGGAATCTAAAAACGCATAATTGTTTTAGATTTCAATGAAACAATCTTTGTTGCTATTTGCATGTTTACTAATCAGCTCCTTTTGCAGCCCAGCCGCAAATAGCAACATTGATCGTTTTCCCACACCTCCTGATGCACCGAATAGACTTTTCTATATCCAAAGGAGTTCAAATGCCAATGCAGTCATATACGATGCAAATATTCTTCCAAATAAAAGCCTAAATAGCAAAAATCCAGTTCATACCTATTGGATTCGATTTGCAGAGAAAGGGCAAAAAGAGGAACTAAGCACCATGCAAAGAACCTTGGCATATGGTTTATATACCGACAAAATAAAAGGCCAAGAGGAATCCTATGAGGGCTATTTTCTAGCCTACCGAAAACGCAAATTCATTGTCAAAATTCATACAGATGGTACACCAATTGCTCTTTTTCCAATCAATGGAAAAATGCAAATCCTTAAACGAGTGTTTGTCAATGTTGATGACTCCGGATTTATGCCTTCCGTCAATTACATAGAACTGTTTGGCAAAGACGTAATTTCTGGAAAGGATATTTATGAACGATTTAAACCTTAAATCTAATTCTTCCCACTAATTCTCACTTCCCAATTTTGCATCTTCCTAAAAACGAATATCCACTCCCCCGCTTATCGCTACTGGAAGTCCATTATATCCATATAATTCAACAATTTTTTGATTTAATATATTTTTAATTAATAGGTTGAATCGAATTTTAGCATTCATTTGGTAAGCAAAAGAAAGGTCTACCCAATGGTACGACTTTAGTTCTTTTTCTATAGTCGAATAGCTCATTTCATCAAAAACTAAGTCGATCCTTCTTCCTACATACTGGTAAGTCAAATTCCCTGACCATTTTTTGCCAAAAATCGCTGAAATCATTGCAGAAGCCTGGTGCTTGGGCCTTCGTACCAAATAATCTGTGCGGTTCATCTGGTTATTCTCATTCATCTGCGTTGAACCGTTTAAATAAGTATAATTTCCAGATAACTTAAACTTACCTAAATACTTATTTGCCTCTATTTCTAAACCGCTGCTTTGCTGTGCTACAAAGTTGAAATATTGTCCATAAGGGGCTATGCTTTTGGATTGAAAACCGATGCCATCATTCACTTGTTGACTAAACCAAACCAATCGGTAAAAATGACTTGCATTTTTGAACTGAATGCCTGCTTCAAACGTTTTACTCTTTTCAGGTAACAAATCTATATTACCATAAGCCGAAAACAACTGATAAATAGAAGGCACCTTAAATCCTTGGTAAATATTCCCAAACACTTTCCAATGATCATTGATGCGTAAATATGGATTTATAGAGAAAGTGGAAAATGTTCCATATGTCGACTGTTTATTGAGCCTTCCACCCATTTCTAAACCCGCAAATTTCCAATCTTTTTGTAGGGTTAAAAATACAGCAAAAATAGATTGTTTGGCATTTTCTGATTTGATTTCTGGTGAAGAAAATTCATATCCAAAATTAGCATAGTAATCCGACTGTGAGGCATGTTGCCAACGATTTTCAAGTCCATAAATCGATTCTAATCCCTTACCTAAACTCGTTTTGCCATATAATTCAAGGCCTTGACTCAAACCACCATAGTTAGAGAAATAATAATTGTTATAGGCATTATTGGGGATAAAAGTAGAATCATCTTCGAATCGTCTTTTTGAAAAATCGCTAAAAAAACGAAGAAATAGATCAGTATTTTGGCTTCTAAATTTCAATTGTGAATTAAGTGAAAAGGATTGGGCTTGACTCGTGTAATCCAAATCATCGATGTTTGGACCAGCATCTAAATTTCCTCTATATTTAGAAGCATTTGCTTGAATAAACCACTCCCAACGGGAACTCAAATAAGATGTCCAAGCCAATCGAAACTGATCACGTTGAAAACCATCTGTCTCTCCATTCAACACATCAGCTGCTGAAAAACCTTTTACCCCAACATGGGAAATCCAAATAGCCAAATCTTGCTTTTTAAAAGACTGTTTTAATTGAATGGAAGGCGAAAAATACCCAAAAGATCCAGTATTTAGGGAAGCAATAGCTTCCCTTTTATTTTTTGAATTAACTTTTGTAATTAAATTAATAACTCCTGCCATGGCATCAGAACCATAGATAACAGATTGTCCACCCTTCAAAATTTCTATTCGACTAAACTGACTTAAGTCCAATAAATTCCAATCAAAAACCTGAGAAATGTGGGATGGGTCATTTAAAGGAAAACCATCTAATAAAATTAAAATTTGTCCTGTATTTGAACCTCTCATATACAATTCTTGATTGGCCCCCCAGGCACTTCTTGCGCCAACGCTTTGAATCCCTGCCTGAGTTTGTAACAATTCGACTATTCCTTTACCCTTTGCTTGAGCAATTTGTGCTGAATCGATGACCAACACTACTTTACCCGTCCTTGAAAATTTCTCTTGAAATTTAGGAGCCTCAATAATTACTTCTTTTAATTCAAGTGAATTTTGAGCAAAATTTATAAAAAAAACAAAACACAAAAAGACTGTTATTAAACAGCTTTTTTTATAAAAAAAGAACATAAAATGGCCAGAAGGCAATAAAATAAAAAGTAATCGAACGCTCAATCAAAATTCATCCACCGTAAATATTGATTAAGAATTGTAGTAGGCAGGTCTCCTGACTTGTTTCCATTCCATTTCGTCTTCCCAGCATTTGCAAGTGACATGTATGAAAAGTATTAAAGAAACTTACAGTTGCGGGGACAGTTTTGGCATTTCACCAAATTCCCTATTAAGTTTTCAGCTTTGAAGCTGCGAACACCTATTCTGATGTAAAAATACGAAATAGTTGAAAGTGGAAAGTGGAAAGTGAAAAATAAATTATACCTTTCAACTTTTAACTATCATTCTAAATAAATGCATCGTTGCCAATGGGTCACAAATGACCCGCTTTATCAAGCCTACCACGATACCGAATGGGGTATACCAATTTACGAGGAGAAAAATTTATTTGAACTTTTGGTATTAGAGGGATTTCAGGCAGGTTTGAGCTGGCTTACTATTTTGAAGAAAAGAGATGACTTTCGAAGTACTTTTGAAAACTTTGATTTTAAAGTCTTAGCAAATTGGAGCGATGACCAGTTGGAATGCGCCCTTCAAAACCCCAAAATCGTTAAAAATCGTTTAAAAGTTTTTTCTGTTCGTTCAAATGCGATTGCTTTTTTAAAAATTCAGGAAAAATTTGGTAGCTTTGAAAAATACATTTGGGAATTTGTAAATTTCAAACCCATTAAAAACAATTTTAAAACAATTCAAGAATTACCTACTCAAACAGAACTGTCTGTCAAAATTAGTAAATCATTGAAAAAAAATGGATTTAAATTTGTTGGACCAACCATAGTGTATTCATTCATGCAAGCAGCAGGACTTGTAAATGACCACACACAAAATTGTGAATTATATTAAATGAATAATCGGATTGTCATCATACCAACTTACAATGAAATCGAGAACATCGAGAGCATCATTCATGCGGTATTGAGATTAGAACCGGCATTTGATATCTTAATTGTAGATGATGGCTCACCTGATGGTACTGCTAATATCGTGAAAACGTTACAAAAGGACGCACCTGATAGAATTCATCTTTTAGAAAGAAAAGGTAAACTAGGCCTGGGTACAGCCTACATTGATGGTTTCAAAATTGCATTGAAAAAAGGTTATGAATATATCTTTGAAATGGATGCAGACTTTTCACATAATCCGAATGATTTAGTCAAATTATATGCAACATGTAGTAGCGATGGAGCTGACATGTCTATTGGTTCAAGATATATAAAAGGATTAAATGTAGTCAATTGGCCAATTGGCAGGGTATTAATGTCTTATTTTGCTGGTTTTTATGTTCGTTTTATCACAGGAATGAACATACAAGATGCCACGGCAGGATTTGTTTGTTATCGAAGAAAAGTATTGGAAACGATTCCATTGGATCAAATTAAATTCATTGGATATGCATTCCAAGTGGAGATGAAATTCACCACCTGGAAATATGGTTTCAAAATTATTGAAATCCCAATCATTTTTACGGATCGAACAAAAGGTGAAAGTAAAATGTCGGCCAATATTTTTAAAGAAGCTATTTTTGGAGTAATTCAATTAAAAATTAACAGTTTATTTAAAAGATACCAAGCCTCTTAATGTCTTACGAAGTTTTAAAATCTCTTCATATCATTTTTGTTATTAGCTGGTTCGCTGGATTATTCTACCTACCACGATTATTGGTGTATCATGTTGAGTCGCAGGAAAAGACAGAGGTTGAAAAAAGCATTCTATCAGCTCAATTTGAGAAGATGGAAAAATTGCTATTTAATGCAATAATGGTTCCGGCCATGGTACTAACTTGGGCAACTGGACTTAGTCTAATTTATACCGTTTATTGGGATGCCTTTTCCAATTTCACTTGGCTTCATTTGAAATTAGGATTTGTGGTTTGTATAACGGTTTATCACTTTTATTGCCGATATGTCATTTTTCAATTTCGGCTAAAAAACTTTATACATTCGGGTGCCTTTTTGCGATTATTCAATGAAATAGCTACTATTTTATTAGTGGCTGTCATCTTTTTAGTAGTAGGGAAAAACTCAATCGATTGGGTTTATGGCCTAATAGGATTTATTGTTTTTGCAATTCTGATTATGGTAGCCGTAAAATTAGTAAGAAATAGAAAATAAGGAGTTGAAAAAATATCAAACTCTTTAACTTAATTTGGAGTAAATTGCAGGGGGTAAGGGGAATTTGTTCCCCAAAAAAAATAAAATTAAAAATCCTATAAAGATTTTGATAAATTTTTAAAACCAAATAACTTCTTTACACTTTCAACTTTCCACTTTTCACTTTCAACTCTACTCTTTCCACTTTCAACTTTCCACTTTCAACTTTCCACTTTCCACTTTCAACTTTTCACTTTCAACTCTACTCTTTCCACTTTCAACTCCCATTCTATTCCCTCTCCATCCCTCTCTTGATATCTCTTTCCTTAATATCCTCTCGCTTGTCGAATAATTTCTTTCCTTTGGCTAATGCTATATTTAATTTGGCGTAACCTTTATCTGAAATAAATAATTTGGTTGGAATAATTGTCAAACCAACATTTTTTAATTCATTCTGTAATTTTTTGAGTTCTCGCCTACTTAGAAGCAATTTTCTGTCTCGAATGGGTTCGTGATTATAATGAGTACCTTCCTCATATTTTGAAATATGCATGTTTCTCACGAATAATTCATCTTGATGAAATAGGCAATAAGCATCTGTAAGATTTACTTTCCCCTGACGAATGGATTTAATTTCAGTGCCAGACAAGACTAGCCCAGCCGTAAAGGTATCAATGAATTGATATTCAAAAGATGCCTTTCGATTTAAAATTTCAATTTTTTTCTGAATTTTATCTTTCGCCATTTGCCAACAAAAAAGCCACACAGTGAACTGCGTGGCTCTATTCACGTTATTTCTTTTATTTACTTGTTTTAGAAGCTCCGTATTCTTTATTCAATCCATCAAGAATTTTTTGAGTGACATCTACTGATTCATCTGCAAATAAAATTCCACCACCTAATTTTGAATAACCAAGTACAAATTCAAATTTATTTTCTTTATTAATCTTGGTGATGTATTCACGGATATTATTATATAGTTCTTCGTTTTTCTTTGCTTGTTCCTGACCTAATTCAGCTTGCTTTTGCTGAGAGTATTGTTGCAACTCGGCACCTTTTTTCTTTAAGGTTAAGTCAGCAGCTTGTAACTCAGCTTGAGTCATTGCAGATGCTCTTTGTTGAATTGCAGCAACTTCACCTTGCAGAGCTCTTTCTTTTTGACCTAAATCAACCTGCAAACGATATCCTTTGTTTTCAAATTCCTTTTGAGCGTCTTTGTAAAATTCGTAATGTGTTAACAGTGTATCTGTATTGACAAAAACTATTCTTTTTCCACTTGCAGACATAGGTCCTGAAGTAGAACTTGAACCATTTTGTTTAAAAAATAAAAATCCAACCACTAAGGTTAAAACAGCACACCAGATTAAAGGTAAATTTTTCACTTTTTGTATTTGTTAATTATTGTTTGCAAAAATAGTATAAATGATTGAGTTGACCTAAATTTTCTTTATTTCCTCCTCAATTTAGATCCAGCAAGCGTCCAAAAGCCTCCTACCAAGCCACCAACTACCATTGTTATCAAATAAATCAACCAAGTTTTACCTCCTAAAGGCAAAACTGAAGCCATTTTTTCGGGCAATGAACTTTGATTGGATTGACTAATCCAAATCGCGCTGAAAAGCCACATGAATCCTCCTGAGAGAAAACCAATCAAAAAAGGTTTTTGTTGTAAATTCATCAAATAAGCCATTAATCCATAAGCTATTGCAAATGCATACCATGAAAAATATAAACTTAAAAGCGCTCCTACACTCAAAAAGATTAAAATAGTTAATGTAATTCCTCCTGATTTCATCGTTTTTATTTTTCTAAATTAATTTTCTTTTTAATTCGGCTAGTATTTTCAGTTGCTGATTGCATAAATAATAGCGGTTTTAACTCACCTTTTGCCCATACATCTACTAAATCATCATAATGAACACTCGCTGGATTACCAGATTGTCCACCCGGATAAATACCATAACCCTTAGGTTTGCCATCTTTTGATAATTCAACTACCAATCGCCAAGAAGGTCCTGTTCTAGTGGTAGTTGCATTTACAATACTACCTCCCCCACCAATTGGAATATTCAAACGGCTCAAAGCGTCCATTCCCGGAATTAAATGTCTGATTCCTGTTTGCTTCACCTTAAACCACTGCCAAGAGTCACCCAATGCACCATGTCTCGTAGTCAAAGAATCTAATCCAGCATTCCATGAGGTGGTAACAATTTCACCCAATGTTTCTACTTTTTTAGTCTTTACATTGTCGAACCATTTCGCGGTTGGGTCTTCAAGCATCATTTGGGTAGTCCGATCTAAGGTCGGATGGCTCATCGGAACATTCAAGTCCGCTTCAAATTCATCATCCCATACCATAGCCATGAATGTTTTAACCCAATTTTCAAAAATAGTTGGGGCAATTAAATCCGGATTATTTTGCAAGTTCCAAGATTTTAAAATCTTTAATGCTTCCTTATTTTTTACTGTTTTTTCATTCAAATGACTTAAGAAAATTGGAATTAACCTTCTTGCACGAATATTCATATTATCATTTTGTAAACCACGCAAGGAATCGATCGTTGCTTTTTCCATTTTTTCTAAACGCTCATTGATTCTTCTTCCTCGCTCCGATGGGGAATATTGCCATCCTAAATAATAAGGATAGGTAGGATCAGCTGAGAATTGATTGGCAGAACTAACAAATTCACGTGGTGGATTTTTCACATGCGGATTGTGCGCATGGGGTATATAACCCTTCCAATCTGCATTTGGATCGGTTCCATCCAATAAATATTTTCCTTGCAAATGAGCTTTCAAAGGGAATTTACCATTCACCCACAAAGCAATATCTCCTTCATTGCTGGCAAAAACAAAATTTTGCGCAGGAGCAGTCATATACTGCAGGGCATCAACATAATCCGCGTAATTTTTCGCACGATTCAATAAATAAAACAACTTCACCTCCTGTGATTTCTCATGAGCTATCCATTTCAAGGCATGTCCTACAGGAATATTATTTTTGAAAGGTTTTTCATTTGTCAAATACACCACGGGACCGTGGTGTGTAAAATAAATCGTATCCACGATTTCCTTTCCTCCTTTTACCTTATACTTCTCAATTCGAATTGAAGTCTTCTTCCATTTTCCATCATGGAAATATTCTTTTTTAGAAGCGTCTTTGAATTTCACCTGATACCAATCCAATACATCTGAACCTACATTGGTAACACCCCATGCAACATTTTGATTAAATCCTGCAATTACATTTGGCGCTCCGGGCATCGTGACACCATATACATTTATACCTGGTGCCGACAATTGCATTTGATACCAAATCGAAGGTAAAGAAAGATTTAAATGTGGATCATTTGCTAAAATTGGCATACCCGACATCGATTTCTTACCAGATACAGCCCAGTTATTAGAACCAATGCTTGGATCTTTTTCTGGCATATTAATTGCACTTCCCAATCCAACAAATTCTTTAGGTGCATCTGGACTTTTCAATGGTTTAAAATCCCAAGCCGTTCCCTTTGGAATAATTGGACTTTCTTCAAAAGGATAATTTGGAAATAAGTCTTCTGCCACTTCTTTTCCATATTTTCTTAAAATATTTGTCATCTTTAAATCATCCGTTCCGGATGCCAAAACAAAGGACATATTTTTTAAAAATAATGCACTTTTCATAGGTGTCCATGGCTCTGGTTGATAATTCAATAATTTATATTCTAAGGGCAATTTTCGTTCAGATAACGATTGAATGTAAGCATTTATACCATCTGAATATGCATTTAAGGCCGTTTTAGATTTTTCATCTTCTCCCATTCCTATTAAAGATTGTTCAGCTCCATAAACTGAACCCATCCTTCTTTGGAATTTATCAGATTCTATTCCCTTTTCACCTACCAATTCTGCTATTCGGCCTCCGGCAAAATAGGTTTGAAATTCCATTTGCCACAAACGATCTTTTGCTGTTAAATAACCCTGTGCCATATATAAATCATGGTCATTTTTGGCAAATACGTGCGGAATACCCATTTCATCATAAAAAACCTGTACCTGATCCTCAAGTCCGTCTATATTCAAAACCTCTTCCGTTGTTTCTAAACTGGATCTTGATTCTGCATTTTGCCAAAAACCATGAAAGGGACTTAATAATTTTCCAATCGGCGGAACCGTACCCAAAGAGTTATGCAGTAGGTAGGTAAAACCCAAGGCTATTAGCATTGGGATAATTTTATTGATTAATTTCATTGTTGATCAATAGAAAATAAGTAATTTTCTTTATATTTTTTTTAACTTTTAAAAGTCAATTTAAGTAAAACTGATCATTAAACAAATTTTTCCTAGCTAATTAAATGAAAAGAAGAAGCTTCCTCCAAAGTGCAAGTGTAATTGGACTATCAACAAAGTCATTTACAAAAAAGGAATTACCATTTTTAAAAACAGAACCTATAATCATTGCAACCTGGAAAAATGAAGAAGCATGTAAAGCTGGTTTTGCCAAAATTCAAGCAACTGGAAAAGCTTTAGATGGTGTAGAAGCTGGAGCATGGATACCTGAAGCTAACCCCGAAGAAACTACTGTAGGATATGGAGGCTATCCAGATAGGGATGGTCATGTAACCCTAGATGCATGTATCATGGACCACAAAGGAAACGCTGGATCTGTCACCTTTTTAGAAGGAATCATGCATCCCATTTCCGTTGCAAGAGCAGTAATGGAAAAAACACCACACGTAATGCTTTCAGGTGAAGGTGCATTACAATTTGCTCTTGATCAGGGTTTTAAAAAAATGGATTTACTCACTCCAAAGGCAAAAAAAGCTTGGGAAGAATGGAAAAAACAAGCCAAATATGAGCCAAAAGTAAATATTGAACGACATGATACCATTGGTCTTTTAGCTCTGGGAAAAGAAGGGGAGATTGCAGGTGCCTGCTCAACAAGTGGAATGGCTTTTAAAATGCACGGACGTGTAGGAGATTCTCCAATCATTGGAGGAGCTGTTTTTTGCGATGATGAAGTGGGCGGTGCATGTGCTACAGGTTTAGGAGAATTCGTGATGAAAACACTCGGATCTTTCCTAATTGTTGAATTCATGCGTCAGGGAATGAGTCCACAGCAAGCTTGTGAAGCAGCCATCTTGCGCATTGTTAAAAGATACAATTACAAAGAATTTCAGGTTGGGTACTTAGCAATCAATAAAAAAGGAGAATATGGTGCCTATTCTATCCAAAAAGGTTTTAACTTCACTATTACAAAAAATGGGCAAACACAAGTAATTGAAAGCGCCTCCTATATGAGCTGAAAATTGGAGATTTATGGAAAAAGCTAAGAAAGTCAGTAAAACAAAAAAGAAATTTTTAATAGAAGCCGCTTGGGAAACTTGTAACCAAGTGGGTGGAATATATACCGTTATTCGAACCAAAGTACCATCAATGGTTGAAAAATGGGGGGATGATTATGCCTTAATCGGACCCTATTTCCCCCAAACAGCTGCCGCAGAATTCGAAGAAATACCTTTAAGCGAGGACTCCCCAATTGAAAGAGCCGTCATGCATTTGAAAAGTAAAGGCTTGGCCGTTCATTATGGGTATTGGCTCATTACTGGTAAACCGAAAATTATCCTATTTGATATCAATTGTTTAATTGACCAAGTAAATGACATCAAGGGTCGCCTGTGGTTGGATCACAAAATTTCAACTTTAGGAGCAGAAAGTCTCGTCGACCAAACGATTGCGCTCGGAGAATTAATTCGTATTTTCTTGACGCAATTGGCAGAAGAAATGAAAGGGAAAATGGATCTAGTTGTTCATTTTCATGAATGGATGGCCTCCACTTGTTTACCCGATTTAAAAAAACAAAAAGTCAAAATTGCAAGCGTATTTACCACCCATGCCACTATGTTGGGTAGGTATTTAGCTGGAAATGTACCTAATTTTTATGATGTAATTCATACTTTTGACTGGCACAAGGAAGCAGTCCATTATGGAATTGAAGCTCAAGCAACTTTTGAGCGGCAAGCCGCTCAAAAAGCCGATGTTCTCACAACAGTTAGTGATATTACAGCCAAAGAATGTCAATATTTCCTTGGTCGAATACCTGAATTAATTTTACCAAATGGTTTAAATATTCAACGATTTGCTGCAATGCACGAACATCAAAACTTGCATTCCAAATACAAACAGAATATTTCAGAATTTGTGATGGGTCATTTCTTCCAAAATCAATCATTTGATTTGGACCAGACTTTGTATCTTTTTACATCTGGAAGATTTGAGTACAGCAACAAAGGTTACGACCTTTGTATAGATGCACTTGATAGACTCAATCGTAAAATGAAAGAAGCAGGATCGAAAAAAACGGTGGTCATGTTTTTTATCACCAAACAGCCCTACCATTCCATCGATCCAGAGGTTTTACATTCCCGTGCTGTCTTGGATGAAATAAGACAAAACTGCGAAGCCATTGAAAAAGAAGTTGGTGATAAACTATTTCTCGCCTCCGCCTCTGCAAGTGACTTAAGTCTCCCAGATTTAAATCAATTCGTTGATGAATACTGGCGTTTACGACTTAGAAGAACCGTTCAAACCTGGAAAACCAATCGATTGCCTAAAGTAGTCACCCATTTATTAAAAAACGAGGATGATATCATTCGAAATCTCCATCGGACCAATTTATTGAACCATCCAGAAGATAAGGTAAAGATCGTTTATCATCCTGATTTCGTTGTTTCTACCAATCCATTATTTGGTTTGGATTATGGACAATTTGTTCGGGGATGTCATTTAGGTGTTTTTCCTAGTTATTATGAACCATGGGGATATACTCCACTAGAATGTATGGCCCGAGGTGTTCCAACAGTAACATCCGATTTATCAGGCTTTGGTGATTACATGATGCAAATTATGCGTGACTATGAGCAATGGGGAGTGAGTGTCGTTAATCGTAAATCACAAAATTACGAGGAAGCAGCTGACCAACTAGCCAATTTGCTATTCAAATTTGTTGGACAAAGTCAAAGAGAACGAATCATGCAAAGAAATCGGGTTGAAAGTATTGCAGATACATTTGATTGGTCGAACCTAAGAAGTTACTACGATACCGCGCATGAACTAGCAGGAATGAAAAGAAAGTAACTACTTAGAATGACTTAAGGGATACGGTAACTAAATCATTGTATCCCTTAAATTACACATATCTTTTTATGGTTTATTCGAATCTACAGGTAATCTCTGCTCTCTGTTTGAAATATCCCAAGCCATAAAGAAAACCAATCTACCTACTTTCTGTGCTTTTTCAAATTCTATTTTCTCTACATCATCTGTAGGTTGATGGTAATCTGCATGTACTCCATTAAAGAAAAATGCAACCGGAATACCATGTTTAGCAAAATTGTAATGATCCGAACGATAATAAAAACGATTCACATCGTTCGGGTCGTTGTAACGATAATCTAAATCCAAACCGGTATGTTTTTTATTTTGGTCTTCCATGATTTGGTGTAGATGAGAAGAAAGTTTATCCGAGCCAATTACATAGATAAAATCTGGCTTGCCCACATGTTCATCATCATCTCTACCAACCATATCAATATTTATATCACATACCGTATTGGCTAATGGAAATAAAGGATGTCTAGAATAATATTCAGAACCAAGTAATCCTTTTTCCTCTCCAGTAACTGTCATAAACAAAATACTTCTTCTTGGTCTCTTACCATCAGCTAATGCCTTACCAAAGGCTTCTGCTAATTCCATTACTGTAACTGTGCCGGAGCCATCGTCGTTAGCTCCATTATTGATTTGCCCATCAAAAGAGACACCTATGTGATCATAATGAGCAGTTATAACTACCACTTCCTCTTTTTTATCAGTTCCCTCTAAAAACCCAACTACATTATATGTGTCAACAGGTTTTTCAGATCGCTCAATACTCAGTTCGATTGAATTTGGATTAAATTTAGATGCCAGTGATTTTTTCTGAAGGCCTAATTGAGTTTTATATTGCAACAATGAACTTACATCTGTCCCTAATAATTGGGCAGCCATATCTGTAGAAATAACCAAAACTGGAAACTCCGCTGAGACATCTTTTGTATCTTCGGTGAAAACCATTCGCTCATTCCCAAACCGTTGCGCCATCACCTGACGTTGACGAACAAAATTACCAAAAGCAACCTCGTCTCGATCTGTAATCAGTATCAATCCCTTCGCTCCAGCCTCTTTTGCATATTTCATTTTTTCTTTCCAGCCATCGCCTTTTCCAAAAGCCGATGGATCTTTTGTGCCTGAAAGCACAAAATTTCCATTAGCATCTTTCGCTTCTCCTTCAAAAGCCAACAAGAAATTCCCTTTGGACTTTAAGCCCTTATAATCCTGAAATCCATCTTTTTGAATCCCAAAACCAATAAAATTAATTTTAAATTTAGAAAGAGCCTGAACAGGCGCAAGGGCATTTGCAATAAAATCACGTAGATAGTTAAATGTTTTTCCGTTCGACTTCAATTCAACTTTCGTCCAAGCTCGATTCAACAAATCTACTTTTTGAAAATAACTTCCATTCACTGGAGCAAGTCCAACCGATTTAAAATGATTGGCAATATATTGTGCAGCAATCCATTGTTCTTTTGAACCTGTATTCCTACCTTTCAGGCTATCGGAAGCAATAAAGGTAAGATGTTTTTCTAAATCTTTTGCTTTGATGGTAGCTGCATATTGCACAGCTGGGTCTTGGGCAAACAGTTTAAAAGCCGTTGCAAAAACCAACACAAACAAGCTAAATTTCTTCATTTTTAAAGATATTGATTTGTTGATTAAAATATTAAAAAACGAAGATAACAATTCCATGATAAATCACATAAAATACCTAAATTTGTAGCTAGAATTTCACCTTCATTTTTCCATAAATTATGATTCCTAATTTTAAGTATCGCGAAGATTTCTCATTACGTCACAATAATTCAGATTTCAGCGATATTCAAAAGATGCTTTCGACCATTGGAGTGGAAAGTATAGACACTTTAATTCAACAAACTGTACCTGAAAAAATCAGATTGAAGCGACCGCTTCAATTACCTGAAGCCCAAACTGAATTTGAATTCTTGAGAGAATTCAAACAAATTGCTCAGCAAAATACCATTGCCAAAAGTCATATTGGTTTAGGATATTACAATACAATTGTACCATCGGTAATTTTAAGAAACATTCTGGAAAATCCGTCTTGGTACACTGCCTACACTCCATATCAAGCAGAAATTGCACAAGGTCGATTGGAAATGCTTTTGAATTTTCAAACCATGATTATCGATTTAACGGGTATGGAAATTGCGAATGCTTCGCTTTTAGATGAAGGGACATCAGCTGCAGAGGCAATGAATATGCTTTATCACCAAAGACCTTCTTCTAAAGAAAATGCTGATACCTTATTCGTTTCTGAATTATGTTTGCCACAAACAATAGATGTCTTAAAAACGAGGGCGGAACCGATAGGAATCAAAATCGAAGTTGGGAATCATGAAAAAATAGATTTATCAAATCCTGCCTATTTTGCATTTTTAGTCCAATTTCCTGCCGCAAATGGTGAGGTATTTGATTACCAAGACTTGGTAAAGAATGCAAAAACTAAAGAAATTGCAAGTATCGTTGCTGCCGATTTATTAGCCCTAACAATTTTAACTCCTCCTGGTGAATGGGGAGCGGATGTGGTAATCGGTACGTCCCAGCGATTGGGTGTTCCAATGGGTTTCGGTGGTCCACATGCTGCCTTTTTTGCAACACTTGATAAATACAAGCGTTTCTTACCGGGTAGAATCATTGGGGTATCTGTAGATGCTCAAGGCAACCGGGCACTACGAATGGCTCTTCAAACTAGAGAACAACATATTCGGAGAGAGAAAGCAACATCAAATATTTGTACCGCTCAGGTATTGTTATCCATTATGGCAGCCGCTTATGCCGTTTATCATGGACCAAAAGGACTAAAAAATATTGCTGGCAAAGTCTTTGGCTTAACCTCGCTATTAGCCTCTGGATTACATAAACTTGGATTTTCAACCGAAAACAAATCATATTTTGATACATTAACAGTCCAAACAAGTGACCTAACGGCAGAAATTAGAGAAATTGCTGAAGAAAAAAATAGAAATTTCTTGTACTATAAAAATGATGGAACGAAACTATCTATTTCCTTAGATGAAACCACTTCAGAGGAAGATGTGACAGATATTTTAGCAATTTTCCAACGGATATTAGGGAAAGGAATACAAGGTGTCGAATTAGCATTGAATAATCCTATACCTGATGCCTTGTTGAGAAAAACTAGTTTTTTAACACATCCCGTGTTCAATTCCTACCATTCAGAACATGGCATGTTGCGTTATTTGAAATCTTTGGAAAACAAAGATTTATCAATGGTTCATTCTATGATTTCACTGGGTTCTTGTACCATGAAATTGAATGCGACAACGGAAATGATACCCGTAACATGGCCAGAAATTGGAAACATTCATCCATTTGCACCAGCCTATCAAACAAAAGGCTATCAACAGATGATTATTCAATTGAGTAAATGGTTATGTGAAATCACTGGATTTGCGGCCATGTCTATGCAACCTAACTCAGGCGCTCAAGGAGAATATGCTGGATTAATGGTCATTCGAGCTTATCATGAATCCAGAGGAGATCACCACAGAAACATTGCCTTGATTCCATCTTCAGCGCATGGTACCAATCCTGCCTCTGCAGTAATGGCTGGTATGAAAGTGGTTGTGACAGCCTGTGATGAAAATGGAAACATCGATGTTTCAGATTTACGAGCAAAGGCCGAGGAGCACAAAGACAATTTATCCTGCCTCATGGTAACCTACCCTAGTACGCATGGTGTATTCGAAGAAACAATCATAGAAATTTGTCAAATGATTCATGATTTTGGTGGGCAAGTGTACATGGATGGTGCAAACATGAATGCGCAGGTCGGATTAACCTCCCCTGCAACTATTGGAGCAGATGTTTGTCATTTGAACCTTCATAAAACATTCTGTATTCCTCACGGAGGAGGTGGTCCAGGGATGGGACCTATAGGAGTAGCACCTCAATTGGTACCCTTCTTGCCAGGACACGTAATGACTGATTCCATTGAATCAGAAAAACATGGAGCAGTTGCAGCAGCCCCAGTTGGTTCAGCAAGTATTTTGACCATTTCTTATGCATACATTGCCATGATGGGTTCTGCAGGATTAACGCAAGCAACCAAAACAGCTATATTAAATGCTAACTATATAAAATCCAGATTAGAAAAAGAATATTCGATTTTATACACAGGTTCACAAGGACGTTGCGCCCATGAAATGATTGTAGATTGTAGACCCTTTAAACTAAGTGCTGGAATAGAAGCCGAAGATATTGCCAAGCGATTAATGGATTATGGATTCCATGCACCAACCTTATCATTCCCTGTAGCAGGTACCCTGATGATTGAGCCAACCGAATCCGAAAATTTAGAAGAATTAGATCGATTCATTGATGCTTTATTAAGTATTCGTGAAGAAATCAAAGAAATAGAATCGGGAACTGCAGACAAAATTAACAATGTATTGAAAAATGCGCCTCATACGCAATCTGTTGTTATTTCAAGCGAATGGACCAGACCATACAGTAGAGAAAAAGCCGTTTTCCCACTTGAATTTGTGAGGGCAAACAAATTCTGGCCAAGTGTTTCCAGGATTAACTCAGCACACGGAGACCGTAATTTAGTTTGCGCATGTGAGCCAATTGAGAGCTACATCTAATTTAAAATAAGAAGTAAGAAGTGAGTCTCACTTTTTACTTCTTAACTTATTTCAAAAAAAATATAGTATGCTTGCATAACATTTCAGTATTTTTGGTAATTTAGAATCTCAAAAATCTAAACTACCTACCAATGAATCGTTCCATTAAAAAAGTAGCTATTCTAGGCTCTGGAATCATGGGTTCAAGAATAGCGTGCCATTTTGCCAATATAGGCACTCAGGTACTGCTATTGGACATCTCGCCTAAAGATTTATTACCGGAGGAACAAGCAAAAGGCTTGACCTTAGAGCATCCACAAGTTAAAAATAGAATTGTCAATTTTTCATTTCAGCAAACCTTAAAGGCCAAACCCGCTTCCTTATATACAGAAGGATTAGCTAAAAATATAACTCTAGGGAATTTTGATGATAACCTAAAAGATTTACAATCTGTAGATTGGATCATAGAGGTAGTTGTTGAAAATCTTGATATTAAGAAATCATTATACGATAAGATTGAGCAATTCAGAAAACCTGGAACATTAATCAGTTCCAATACTTCTGGAATTCCTATTCATTTAATGGCGGAAGGTAGAAGCGAAGATTTTAAAAAACATTTTTGCGGAACGCATTTCTTTAATCCACCTAGGTACCTGAAATTACTTGAAATCATACCGACAAAGGATACCGACCCTCAAATTCTTGATTTTATTCAAAAATTCGGAACAACTCAACTTGGAAAAACGACTGTTATCTGCAAAGATACTCCAGCCTTTATTGCCAATCGAATTGGAGTGTATTCAATGATGCAAACCATGAAGGTGGTGGAAGAATTAGGATTAAGTGTTGAACAGGTAGACAAATTAACTTCAAAGGTTGTAGGTAGGCCTAAGTCTGGAACTTTCCGTTTATCTGATGTTGTTGGTCTCGATACAACTGTTCATGTGGCTAATAATTTGAGCAAAGCACTTTCCAATGATGAGAGCAAAGAAATCTTTCAGTTACCTGAAATGTTGAAAAAGCTAATGGAAAATAAATGGTTAGGGGATAAAACGGGACAAGGTTTTTACAAGAAAATTAAAAGTCCAACCGGAAAAAGTGAAATCTTAGCTTTAGATTTAAAAACATTTGAATATCGTCCAACGCAAAAAGTGTCTTTCGAAACATTGGAAAGGACAAAAGCAATAGATTCGCTAAGTAAACGATTTAGCGTCTTGTTGGAGGGTAAAGACCTAGCAGGAGAATTTTACAGAAAAACCTTTTTAGATGGTTTTCGTTATGCTGCCAATCGGGTTCCAGAAATTGCTGATGAACTGTATAAAATAGACCAGGCAATTTGCGCAGGTTTTGGATGGGAAATGGGAATTTTTGAAACATGGGATGCAATAGGAGTAGAAAAAGGCATAGAATTGATGGAAGCCCATGGCTATGAAGTTCCAACTTGGGTAAAAGAAATGATTGCCGGAGGCAATCTAAGCTTTTATCAAAAACAAAATGGCTCTTTAAGTTATTATGACCTTTCTAGTAATTCATATAAGACGATTCCTGGTTCAGAAAACACGATTCATCTTCAAATTTTAAAACCAGAGAAAATCGTATACCAAAATGATGATGCATCCATTATAGATATTGGTGACGATGTGATTGCCCTTGAATTTCATTCTAAAATGAATACGATGGGACAAGGTGTTTTGGAAGGCTTGGCCAAAGCCATAGATTTGGCGGAAAAGGATTATAAAGGATTAGTCATAGGAAATGAATCAATTGAAGCATTTTCTGCAGGGGCAAATTTAGGCATGTTGTTTATGTTTGCTGCCAATCAGGAATTTGATGAGGTCAATCAAATGATTGCTTTATTTCAACAATCCATGATGCGTGTTCGCTATTCTTCCATTCCGGTGGTAATTGCTCCACATACTTTGGCTTTAGGTGGTGGTTGTGAAATTTGTTTACATGCCGACAAACTAGTTAGCCATTCTGAACTTTATATGGGTTTAGTGGAAGTTGGGGTGGGTTTAATTCCAGCAGGTGGAGGAACCAAAGAAATGGCACTTCGCATGGGAGATGCTCGAAAACAAGGCGATATTGAATTAAATCGTTTGCAGCAAGCTTTTATGAACATTGCAACGGCCAAAGTAAGTACCTCTGCTCATGAAGCACAGGAAATGAATTATGTCCGAAATTTTGATCGTATCGTATTAAATAGAAGTCAGTTGATAGCAGAGGCTAAAAAAGAAGTATTGGCCTTAGATGCTGCAGGGTATGTTCAGAAACAACCTAGAAATGATGTTTGGGTAGAAGGAAAACAAGGATTAGCCTTGTTCAAAGCCGGAATTCATGGCATGTTAAAAGGTAAATACATATCTGAGCATGATGCAAAAATTGCTTCTAAATTGGCATTTGCAATTTGTGGTGGAGACTTAGATGTTCCACAAATGGTAAGTGAGCAATATTTGTTGGATTTAGAAAGAGAAGCTTTCTTGTCATTATCCGGCGAACCAAAAACGTTAGAAAGAATTTCCAGCTTATTAGGTGGAGGAAAACCACTTAGAAACTAAACAAACTATGAACGCATATATTATTGCAGGCTATCGAACTGCTGTTGCAAAAGCCGGTAAAGGTGGCTTTAGAAACATGAGACCCGACACCTTAGCTGCGGAAGTCATTAAACATTTAGTTGCTAATGTCCCTAGTTTGGATCCCAGTCGAGTGGAAGATTTAATTGTAGGAAATGCAATTCCCGAAGCTGAACAAGGAATGCAAATGGGAAGGTACATTTCCTTATTATCCTTACCCAAAAATGTCCCAGGATTCGTTATTAATCGGTACTGTGGTTCAGGATTGGAAGCCATTGCATTAGGAGCAGCAAAAATTTCAGCCGGCTTAGCAGATTGTATTATTGCTGGTGGAACGGAGTCGATGTCGATGGTACCAATGATGGGCCATAAAACGGTATTGAATTTTGACATTGCAGACCAGCATCCGGATTATTACATTGGTATGGGACTCACTGCCGAAGAGGTGGCTAAAAAATACCAAGTCTCACGTGAGGAACAAGATGCCTTTGCTTTTGCTTCACATCAAAAAGCAATTGCTGCACAGTTGGCTGGCAAATTTGAAAGGGAAATAGTACCCATCAAAGTAAGCGAAACTTATTTTGACCAAACATCAGGAACAAAAAAAACGCGTGAATGGGTTGTGAGTAAAGATGAAGGTCCACGCGCTGATACCTCTTTAGAAGCATTAGCTAAATTAAGACCTGCCTTTGCAATGGGTGGATGCGTAACAGCGGGTAATTCTTCCCAAACATCTGATGGCGCTGCATTTGTCATGTTGGTTTCCGAAAAAATGCTCAAAGAATTAAATGTGGAGCCTATAGCACGTATGGTAAGCTATGCAACCTATGGAGTAGAGCCGTCTATCATGGGAATTGGTCCGGTAGAAGCCATACCCCTTGCCCTCAAAAAAGCAGGTTTGACTCAGAATGATATTCAACAAATTGAGTTAAATGAGGCATTTGCAGCGCAGGCATTGGCCGTAATGAAAACCCTGGATTTAGATCCGACATTAATAAATGTAAACGGAGGTGCAATAGCACTAGGACATCCTTTGGGATGTTCCGGCGCTAAATTATCTATTCAATTATTGAATGAAATGAAACGTAGAAACCAGAAATATGGCATGGTAACTGCCTGTGTTGGAGGAGGACAAGGTGTGGCTGGTATTTATGAATTAATGTAAAAATACTTCATCAATTAATACGTAAATGGCTGCCTTCTTAAGGCAGCTTTTTTTTTGTAAATTCGTACATGCTTAAATCAGAATTACGAAAAAAGTTTCTGGAAAAACGAAATCAATTAACAGATTCTCAATTCAAAGAATTGAATGAATCGTTAAGCCTACAAATAATCCAAACCTTTAAAGACTTTCCTTCCAATTTGCTCATTGGTTCTTTTCTTTCAATCAATGAAAAAAGAGAAATAAATATGGAAGGCATTCACGAGCAATTAAAAGGTTTTCCTTTCTTCCATCGACTTTGTTTTCCAAGAGTAATTACTGACAAAAAAATGGATTTTTTTACACTGGATTCAAAAGAGGACCTTATTGTGTCAACTTGGGGCATACCAGAACCGAAAGAAGATCCCGCTAAATTAATTGATCCGAATGAAATCCAATATTTGATAATTCCCTTATTAGCTTTCGACAATAATGGTCACCGCGTAGGCTATGGAAAAGGTTTCTATGATAGGTATTTAGCCAATTGCTCATCCAAATTAATCAAAATAGGTTTGAGTTTATTTGATGAAATCTGTATAATTGATGATATTGAATCAACGGATGTACCTCTGGATGTAATCATTACTCCATTTGAAGTAAGAAGTACGAAATAAGATTATATTTTTTCCTTCTTCCTTCTTCCATCTTCCTTATTTTTACTTATTTTTGCAACCTAAATTCTTTGGTTTTGTGAAAATCAAGCAAGTAGTCTTCTTTTTTTCAATAGTTGCAAGCCTGGATATATTCGCTCAAAATACTTCGAACGGACTTCTAGCACCTATCGACACAAAATTTACCATTTGGGGCAAAGAGTTTATTTATAAAAATCAACTTATTGATGATCCATTGGCACTACAAATTCCCTTGTTGGAGGCCAAGGACCCAGAAATAAGTTATGAGTTTTTGACCTTTAAAAACCAACGCAAAACGATGCGTTGGATTTCTAGTATTTCAACCTTTGTAGCCTTGTATTCCTTTTTGGATCAAAACAAGGTCTCAAATGGCTTTTATTGGTCAGTTGTTGGAAGTAGCGCAATTGTAAATATTTATTTGGCTGGCAACAGTAATAAACACCTAAATAAAGCTTTACAAAGGTATAATACCCTAGCAAATAGAAAGGTAAGTTTACAAATGGGGTCGATATCTAACAATTTGTTCATCGCACCTCAAATTGGAATGAATTATCAATTTTAAAAACAAAAAAATGAAAGTTGCAGTTGTTGGCGCCACTGGATTGGTAGGCGGCGAAATCTTAAAAGTTTTAGCGGAAAGAAATTTTCCAGTTACTGAATTAATTCCGGTTGCCTCAGAGCGTTCAATCGGTAAAAAGGTGAACTTTAAGGGTAAAGAATTTGAAGTAGTTGGTTACGACACTGCCATTTCGATGAAACCAAACGTGGCCATTTTTTCAGCAGGAGGAGGCACATCATTAGCAATTGCTCCAAAATTTGCTGAAGCTGGTATTACTGTGGTTGATAATTCATCTGCTTGGAGAATGGATCCAACCAAAAAATTGGTTGTACCTGAAATTAATGCTAGTTCCTTAACATCTGAAGATAAAATCATTGCAAATCCAAATTGCTCAACCATTCAAATGGTTGTGGTTTTAAATCCATTGCATAAAAAATATAAAATCAAGCGTGTTGTTGTTTCGACTTATCAATCGGTAACTGGTACTGGAAAAGCAGCAGTTGATCAGTTGTTTGATGAAAGGGCAGGTAAAACAGAATATGCAAAAGTATATCCTCATAAAATTGATTTAAATGTATTGCCTCATATAGATGTATTCTTAGAAAACGGATATACAAAAGAGGAAATGAAGATGATTTTGGAGACAAAGAAGATCATGATGGATGATTCCATTGCGGTAACTGCAACTACAGTTCGAATTCCTACCATTGGAGGTCACTCAGAGGCAGTTAATATTGAATTTGAAAATGAATTTGATTTAGCCGAAGTGAGAGCTTTGTTGGAAGCGGAAGAGGGAGTAATTGTACAAGATGATCCTTCCAATTTTGTATACCCAATGCCAATCAATGCACATGGTAAAGACGAAGTTTTTGTTGGAAGAATCCGTCGAGATGAAACCCAACCCAAAACATTGAATCTTTGGATTGTGGCCGATAATTTAAGAAAAGGAGCTGCAACCAATGCAGTTCAAATTGCAGAATATTTGGCTAAAAATAATTTGATCTAACATTTTAAGGCCGGTTGTACCGGCCTTCTTTTTGCTATGACACGATTAAGCGTTAACATAAATAAAATTGCTACTCTGCGTAATTCAAGAGGTGGAAATAATCCAGATTTGATTCAAGTTGCTCTCGATTGTGAGCGATTTGGAGCAGAAGGAATTACGGTACATCCTCGACCTGATGAACGTCACATTCGCTATCAAGATGTCATTGATTTAAAACAAGTGATTTCAACTGAATTTAACATAGAGGGGAATCCACTTGAAGCAAAGTTTTGTGAATTAGTTCTGGCAATTAAACCTGCTCAAGTAACCTTAGTGCCAGATGCTCAGGGTCAAATTACCTCAAATCATGGCTGGAATACCATTCAACATAAAGATTTATTGATTCAGTTAATTAATCAATTTAAATCTGCAGGTATTCGGACTTCCATTTTTGTGGATCCAGTATTGGAAATGGTGGAAGCCGCAGCAGAAACTGGTACAGATCGCATTGAATTATATACAGAACCTTTCGCAACTGAATTTATGGCAAATCCGACTGCTGCTGTTGCACCTTATCGAAAAGCTGCTTTCAGAGCTCAGCAATTAGGTTTAGAGATAAATGCTGGTCATGATTTAAGCTTGGAGAATTTAGCTTTCTTCAAGGCAAACGTCAATCCTTTGCATGAAGTTTCTATTGGTCACGCATTAATTTGTGATGCGCTCTATTATGGGCTCGAGAATACGATTCAATTGTATAGAAGACAGTTGAATTGAAAGTGGAAACTTGAAAATTATCAAACAACTGAAAATAATTAACTGTAAATTGCAGGGGGTAAGGGGCGGCTATTCCCCAAAAAAATAAATAATTAAAATCCTAACAATTTACTAATAAAATATTCACAACTTCTAACCTTCAACTTCTAACTTTCAACTTCCAACTTTCAACCTTCAACTTCTAACTTTCAACTTTCAACTCTCAACTTTCAACTCTCCACTTTCAACTTTTTTTAGTTTTCTTTTTCTCCAGTCAAAACAACTACCCCACCAGCGACAGAAAGTTTAATGGATTTCACTGCATTGCCCGCATTTGTAAAAATTACATCTGCATCATATCCACGAACACTGGTTGTGAACACATTGGTATCTTTTGTGGAGGACAATAAAGACTTTTGACTTTCATCTCCATCAGAAGTTAGGTATAATTTACCATCAGAAAACAATACACTCAATTTTTTAACGTATTCGTTTTCCATCATTTTGAAGGTACCTGCAAATTTATCCAATGCATCAGCAAGTATTTTACCCTTTAATTCTTGTCCCTGAGCAGTAATTTTACAAGCTACCACTTTACCATTCTCTCTAGTAAAGCTTACTCCACCATCTGTATTTGCCAAAATAAATTCATCGGCATTTTTGCCAACTGAAAGTTCCGTTTCAGGAAACCCTTCAGCTAAAATAAATAGCTTGTTTTCCTTTACATTAAACTTTACTTGCTTTACATAAGGGTTGTCATCAAGTTGGAATGTCCCTTGAAAATCTGCTAAATTTTGGGCCATTGCACCCAAACCAAATGTCATTAAAATGACCAAAGTTAAAATTGATTTTTTCATATTTTTTTTAAAAAAATAAATATATAAATTTTGTTTTTAAAAAGTTTTATATAATCTTTGAAAAGTTTACTATCCGCCAAAATAAACCCAGAAAGGAGATCCCATATGTAAAGACCTCTACGTTAACCAATTTTTAATAGCATGATGATTAAGAATCAAGTTAGCGAAGCAGCGTTGATTTCCGCCTACATGAATGGTGACGATAAAGCCTTTGAAGCGCTTGTCAAAAAAACCAAATCCAAAGTTTACACAACTATTTATTTAATTGTAAAAGATCGGTACATCGCTGAGGACTTACTTCAAGAAACCTATATAAAGGCAATTGATGTGATGAAGTCAGGTAGATACAATGAAGAGGGCAAATTTATGCCATGGATAGTTCGTATAGCTCACAATTTAGCCATTGATTTTTTCAGAAAAGACAAAAGATACCCAACCATTATCCTCGAAGATGGTTCAAAAGTCTTCAATAGTTTTGAATTTTCTGAAGATTCTTTTGAGGATATACAATTAAAACAAGATCAGATCGTTAATATACGTGAGCTTGTCAAAAAGTTACCTGATGAACAACGTGAAGTATTAATTTTACGCCATTACGAAGATTTAAGTTTTCAGGAAATTGCCGACATGACTCACGTAAGTATTAATACAGCTTTAGGTCGTATGAGGTATGCACTCATCAACCTACGCAAAATGTTAAATAAACAAGAGCTTGCCTATGATGCAAAACTTTACCCCAAATGAAAAAACCAAAACCACATCTAAACAAAACCAATCGCTTCGAGAAAAAGCTATCCATTTAACAGATGCTGAATTCGAAAAAGAAGTATTTAATACATTAGATGAAAACCTTTTGGAGCCTTCCGAATCTATTATTAAGAAAATTTTAGCGTATTCAAAAAGGTAAAAAAAAAGATGTTGTGCAAATCACAACATCTTTTTCAATTGATTCCAAAACAATAACTTTGTTTGTTTTTCTGTATCTTTCAAACTATTAATGGTCTGAGGGAAATACAGGTACCATTTATTTGCCCTTTCAATTGGCTCTGGTTTCAGCTTTAAAAATTCAAAAGTTTGACCAAGGAATACCAATCTTGTGGCAGGTGATTTTTTAACATATTCCCTTATTTGCTCAATGCTCCAACGCTCAGCTTCTTGAAAATAAAATTTTTCACTCGAAAAACTAAATGGTTGAGAACTGAAAATTGCGTGAACACTCTTTCGATCTTCCTCCACACCCAAAATAAGCCACTCCTCTTTTCCAGAATTTATTTCTGAATTACTATTTTCAATGCTTTCCGACTTATTATCTTGCTCATTTGACACACTTGGCTCTGTATGAATGCTTGGCTCACCATCTTTAATCGACTCTATTTTGTAGATCTCATCAAACTGATATAGTGAAACAAAGTCAATCAATTCCATCTTTTATTTTGCCAAATAGCCTCTTAAAACACATGCCTCTCTGTCAGGACCAGTAGAAATAAAATTAATTGGCAAGTTCAAATGCTTCTCTAAAAAGGCAATGTAATTTGTCAATTCGATAGGTAATTCTTCAAATTTACGCATACCTTCTAAAGAACAATTCCAACCTTTCAAAGTTTCATAAATAGGTTTTACCTTGATATCACAAATTTCAAAAGGCACTTGATCCGTTTGAGTCCCATCCGGTAATTCATACCCGACACACACATTGATTTGTTCGAAAATATTCAATACATCTGCCTTCATCATCACCAATTGGGTAACCCCATTGATCATCATGGCATATTTTAAAGCTGGCAAGTCAATCCAACCACAACGACGTGGACGTCCGGTAGTAGAACCAAATTCTCTACCTTCTTGGCGCATTCTTTCGCCCGTTTCATCTTCCAATTCAGTTGGGAATGGTCCAGAACCTACACGAGTGGCATATGCCTTAAATATTCCGAATACCTCACCAATATTTTTAGGTGCAACTCCCAAACCTGTACATGCACCAGCTGTAATCGTATTTGAAGAAGTAACAAATGGATACGATCCAAAATCAACATCAAGTAAGGACCCCTGGGCCCCTTCAGCCAATATTGTTTTTCCATTTGTAAGTGCTCTATTGATCGAATATTCTGAATCTACCAAAGCAAACTCTTTCATAAAATCAACTGCTGCAAAAAATTCTTTTTCTGCCTCCGCTAAATCATATTCGAACTGATAAACATCTAAAATTGCCTTATGACGGGCTACCAAATTATCGTATTTCAACTTAAAATCTGAACTCGCCATATCTCCTACGCGCAATCCTTGGCGAGATATTTTATCTGTATACGTAGGTCCGATACCTTTCAATGTACTACCGATTTTAGCATCCCCTTTTGCCTTTTCGTAACAAGCATCCAATAATCGATGAGATGGTAAAATAATAGAAGCCTTTTTTGAAACTTCTAAGTTTTTACGTAAATCCAAATTAAATTTACCTAAACCCTCAATTTCTTTTTTGAAAATGATTGGATCTAACACAACACCATTTCCAATGATATTTTGAACTTCCTGGCGGAATATACCTGAAGGAATTTGATGCAAAACGTGCTTAAATCCGTCAAATTCTAAAGTATGACCTGCATTAGGCCCTCCTTGAAAACGTGCCACAACCTGATAACGTGGAGCTAAAACATCCACAATTTTTCCTTTCCCCTCATCTCCCCACTGCAAACCTAATAATACATCAACTGCCATATTTATTACTCTTGATTTCTTGCCTGATATTGCTCCTTAAACTCACAATTTTTTCGGGTACAGGAACCGTAAAATATTAAAGAATGATGCATTACATTAAATTGTAACATATCACCCACTAAACTCTGAATTGTTTGCACACGAGGATCACAAAATTCAGTAACCTTGTGACAATCTGTACAGATTAAATGATCGTGCTGTCTTCTACCATAAGACTTTTCAAATTGAGCTTGGTTTCGACCAAATTGATGCTTAGCAACCAAATCACATTCTACTAAGACATCCAAGGTATTATACACTGTAGCTCTTGAAACTTGATATTTCTTGTTTTTCATGGAAATATAAAGCTCTTCTACATCAAAGTGATCATCTCGTAAATATATTTCTTCTAAGATTGCAAAACGCTCAGGCGTTTTTCTCAGACCTTTATTTTCCAAATAGGCTGTGAAAATTTTCTTGACTGATTCTAACTTATCCTGCTCCTGAGACATTTACTTAAAAAAACATGTAAAATAAGGCAAAAAAACTCGGAAAAACTAAAATTCTTCCCTCGAAACCTCTATTACTCCCGGTACATTTTCCAACTCATGAACCAACTCATCTAAATGCTGTGTATCTTGAATCATTAATGATATTTTTCCTTCGAATAATCCTTCGTTTACCCCAATAGTAAGGCCCGTAATATTTACTTTTAATTCTGAAGATATCAATCGCGTTACATCATTGATAAGACCTACCCGATCAATTCCTCTAATCACTAAATCTACTACAAAAGACATAGCTATTCGACTCGCCCATTGCGCCTTTATCACCCGATCACCATGGCGAGAGAGCAATTCCGTTGCATTTGGACAAGCATTTCGATGAATTTTTATGCCTTCATTTATTGTCACAAATCCAAATACTTCATCACCAGAAATAGGATTACAACATTTGGCAAGCGTATAATCTACCTTATCCATGTCTTCACCAATCAACAAGGTATCTGAGGCCTTACCTCCCGCACCTTCAATGCGCAGCATTTCTTTTTTAAAGGTTTTGGTATCAACTATCGGAGCCTTGATGGCCTTTTCCGCTTGTTTGCGCTCATGCATTTCCTTGTCGGATTTCCAATGCTTCAATTGGTCGATGGAAATGTAGGCTTTCCCAAAACGATAAAACAAGTCGTTTGCATCTTTGGCATTGAAATAAGCCCTTAATTGATTGGTTATTTCCAGAGTTAGATTTTGAATGCCCAAATGCTTTAATCGAGCCTCAATCATATCGCGACCTTTGATAACGTGCGACTTATTTTCCTCTTTGATAAATTCTTTTATACGTGCTTTTGCCTTAGTAGTAGTTACAATTCTCAGCCAATCTTCTGATGGTTTTTGTTTGGAAGAAGTGAGAATTTCAATTTGATCTCCATTCACTAGTTTATGAGATAGGGGGACTAGCTTGCCTCCTACTTTTGCACCAATACATTTTGCACCTACTTCAGAGTGAATATCAAAGGCAAAATCCAGAGCCGTAGATCCGGCTTGCAAAACAATTAATTTCCCCTTAGGTGTAAAAACAAATACTTCTTCATGGTATAATGAATTTTTAATATCATCTACCAATTCGACAGCAGATTGAGTTTTATCATTCGTCTCTAAGGCTTCCCTAACCTGACTTAACCATGACTCAAATGCTTGAGAAGTTCTTGTATCGGTACCTTTGTATTTAAAGTGCGCTGCAACCCCTTTCTCTGCAATTTCATCCATACGTTTGGTACGAATTTGCACTTCTACCCAACGTCCTTCTTTATCCCCACTGAAAGGCATACTCATAACCGTGGTGTGCAAAGACTCGTAACCATTTGACTTTGGAGTAGAAACCCAGTCTTTTAGTCGACTTGGATTGGGACGATAATGGTCGGTTACAATCGAATAAACCTCCCAACAATCGGCTTTTTCTCGATCCAATGGGACATCCAATACAATACGAACAGCAAACAAATCGTAAATTTTTTCAAATGGCGTATTGCTTTTTTTAATTTTATTATAAATCGAATAAATGGATTTGGGACGACCTTTTATCGTGTAATTCAAACCAATTTCATCTAATGATTTTTTAATTGGACGAATAAATTGATCTACAAAACTTTCTCTGTTTCGTTTATTTTCAGTCAATTTATTTGCAATTTCTTTGTAAGCCTCAGGTTCAGTATATTTTAAACCTAAATCTTCTAATTCAGTTTTGATGGCATTCAATCCCAAACGATGTGCCAATGGAGCATACAAATAAATGGTTTCGGAAGCAATTTTCAATTGCTTTTCTTTTGCCATGCTCGTAAGCGTACGCATATTATGCAAACGATCAGCCAATTTGATTAAAATAACTCGAATATCATCTGAAAGCGTTAAAAGCATTTTTCGAAAATTCTCAGCTTGCTGAGAAGTCCCATAATCAAACGTTCCCGCTATCTTCGTAAGGCCATCAATAATGGATGAAATTTTTGGATTAAATTGTTTTTCAATATCCTGCAAAGTAATATTGGTATCTTCTACCACATCATGCAAAAGAGCGGAAATAATAGAGGTCGTACCTAGACCAATTTCCTCCACACAAATTTGTGCAACTGCTAGCGGATGGTAGATATAGGGCTCTCCCGATTTTCGACGCATTTCTTTATGCGCTTCCATCGACATTAAAAATGCCTTTTTTATTTGTTTAGCATCATCGTCTTTCAAAAAAGGCTTAGCCGTTCGCAATAATTTGCGATACCTTTTCAAAATCTCTTCTCTTTCTTGTTCAGCGCTTTTTTGCATAACTCTACACCTTAAACATTACACCTCACACCTTATTACTTATATCTTATTTCTTCCTCCCTATTCCCTATTGCCTATTCCCTATTCCCTATTCCTAGTAATCAGCACCACTCCCATGGCAGCAATCCCTTCTCCTCTACCCACAAAACCCAAGCCCTCGGAGGTTGTAGCTTTAATGGAAATATCTTCTAAATCCACTTGCATAATTTTCGACAAATTTGCCTTCATTTCAGGAATATATGGATTTAACTTTGGCTGATCTAAAACAATGGTAACATCCGCATTGGATAGTTCATATCCTATTTCACGAATCATTTCCATCACTCTTGCCAATAATTGGGTAGAGGCTACTCCTTTCCATTGTGGATCTTTGTCAGAAAAATGATAACCTATGTTTCTAAGATTCGCAGCTCCAAGCAGAGCATCACATAATACATGGCAAACAACATCTGCATCCGAGTGACCTAATGGACCTTTTTCGGATGGAATTTGAATTCCGCCCAAAATGCAAGGCCTACCCTCCACCCATTTGTGCACATCATAACCTTGTCCAACTCGTATTTTCATACAGTAATTTATTGATTTTTTTGATACCAAAGTACATGATGAAATCCTTTTTTGAACAATTGGTTTGCCCAATGCTTGACTTCTTCAATCGATACTGAATTTATTTTTTCCGATTCCTGGTTTACCCAATCCGGATTACCCGCGTTGGCAGCCATTGCTAAATTCATTGCTTTGTTTAATATTTCAACCTCCATAAATGCCAAGGAGGATTCTGCCTGATTCTTCACTTTTTGAAGACTTCTTTCACTAATTCCATTTTCTATGCAATTAAAAATTGCCGCAAATACCTTCGACTTTGCAGTTTCAAAATCAATTCCATCACATACACTTCCTTGGATAACCAATAATCCAGGATCCATTGAACCTGTTAAATAGGAGTTTAATGTATCAAAAATTCTATTCTTTTGAACCAACTCATGGAATAAATAGGATGAATCACCTCTTCCCAACATATCTGAAAGCAAATCGACTGCATGGTAACCCTTCTCATATCGTCCCGGCATCGGAAAAGCCACATACAAACAATTGGAAGGTACATCTCCCTTGACTTCTAAAAAAGTATTTTCTTTAAGTACATCCTCTTTAGGTATATTTCGTTCTATGGCCTTACCCGATTCAATTGGCTCAAACCATTTTTCACATAGCTGTTTTACTTCTTCTATTTTTACCTTTCCTGCCACAACCAATATGGCGTTTTGGGGATGATAATAGGTATTGAAAAACGATTTAACATCTTCTAAAGTGGCCTCTTCGATGTGTTTGATATCTGCTCCAATCGTTGGCCATTGGTAAGGGTGTTTTTTATAAATTACTGGTCTCCATTTTAACCAAACATCTCCATATGGTTGGTTTAAATACCTTTGCTTGAATTCTTCAATTACAACCTTTCTTTGAACCTCTAAAGAATTTGGATTAAAGGCCAATTGCTGCATTCGGTCGGATTCCAACCAAAAAGCAGTTTCCAGATTTAGATAAGGTAAGGAAATGTAATAGTTGGTTAAATCTGGCGTTGTAAATGCATTGTTTTCACCTCCTACTCGTTGCAAAGGAGTATCAAATTCAGGAATATTTTCGGAGCCTCCAAACATTAGGTGCTCAAACAAATGGGCAAATCCCGTTCTTGAAGGATGCTCATCCCTCGACCCTACATTGTAAATCACATCAACCACTGCCAAGGTCGTACTTGGATCTTCGTGAACAATCACTTTTAATCCATTCTGAAGGGTAAATTGCTCAAATTGTATCATCCTTAAAAATTAAGCTACAAAAATAAACAATATGTCCTAATTACTCCTAAAAAACCTTATTTTTGCACGGAATTAATCAATTTATGCGAATTCTAAAGATCCTATTTTTTATCACCCTTCCAATTGTTTCCTCTGCTCAAGTTTTAAAAGATAATTGGAGTAAAAATACGATCAAACTTGGCTTACAGGCCATGTATAATTTTGATTTCAAGGAGTCTGCTCAGCAATTTGGGCAAATAAAATCAAAATATCCGGCCCATCCGGCCGGATATTTATTGTCTGCCATGCAATTGGAATGGCAATATTTTCCTTTAAAAGATCATCCTCAACAATCAAAAACGTATATTCAATTGATGGAAAAATGTTTTTCATTATCGGAAAACATGTTCAATAAAAATGAAAGTGACTTAGATGCAGCTTTTTTCTGTTCTGCTTCATTGGGATTTTTAGCGGCAGAAGAAGCCAATAATGACAATTTCCTGAAAGCCGTTTCTTATGCTAAAAAAGCCTATCACTTTTTGAAAATAGGTACCGAAAATGTAGACAAACAACCTGAATTTTTATATGCTGCAGGTATTTATCATTTTTACCGAATCGTTTACCCAGAACTGCATCCAATTATTAAACCATTCATGTGGTTTTTCATGGATGGAAATAAAAAATTAGGTTTGCAGCAATTAGAAAAGGCCGGCAAAGAATCCATTTTTGTTAAAAATGAAGCTTTATTTTATTTACCCTACGTCTATAATAAGTACGAAGGAACACCCATGGCTGGTTTGGAAATAAGCGAGGAGCTAACAAAAGCATATCCTGAAAACATCATTTATTCTTTACAAAGAGCTGAACTTTTAACACTCAGTAAAAACTTTGAGGACGCTGCCCCCTACCT
>JACCDK010263288.1_pt1 | contig 35177 bp, 34 predicted proteins | sample 7445871 | NCBI WGS metagenome assembly JACCDK01 (sample SAMN15323436, study PRJNA562643) | freshwater metagenome | isolation source: river surface water | place: USA:Blue River Watershed | collected 2017-08-15 | reverse complement strand
CCCCATGCTGAGCCGTTCCGCATGAGCACCGCCTCGCTTCTGATTGAACTGCTCACCGAGGAGCTGCCCCCAAAGGCCTTGTCGCGTCTTGGTGATGCATTTGCTGCCGCCATTGCCCAACGGCTAAAGACCGATGGACTCTGCGCCGCCGATGCGCCGGTATCTGCATTCGCCACACCGCGTCGCTTGGCAGTGCATATCGGTGCGGTCATGCCCCAGGCACCCAGTCGGGAAAAACAAGAAAAACTTCTGCCGGTCGCGATTGCGCTGGACGCGCAAGGCCAGGCTACGCCCCCCTTGGTCAAAAAGCTGGCCAGCCTTGGGGTCACGCTCACCAGTCCAGGTCAACTCGATGCCCTTGAGCGTGTTCACGATGGCAAGCAAGAAGTGCTGTTTTACCGGCACACCGCCCAGGGGATGTCGTTGGCACAATCCGCACAGGCCGCCCTGGAAGACGCGATCGCTAAACTGCCCATTCCAAAGGTCATGACCTATCAGCGCCGCAATGGCGAGACCGTCAAGTTTGTACGCCCCGCCCATGGATTACTCGCCCTGCATGGCATGACCGTGGTGCCGCTCACCGCACTTGGTCTAGTGGCTGGCAAGACGACACGGGGACATCGCTTCCATTGCGATGCTCCCCTCACGATTCCTAGCGCTGATGACTATGCCACGCTGCTGAGCACGCAGGGCAAGGTGATCGCCTCGTTTGCCCTTCGGCGCGACCAGATTGCCCGTGGACTGACGGATAAGGCCGCGCCGGATCGGGCGGTCATGCCCGATGCACTGCTTGATGAGGTCACCGCATTGGTGGAGTGGCCCGACGTTCTGGAAGGACGATTCGAAAAAGAATTTTTATCGGTGCCTCAGGAATGCCTGATTCTGACCATGCAACAGAATCAGAAGTATTTCGCGATCACCGATGCCCAGGATCGCCTCACCCACCGCTTCTTGCTGGTCTCGAACATCGCTTCCAAAGATCCGCAGGTCGTGATCTCGGGCAATGAGCGGGTGTTGCGTGCCCGTCTCTCCGACGCCAAGTTTTTCTTTGACCAGGACCGCAAAAAATCCCTGGCCTCGCGCATTGATGGGCTGGCCGCCGTGGTGTATCACAACAGGATTGGGCATCAACGCCAGCGGATTGATCGACTGGCGCTGTTATCCGGCCGTTGGGCCGGGCCACTTGGCGCCGATAGCGGCCTTGCAGAGCGGGCCGCACTGCTGGCGAAAGCCGACCTGCTGACCGACATGGTGGGTGAATTTCCCGAGCTTCAAGGGATCATGGGCACCTATTACGCGCGCCATGATGGGGAACCCGAAGACGTTGCGCTGGCCATTGAAGGCCACTACCACCCCCGATTCTCCGGCGACACGCTGCCGGTAAATGCCGTGGGCACTGCATTGGCGCTCGCCGATAAGATGGAGACCATCGTGGGCATTTGGGGCATCGGCCTGTCGCCCACCGGTGATAAAGATCCCTTCGCGCTGCGACGCCATGCACTCGGTGTGGTGCGTCTGCTGATTGAGAAGAAATTAGACCTATCACTCGATGTGCTGCTCCACGATGCCGTGGCCGCGTTTGCGGACGTGCCCGCCGTGCAGCCCGACCTTGGCGCCATCGAAGGGTTTATCCACGACCGCCTGCGCGCTTGGCTCAAGGAAAAAGGCTACGGTATCGAAGCGATCGATGCCGTACTCGCCCAGTGCCCATATCGGCTAAAAGAGATTCCTCAGCGCTTAGATGCCCTTCGCCACTTTATGGCGCAACCCGAAGCCCAGTCGCTGTGTTCGGCCAATAAACGTATCGGCAATATCTTGAAGAAGGCGGAACTGCCGGCAACCGCCTCGCTGTCCGTGACCCCGGCGCTCCTGATCGAACCGGCCGAGAAAACGCTCGCCGAGACACTGGCCACCATCGCACCACAGGCCCACAGTGACATGGCCCATGGCCGCTACACCGAGGCCTTGGCCCGTCTGGCGGCCCTCAAAGTCCCAGTGGATGCATTTTTTGATCACGTGATGGTCAATGCCGACGATCCCGCCTTACGTCAGAATCGTCTGGCCTTACTCGATGCTCTCCACCGCGCTATGAATCAGGTCGGTGATCTCTCGCGACTGGCCGCATGAGCGTACAAAGCGGGCCGCTCATCATCCTGGATCGTGATGGCGTGATCAATCACGACAGCGATAACTACATTAAGTCTCCGGATGAATGGCGACCGATGGACAGAAGCCTGGAGGCAATTGCCCGACTCACGCATGCCGGCTGGTCGGTGGCCGTGGCCACCAATCAGTCCGGCATTGAGCGTGGCCTGTTTGATATCAATACCCTGCACGCCATCCACACCAAGATGATGGCGGCGGTGGCCGATGCGGGCGGGCGCATCGATGGGATTTTTTTCTGTCCACACGCCCCGGATGCGGGATGCGACTGTCGCAAACCGGCCGCCGGTCTGCTGCGCGACATCAGTGCACGGTTCAATCGGGGCCTGGCCGGCATCCCGCTCGTGGGCGACTCCCTGCGGGACTTGAAGGCCGGTCTCGAGATGGACTGCGCCCTGTGGCTGGTCAAGACCGGTAAAGGTGCCCGCACGCTGGCCGCCGCACAGCAAGATCCCGAGAGCACCTTACCCCTTGCCACGCGCGTTGCCGATGATCTGTTTGGCGCCGTGGATCAGATCCTGAAAGGCGGCGCTGCTCACTGATGCTGGCCATCCGTGCATTTCTGTTTTTAGTGTTTCAAGCCGTCACGCTCGTCGTTTGGGCCATTTTGTTTATCCTGATCGGGCCGTTTCTCCCGTACCGCCTGCGCTATACCTTTGCCATGCGATGGCCCGGTATGTGCGTCTGGGGCGCCAGGGTGCTTCTGGGTATTCGTTATCGGGTCATCGGTGAACACCATCTTCCCAATGGTCCGGCAATTCTGCTTTCCAAACACGAATCCGCCTGGGAAACCATGTTCTATCCCAGTTACTTCACCACACCCTTATGCTTTGTGTTCAAGCGCGAACTGCTGTGGATTCCATTTTTTGGTTGGGGCATCGCACTGTTGCGCATGGTGGCCATCAATCGGGGGCAAGGCAGTAAGGCATTTGCACAAATTGAATCCAAGGGACGTGATGTCCTGCAGCGACAAGGTCGATGGATGGTGTTTTTTCCTGAAGGCACTCGCGTGGCACCGGGCCGAGTAGTGCGCTTTAAAACCGGCGGTACCCGATTGGCGGTGGCCACCAACACACCGGTCGTGCCCATCGCCATGAACTCCGGAGATGTCTGGCCGCGCAAGTCCTTTATTAAAAAACCTGGGCTAATTACCGTTTCCATAGGGCCAGCCCTCTTGCCGGAAGGCGAAGATCCGACTACCCTCATGGCCAAGGTGGAAAACTGGATACAACAAGAGATGCAGACCATGCGTTCGGATCAATCACGACGGGGGCGTCCATGACACTGCTCGAGCAGTTCTTGTTACCGTTCGGTCTCTCTGATCCTTCCGACCAATCGGCCAAATCCCCGTCATCCCGTACCTCCAGATCGTCGAAGACCAACGATCCTTCTGCTCCACCCACCGCCCCCCAGAAAAAACATCGTACCGTGGCCCTTCAGGGTCAGGCCGTTCCTTGGGCATTAAAGCGCACACGCCGTAAAACCGTGGGTATGTCGATTGGCCAAGGCATGATTCAAGTGAATGCGCCGCGTTGGGTTCCGGTCAGTGACATTGAATACATCCTGCAGGAGAAATCCAAATGGCTACTGGCCCGACTGGCCGAGTGGTATCAGAGCGATCATCATCGTCTGCTGCCCGCGCAACAGTGGGCCCATGGCGCCAGCCTGCAATACCTTGGCAAACCTCTTACCTTGATCATTGCGCCCGCCTTGCGTCAAACCCAATGGGATGATTTTCGTCGAGAGCTCCAGCTGGCCCTGCCCGCCGATGCCTCCATGGCGCAGATTCGCGACACCGTGCACGCCTGGTTGCAGTCACAGGCTAAAACACTCTTCGGCCTTCGGCTCAAAGCCATCAGCAGCGAGTCCGGGCGTCGCTACACCAAGTTCAGCCTCAGTAATGCCCGTGGCCGTTGGGGCAGCTGCACCGAAGATGGCCATATCCGACTCAACTGGCGCCTGATCCACTTCGGCCAGGAAGTGATCGACTATGTGATCGCCCATGAATTGGCCCACACCTACACCATGGATCACAGCGCAGACTTCTGGAGTGAAGTCGCCGAGATTCTGCCAAGCTACGAGGAAGGCAAAACGATTCTTCGTAAAACCCGATTAGACGCCCTTCCAACGTTCTAACATCTAGGCCATCGGGCGATGACCGGTGGCCATGCCCGACGAGGGAAAACGCTCGGCGATGTGATTGGCCAATGCAATGAATGTCGCCACGGAGAGCTCCTCGGCACGCTGCATGGGCGAAATTCCCAGTCGCTCCCAGTCGATGACCTCGCTATACCCCGCCAGGGTATTGCGCAGCATCTTTCGTCGCTGAGAAAAGGCAGTCATCACCACCGCGGCGAACACGACCCAGTCTGCGACCCTCACCTGATGATCGGCCAGCGGCACCATGCGCACAATGGCGGAGTCGACTTTCGGCGCAGGATGAAAGGCGCCGGGCGGCACGATCAGACAACGCTGTAGGGTGTAGCGGGCCTGCAGCATGACCGAGAGCCGTCCGTAGATCTTTGATCCACAGGGCGCCACCATACGATCGACCACTTCTTTTTGAAGCATCACATGCTGATCCTCGATCACCGAGGCGCTCTCCAGCAAATGAAACAGAATCGGACTGGAGATGTTATAGGGCAGATTGCCCACGATCCGCAGCTTGGCGCCAAGCGCCGTGGACAGTGCCATGAAATCCACCTTCAGCACATCCTGTTCATGAATGGTCAACTGTGCACTGGAAAATCGCTCCCGCAGTCGGGCGGCCAGATCACGATCGATTTCAATGGCATGAAGGTGGCCGAGCGAGCGCAGCAGGGGCTCGGTTAACGCGGCCTGACCAGGGCCAATCTCGACCATACAGTCTCCCGACTTCGGCGCGATCGCCGCCACGATTCGGGCGATGACACCGGGATCATGAAGAAAATTCTGGCCGAAGCGTTTTCGGGCGATGTGCGGGGTGTCCACCATCGCCTCCGGTGGCCGCCCCATGGAGGCACCGGACTTGCTCACCGCATCAGAGATCGTCGCGCTTGATTTCGACGTAGGCATTGGCGCGTACCTCGCGTGTCCAGTCGGCCACGGCCTCTGCCAGCTTTTGATCGCGCAAGACCATGCGGGCGGCGGTGCGCAGACGTTGCTCGGTCAATGGTTCGCGTTTGCGCTCGAGCAACTGGATCAGATGCACTCCGAATACCGAACGCACCGGATCGCTCACTTGTCCGGGCTGAAGCGCCACCATGGCGCGTTCAAATTCCGGCACCAGATCGCCCGGATAGGCCCAGTCCAGTTCACCGCCCCGTGGTGCGGACCCCGGATCCTGCGAGAAATCCCGGGCCAATTGCGCGAAATCAGCGCCGAGTTCCAAACGACGCCGAATGTCCACAATCCGGCGACGCGCCTGCTCTTCGTTCACCTGTGCATCCACACGTACCAGAATATGACGGGCACGGTGCACGGCCACTTCCTGAGTGCGCAAGGTGGATCGCTTATCTTCCAGTTGCAGTACATGGAACCCGTTCGGGCTGCGAATGGTCTTGGCCACCTCGCCCGGTTTCAGGGACGCCACGGCCTCAAGAAATAGGGTCGGCAGACGGTCTCGAGTGCGCCACCCCAGGCTACCCCCCTGGTCGCGATCCGAAGCGTCAGAGAATTCCTTGGCCACCGCGGCAAAGGTGCGCGGACCCCGCAGCGCCTCCTCAATCCGCTTGACCTTGTCCTGGGCCGCGGTCAGGTCCTGTTTGGAGGGATTCTCACTGACCCGCACCAGTATCTGGGCGACTTTCCACTCCTCAATGCGCTGGATCGACTGGCCTTGCGCCGCCAAGAAGGTGTCGACCTCGCTGTCACTGATCTGCAGGCGATTGTCCACTTCACGTTCGCGCAGCCGCGTAAGAATAATTTCTTCGCGAATGTCCTGACGAAAACTGGAAAACGAGATGCCCTCGCTTTCCAACTGATTGCGAAGGCCGGACACCGAGAGTCCGTTTTGCTCTGCGATGCGGGCGACACTGCGATCCAGGGTGAGATCATCGACGCGAATGCCGGTCTCCCGCGCCAGTTGCAACATGGCCCGATCGTTGATCATGCGATCCAACACCTGTTCACGCAGCACGGCCGGGGGCGGCACGGCCGCGCCCTGTCGCTTCAGGTTCACCACAAATTGCTTTTCCCGACGGGCCAGTTCACTGGCCGTGATCACTTCACGGTTCACGATCGCCACCACGCGGTCGATCAGGGTCGGGCTGCTGGGCGCCCGCAGACCCTGACTCGGGGCGGGCGGCGCCAAGGGGCGCACCTGGGCGCCACCGCCCAATGGCGTGACCTGTGTTGAGGAGGAGGACGGGGCCACCGGCTGGGCGAGCGCCGCCACCGACAGGATCAGCACCGCACCCCCAAGGGGCAGCCTTCGCGCAAATTGGCCCATACGTCCTTTTTAAGTGAAATCAGAATTACTGGAAGTTATCAAATTTTGACGGCAACGGTGTGATCTGGTTGATCATCTGATAGTTCGGGATACTGCGGGTCAACACTGACAAGGGGTTCGTGCCGACGCGGGCCAGGCCGTTGAGTTCAATCTGAAAGAAAATGGCCGTGTTTTTCTCGGTTGCACTGGTCACGTATTGCTGCGCCACCACCCGGCCGATCCAACAGCCCCCATCGTATTCAAATCCGGCCAGGGCCTCGACCAGGCCGGAATTCTGATTCACCGCCCCGCCGCCAAGGTTGCGCATTGCATGCTGATAACGCCCCACGGCATACCAGTGCTTGGCCACCGGCCACTGCACCGCCAGGTCAATGGTGTTCGACGATCCTCGTACATAACGATACGCTGCACTCAGCACATGGGCGGGACGCGGCGTAAACCGGTTCACCAAGGACACGTTCTGGATGGTCGAGGTCGACGGCGTGTACTGCACCTGTGAATCCACACTCCAGTCTTTCATCGGTCGCGCAGAGATCTGCCCCAGAAGATCCGATCGGCGATCCGTGCGCACCGTGCCTCCGGGCAGCACCACGCGTTGATCCGAGAAATAAAAGCGCTGTCCCACGGCCGCCCGGAAACGCTCAGCGCCGCTCTGCTCTTCAATGAGCCGCGTGGTCACACCGGCCGTGATCTGATTCAGATCGGCCACGCGGTCATGGCCATTAAACGCCGCATCGGAGAACATCTGAATGAAGTTTAGACTCGGCGAGCCCGTGTCGAACACGGGATAGGCCGTCTGGTTTTTATACGGCGTGTAGATGTAGGTGATCTTGGGCTCTAAGGTTTGCTCTAACGGCAGGCTACCGGCCACCAGTGGCCGCTCTAACACGGTGCTGACTTCAGTACTGAAGGTGGGAAGAACCCGCGAATAGGACGTGGTGGTCGCCCCCACGTTATTGGCATAAATGCCCAGCGTGCCGCTCGTGTCCGTGCCGTCTTTGCGGTGTTCGTAATGCGTGGCATGCACCGCGATCTTGGGCGTCACGTAAAAGCCCTGCTGGAAGTGGCGCCAGGCCACGGATCCGGTGCCCACCACGCGCTCTCCCTCCGCCAACGTCGGGTGGCGAAAGGACGTGATCTCGGTCGAGGCATTCCAGTCCAGCGGCCAGGCGTCGCGCCCCGGCATCGCCCGATGGCCGCGCGATACCGACAGACGTGGGGCATAGCTATAAGGGCGAATCAATGGCGACGCCGTATCCTGAAGTAACTGATATTCCTGGACTTCGGCCTGCACATTCCATCCCCGGGCGACCGTATTCAGGGTAAGACTTCCCGGCAGCAAGCGCTGAGATGATGAGAGCAAGGAGTTGCCCAGATCGGAAAAATAATTGTTATCCGATGCGCGCTGCACATTCAGGCCCACCGCGACATCTTTCATGGGTTTTAACGTCGTCGTAATCGAACCAAACTGCCGCGTGCTATTGGTCATGCTGTCATTGGGCAAGATCTCATACGCGATGGTGCCCAGGCTATTGGGGCGTAAGAAGCGAAACTCCGCCCCAAGCTGTGTGCCGCGCTTGCTGATGAAGCGCGGGTACACGGTCATGTCGTGCTGAGGCGCGATGTTCCAGTAATACGGCACTTGAACCTCTAAGCCGAGTTTCACCGATGTGGAGTACGACGGCGGCAGCCAGCCGGACTTGCGGTGATCTCCGATTGAAAACGTGGCATCCCCAAACGGCAGAATGGGCACATCCCCCCAGTACAGGGTGGCCGACTTGGCCGCGCCAACCTCCCGAATCTGATCAATCAAAAACTCATCCATGCGCAGCGTCCACGCCGGACGGTCGCGCGGGCAGGTGCTGTAAACAGCCTGCGTGAGTTTCGTTTCGAGTGGTTGAATGAACTCGGCCCGCTTGGCCGTGCCACGACCGCCCGTGGACACTAATTGATAGCCCACCTCGTCGAAAAATCCCTGGGTCGTGCCGAGCTTAAGCCGCAACCGCGGCCCCTCGTAGAACTCCCCTTCCCGAAAGAGCTTGACCTGCCCCTCGGCGAACAACTCATCCTGCACCAGATCGTGCCGAATGTAGTCGCCCTTGATAAAAAGCCCGAGCTTGCGGAATTCGGCATCGCCCCGGGACTCAATCACATCATCCGTCTGGCCGGTCACGTCTTTACCAAAGATGTAGACCGGGGTGTCCGTGGTCGATGAAGGTTCGAGATTCAGGATCGGATCAAACTTCAGACCCAGGGGTCGGGTCACGCCATTGGTCAAGGCCAACGATGAACCGGTGGCGGAGCGGGGTGCCGTATCGGGGGCCTGCGCCAACCGCGTGCAGGTCCCAATCGGTGACTCGGCCATGACAGCAGTGGATGCGGAGCACATCGCCACCGCTGCAACGATGAGTCTCAAGGAGAGCGCGCCTGCGGCTCTCACCCGCAGGGTGACGTTCCCGAAAAAATGCATGCTCTATTATAGGGAGCGCCGATTACGCCAACGCCCATGACCACCCTTAGCGATCCCCGTCTTCAACGCGCCCATGCATGGCTATGCGCGCAGACCGATGCGCTCTTGGCCCAGGGGTGGCAGTTGCAACCCGACAGCCTGCGACCCGCCTCCAGCGACGCCTCGTTTCGTCGGTACTTCCGACTCGATGCGATCCACCAGGGCCAGCCCGACGGCCTGATTCTGATGGACGCCCCGCCCGAAAAGGAGGATATCCGGCCCTTCATGGCCGTGGCGCAACTCCTGGCCCGTGCCGGGCTTCACGTTCCCGAGCAGTTTGCCCACGATCTGGAACAAGGGTTTTTACTCTGCAGCGACCTGGGGTCGACCACCTATGCCCACGCGTGCGCGGATCAACAACACGATCCGCAGGCCTGCGATGCGCTGTACCAGGACGCCTGGCGCGCATTGGTGAAGCTTCAGCAATTCAGCAGTCCAGATCATGGCGGCCACCCCTTGCCGCCATACGACCACGGCCGTTTGATGCAGGAGATGCGCTTATTTGATGAGTGGTACCTGGGGCGGCATCGCCCCACGGAACTCACGGCCTCTGAGCGTGCAGAACTCATGGGCATTTACGAGCGCATTGCGCAGGCCTGCTTAACCCAGCCCCAGGTGATCGTGCATCGGGACTTCCACAGTCGCAATCTGATGGTGACGGCGCAGCAAAATCCCGGGGTGTTGGATTTTCAGGATGCCGTGGTAGGGCCCATCACCTATGACCTGGTCTCCCTTTTGCGCGATGCCTACATCGCCTGGCCGGAAGAGGTCCAACTGGACTGGGCCGTGCGCTACTGGCAAGACGCCAAACGCGCCGGACTTCCGGTGTCCCAGGACTTCTCCGACTTCTGGCGGGATGTTGAGTGGATGGGTCTGCAGCGCCATCTCAAGGTGCTGGGTATTTTCGCCCGACTGTTTTATCGCGACGGGAAAGAAAATTACCTGCACGACATCCCCGTGGTCTGGCAGTACGCCCATGGCGTCGCTCGGCGCTATCAGGGCTTGGGCCCACTGGCCAGACTCCTGGAACGCAGCGCGTGAAGTCCCCGGCACGTCCCATGCACGCCATGGTGTTGGCCGCCGGCCGCGGCGAACGCATGCGTCCGCTGACCGACACCACGCCCAAACCATTGCTGATGGTCCGCGGCCAACCCCTGATCGCCTGGCATTTGCATCGACTGCGCGCGGCAGGATTTGTCCATGTGGTGATCAATGTCGCGCACTTGGGCCAACAGATCATCGATGCCATTGGCACGGGCGCCGCCTTCGGCCTGGACGTGCGTTTCTCGGTGGAGCCCGAGGGTGCATTCGAGACCGCCGGTGGCATTGCCACTGCCGAGCCCTGGCGTGACGGTTACGGTCAGTTGCTCGACTCGCCATTTCTGGTGATCAATGCCGACGTCTGGACCGACTGGCCCATGCAGCACGCCATTGAGATTCGCGACACGGAATTCACCGCCCAACACCCCACGCGCTGCCATCTGGTGCTGGTCGATAATCCGCCCCACCATCCCCAGGGGGACTTTTGTCTGCAGACGCCAGGGCAATGGCCCTCCTCCCAATCGACACTGGAGCATGACCGCGACCGCATCGGCCCGCGTGCCGTCGGTTTCCGCGATCAGGGATCCCCACTGACATTTTCAGGAATAGGCGTCTATGATCGCCGTATGTTTGCTGAAATCCGCCCCCGCACGCGCGCAGCACTCGCACCCCTGTTGCGCCAGGCCATCACCGACGGCCTGGCCTGCGGATCCCATTACACCGGAGTCTGGAATGATGTCGGCACTCCGCAGCGGCTTGCACAACTGAATACCGACGCATGAACGCGCCCGATACGGCCTTGGCCGAAAACTTTATCGCGGCCCTCCCCGAGACCCTTCGGCCGGAAGAGGCGCTGGGGCCCGTGCATGGCCGACAACATGAGCAGCGGCGCGCCTGCCTTGCGGCCTGGATGGCCTCACAAGGCGGTGGTCTGGCGGTGATCTCCGCCGGCGGTGAACTCATTCGCAATCGCGACAATCCGTTTCCGTTTCGCAGTCACAGTGATTTTTTATACATGACGGGTTTCCCCGAGCCGGATGCCTGGTGGCTGATGCGGGTAGATGCAAACGGCACCACGCGCAATGTGCTGGCCTGTCGCGGACGCGATCCGGAACGCGAGATCTGGGATGGCGTTCGGGTCGGACCGTTGGCGGCCGCGCAACGTTTTCACATGGATGCCGCGATCGATGTGACCGAGCTCGACACCACGGTCATCGAGATGGCCGCCAACCTGCCGGCGTTTTACGCCCATGTGGGCGTGCATGCAGAACTCGATGAAAAACTCCGTCTCTGGTTAAACGCCTTACGCGCGCAGGGACGCGCCGGCGTGACGGCACCGGATCGCATCGTTGATATTTCACAGGCCATTGCCCGGCAGCGGCTCATCAAAGACGCGCCAGAGATGGCCACCATGCAGCGGGCGGCCACGATCTCGGCCGCCGCCCACGTGCGTGCCATGCAACACGCCCGCCCCGGACAACGTGAATACCAGATCGAAGCGGAACTGCTGCATCACTTTCGTGCCCACGGCGCGCAGTCGGTAGCCTACGGCTCAATCGTGGCTGGCGGGCCCCACAGTTGCATCCTTCATCACCGCGCCGGGAACCGCATCATTCAAGATGGTGAGCTCGTACTGATCGATGCCGGCTGTGAACTTGATGGCTATGCTTCCGACATCACGCGCACCTTTCCGGTCAATGGAAGATTTACACCCGCACAACGCGCCACCTATGACATTGTCTGTGCCGCGCAGCAGGCCGCGGTGCAGGTCACGTCGGTCGGTGCCAAATTCACCGACCCCCACGATGCCGCCGTGCGCGTGTTGGCCCAAGGGCTGTTAGACCTTGGTCTCATCGCACCCCAAAGCCTAGAGGCCGCCATCGAATCCGGCGCCTACAAACGGTTTTACATGCATCGCACCGGCCACTGGCTTGGCCTCGATGTCCACGACGTGGGCGACTACAATACGAGGCTCACCAGTGGCATGGTCACCACCATCGAACCGGGGCTGTACATCCGCCCCGCCGCCGATATCGCACACGAGTTCTGGAACATCGGAATCCGAATCGAGGATGATGCGATCGTCACCCCGGATGGTGCCCAGTTGCTGACCCGCGGTGTTCCGGTGAACGCCGCAGACATCGAAGCGCTGATGCAGCGTTAAGCCGTTTTTAGGACCTCATCATGTCGGACCCCTTAGTGCGCATTCAAGGCGCAGGCCCTGTGGGCATTCTTGCCGCCTTGTTCCTGGTGAAATACGGATGGGATCCCTCGGCCATCGAGCTCGTGGATCACACGCTGCACACGCCTCAACCGGCCCACGATCACGACCCACGCATTCTTGCGTTGTCGCACGGCACCCTGGTGCGTTTGGCACACCTTCATGTTCCCGTACAGGCCACGCGCATTCAGCATATTCATGTGTCGTCCCAAGGGCATTTCGGCAGCATGGAGATTCATACCGATCGGGTGGGAGTGACCGACCTTGGGGGATTGGCCAGTTATGCCAGCCTGCTCACCCAATTGCGACAGACCGTGCGCGACAGCGGCGTGGCCCTGCTGGAAGCACCGGGCACGGCAACACCGGGTGTACTGGTCGTGGCCGAAGGCGGCGTGTTTCGGCGCGACGCCCCCATGAACGATCCCGGCATGGAACTGGTGCGGGACTACCACCAAAATGCGGTGATCGGATGGGTCACCACCACCCCACCCCCGACCGATACCGCCTGGGAACGCTTCACCTCCGATGGTGTGGTGGCCTTGTTGCCCATTGGCCAGCGCTATGCCCTGATTTTCTGCGCGCAGACCGAGCGGGCCGAGGCCTTCCGACACGCCACGCCCGAAGCGCAGGTGCGCATGCTCTCCGAGATCATGACATCCCGCGTGCGCGGCATCGACAACATCACCATCACCGGATCGTATCCGTTGGGATTGAAATGGCGAGAGCGCCTGGCCGATGGCAATACCGTATGGATCGGAAACTCGGCACAGGCCCTGCATCCCGTCGCCGGCCAAGGATTGAATCTTGGGTTTCGTGACGCGGAGACATTGTCGACCTGCCTGCTGCAACGTGGCCAAAGCATTCCCGATCGGCTCCAGGACTACGCCCGTCGGCGCAGAGCCGACCGATGGGCCGTGCGCACGGCCACCGACACCCTGGCACGCGCGGCCTGGGTCCGACGGGCCATCGGTGGCGTCGCCCTCTTGCCCGGCGCAAAAAAATTGCTCGGCCAAGTGTTGATGTACGGTGGCTAACACCATGCATCAGGCCTTGTTTAATGTGCCGTTATCGATTGGGCCGTACACACTGCCGAATCGTGTGTTCGTCGCACCCATGGCCGGTGTGACCGATCGGCCTTATCGCCAACTCTGCAAACGACTTGGCGCCGGCTACGCCGTCAGTGAGATGGCCGCCTCCAACGCGCTGCTCTGGGCCACCGATAAAACCACCCGACGCATCAATCACGATGGCGAGATCGCCCCCAAGGCGGTACAGATCGCCGGCGCAGACCCCGCCATGATGGCCCAGGCCGCACGCTTTAATGTGGAGCGCGGCGCACAGATCATCGATATCAACATGGGCTGCCCCGCAAAAAAAGTCTGCAATGTCGCTGCAGGGTCCGCGCTCATGCAAGCGCCCGAGACAGTCCGTGACATCGTGCAGGCCGTCATGCAAGCCGTGCGCGAGTACCGAGTGCCCGTCACGCTCAAAATGCGGACCGGATGGAGCCGCGCCCACCGTAACGCTCCCGAGATCGCCCGAATGGCAGAAGATCTTGGCGTCAGCATGCTCACGGTGCATGGCCGCACCCGTGAAGACAAATATCATGGCCACGCTGAGTACGACACCATCGCCACCGTCAAACAGCAGGTGCGCATCCCGGTGGTGGCCAATGGCGACATTGATAGCCCTCAGAAGGCCTATGAGGTGTTGCACTACACCAAGGCCGATGCCGTGATGATTGGTCGCGCCGCCCAGGGTCGGCCCTGGATCTTTCGGCAGATCGCGCACTTCCTGGAGACGGGGGAATCACTGCCCGACCCCACCGAGGCCGAGATTGCGCAATGGTTAAGAGACCATTTGCATGACCACTATTGCTTCTACGGAGAGTTCACGGGCGTGCGCATCGCGCGCAAACACATCGGCTGGTACCTCAAGGGATTGCCTGGCGTGAAGGTGTTTCGTGAAGCGCTGAACCGACTGGAGTCGACCGAGGCACAATTAGCGGCCATTGATCATTTTTTTGCCCACTCCCATGAACGCCGATTCCAGGAAGCCTGACGATGCCCCGACCGCCGACCTGGCGGTGCCCAAGGTCGGAGAGACCGTGCGCAAAGCCCTGGATCATTATTTCAAGGTCCTTGGCGATCAATCGCCTCACGCGCTCTACGACATGGTGATTCTGGCGGCAGAAAAACCACTCCTCGAAGTGGTCATGGCCCGCTACCGCGGCAACATCAGTCATGCCGCTAAAGCGCTGGGACTGACCCGCAATACACTACGCAAAAAACTGCACTTTCACGGGCTTGCCACCACCGATACGCCCTAACCTTTGGAGCTGTTATGTCTTCTGTTGCACCGGTTGCCTCTTCCCCGCGTCCCCATCGCCTGCCGATTGCGCGCGCCCTGCTCAGTGTCTCCGACAAAACGGGCATCGTCGAGTTTGCACAGGCACTGGCCCAACGCGGCGTCACCCTGCTGTCGACCGGTGGCACGGCTGCACTGCTCACCCGACACGGACTCACCGTGACGCCAGTGGATGCCATCACACGATTTCCAGAAATGTTGGACGGGCGCGTCAAGACACTCCACCCCGCCGTGCACGGTGGGTTACTGGCACGACGGGATTCCCCCGATCACATGCGGGCCCTGGCCGGCGCTGGATTCGAGACCATTGACCTGCTGGTGGTGAACCTTTACCCGTTTCGGGAGACCCTGGCCCGACCCGGAGCGAGCTACGAAGATGTCATTGAAAACATCGATATTGGCGGGCCGGCCATGCTGCGTGCAGGCGCCAAGAACCATGATGGGGTGGCCGTCGTTGTGGACCCCAGTGACTATGCCGACCTGCTCGCCGAAATGGATGCGCAGGCCAACACGCTCGGCTGGCCCACACGACAACGCTTAGCCAAGAAAGTGTTTGCCCACACGAGTGCGTATGACGGTGCCATCAGTAATTTCTTAAATGCCTTGGAGCCCGTGGACTGCGATGCTACTGCTGCCGGCTGCATGCCCCCCGCACCATCGAGCGCGAACGCCTACCCCCAGGTCTTATCGATACAGGTTCAAAAAGTCCAAGACATGCGCTACGGCGAGAACCCGCATCAGAGCGCCGCGTTTTACAAAGATGTCCAGGCGATGACCGGCACGCTCGCCAACTACACCCAACTGCAGGGCAAAGAACTCTCCTACAACAACATTGCGGATTCCGATGCCGCCTGGTCATGCGTGCGCAGCTTCTCGGCGCCCGCCTGTGTGATTGTCAAACACGCAAATCCCTGCGGTGTGGCCGTGGGTGCCGATGCATTGAATGCCTATCAGAAGGCGTTCAAGACCGATCCCACGTCCGCCTTTGGCGGCATTCTCGCCTTCAATACCGAGCTCTCGGCCGCGGCCGCGCAGGAAGTGACCAAGCAGTTTGCCGAAGTGATCATTGCGCCAAGCTTTCACCCCGACGCACTCCAGGTGTTCGCCACGAAAACCAACCTGCGCTTATTGCAGTTGCCCCTGGGCGACGATGGGGCCATTGCCAGCGGCCGGGATGTGAAGCGTGTGAGCGGCGGACTGCTGGTGCAGACCCCGGATCGCAACACGCTCTCCCGTGATCAGCTCAAAGTGGTCACGACACTTGCCCCCACCCCACAACAGCTCGACGACTTATTGTTCGCATGGAAGGTCTGCACCTGGGTCAAGAGCAATGCCATTGTGTTCTGCGGCAACGGCATGACCCTGGGCGTGGGCGCCGGTCAAATGAGCCGGATCGATTCCGCGCGGATTGCGGGCATCAAAGCCCAACATGCAGGATTGGATTTGAAAGGATCCGCGGTCGCCTCGGATGCGTTTTTTCCATTTCGCGATGGACTGGACGCCGTGGCCGATGTCGGTGCGACCTGTGTGATTCAGCCCGGAGGTTCGGTGCGCGATGACGAGGTCATCGCCGCCGCCAACGAGCGTGGCATTGCCATGGTATTCACAGGAATGCGGCACTTCCGGCACTAAGGTGATGCGCCATCCACCGTCATCACGTATTGCGGCCGTCATCGCGAGCAGGGCGTAGCGGTCCATGACGACGCGAATTTTAGGCATCGACCCGGGCCTGCGCCGTACCGGATTTGGTGTGATCGACATTGATGGCCAACGGATCGACTACGCGGGCAGCGGCGTCATCACGCCTGACATGGCCGGCACCGAGCCGCAGCGGCTTGGCGAACTCTTTCGTGGAGTGCAGGAACTCATTTCTCATTACAAACCACAACACGCCGTGATCGAACGCGTGTTTGTGAATGTCAACCCGAAATCCACGCTGTCCCTGGGCCAGGCCCGCGGCGTGGCCATTGCCGCACTCGCTCAGGCGCAACTGCCCGTGGATGAAATCACGCCACTGCGGATCAAGCAGTCGATCGTTGGATCGGGACGGGCCACCAAAGAACAGGTGCAGCGCATGGTGCAGCGCCTGTTAACGCTTCCCAAAGCCCCCGGCGCCGATGCGGCCGATGCACTGGCCTGTGCACTGGCCTGGTGGCAGTCACAGGCGCATGCCCGGGCGATTGCGCGGAGCAGTTCCGCACGCTGACGCGCACCGGGGCGGCAGGGCCGCCCATCTTGCTTCACAATAGCGGGCATCATGATCGGCCGCATCTCCGGAACCCTGCTGGCGAAACACCCCCCACAAGTCCTGGTGGATGTGCAGGGCGTGGGCTATGAGATCGACGTGCCCATGAGCACCCTGTATGAACTGCCCGAGATCGGCAAACCCGTGACGCTGCTCACCCATATGGTGGTCCGTGAAGATGCCCAATTGCTGTACGGATTCATCAACGCATCGGAACGCAGCGCATTTCGTGAACTGATCAAAGTCAGCGGCGTGGGACCTCGAATTGCGCTGGCGGTCCTCTCAGGATTGTCGGTCGATCAGCTCGTGCAGGCCGTGGCCATGCAGGAGGCCGGCTTACTGACACGCGTGCCGGGCATTGGGAAGAAGACTGCAGAGCGCTTGATTCTGGAACTCAAAGGCAAACTGGCCGATGTGGTGGGCACGACCGGCGCCGCCATCACCTCTGGCGCGGCCGACGTGGTGAATGCACTGCTGGCGCTGGGGTACTCCGAGCGCGAGGCGCTCGCCGCCACCAAGGGCCTGGCCGCCGGCAGCTCCGTGTCCGACGGCATCAAGCAGGCACTCAAGAGTCTCGCCAAGTAAACTAGCGCGATGATTGAACACGAAGATCTGTCCGGGGGCACCAATGAGGATCGACTCATTTCCGGCCAGGTCAAAACACCCGCCGAAGACGCCATAGAACGGGCGCTGCGCCCGCAACGACTGGCCGACTATATTGGCCAGCACAAAGTGCGCGATCAGCTAGCGCTTTTTATCGAGGCCGCCCGCCAACGTTCAGAGGCGCTGGACCACGTGCTGCTCTTTGGCCCCCCGGGGCTGGGCAAAACCACGCTGGCCCATATTCTGGCCCGCGAGCTGGGCGTCAATCTTCGCCAGACCTCGGGCCCGGTGCTGGAGCGCCCGGGGGACCTGGCCGCGCTGCTCACCAATTTAGAGCGCAATGATGTGCTGTTCATTGACGAAATCCATCGGCTCAGCCCCGTGGTGGAAGAGATTCTGTACCCCGCCCTGGAGGACTATCAGATCGACATCATGATCGGAGAAGGTCCTGCGGCGCGATCGATCAAACTCGACATCCAACCCTTCACACTGGTCGGCGCCACCACACGCGCCGGCATGCTTACCAATCCCCTTCGGGATCGCTTTGGCATTGTGTCGCGCCTGGAGTTTTATAACGCCGATGATCTGGCCACCATCGTCAAACGATCGGCGGGCTTACTCCAGGCCACGATCAACGACAGCGGTGCGGTCGAAATTGCCAAACGCTCCCGCGGCACGCCGCGCGTGGCCAACCGCCTGCTGCGTCGGGTGCGTGACTTTGCCCAGGTCAAGGCCAGCGGCACGATCACGGCGGAGATTGCCGACCAGGCCCTGGCCCTGCTGGAAGTCGACAAGGAGGGGTTCGACCTGATGGACCGCAAGCTGCTGGAGTCCATCATCGATAAATTCGAAGGCGGGCCGGTCGGACTTGACAACCTGGCCGCTGCGATCGGTGAGGCCAAAGACACCATCGAAGATGTGCTGGAACCGTATCTGATTCAGCAAGGGTTTTTACAGCGCACGCCGCGCGGCCGCATTGCAACGGCGGCCGCCTACCAACACTTTGGCAAAATTGCTCCCACATCCAATCCCAACGCGAGGCTGTTTTAGATCATGAATGCCGCACCCAACATGTCCGTACTCACCCTGATTCTGGAAGCCAGCCTTCCGGTGCAGCTGGTGATGTTATTACTGGTCATCGTGTCCATTCTCTCGTGGACTGTGATCTTCAAAAAATGGCAGTCGATTGGCCGTGCCCACCGAAACACGGAGGATTTTGAAAAAATCTTCTGGTCCGGTGGTGACCTGATGACGCTGCTTGGCAAAGCCGAGAAAAACGAACTGCCGGGTCCCTTGCCTAAGATTTTTCATGCGGGCATGCGGGAGTTTTTAAAGATTCGAGCCGGCAATACCACCACCGATACCGGTGCCATGATTGACGGTGCCCGTCGTGCCATGCGCGCCGCATTTCAGCGCGAGCTCGATGCCCTGGAACGCAATCTTCCCTTTCTCGCCTCGGCGGGATCCGTGTCACCCTACATCGGACTGTTTGGCACGGTCTGGGGAATCATGCATGCCTTTACCGGCCTATCCAATGTGCAGCAGGCCACTCTGGCCGCGGTCGCCCCGGGAATCGCAGAGGCATTGGTGGCCACCGCCATTGGTCTGTTTGCGGCCATCCCCGCGGTCGTGGCCTACAACCGCTACGCCACCGATATCGATCACCTGAGCATTCGATTCGAGGGGTTCATGGAAGAGTTCTCCAACATCCTGCAACGCCAGGCCATTCGCTAAGACTATGGGCGCCCAGGCCTCTTCCCGCAGTCACCGTCGCCGTCGCATGATGAGCGAGATCAATGTCGTGCCCTACATCGACGTGATGCTGGTGCTGCTGATCATTTTCATGGTCACGGCGCCCATGATCGTCACCGGCACGATCGATCTGCCCAAGGTCCGACAGGCGTCCCAAGCCCCCGTGGCCGCCATCGAAATCGTGATTCGCCAAGACGGTTCGCTCACCATTCGCAAGAACACGGAAGGCGAAAAAGAAAAACCCGTGCCCCGTGATGCACTAGCGGCGGCGGTGAAATCCATTTCTGCCTCACCGGATACCCCCGTCATCATTTCGGCGGAAAAGGCGGTCCGGTATGAGCATGTGATCGGTGCCATGAAAGTGTTGCAAGGCGCGGGATTTGCACGGGTCGGGCTTAACGTCGGTATCGAGTGATCCATGCTGGCCATCGAGGCACGCGAAAGTCGAAACGCCGTAAGCGCAGCGCTGCTGATGCATGCGCTCTTGGTCGCAGGCTTGCTGATCTCTCTGAACTGGGCCCGCGAGTCCAAACAACCGGTGCAGGCCGAGCTCTGGAGTGGACTGCCTCGCCAGCTGCCGGCCACTCCGACCCCCCCCGTACCACCCCCACCAGCGGAAAAACACACCCCACGGGCCCCGCCTCCTCCCGCACCCGAAGCCAAGGCGGACATCTCGATGCAGAAGAAAAAGGTCGATCCGCCCAAAAAGGCAGAACCGACCAAGGCCGAACTCCAAAAAGAAAAGGAACGCCAAGAGGCAAAAAAGCGGGCGGAAGATAAAAAAATCGCCGAGAAAAAAGCAGCTGAAAAGCTGGAGGCTCAGCGTCAGGCAGAGCTCAAACGGTTGGGCATTGATCCCAATGCCAAGCCCGGAACCACCGGAAAAGACATCACCACGAAATCCGGTGTGGTCGGTGGCGCAGAACTCGGCAGCAAGACTGGCGTGGACGCCGACTATGAAGCATTGATCCAGGCCCGCATCAAGGCACGAATCAATTATCCCGATCGATCGACATCTAATCCCGAGGCGATCGTGGTCGTGGAGCAGCTGCCCACCGGCGAAGTCTCCAAGGTGCGGCTCACCAAAGCCAGCGGCACACCGGCCTGGGACGAGGCCGTGCAACGGGCCATCTGGGCAGCCAGCCCACTGCCGAAACGCAAAGACGGCACGGTCGCACGGGTTTTAGAACTCAGCTTGCGACCCAAAGAAAACCGCTGACTATAATGGTGCTCATGTGGGCCCCGACGTCTCTCCTGATCGTCAATAACGCCATCGTTCGGCGCGGGCTGCGGGTGGCCGTGATGATGGTGTGCCTCTGGGCATTGCCCCCAATCGGTCTTGCACAAATGACCCCACTGCGGATCGACATCACCGGCGTGGGCACCAAGCAGATCCCCATCGCCGTGGTGCCCTTCGATACGTCGGAAACCGCCAAGGCCTTCTCCCAGACCGTGACCGATGTCGTGCGTGCGGATCTTACACGCAGCGGTGTCATGGCCATCGTGGATGCCGGTACGCCCACACCGGCGCTCAACGAACGCTCGGCCATTCAACCATTGCTGATCGAATGGAAAAGTAAAGGGGCTGATGCCCTGGTAATTGGCAGCAACAGCACCCTGCCCGACGGCCGCACCGAAACCCGATTCATTTTGTTGGACACGGTCCGCGGCGCCAATATTGGCGGACTGGCCATCACCACGCCCAGCAGTGAACTCGAGGCACGGCGCACCGGGCACCGGATCGCTGATTTTATTTATGAAAAACTCACGGGTGAGCCTGGATTCTTTGCCACCCGATTGGCCTTCGTGCGCAAAGATGGTGAGCTCTACAGTCTGGTGGTCTCCGACTCCGATGGACAGAACACGCAGATCGCACTGCGTTCTAAACAACCGATCATCTCGCTGGCCTGGTCACCGGATGGCACGCAGTTGGCCTACGTCTCGTTTGAAGAGCGCGGCGGGATCAGCAAGCCCGTGGTCTATGTGCATGCATTGGCCAGCGGAAAGCGATTCATCGTGGCCAATGAGCGCGGCAGTAACAGCGCTCCCGCCTGGTCCCCGGATGGGAAACGACTGGCGGTGGTGCTCACGCGCGATGGCAACTCACAGGTCTACCTCGCCAATGCCGATGGCAGTGGCCTGAAGCGACTGACACGGTCCAGTGATATTGATACTGAGCCCACCTTCACACCGGATGGGAAGTTTGTTTATTTCACATCCAACCGTGGCGGCTCGGCACAGATCTATCGGGTATCGGTGGAGGGTGGGGATGCCCAGCGCGTGACCTTTGGTGGACCCTTTAATGCCCGACCCCAGATCAGCCCCGATGGAAAGACCATGGCCTTTGTGGCCCGTCGCGATAAGCACTTTCGTATCGGGGTGATGGACCTCTCCACGATGCAGGACACGCTGGTGAGCGAGGGCCCGAAAGACGACTCTCCGAGTTTTGCACCCAACAGCAAATGGGTCATCTACAGCAGTCGCGTCGGTGAACGCAATGTGCTGTCCGCGGTATCCATCGATGGAAAGTTACGCACCCGATTGTCGGCCGATGGCAGCGAAATCAAGGGGCCGGCCTGGGGGCGACTGCCCTAAAGTGCAATGCGGCACGCTGCCTCGATTGGCAAAGTCCGGTCTTTTCATGCGAGAATTCAGGGCGTAAAACAATAACTACAACTCACAAAAGCCCGTTTTCGACAAGGAGAAGCCATGCACTACCCCGTTCGTTCGTCATCCCGTATCGCCCTGGCCGCCAGCGCTGTCGCATTGCTCGTGCTCGCCGGTTGTGCCTCACAAGTCCCTCTGGACGGCAAATCCGCGCCGGTATCGGCCGCCGAAGCCGCCGCTCAGGCGCAAGCCTCCCGCATCGCGGCCGCCAAGGCGGAACTCGCCAAGGTAAAGCCCAGTGTCTACTTTGATTTCGATAAGTTCGACATCAAACCCGAATCCCAGGCGACCATCACCGCATTCTCGAATTACATGAAGGTCGATGGCAATGCCCGTCTGGTGATCGAGGGTAACGCCGATGAGCGTGGCACTACGGAATACAACCTGGCCCTGGGTCAGAAGCGCTCGGAAGCCGTCAAGAAAGCCCTCGGCGTGCTCGGCGCTCCGGTTAACCGTATAGAAGCCATCAGCAATGGTGAAGAGAAGCCCCGTGCCAAAGGTTCAACCGAAGGCGCATGGGCCGAAAACCGTCGTGCTGACTTAATCGTCAAGTAATTCATTTAGGCCCGATGGCCCGGATGCGTTTCATCATGGCCGCCCCGATATCCCGGGCGGCCATTTTCTTTTGTGCCCTGGGCGTGTCATCACTCGCCCAGGCCAGCCTGTTTGCCGATGATGAGGCCCGCCGGGCACTGATCGATCTGCGGGTTCAAGTCGAGGCACTCTCCACCAAGATCACCGATCTTGAGCGCCGACTGCAAAGCGCAACCCAAGGCCAACTCAATCTGCTCAATGAAAACGAGCGCCTTCGCGCAGAACTCGCATCGTTGCGGGGTCAGATCGAGGAAGCCAGTAAAGTAGTGACCACCGGCAAGTCGCAACAAAAAGATCTTTACTCTGATCTGGATCAGCGGTTGCGCCAGATTGAACCCGTGGCGCTCACCTTTGAGGGTATTACCTATCGCGTCAGTCCGAATGAAAAGACCCGTTTTGATGAACTGCGTGAGCTACTCAGAACCGGTGACTTTAAAAAGTTAAATGCAGCCGCCGTGGCCTTCGAGCAGATTTTTCCTCAGTCCACGCTGTCGCCCCATGTGTTGCTCATCAAAGGCACCGCCCTGTACGCCGACAAGGATTACAAGGGGTCGATTGCCGCACGCCAGGACTTCATCGAACGCTATCCCAACCATCCGGGGCGTCCACAGGCCACCTTGAATATGGCCGCCAGCCAAGCCGAGTCGGGAAACCCCAACACCGCACGCGGGATTCTAGAAGATCTAATGAAGGCCTACCCGAACTCTCCCGCGGCCGCAGAGGCCAAGGAGCGCCTCAAGGCGCTTCCCAAACCCACCGCGCCCGCGCCCGCGAAAGCACCCCCACCGAAAGCCACTCCCAAAGCGCAGTCCAAGTAAACTTCTGCGCATGATTTCAGCAGAAGACATCGATCGCATCGAAACCTTAGTGGTGCTCGCCGGACTGGGCATTGGCGCGGTGTTGGGCGTGGTCTCCCGATATGCCGGGTATTGCACGGTCGGGGCCATCTCGGACTGGTACAGCAGTGGCGATACCGATCGCATGCGCATGTGGCTGCTGGCCATTGCCACTGCGATGCTGGGCACACAAGCATTGGTCAGTGTGAATGCGATCGCTATCGACGACTCGTTTTATATTGCACCGCGCCTGTTCTGGCTGTCCAATATTCTGGGCGGCCTGGTGTTTGGGTTCGGCATGGTCCTGGCCTCGGGATGCGGAAGCCGAACACTGATTCGAATCGGCGGAGGAAGCCTGAAGGCATTGGTGGTGTTCCTGGTCATGGCGATCTTCGCCTACATGACCATGCGCGGTGTTTTCGGTGTGCTGCGCGTGCAGACCATTGAACGAATCAGTGTCACGCTGTCCACCAAACAGGATCTGGCCAGTCTGTTGGGCCAACCCCGCTTCGCGGTAGCCGGAATCGTCGGGGTCCTGCTGCTCATCATCGCACTGACGAATCGTGGGTTTCGCCAGCGCCCCCGGTTACTGATCGGTGGTGTGGTGATCGGCGCCATGGTGGTCGCCGGCTGGTGGACCACCGGGCATCTCGGCTTTATCACGGAGGATCCCAATACCCTCGAGCCACGATTCATCGCCACGAATACGCGCGGCGTCGAGTCACTGACCTTCGTCGCACCGCTGGCCTATTGGTTAGATTTATTGATGTTTTGGAGCGATGCATCCCGCATCCTGACCTTCAGCGTGGCGACGGTCACCGGTGTGGTGCTGGGTGCATTTGGTCACGCGGTAGTCACCAAGAGTTTTCGGCTAGAAGGGTTTATCGACCGGCAGGACTTGTCCCGGCATTTGATCGGTGCGGCCCTGATGGGGATCGGCGGGGTAGTCGCCTTTGGCTGCACCATCGGACAAGGCATCTCGGGTTTGTCGCTGATGGCGGCGGGATCATTGCTGGCCACTGTGGCCATCGTGGCCGGCGGCTGGCTCGGACTCGTGTGGACCGAGCGGTCTGCATAATTCGGGCGGATCGGCTAGAATTCAGGGCTTCGTGCAGTTCAAAACACTCCGAACACGGGTTGTTAGCTCAGTCGGTAGAGCAGCGGACTTTTAATCCGTTGGTCGCAGGTTCAAATCCTGCACAACCCACCATCACTCTCAAGCATGATTCGGCAAATTTAGTAGCCCGAAGGCAACGCACCCCAACGGCCTGAAGGAGTGGTATGTTAAAACTCGTAAGACTGCGTGCAACACTAAAAACGCTTATTTGAATCCAGTTTACAGGCCATTACAGTCAACCCATGACCTAAACCCAGCCTTGGAAAACCATGGAAGATAAATATATCAGCGGCAAGAATATCCGGAACTTCACGTTGCTGGAGGCAGGCGATTTTAATTATTCACGTAAGCGTTACGACACTGCCTTCGAGCAGTTTTTTGAGGCATTCACGATCGAGGGAAGTATCGACGCTAAAGAGCGGCTTGAAACCATGATGGATCGCGGCCTCCTCAGACCGGAGCAATTAGAAAAACTTTTTGCGTATCTCAATCTCGACCAGTGTGACAAAGGCGGGGTGGCGGCATACAACGTAGGGTTACTTTACGAAACAGGTCAAGGCGAAATTAAACCGGACTTGGCGGTGGCGGTGAAATACTATGAAAAGGCTGTGGAAGAAAATGTCACTGATGCATTCGCGAATCTCGGGCAGATTCTGGTCACAGGGAGTGGGGAGCCTTTTGGCGTAGACAAAGATATCAATCGAGGAATATCGCTGCTTGAGGCGGGAGTGGATGGGGGAAGCAGGGAGTGTGCCTATACGCTTGGTTGCCTTTACAAAGCAGGGACAGATATCCCTGTGAATGATCGAAAAGCGGCCTACTACCTGGCTATTGCATACCTAGACAAGCACGAACACGCTCACAAATTACTTATCCTGCTACAGAACACATCGAAAAGAGATTTTGCAGCCGAGATCGGTGAAGCAAAAAGAAAAGTTAGCGAATGGAACTTTATGCGCTCCATTAAATAGTTTTCCAATTCCATCAATCAACATTGGAATAAGAAAAACAAGACTGTCGTATTAATCAATCTCCTTAACGTTATCAGTATTCTATTTGCCCCAAAGACTCGCGTACTCATTGCCGGTGTCTGCGCCCTCTTATTAACCGTGGGCTTGGCGCGCTTTGGGTATACCCCTTTGCTGCCCATCATGCGCGACGAAGCGGGACTGTCGTATCTAGCCGGAGGCTGGCTGGCCACGTTCAACTATATGGGGTACATGAGCGGGGCCTTACTGGCCGCCTCTATTCACCGATTGAGCATCAAGTATCAGCTCTACCGCGTCGGTCTGATCATGGCCGTGCTCAGCACCGCCGCCATGGCCATGACCACGAATGTGGTCGCTTGGTCAATCTTGCGGTTTATTGCGGGCATGACCGCGGTCTGCGGCATGCTCATCGCCTCCGGGCTCATCATGAACTGGCTGATTCGAGCGCGCCAACGCCCCCTGCTTGGCATTCATTTTGCAGGCCTGGGCCTGGGCATCGTGGTCTCCGGCGTCGCCGTGGGCGTGATGGTCGACCGACTGACCTGGGATCAGCAGTGGCTGGGACTGGGCGCACTCGGGGTGCTGTTTCTCGTACCCGCCTGGGCCTGGATGCCCCCACCGGCCGACGTGGCCCACGAATCCCACGACGCCACGCCCATCATGCCGTCTCGGCGCTGGATGCATCTGCTTATTGCCGCTTATTTCTGTGCCGGTTTCGGCTATGTGGTGAGTGCAACATTCATCGTGGCCATCGTGGAAGCCCTGCCGACCCTCAGTGGCATGGGCAGCTGGGTCTGGGTCATGGTGGGTCTGGCGGCTGCACCGTCTACATTTTTGTGGGATCGCATCGCCCACCGCGTAGGACAGATTCCCGCCCTGCTCCTGGCCTATGGACTGCAGATCATGTCTTTCGTGCTGCCCTTGATCTCCTCGGCGTTTTGGCCCAATGTGGTGAGCGCGCTACTTTATGGCAATACTTTTGTGGGCATTGTGAGCCTGACCCTGTCACTGGTTGGCCGATATTTTCCCAACAATCCCGCAAAAGCCATGGCTCGATTAACCCTGAGTTACGGATTCGCCCAGATGTTGGCGCCGGCCATTGCAGGCTATATCGCCGAAGCGACCGGCAGTTATATCGGCGCGCTAGGAATCGCGGCCGTGATCATGGGCGTGGGCATGCTGTTACTGATAAAGCTTAAATCATGGGCTTAGTGAAACCGAACGACTCCAAAAAATTTATTCCCGTCGTCATCCTGATGGCCATCTTTCTGGCGATTGTGATCGCACCGGCCCAGGCACAGTCATCGCCGCCGCCTGCCGTATGGTCGGTCGGGCGCACCGTCACGCCGCCGCCACTGGAACTGCTGGATGGAACATCGGTGGACTGGTCATCACTGCGCGGAAAGGTCATCGTGCTGGAGTTCTGGGGTTCCTGGTGTCCCTTTTGTGCGCGACAAAATCCCCTGCTGGAAAAGTTTTACCAACGCCATCGATCACGCGGATTAGAGGTGATCACCATCAGCCTGGATAAAACGAAGGAATCCGCGCAGCTCTATATGGGCAAGGGGAAATACACCTTCCAAGCCGGAATGACCACTCCCCAGTGGAATGCCATTTACGCACAACGCAAGGGACTGCCACAGCTCTTCGTGATCGACCGGCACGGCAGACTCGTGATGGTGGAAGTGCGTGAAATGATGGAAGAAGACATCCAGGACATCGCCCGATTCCTGTAGCGAATGGGGTGCCTGTAATCCACCCGGGCAGCATTCCTGAACCGAAGGTTCAGGTGGGCGAGATCAGACCGGCTCTGGGGTCAACCGCGCAATGGGTCGACTCTCGCCTGCCGGACAATTTTCAAGCCCTTGCTCGAGAGCATTGGTTCAAAGAAATAGACCCAGACAGATCACAGGCGCTTTCAGTGTAGACCAATTCCCGCACGAATGACCAGCGGCAAAAAGTTGGTTATCCTTGCAGCCATAACACCAGACCCGCCAGGGGGAGACCATGCGTTATTCCATTAAATCGATTCTTTACACATCGGACCTGACCCCACGCTCGCCCGTCGTATTTCGGCACGCCGTGGGGCTGGCCCAACGATTCGAGGCGGACCTTCATGGCGTGAGTGTGATTCGTCCCGGCATTGGCCTTCCGCATGACGATCTCAGCGAGGAACATCTCGCACAGATTCAGGCCAGTCACAACCCCGCTGAGGAGCTCTTTTGGCGGCGGATTCATACCTTTGATCAAGCCCACCCGGAATACGATGTTCTGAAATACATGCGCAAGGTACAGGTGCTCGATGGTGATCCAGCCAAAGTGATCCTGGACGTGGCCAAAGAGGTCCAGGCGAATCTGATCGTAATGGGCTCGCGTGGCCATAATGTGATGGAAGAATTAATCCTCGGGTCGGTGTCCCACAAGGTCATGCTGAAGACCACGATTCCGGTCGTGTTGGTGCCATTTGACCGGGAGTGAATCACCCCCATCCCGAAGTGACGATCGCGCAACAAAACGAACCATGAAGCTAAGCCTACGCGACAAGGCCGGAATTGCCGCCTTATGGGGCACCATTTTCCTGTTCCTGCTTCCCATCTCCGTTGGCATATGGGCCATGGAAAGCGGACTGCACGGCGGCATGGCCGTGACCGCCCTCCTGCTGGGCTGCCTGATCTCCGCATTAATTGGCGCGGTCTATTTCTGGCAAGCCGTAACCCTGCTCACGCTCTACAGCAAAGCGCAGGTGGCCGCAAAAACATCCGATCATTCCCACTCAAAACCCTCATCATGACCCTGATTGATCGCATCGACCATATTGTCCTGACGGTGACGGACATCGAAACCACCACACAGTTCTATGAAAAAGCGTTTGGATTTGAGCGGGAGTTCTTTCGCGGACCCGAGGGGCAGCCGCGCCATGCGATTCGCTTCGGCGACATGAAGATTAATCTGCAGGATCGTGACACCGATACGCCCACCAAGGCGCGCGTGCCCACCATTGGATCCGGAGACTTCTGTCTGATTGCCGCGGTGCCCTTGGATCAGGTCATCGCCCACCTGCACGCGCACGGCATCCCCATCGACACCGGCCCCGTGCCGCGTCGGGGCGCGCTGGGCCCGCTGCGATCCATCTATGTCCGCGACCCGGATGGCAATCTGGTCGAAGTGGCCGAGTACGTGTCCTAGGCGCGCGTCGGTATCGCCGTCGCTGCGGACAGCGCACGATACACCGTTCGCACGAGCGTCCACGCGAAAGTGACGGTCACAAAACCGCCGATAATCGCCACGACAAACCACAAGGCCGGAATCGCCTGAAACCGGAACAGCTCACGACACCACGGCACGAACACCATGACTGCCAAGAGTGTGAGCGTCCCGCCTGCAATGACCAGAAAAGGGCGATTAAGCCGCAGGGTGGCCAGTTCAATGATTTGACGCATCTGCAGGTGAAGCACCACGATGGAAAATCCAATGGCCACCAATGCGATGAACATCACGGATCGGATCTGATCGAGAGGCAGATCCAACCAGTGCAATCCGGCATAGAGAGCCAATAAAATCGCCAAACCAAGTCCCCCCTGACCCAGACTGTCGATCATCAGGCGCAAGGGGTACAGTGACTCCTGCCTGGAACGTGGCGGCTGCTTCATGAGATCGGTGTCCTCGGGCTGGGATTCGAAAACGAAGGAGCTCACCGGATCGATCACCATCTCCAGAAATGCAATGTGCACGGGAAGAAACAGCATCGGCTGGCCAAACATCACGGGCAAGGCCGCCAGGCCCGCAATGGGCACGTGAATGGATACGATAAATCCAATGGCCTTGCGCAGATTGGCATAAATCTGACGGCCGCGGGCGATCGCTTTGACAATGGCGCTGAAGTCGTCGTTCAGCAGGACCAATGCGGCCGCCTCGCGCGCCACATCCGTGCCCCGCTCCCCCATCGCGATGCCGATATCTGCTGCCTTTAAGGCGGGGGCATCATTAATGCCATCGCCCGTCATGGCGACCACATGGCCTTGACGCTGCAACGCTTGGACAAGCTGTAGTTTTTGTAGCGGCTGCACACGCGCGAAAACCCGAATCCCATCGAGTCGCGCCGCCAATGCATCGGCGTCCAGCGTGACGAGTTCCTGGCCGGTCATGACAACGTCCTGCGGTTGCATCTCCGATGTCACGATGCCCGCGTCTCGCGCAATCGTCATCGCGGTATGGGGATAGTCACCGGTGATCATCACCACCCGAATGCCGGCCTCTGCACAGGCGCACACGGCCTGCGGCACGCCGGGCCGCAAGGGATCCGCCAATCCGATCAATCCCTCATAACGCATCCGAAGATCCGTTTGGGCATTGGGCAACAACGTTTCATCATACTGACCGCTGGCCACTGCCAAGACACGCAGTCCTTGACCCGCCATGACATTCATCTGATCGTGCACCTGTGCGATCTCGGCGGATGTGAGATCACATTGCGCCAGAACGGCTTCGGGGGCTCCCTTCATCGCCAGATCCAGTTTTGCATCCCCCGGCGAGGACCAGGCATTGGTCATCGCCATGACCGCTGCACTGAGTCGATATTCCCGGCGCACCGCGCGATGCACCGAGGACTCATCAGGGGGTTGAGCGGCATGAATGGCGCGCTCCATGGGATCCGATGGCGTCGCGTCGCAGGCCGATGCTGCCACACCCAACAGTCGCGCCACGGATGGATCGTGCATGGCCGTGCCCGCGATGGTATGCATCACATGCCCTGGGGAACGCCATATGGCCACGGTCATCAGCGTCATATGGTTGAGCGTGAGCGTTCCCGTTTTATCGGTGCACAGCACCGTGGCCGCCCCGAGGGTTTCAATGGCTGCACGATCACGAGTCAACACCTGATGGCGTGAGATACGCCAGGCGCCCATCGCCAAGAACACCACGAGCACTACCGCAAATTCCTCGGGCAATAGCCCCATGGCCACCGTAATGCCGGCGAGCGCGGCGTCGATCCAATTCTGTTGAGACAGCCCCACACTGGCCATCACCACGGCGCTGGTGATCAAGGCTAGGATCCCGAACACGCGCACCAGGCGCGCTGCATCGTGGTGCAAGGGAGAGGGGCGCTCCAGAATCTGCGCGACCGACGCACCAATCTTTCCAATCTCGGTGTCCCGTCCGGTCGCCGTCACCACGGCCAGCCCACGCCCACGCACCACTAAGGCACTCGAGTAAACCCGCTGGGCATCCCCCGTCGATCCGCTGCTTTTCGCCACCGGCTCCGACTCGCCGGTCAACAGGGATTCGTCCACCGTCAACTGTGCATCCGACACTAATCGGCCATCTGCGGCGATGCGATCACCTTCTACTAATACCATCCGATCACCCGGTACGACATCACGGCCAGGGATGCGTACGGTTTGCCCGGACCGAACGACTAAGGCCCGTGGCGCCGAAAGATCCCGCAAGGACTCCAGAATATTCTCGGAGCGCTTTTCCTGAACCACGGATATCGCACCACTGAGCACAACAAACACCATCAGGATGAGGGCGTCGGAGAAGTCCCCCAACACGAAATAAATGATGCCGGCGGCCATCAACAGTTGAAACACCGGCTCGGAACCCACCCCTCGGATCAGGAGCCACCACGATCGTCCTGGTGAGCGGGGCAACGCATTGGGTCCGTGGAGCGCAAGAAGTCGTTCCGCCTCCTGCGTCGTCAGGCCTGAAACAGAATCTTCGGAATGATCATGGGCATTCATACGACCCATGATAAGAAAAAAGGGGGGACACGCCCCCCTTTTTCACACCTGCAATGTGCAGAACCGCATGATCAGTTCGCGGTCAGCTTGCGGGCGCTGACCACCTTGCCCCAACGCTCATATTCCACCGCGATTTCCTTGGCGAAGTCTGCCGGTGAATTTCCCACGGGCGCCATACCCAACTGAGTTAAACGGTCCTTGACGTCCTGATCCGCCAGAACCTTCACAGTGTCGATATAAATCTTGTCGATGACGGCCTTGGGTGTTCCCGCCGGTGCCATGAATCCAAACCAGCCCGTGTTCTCAAAACCGGGAATGCCCGCTTCCGCGATGGTGGGCACATCGGGCAGCTGAGGAGAACGCTTCGCACTGGTCACGCCCAGGGCGCGAATACGACCTGCCTGAATGTGTCCGGTGGCGCCGGCAATATTGCCCACCATAAATTGCACCTGCCCCCCTGCCAAATCCGTGTACGACGCCGCCTCGCCCTTATAGGGAATGTGCTGGGCATCAATGCCCGCGGCATACACGAAGGCCTCACCGGCCATGTGCACCTGGCTGCCGATACCGGCCGAACCAAAATTAAGTTGCCCCGGTTTGCCTTTGGCCAGCGCGATCAATTCCTTCACATTCTTGGCCGGCACGGATGGGTTCACCACTAACACCTGAGGGCCACTGGCCAGGTTGGTGATGGGCATCAGGTCTTTTTTGGCATCAAACGGCATCTTGGCGTACATGTGTGGGTTCACCGTGACGATGCTTCCGGATGTCACCAGAATCGTATAACCGTCGGGAGCCGACTTGACGACCGCCTCGGCACCGATATTGCCGCCGGCACCACCGCGATTTTCCACAACCACCGACTGACCCCACGCACTGCTGAGCTTTTGTGCGACAAGACGCGCCACGATATCGGTCGCGCCGCCGGCGACAAATGGCACCACTAATTTCACGGGCTTATTGGGATAGGCCTGCGCACGGGCTTCGGGCGCATGCCCCACAATGGCCACCGCGGACGTGACCGCGAGCGCGGCCAAGAACGACCGGCGCGCACGCCGTTTTAATTCAACTGCCATGAATGTCTCCTGATAGTTTTGATAACAACGACTGCGAATTTGCCACTAAACAGAAGCTTAGTGGCATCGGGTTAGGGAATGACCTAATGATTTCGGAAAAGCAATGCACGCCTCCTGCATTGCGCACCTGTATCAGACCGGCGCGAATATCCCAGGGCGCAAGGTTAATTCCCGCGAATGCATCCATGCGCCCACACGCGCACCAGGCCAAATCCAGCGCCATGGCACCACTGCGTCGCAGACCGCCAAATGCAGGCAGTTGCCGCGCCAGCCAAGATGAAAACAGTTCCATGTATGGCACATCCGGTTTCGGCGTCACCACGGCGAGCACACTTCGAAGGGCCGACTGCGGCGGCGCCACCCGCACGGGGGCTCCGTTGAGCTGCGTGGGACGGTCCTCGATCGCAACAAATGATTCGTCTCGACAGGGATCGACGGTCATCCCAAGCAAAATGTGCTCTTCCCCGGAGGCTCGCCGTTCGGTTAATGAAATGACCGTCGCAAAATGCGGAACACCCCGAACAAAATTAGCGCTTCCATCGATGGGGTCGACATGCCATGTGTAGACCGAATTCTCTGATTGCGACTCCTCCAAACCGCTCTCTTCCCCATGGATCCGTGTGCCCGGTGCAATGGATCGCAATCCGGCACGCAACATCTGCTCGACCTCAAGGTCCGCATCGCTGGCCCAATCACCGCTGCCCTTTTCAATCCAACGCGCACCTTCCCGAAACCGTTGATGCGCGCGCGCGGCTCCATCGCGGGCTAACGCCTGCACATCCGGCCAGCATCGTGCGACGTCCATCGGATACTCCGACTAGGCGATTGCCTGGATTTGCGCGATCAGCGCATCCGGAAGATCGAAGCCTGACTCCATGGCCTGATCGGCCAAGCGAAAGCGTCGTGTGCCCGGGAGTCTTACCTCGGCGTCACTGAGCATGGCCTGCACCAAGGCAGTTAATCGGGATTCGTAGACCGCACGACCGGCCAGCGCATCAGGATTAATCGCAATGAACGCCTGTCCCAGTTTAGGTTGATTGCCCGCATCCACAAAAAATGAATCGGCTTCTGCTCCGAACTGTGCCCCGGTCAATGCGGTCACGAGCAGCTCCACCGTCATGGCGAGCATGGCGCCTTTGACACCGCCCATTGGCAACATCATGCCCGCCAACGCGGCCTTGGCATCGGTCGTCGGTTTGCCCTGTGCATCTAACGCCCAACCCTCGGGGATGGGTGTGCCATTTTTGGCCGCCACCATGATCTTGCCGCGGGCGACCTCGGAGAGCGACAGGTCCACCAAGATGGGGGTACTGTTTTGGCGCGGAAAAATCGCGGCGATTGGATTCGTTCCAAAAATCGCCCGCTTTCCTCCCCATGCCGGCATCGCGGCAGGCGAGTTGCCCATGGCCAACCCGACCAGGCCTGCATCGGCCATCGCCATGAGATGGTTGCCTGCGACACCGAAGTGATGGCTGTTGGTCACGGCGCCAACCGCAATGCCAGTATCACGGGCCTTTTCGATTGCGGAGTTCACCGCCATCTCGCACGCCGGAAACGCAAACCCATTGGCCGCATCCACCAATGCTGCCGAAGCCGTCTGCCGCATCACCACCGGTTCAGCCTTCGGATCCACACGGCCGTGGGCCACGTGCGCCAGATACATGGGCACACGCGAGATACCGTGAGAAGCCAACCCCTGTGCTTCGGCCAGGATCAGTGCGTCCACGGTCGCGGTCGTTTGCATCGGGCTCACGCCACGTCGGGCAAACGCCTCGCTGCACAGACCGCGCAATTGCGTTGCGGATAGTTTCATGAATTAGGACTCCGGGAATGAATTGAGAGCTTGGGTGACGCGCTCGGCAATCATGCTGGAGACGCGTTCGTTCGCCTCCTGAGTGAGGCCCGCCACATGGGGGGTCAGGATCAGCTGCGGGAGATCGTCCGGCAGTGCCCCCGCCGGTGGCGGCTCCTGCTCGAAAACGTCGAGCGCGGCGCCGCCCAAGCGCTGTTCTCGCAGTGCCTGCACCAGCGCGGCTTCATCCACCACACCACCGCGTGCCGTATTGATGAGTACGGCCGTGGGTTTCATGCAGGCCAAGCGATCGGCATTGATCAGGTGACGGGTGCCCGTGGTCAAGGGCACATGCAGACTCACCACATCCGACTGGGATAGAAGTTCCTCTAACCGATCACAGCGCACCGCCTGATGGGTTGCAAATGCCCCATCAGAGCCCGACAAGGCAGGGTCATAGGCCAACACCCGCATGCCGAGCGGTCGGGCCAGATCGGACACCAAGCGGCCAATGGCGCCAAAACCAACGATCCCCATTACTCGGCCATGCAGCTCTGCACCGTGAGAGTAGGCCAGACGAGGCCAGGCGCCGTTGGCCACTGCCTTGGTCGCCAAAAAGCATCCGCGCAATAGGACAAACGCACTGCCCATCACGTATTCGGCCACGGCGCGCGCGTTCGCCCCGGTTGCGGGAATCACCGTAATTCCACGGGCAGCACACGCCGGAAGATCAATGTTGTCCAGTCCCACACCGAGTCGCCCCACCACCCGCAGTCGGGAGCCGGCCGCCAATAGGGCCGCGTTGACCTGGGTGCGATTTCGAACGATCACGGCATCGGCATCCGCGATCAATGCCGCGAGGTCCTGCGGCCGATCCACCAGACCGGGATCGCAGTCCACCGAAAACTTCGCCGAGAGTTGGGCGACCGCGGGGGCATCCATGAATTCCGAAATCACAATCTTCGCCATGCGCGACTCTCCCCTTGTGGAAGGACGATCCTAGCCCCGGACCTGATCTAAGTCAACTATATGAGT
>JACCDK011253689.1_pt1 | contig 35208 bp, 22 predicted proteins | sample 7445871 | NCBI WGS metagenome assembly JACCDK01 (sample SAMN15323436, study PRJNA562643) | freshwater metagenome | isolation source: river surface water | place: USA:Blue River Watershed | collected 2017-08-15 | reverse complement strand
TTACAGTGTAACCTGTAGAACCAGAACGGAAAGCAGCTTTGAAGTTTTGACAAGTATTAGAGTAAACTCCTGTGTAGTTCGTGTAAGGCATGATATCAGCCGCACCACCACGCAAGTAACTGAAAGTAACGTTAACTGTACCTGCAGCAGCATTGATGTTACGAACGCTTACGAAATACTCAGTTCCAGGAACCAAATCAGCGTAAACCATTGTCTCACTTCCAGCATCAGCCGCAATTCCTTGTGCTCCAACCGCTACATCATTTTCTGTAGACAAAGGAATCATAGGAGCAGTTGAACTTAAATCAGCTGGTGCATTGTAGATAGCAATATCATTGTCATCACCAACACTTGTAGAACCAACTACAGCGATCCGAACTGCATTTTCTGAAGCAGTGAAACGGAACCATTTATCCAAACCAGCACCTGGTGATTGAGGACTATCAAGTCCACCAGCCAAGTTCGAAGAATAAGTAGTTTGAATACCTGTACCAAATGTACCGATAGAGGTAACTTGGATAGCGTTGCTCAATCCTGCACCAGGCACATAACCTGTAATGACGTTAGTTGGCAATGAACCACAGATACCATTTGTTACCAATACACGGAATTTAGTCTCAACAGTCAAGTTATTGTATGTGTAAGAGTTTGGTCCGTTTGGAGCGATAGCAGTCCATGTAGTACCACCATCAATAGACTTCTGCCATCCACCTGCAATAGTACCAATAGCACCAGTCGCATTGTAGGTGATTGTACCACCAGTATTACCCGCATTAGATGCAAATAACAAAGAACCAGGAACGGTTTGAAGCGTCACTGCGGTAGTAGTGCTTGTAGCACCTGTAGATGAACAACCTGCAGGATTATTGTAATTCATACCAATCACCTTAGTTCCAGCTGTCAACCAAGTAACTGTGGCAGCATCGCTAGAAGCAGCATAAACTACAGAATAGTCTACACCATCAACTAGTGCATTATTGCTACCGTCTGAGTAGGTCCAAGCGTATGAAGTTTGCCCAGCAGTTGCAGTGTATGTAACAGCGTTTGCCGTTCCAGTACATGCTGTAGCATTAGTAGCTGTGAACGTTGGAGCAAAAGGTACAATTGGCGCAATAGTTACCATATAATCCTCTGTTTGACCGTAACCGTAGTTAGTACAAGGATTGATATTGATACCATTTGTTGCGTATGCGCAACGTACACGCATTCTGTGCGTACCCACTGGAGGCGTACATCCCAAATTGATTGTAAAAGTCGCTGATGCATTGATTTCACCAGCTGTATAGCCCGTTCCAATAGTTGTAGCAGTGTAACCAATTCGCTCATTGGTAGCAGGATCTGATGTAGTTTCAAATAAACCATCATCGTTATAGTCAATCCAAGCTGCAAAACCTTGATCACCCCATTCACCAGTTGAAACGTTAACATTATAAGTTCCACCAGCATTCATAGTCGCTGTCAAGTTAGGAGTAGTTGGCGCAAAATATTCAAAAGAAGGATCACCAGCATTGAATCCACTGTTGTTAGACAAAGTAGTTCCAGTGATTTCAACCATGGAAATCATATCGCCAAATGATGTACCAGATGTATAAGCCGGCATACATGGGTTAATTGCGATAGTTGCTACAGAAGTCCATACTGAACGGTCCCCTGCACCACAATCAGAGCGTACCCACATGTAGTACGTGGTCATAGAAGTCAAACCAGTCAATGAAACTGAAGTTCCAGTTACATCAACAGTTCCAGCAACTACGCCATTGGCTGGAGCAGTGTTTGTTTGAGAAAGAACGTACTGGAAGGTTGCAGATGGGCTCAAAGTATTTGCTGTCCATGAAACATCGGCACCACTTGTTGTTACATTAGTAACTGTGACTCCTGTTGGAGGGAAACAAGCCGGAGCTGTTGTGAAATTAGTTACAACAGACCAAGCACTGTAATCACCAGCACCGCAATTGGCTCTGTAATAAACAGAATAGTCTGTTAGAGAATTCAATCCAACCAATTGATAAGTTGCAGTATCTCCTGTAACGCTCATGGTCGCAGCTGCGTTCGAAACTACAGTTCCTGTACCTTGAGTGAATCCAGCAGGACCGTATTCAAAATCAAAGTTAGAAGCAGTAGAACAACCCATTACCCATTGTAAAGTCACGTCATTTGCATTCAACGTAGCAGTTGGAACGGTCATCGCACCAGGATTAGGACAAGATGGAGCTGCTTGGATAGTTACCAAGTAATCCTCTGTCTCACCGTAACCATAGTTAGCGCAAGGATCAATGCTACCCCCATTAGTAGCGTAAGCGCAACGAACACGCATTCTGTGAACACCCGCTGGAGGTGTACACGCCAATGTGATAATAAATGAAGCTGAAGCATTGATTGAACCTGCTGTATAGCCTGATCCGATAGTGGTAGCGGTAAAACCAATACGCTCATTCAACAAAGGATTTGCTGAAGTAGTAAATAAACCATCATCATTATAATCAATCCAAGCTGCAAATCCCTGTGAACCCCATTCTCCAGTTGATACATTAACCGTGTAGGAAGTAGATGGTAGCAAAGATGCGGTTAGAGCTGTATTTCCGGTATAGTTAACGTAATCAGGAGTACCAGCAACAAATCCAGAATTGTTGGATAAAGTAGTACCTACAATCTCAACATTTGAAATCAAGTCACCAAAAGATGTACCTGAAGTATAAGTTGGTGTGCAATAGCAATCTTGATAAGGATTCAAAGTCACCGCCAATGGAGAAGAATACTCCACTGTTCCAGCGCACTGAGAAATTCCGATGCGATACGAAGATGCCACAGTCTGTGTAATAGCAGGTGCTGTAACAGCTGTTGCAGCAGCGATATCTGTCCAAGTAGTACCTGCATCAGTAGAAACTTGCCACTGATACGTTTGACCTGAAGTAGAACCTGTATATGAAGTGCTCAAGTCAAAGGCAATACCAGAACAAACTGTAGAATCCGAGGCAATTGTAGTAATACCAGTAGGTGCAGAGCTTGACAATACATCCATAGTTACCTCTGCCGATCCAGCAGCATTGGCACATCCCGTTACTGTATTGGTGTAAATGATGCTATAATCTGTAGTTACAGAAGGCGCAACTGCATAAGAAAACTCGTTGTAACCATTTGAAGGAGTTGTCACCTGTGCAGGCAATTGAACTCCATCAGCATACCAATTCACATTGTAATTGCTAGGCGGAGCAAATCTCCACGCTTCAGGTGTATTGATCGCTGATGTGAATGATTGACGACCAGGAGCCACAGCACCAATAGTCTTGGTACCATTTTGCAAACCAACAGTAGCCGCGTTTGTGCTTGTTTTGTTTTGAATATGAATCTCAGCTAATCCAGTTGTCTCAAACAATTGAGCTTGGGCACTGAATCCAGTTGCCAAGTTAGAACAACATGCATCTACATCACCGTATTGAATAACGAATACACGATTAGGCGCATAACCTTCTGTCCAATATTTAACGCTTCCAGAAGCTGAACCTGCTGTACCGTTTCCAAAATATTGGTCAGCAGCCATCAAGGCAATTACGTTTCCAGGGTTGTTCACGTTAGGGAACACTCCTCCCGTTGTATTGAAAGAATATTGTCCCAATTGTCCTGCACCCGTTCCATAACCAGGAACAGTTCCAAACATCAACAATCCATTGGTTCCAGCAGCGATGGTATTAAAATTACTTCCAAAGAAATTGTAGTTAAAACCAATGGGCAAGTTTGCCCATCCTCCATCATCCAAATTACCACCACCTAATGCAACTACAGCTTGTCCATTGCTTGCAATTGTAGTTGCAGTTGCTGGAGCAGTTCTCCAATTGTATGAAGTTGATGACACTGAGAAGTTACCCGCAGTTAAACCAGAGTTGATTGTTGCAGATGTTCCAGGACAAACACCAGTAGCTGTTGTTGTTACAGTTGCCGTTGGCAATGGGTAAACTCCTACGCTCTTGAAAGCCTGTGCTGAACATCCTGTTGCTGCTTCATAACCAGTAACACGAACTGCACTAGTCTGTGTCATAGTAACCTCTGTAGTTGAAGCGGTTGTATTAGCCAAAGTTGCGCCACCACTTACCACATCAAATGTATAAGTATATGCAGCACTTGAGGTAGCTGAAATAACAGCTGTACCACCAGCACCGCAGAAATTAGGGATATCGGAAGTAATAGTGATATCCGTTGGAGCTGTGTAAGTTACCGCATAGGCCGGTGAAGTTGCTGTACATCCGTTAGCATCAACACCAGTAACTGTAATACTAGAGTTGGTTGTGCCAATAAAATATACAGATGTGCCTGTTGTCGCACTCACCTTGTTAGCTGGAGCCCAAGTGTACGTTGAAGCACCAGAAGCCGTCATTTCTTGTGTACCACAAAAAGCACCTCCGTTAGGACCAGAGATTGTAACAGTTGGTAATGGATTAACAGTAATCACCAATTCTGAAGAAGTAGCAGAAGCGCCACCATTGGGACACGTTGATTCCAATACATAGTAATATGTTCCTGCAGGTATTGCTCCTGGATTGAAAGAAGCTTGCTGTCCGTAAGTACTAGGACATGAAGCATTTATTGTGGACAATGTTGTCAAAGCAGAAGCCTGGCTCGCATATGGCATTGTATAAACAGTAGCTCCAGTAGGATCGACAACAGTGATACCCATTTCTTCAGGATATGAACCTGCCGTTGACCAATACAAAGTATAAGCTTGCCCACTTGTTAAAGTCACAGACTGAGTTGCTGAACCACCAGTTGTGAAGGAACCACCGATTGTTGCAACTACAGCATCGCTTGCATCTTTTATTTGCATCACACCACCATTCCAACCATCAGAATATTGATCCGTCATGTTGAAGGTGTATGAACATGTAAGTGCACCAGGAGCTACTACGTTGGTGTAGGGTCCGCCAGCAACTGTAGATGACTTCCACTGATGTGTGAAACCAGAGAAAGAACCAAAACCGCTACCATTCAAAGTTGTAGCAGTTCCCTGACAAAATGTAGCAACAGTAGCAGTAACTGTTGGTGAGTTAGGTGCTGCAGAACAAGGGCCTACAACTGTTAAAGTATAATCTTCAGTTTCACCAGAAGAAATATTGCCACATGCCGCTGGTGTAGAAGAGTTCCAATCTGAGCGAATACGCATTCTATAGGATCCAGCTGCTTGCAAAGCTGGAACAGTGAAAGAACCAGATGGGGCTGTTACATAAGAACCTCCTGCAACAACCTGCTCCCCTGCATCAGCAAAGTCCAGATCATTATTCCAGTCAACCCATACTCTGAAACCCGAACTTGAAGTTATCGTTGCAGAATAGCCAATAGATGACCCAGGTGAAACCATCAAAACTTGAGAAGTGAAATTACCATATCCTCCGGCAGAGCCCGCTCCTGATGCATTCGAAATATTTTGAATGGCTCCAGTAGTTGCAAAATTAGAGATGTAGTAAGCTGCACTTGTTGCAGTTGAAACGCAATATCCCGTGTAGAAAGAAGTAGAGTTCCAAGATGAAATATCAGAACCTCCACAACTAGAACGGATGTACAAAGTATAGTTTGTATTGGCAGTTAGACCGGTAAATGAATATGAAGTATTCATAGTTCCTCCGCTCAATGCCAATCCTGAAGAACCAGAACCAGCAGCCCCTGAGGTGCGCAATTCAAATTCATAACCATTTGCAGGAACTGGAGAAGGAGCTGTCCAACTTAAAGATGCTGATGTCTCGGACAATGTCCCAACTGTTAGTGCTGTTGGTGCAAAGCAAGTAGGTGCAGCGCCTTGAGATACAATTTGAACATCATCAAATGACAAATAATAATCACCGGCAGTCCAAAAGCAATCAAACTTAATGTACACATTTCCCAAAGGTGGGGTGAACGTATGCGTTTTTGTTAGACATGAACCTGTCTGGGTTTCTTGAGAAACAGTTGCAAAAGTAGTCCATGGACCTGTTGCCGTTGCCCCGTATTGAACATTGAAATATCCCCATGGATTGGCTGCACCATATGGGCTGCTATAATTGGCAGCCTTGTACTTGTAACTCAGCGTTACCAATCCGCCGTTATTCGTACCTGGCAGCAATGGTGTTACAAGATTACCTGTAGCAGCAAAACTATACAAGTTTCTTCTCATACCAGCTGTGCCGCACATGGTGGCATTGGTTACTGTAGATCTTGTAATGTTACCTGTCCATCCGGTAGAGTTAGCAGCAAAATCCCACAACGTAGGTGTGAGCTGCGCAAATGCTTGTGGAACGATTGATAAGAGAACAAACACAACCAACCAAGTGGTCCATTTCGTTCGCGTTCTGCTCTTCGTTGGAATGCGCCCAACATCAGCAGAATCCATAGTAGAATGATTCTTGAGTGAAACATTCCTTGGAATAGAATCCAAGTTCTTCATAGGTTAATAATTTAGTTAAGTTAGTATAGGTTTTGGCCTTGTAGCCAATACGAACTTAGGAATTATCTTTTACAATTCCAAACTTTTTTCAAATCATGCAAATACTTTGGCGCAGTAAAACCTAATTTTGTTGGATGCAATTATTGGACTTTTTTGGAAAATCTACTTCTGGCAAATGGGCTGTATTATTCATTTCTTTTGGACTAGGAATTTCACTTTCATACATCGCTTTAATTATACTCGGGTATGATATCAAAAACTTGGCTGAGATTTTCTACTCGCCATCGCGAGAACAAGGACTTGACTTAGGCTGGGCCAATGCATTTCAACAACTTGGGATGTTTGGCTTTTCTTGGTTACTCCTGAAAAACCAATTTGAATCTTCACCCGCCAAAAACCAACTTGGTTCATTGTCATTTACTTTGATACTTGGGATGATCTGGCTCATTGCCTCCTATGGTTTGATTGAATTTTTAGGAACAATCAACCAATCCATGCTCAGTTTCAGCTCCGAACTTCAAAACTGGGCTCATCAGAAAGAATTAAGCAGTTTGAAGATACAAACAGCCATATTGGCTAACAATCAAGGTTGGGGTTTCATTCAAGTAATTTTTTTAGTTGCAATTATTCCCGGTTTTTTTGAAGAACTCTTTTTTCGGTCTATTCTTCTCCGATGGAAAATGCAAATCATGAACCCATTTTTGGCCATTGCCCTGAATGGATTTATTTTTTCATTTATTCATTTTCAATTTGAAGGTTTTTTAGCTCGATGGTTACTCGGAATAATGCTCGGATGGATTTATTGGAGAACTGGGAAAATATGGGTGAGTATTGGTTTGCACATCTTTAACAATGCATTGAGCGTATTGCTTTACATTTTTGTATACCAAGAAATGAATTTCGCAAAAGATCATTGGATTCATCATCCAGCAGCTATTTTGGGGTCTTCACTGTTTTTTATTGGAGGATGGAAGGCTATTGACTATCTTTGGCGCCCCAAAGGCATATACTCATGAATGACATGGTCAAAATAATAGCAGGCTCTTCTTCTCAAGTTTTGGGAGAAGGTATTGCCAAAGCTTTTGGTAGTGAAATGGGAAAAGTAATTATCCAACGCTTCAGCGACGGTGAATTTTCCCCTTCTATCGAAGAAACAGTTCGAGGAAAAGACGTCATCATTGTCCAATCTACCTTCCCACCCGCGGACAATTTGATGGAATTATTGCTTTTGATTGATGCTGCTAAACGCGCATCAGCCAAGAGAATTATCGCTATCATGCCTTATTTTGGTTTTGCTCGACAAGACAGAAAGGACAAACCTCGAGTTCCAATTGGGGCTAAATTGGTGGCCAACTTGCTTACTGCAGCTGGTGTGAACCGAGTAATCACGATGGATTTACACGCAGAGCAAATTCAAGGTTTCTTTGAAGTTCCAGTTGATCATTTGTATGCAAGTACCCTGTTTGTCCCGATGCTTCAAGAATTGAAGATTGACAACTTGGTTATTGCCGCTCCAGATACCGGCGGTACCAAGCGTGCCAATGCTTATGCTAAGGTTTTGGGATGTGATTTGGCCATTTGCTACAAGCAAAGAAAGGTTGCCAATCAAATTGAAAGCATGACCGTTATTGGAGATGTCAAAGGAAAGAATGTAGTAATTGTTGATGATATGATTGATACGGCAGGCACATTGTGTAAGGCTGCAGAAATGATGTTGGAAAATGGTGCATTAAGCGTACGAGCCATTTGTACCCACGCCGTATTGAGCGGTCAGGCCTATGAGCGTATCGCAGGTTCACAACTAACCGAAGTTATTGTGAGCGATAGCATACCATTGAAAGAGGGCGTTGCTAAGGATAAGATAAAAGTGATTTCTACGGCACAGCTCTTTGGAAATGTGCTGCATAACTTGATTGAAAACAAGAGTATCAGTGATCACTTTATCAGTATTTAAGGGATGAGGGGATGAGGAGATGAGGAGATGAAGGGATGAAGGGATGAGGAGATGAAGGGATGAAGGGATGAGGAGATGAAGAGATGAGGGAAGGAAGGAAGGAGGGAAGGAAGGAAGGAGGGAAGAAAAAAAAGAAATTAATTAAAACCAAATAAAATGAAGCAATTCGAATTGAGCGGTTCTCCAAGAGAGAGCGTAGGAAGACAAGACGCTTCTGCCTTGCGCAATGCAGGTAGAATTCCAGGCGTTATGTATGGTGGAACAGAGCAAGTTCACTTTTCAGTAAGTGAAATTGACATGAACAAAATCATGGGAATGTCTGACACCTTGCAAATTAACTTATCGTTGGGTAACAAGACTTACTCTTCTATTTTACAAGAAGTTCAAAGACATCCTGTAACTGATAAAATTGTTCACGTAGACTTTTTGGAATTGGTTCCAGGCAAGTCTGTTAAAACCTCTCTACCAGTTCGCGTAACAGGTAACTCAGAAGGTGTTAAGTCTGGTGGACGTTTGGCAATCAACTACCGTAAAGTTCGTATTTTCGGTAAACCAGAGATGCTTCCAAATGATATCACTTTGGACATTACCAACTTGAAGATTGGTGATATGATTCGTGTACGTGAAGTATCAGTTCCTGGTTGTACTTTATTGGAAGCGGATGCTTCAGCTATCGTTGCAATCCAAGCTACTCGTGCTTCTATCGCTGCTGAACAAGCAGAGAAAGACGCTGGAAAAGGTGGTAAGAAAAAATAAACTATCCTCGGATATTTTAAAAGGGTGCTCTTTAGCACCTTTTTTTTTGCATATACGGAAACACTTTTAACACTTTTTCGTTTCCAATGTGGAAACAAGATGTATCTTTGCCGCGCGAATTTCAAGAATGTCCTGTAACGAACGTAAATATACTCTACTGCAACAAGCGCTTAACGTCTTTATGAAAAAAGGCATCAAGTGTATGAGTATGGATGACATGGCTAAAGAGTTAGGAATCTCTAAGAAAACTCTCTATCTGTTTGTAAGTGATAAAGAGGATTTAGTGAACCAAGCTACTGATCTGTTTTGTTCCAAAGAAGATCTGGCTATCGAGGAAATTACGACGCAAAATTTAAATGCCATCGATGAAAGTTTGGCCATTAAAAAATGGGTGCTATCAGTAACACATGGAATTCACCCTTCTGTTGGTTACGACTTGGAAAAATACCACCCAAGTGTCTCCAAAAAAATGAAAGCCAATCGTGCCAAAAATGTATTTAAAACCATATTTGACAATATTATCAAGGGTCAAAAGGAAGGACTTTACAGAAAAGATTTAAACGCAGAAATCATTACTAAAATATACCTTGGCAGAATGGAAATATTTTTCGACGAAGAAGTATTTCCAAGTTCAAAATATTTGATTTCTGACCTTTACTTAGAGGCATTTGAATACCACATCCGCGGCATTGCGAGTGAAAAGGGAATTCAGCTTCTGGAATCCGCTATTGAAAAAAATAAATCACAGAAAACCAGTTTCAATGAAAAATAAACACCTCCTGTTTTATGTCGCACTTTTAATGTGCTCAAGCATGCTAGGTCAGCAAAAAATGACCTTAGCCAAAGCTCAAGAGTATGGCATTAAAAACGCAAATAGCGTTACGCAAGCCGCATTTGATGCGGAGCTCGCCTCTATTCAAACCAAACAAGTTTTAGCTATTGGACTTCCCCAAGTGAGTGGTTCTGTGCAATTTCAGAACTTTTTAAGTCTTCCCACCTCTGTAATTCCCGGTGCCATTTTTGGCCAGCCTGGACAAGATGTGAAAGTTCAGTTTGGTGTTCCCTATCAAATGAATGCTGGAATAAGTGCATCTCAATTGCTATTCGATGGTAGCTGGCTTGTCGGTCTACAGGCGTCCAAAGCTTATATCGATTTAGCAAAACTCCAAGTAAAGCGCAGTGAATTCGAGATCAAACATCAGGTGGCTCAGGCCTACCATTTGGCTGTTATTGCTAAGGAATCCATTCAACTACTAGAAGCAGGAAAGGTTTTAATTGAAAAAACCTTGACAGAAAGTCAAGCATTATACAAAGAAGGATTTATCGAAGAGCAAAATATCGATCAACTTCAACTCACCCTCAATGATTGGAACGCAAGAATCAACGTTGCTCTTGCACAAGAACAATTGACTTTAGACTTGTTAAAGTTTAACATGGGTATGCCCATATCCAATTCCATTGAACTTGAAGACAACACAACCATATTATCTGCCAACGTCAGTGATGCATTGCTCAATGAAAAATTTGCCGCAGAAGGTAATCTAGATGTGCAGATCGTGAATCAAGCAGTAGGCCTTCAAAACTTAAATGTTAGAGCTAAACAAGCTTCTTCACTACCTAGCTTTGCGGCCTTTTATAACTATCAAAAACAAGCATTGCGCAGAGAATTCAACTTTGCAGATAAAAACCAAGATTGGTTTCCGATGCAACTTTGGGGATTGCAAATGAACGTTCCCATTTTTGGAGGAGGAAGCAAATATTACAGCATCCAAAAAGCCAAAGTAGAAGTTGCCAAAATGAGTGCCAATGCGAAAATCGTCAAGGAAGGAGCCCTTTTGGCATACAACAATGCAAGAACCAATTTCATGTCGGCCTTATCCAATGTCAATACCAACAAAGCAAGCATGGAATTAGCCGAGAAAATTTTTGCCAAAACCAATCAAAAGTACAAAGAGGGATTGGCAACAAGCTTTGAGCTTAGTCAAGCAAACAATCAAGTATTGCAATCACAAGGGAATTACGTTCAATCCCTATTACAACTTTTGAACGCAAAAGATCAACTTCAAAAAGCACTCAATCAATAAAGTCATGAATAATAAAATCACGGTTTTTTTAACCGCCTGTGGAATCGCAATTTTAACTGCATGTGGAAATTCAGATCCAGCAGCTCAATTAGAAAAATTAAAAGCGCAGCGTGCTGAACTTGATGCACAAATCACTGAACTAGAAGCTCAAGTTAACGCGGGTCAACCCATAGAAATAAAATCCAAAGAAGTTTTAGTTACTACTATAGCTACCCAGGAATTCAGACATTACATCGATGTACAGGGAGTTGTTGACGCTGAATCACAAGCCGCAATTCAACCGCAAATGCCCGGAGTAATTACGAAAATTTATGTCAGCGAAGGACAAAATGTTTCCAAGGGACAAATTTTAGGAGAAGTGGACAACAGTGTCATGACGGCCCAATTGAATGCCCTTCAGCCACAGCTAACTATGGCCATGGATGTATTCAATCGCCAAAAAAGATTATGGGATCAAAAGATTGGATCTGAGCTTCAATTCTTGCAAGCTAAGACAACCAAAGATGCGCTAGAGAAGCAAGTTGCCGCTATTCAGGAGCAAATTAATTTAACCAAGTTGGTTGCCCCCATTAGTGGAGTTATCGATCATATTGGAGCTAAAATTGGTCAATATAGCGCACCAGGCATGCCAGACCCAGCTTTCCGTATCATCAACAATAGCAAAATGAAAGTTAAAGCTGAATTTGCTGAAGGCTATGCAAGCACAGTTAAAAACGGTGACGAAACGGAATTGTATTTTCCAGATATCAATGAAAGAATTACCGGTAAAACTTCTTACGTCGCCAAATTCATCAATCCATTGACACGCACATTTACTGTTGAATCTGCCATTCAAGGAGAAGGTTCTAAATATCGTCCGAACATGGTAGCGGTATTGAAAGTTGTGGACTACAAAAATCCAACAGCAGTTGTTTTACCTATCAATAGTTTATTGAGTTCAGGAAATGAGACCTACGTATATGTTGTTGCTAAGGAAAACAACAAAGAAGTTGCCAAAAAGAGAGTTGTCACTTCAGGAAAAACTTATGATGGTTTAGCCGAAATCACGAGCGGTTTACAAGCAGGCGACCGCGTTGTTACTACAGGCCAATTTGAAATTGTAGAAGGTTCAGCAGTGAACATTAAATAATAAGACCATGATTGAAAAATTCAAAGAATTCAGACCATCCAGCTGGGCGATAGACAACAAGACAACCATTTACTTGTTGACTATTTTCATCACGCTGGCGGGTATCATGTCGTACAGAAGTATTCCTAAAGAACAATTTCCAGACATTGTAATCCCCACCATTTACATCAGCACTGTTTATCCAGGAACCTCACCGGAGGATATGGAAAATCTAGTGACCAAGCATCTGGAAAAGCAGATGAAATCTATTGCTGGGGTAAAAAAAATATCTAGTAATTCTATTCAAGATTTCAGTAACGTCATTGTAGAATTCAATACGAACGTTGATGTACCCATTGCCAAGCAAAAAGTAAAGGATGCAGTTGATAAGGCTAAAAAAGATCTTCCTAATAATTTACCAGCTGACCCCAACGTTGTTGAGGTTGAGTTTTCAGAGATGCCTATTTTGTACGTGAATATCGCAGGCAATTATGCTTTGAGTGATCTAAAAAAATATGCAGAAGATTTACAAGAGAAAATTGAAGGGCTTAAGGAAATTACACGCGTTGACATAGTAGGTGCATTAGATAGAGAGATTCAAATTGAATTGGACATTTACAAAATGCAAGCCTCAAAATTCACCATGGGTGATATTGAACGTGCAGTGATGTATGAAAACATGACTATCTCCGGAGGAGGTGTCACAGTGGACAATATGAAGCGTTCTTTGTCTGTTAGTGGTGAATTCAAGAACATAGATGAAGTTCGGAATTTGGTGGTTTCATCACAATCTGGTTCTAAAGTTTATTTGAAAGATATCGCTGACGTTAGAGACGGATTCAAAGAGCAAGAGAGTTATGGTCGTTTGGATAAGAAAAATGTCATTACCCTCAATGTAATCAAGCGAGGTGGAGAGAATTTGATCGATGCTTCTGATAAGATCAACGAAATAGTTGCAGAAATGCAAGCGGACAAATTCCCCAAGGATTTATCCGTAAAAATCACTGGAGATCAATCACGAACTACACGCGTTACTCTTCATGATTTGATCAACACCATCATCATTGGTTTCATCTTGGTAACGATCATTTTGATGTTTTTCATGGGAGCTACCAATGCGATATTCGTTGGGCTATCAGTTCCTTTGTCCATGTTCATCGCTTTCTTGATTTTGCCAGGAATTGATTTCACCATGAACATGATTGTTCTGTTCAGTTTCTTGCTTGGATTGGGAATCGTTGTGGATGATGCGATTGTTGTTATAGAAAACACCCATCGAATTTTTGACAACGGTAAGGTTCCCATCAAGGAGGCAGCTAAACGTGCTGCTGGAGAGATTTTCTTGCCTGTACTTTCAGGAACAGCCACTACCCTAGCGCCATTTGTGCCATTGGCTTTTTGGGGCGGAGTTATCGGGAAGTTCATGCACTATTTACCCATTACCCTAATCATTACGCTTACAGCGTCTTTAATCGTTGCTTACATTATCAATCCTGTTTTTGCAGTTGATTTTATGAAGCCTCATGAAGACCACAATGAAAAGAAACCCATTTGGAACAAATCGTTGAAAATAGTATCCATCGTATTTGCTGCTTTGGCTTTGTTGTTCTACATCAGTGGTAGCATGGGAATGGGGAACTTTACCATCACATTGTACTTGGTTTACCTACTTTATAAGCTTGTTTTAGAAGGTGCAATTCGTCATTTCCAAGAAAAAACTTGGCCTAGAGTACAAAACTTTTACGGTCGTTTCTTGGATTATGCTTTGGGACGCCAAAAAACAATTTTATTTGGTACACTAGGGTTATTGGTTTTGTCATTTATGGTAACAGCGCTTAGAAGCCCAAAAGTTGTATTCTTCCCTAAAGCAGAACCCAACTTTGTATACGTATACGCAACATTGCCCGTAGGTACAAGTGCCCATGCTACAGACAGTGTTTCTAAACTAATAGAAGAAAAAGTGTATGCGGTAATTGGAGAGAACAACCCATTGGTAGAGAGTGTAATCACCAATGTCGCCATTGGAGCCAATGAAAGCAGAGAAGACAGAGCGCCGTATTCACACAAAGCCAAAGTAGGAATTGGATTTGTTGAATTTGCTAAAAGAAACGGTCAATCTACGGTTGACATATTAGACAAAATTCGAGCTGAAGTTAAAGGAATCCCCGGCGTTCAAATTGCTGTTGATCAAGAGCAGAGTGGTCCTCCCACAGCCAAGGCAATCAGTATTGAAATCAATGGAGATAAATTTGAAGACCTTATTACGGCGAGCGTGCGCATGAAAGACTTCTTAGATGCAGCGCAGATTCCTGGAGTAGAAGAATTAAAATCCGATTTGCAATTGAACAAACCTGAGGTTAAAATTGTGATAGATCGTGAGCGAGCAAACCGCGAGGGAATCTCAATGGGTCAAATTGGATCAGAAATCAGAAAAGCAGTTTTTGGATTGGATAATCCATCTAAATATCGCGACGGAGCTGATGAGTATCCCATTCAGGTCAGGTACAAAAAGGATCAACGAAATGATATCGAGGCCTTGAGAAATTTAATCATCACTTACCGTGACATGAACATGGGAGGAATGATTAGACAAGTTCCGTTGTCCGCATTTGCAGATGTGCAGTATACGAGTACATACGCAGGTATCAAGCGTAAAAATCAAAAACGGGTTGTAACCTTAGAATCTAACGTACTAACGGGCTTCAACCCCAATGAAGTGGTTTCTAAAATTCAAGCCAAGGCCGCGCAGTTTACCGACCTTCCAACCGGAGTAACTGTTAATTTGGCCGGTGAGCAAGAAGAACAAAAAGAAACCGCAGCATTTTTAGGAAGTGCCTTAATGATTTCTTTGGCACTGATTGTCTTGATTTTGATCATGCAATTCAACTCAATCGGCAGAACAGTCATTATCCTTTCAGAAATTATTTTCAGTGTCATCGGTGTGTTATTGGGATTGGCCATATTTGATATGGATATCGTGATCGTAATGACCGGAGTGGGTATCGTTGCGCTTGCCGGTATTGTAGTTCGAAACGGAATCTTACTCGTGGAATTCACCGACATCTTGCGAGAGCAGGGAATGGGATTGCGTGAGGCTGTCATTGAAGCAGGACGTGTGCGTATGACGCCTGTTCTTCTCACAGCAACTGCCACAATCTTAGGAATGATACCACTTGCCATAGGATTAAATATCGATTTCGTATCTATGTTCTCGGAACTCGATCCCAAAATTCACTTCGGTGGTGACAGTGTTGCCTTTTGGAAACCACTTTCATGGACCATTGTATTTGGATTAAGCTTCGCAACTTTTATTACCCTGATTTTAGTGCCTGTTATGTACATGATGGCTGAATCTTGGAAGGAAAAAAGAAAAGCAAAAAAAGCAATCAGTGCTGAATAATTTTTGAATGTTACGTCATAAAAATAGGGAGTAGTACTCCCTATTTTTTTATCCACTTGTATGTATTGGTCCCGACACTAATTACGTAGAATCCAGGAGAAATAGACAAGCCTGAGGAATTAAAAAATTCGGACATTTTCCCTTGATAAATCAACTTACCCGAACTTTCAAAGACTTTGCCCTCTTTATCTCTGTTTATATCATTGAAATCTGAATGTAACTCCCCAATATTTGTCCAATCATTGACAGTAATAATTCCCTGAAATTCGCATCCATTTGCATCAGTGATATGAAAAGAGAAATCGCCAAACGCATCATGCGTCCACTGAAAACCGCCAATCATCTCCCCATTCACTTCTATCTGAAACGGCCCATCACCTCCATCAATTTGGAAACTCACAAGTGCCCATTCATTTTGGTAAACAACTTCATATGAAACGTCAATAATATTCCAATTCTGGATAGTAAAAGTATTGGTGTGTAGGCAGCCCATTGAATCGGAAAATACAATTTCATAACTACCTTCAGAAACGTAATCAGGCATCTCCACTATCCATTGTGGTAAAAACCCATTCTGCCAACTGAAATCCAAGGGAACTGAATCATTCACGCAAATTGTATCTGGCATATTCAAATGTATCTCCGGCACTACAACGGAGTTTAAATTAATTTGACTTTCTTGCCAACATCCATGGTTGTCCTTCCAAATAATTAGGTTTGATCCTTCAGCTAAAGTATCCGTGGGATAATTAAAGCCCACTACCTCATCAGGAGCCTCTCCTATCCAATCAATAACATACATTCCCAAATTGCAATTCCACTCCTCCTCGAGTATTAAATCAGCTGTCGGATATTCAGTTGCTGTAACCTGACAAGGCCTATTCCAACCCCATTGGTTATAAATTTGAAATAGGTGTACACCTGCATTTAATGGGAGAGATTGAGATGACTGTAAATTGTCGATGTACCAACCATTAGGGAGATTAAACTCCCATTCTTCATCTGAACATAAGGTTGTATCTAAGAATAATGTGTCTGCTTCAATCGAACTTCCCTCCACGAAAAGATATGTTTGATTAGCATCAAGATTGTACCACTTCTCTGTTGTCGAATTGGGCCAGACAACCATCAAGGAATCTATCTGACTCCAATCATTTAATCCAACAATAGTTGAAGAACAATTCTGAGCTATATAATTCTCTCCGCAATGATTGATAAATTGCTGCATAACTCCGCCGGCATATACTTGAACTACGGAACCAATGCCCCAATAATTTGAATACGCGCCCTCAAGATTAATCTTAACCCAATTTGTAGCCGTATCAGGCGATCCTAGACCAATTTGCAACTTGGAAGGGAATTCGTTTCTAATAACCAAATCCCACCTTCCGTCGTTGTTAAAATCACCTTTGGCGTTGATGAAGGAAGAAAATGGAATCGTATCAAAAAGATTGTTTTGAATAAATCCACTACCTTGATTCAAATAAAGCAAGTTATTTTCTGGAGCTCCAATCCATCCCTGTGCGATATGCAAATCTTCATCTCCATCATAATCCACATCAATCCATAAGGCACCCCAACCATTGGATAGATAATCCAATCCCAATGAATCAGCAACATTGATGTAGGTCTGATTTTCAGTTAAATCAAGCAATACAGGATCATTATCATCGGTCATGAATATATTCCATTCGCCATCGTTGTTAAAATCCGATATCGAATTACTCATGCAAAACATAGAAATATCCGCTCCTATATCATGTCCACTTTCTACAAAGTATTCTCCCTGAACATTGCGATAAAATAAATTAGGCACATCATGGTCATTGATCACATATAAATCCATCCAACCATCATGATTAAAGTCAAACCAAACAGATTGGAATGAATTGTTAGTGAGCTCACTTAGACCCAACTCATTTGATCTTTCTACAAAATTATAACCACCCATATTCTCAAAAAATAAATTGGGCATGCCTTGGGAATACAGGAAATCCACATATTGACAAACAAAAACATCGAGATCACCATCTTTATCATAATCCGTCCAAGAAGCCCCGTAATAAAAACCCCAATATTCTGAAAATGTGTTTTGAACAAGTTGCCAGTAAGCAAGGTCTATTGACTCGAATAGATAAAGTCCTCCTCCATAAGCACTCGCAAACAATTCCAAATCATGGTCATTATCGACATCAACAAAACAAATCTGTTTGATGTCGGCTTGCAACTCAACAAAAGAAAGAAATGAAAACCCTGAGCCATTACTCAACCAAATGGAAATTCCATGGTTATTTTCTGCTACAGCTATATCATCAAATCCATCGAAATTGATATCCTGTATAGCGATGCCATTACTGAAATTAGCTGATGCCGCTTGGTTTGAGTCTATTGGAATGGCCCAACTTGAGTTGGAGAAATCAAACTGTGCCCACATGTCGCATACGGGTATATGCAAAACAAGCAGGCACACGAAAAATACTCGTGTGCGGTTCATAGGTCTAATAATTAAGGTAGAACCAAGGTAACGAAAAAAATTAACAAAAAAAAGCCCCGCTCTTGCGGGGCTTTCATTTTGAAGAACCTAATTCAATTAGAAATGGAAATTGATGGTCAAATTACCCATTGGAGCTAGGCCCATGCTGCTGTTATCAGTGTCGATTCCGAAACCTGATGAACTTTCTGTTTTTTCAGTCACTTCCTGTAAATCAGCGTCCAACACAGTAGATGAACCAGCTGACATCGAATGGAATCCCAATCCCCAACCAAACTCACCACCGATAGAAATTTTTGGGAGTACAAAGTACTCAGCGCCGATAAAACCACGAACACCAAATCCGATAGTTGAACCATCCTTTTCCTCTATAAGGTTTCCTTCAGCCTTACCATCTCCATATGTATAGGAAGTTTTGCCTCCGCCATAGCTCAACATAGCCATTGCGCCATAGTAACCTTGTAAACGAGTAGATCCACGACGTTGCTCCAAACCAGCACCCAATCCAATAAAATTAGAAGATGTCTTCACCTCATCATTAACCATGGTACCTGGGTTAGCAATACTTGCAACTGGTGTAGTCACAGATTCAGAATGCATACCAATACGCAAAGCGCCACGATACGCCAATTTATCCGTTTTAAACATTTTTCCGGAAATCATGGCATTGGCATTATTGAAGTCAAATGACATTCCATTACCTGCTGAATTGTTCAGCATGTTTCCAAAATAATTCACCATAGAACCACCATCAACACCAATAGACCAATCACCCGCCTGAGGCAAGTAATTTTCACCTTTTTTTGAAACCATTTGTGCGTTCATTGCGCCCGTGATGCCAAGCATCACTACAAAAGACATGATCTTTTTCATAGTTTTTAGTTTAAATGTTTCCACCAAATTGATTTTTTTTTTGACCTTCAAAACAGTCTCCAAAAAACATTGTGAACATCAAAAAGTGAATATCCTATTTGCTCTTCGACCAAAGTGGACCGACAAAAGTTGTTATCAATATCAACAACCCTCCGAGATAAAAACCAGAACTCATAAATTCACTATCGCCATACAGGAATAATGCAAGTATTATGGTATACAAGGGTTCCAGATTAATAGCCATTGCGCAGACAAATGGACTAATTTGCCTCATAACACCGATACTTGCGATAAAAGGAAACGACGTTGCCACCCAACCTAAGAGTAACAAAAGACCCAAGTTCTTGGAACTTAATAAATCCGTTTCAAAACCAACATCATGTTTAAAAATGATGTACGTCAAGACGCATAGCGACGCAACTCCAATCTCGACCCAAGCCATGGGTGCAGGTTCAATCGTTTTGACCAATCGTGCGTTGATGGAAGAGAAGGTAGCTGCAAAAAAAGCTGCGAACAAAGACCAGATAATCCCTTCCCAAAATCGCGTTTCAAAATTGAAAATGAAAATCAAACCAATCACTGCAATCGATCCTACCACTCCCTCTTTCCAATTCCATTTGGTGGCAGTAATCCAAGGGGCAACAACTGAAACGAAAATTGCGTTGGTACTGAGAACTGTCAATGCTGTTGACACATTAGAAACTTTAATGGCCGTAAAAAAGCAGATCCAATGCGCTGCGATGATGATACCGGAAAGTGTCATCATCGCCCATTCTGATTTTAAGAAAGACAAGGAATGGCGTTTGTAAAGGATGTAGGCAGAAATTCCTACCCAAGCAATTAATGTTCGCCAGAAAACCAAAGGAATAGGAGACAGCGAAATTTCTTTCCCTAAAATTCCGGTAAATCCCCAAATAAATACGATGAGATAGAGTAATCCCGTTGCGCTACTTCGCGTCATTGTTGTTATCTATATCTACAACTCCACCTGACACAATGTACTTCATCACATCAACGGCATTCTTATCAATGGGTTTTACATTTTTTGCAGGCACAATCATTAGATGACCCGCAAAGCTGTAGCTCATGGGGAAGTACACCCCCACTTTGTCTTGAATATTTCCCAATTCCTGCAAATCCTCATCCGTAATGAATCCGATTACTTCAATATCCGTGTCTTGGCTAATCTTGACCAATACAGGTTGATTAAAAGCCTTCTTCTGTCCAACAAAAGCGCCCAATAAATCGGTGATGCTTTTGTAAATGGTCTTGATCAATGGGATCCTATCCAGCAATCGATTGAACCAACCACGTATGGTGTCATTGATAAACTTGGCCCCTAAATAACCCAATACAGCCAAGAATGTTACCAACATTAAAATCCCCATTCCAGGGTATCTGTGCTCGATAGGCAACAAGGAATCCAACCAATTAAATAAACGATAGATGACATAACCAGTTATTACCATTGGCAATGTCAACAACAGCCCGTTCAGGATATACTGTATTAATTTTCTTAACCCACGTTGAATCATGCTGCAAAATTGAGTCAAAATAAGACTGGAATAGCTTTTTTTGTGTTTTTCGTCACTTTATTCACTTTATCCCTGCTTATTTTTGAGACATGAGGAAATTTATTTTTATGCTTTGGGCATTGGGCTCATTTGTTTTGAGCTTCGCACAATCCGAGGAAAATCCAGTTAAGTGGAGCTTTGGTTCCAAATCACTTGGAGATGGACAATATGAATTAACCTTTACTGCCAGTATTTACAAACATTGGCACATTTATGATTTAAATCCAACAGAAGACGCAGATAAATTTCTTCCAATAGCTACGGCTATTGAATTTACACCTTCTTCTGCCTACCAAAAAATAGGGAAGCTGTCAGCCAACAAGCCAATTGCTCACAGAGAACCATCATTGGATGTTACGTTGTTTTACCACGAGAATCAAATGATCTTGAAGCAAAAGGTAAAACTTAAGGAAGACAAATCAACCAAGATTAAGGTCATGATTTCATACCAGGCATGTATTGAAGAAAATGGGTCAGAAAGATGCAACATGCCACAAGATGAAAATTTTGAGATTACAGTAGGTGAAGATATTCCTGAAGGAAGTCAAACTTTAAATAGCGTTGGCATTGATACTACCGGAAAAAAAGTAGTTGAATCCAAAGGCAATGATCCCTTCAATTGGAATTTAGATCCAACCAAGCCTTTGGACAATTGTGAAATTGAAGTTCAAGAAGAAACCATGTGGTTTACTTTCTTACAGGGATTATTTTGGGGATTGTTTGCACTTTTAACGCCCTGTGTTTTTCCCATGATTCCATTGACTGTTGCTTTCTTTACCAAATCAGCGGGAAGCGGCTCAGGCAAATCAAAAGCTGTTCTTTATGGTTTATTTATCTTGTTGACATACGTTGCTGTATCCATTCCCTTCCACATTGTAAGCAGCACCAATCCGGCAATGTTCAACGAGTTTGCAACCAACCCATGGATGAACCTGGCCTTCTTTGCGATATTCATCGTATTTGCTGTTTCATTTTTTGGATACTATGAAATTACATTGCCTAACTCATGGGCCAACAAGATGGACAACAACGCCTCCAAGATTGGCGGTGTGCTTGGTGTTTTCTTCATGGCCATTACGTTGGTTATCGTTTCTTTCTCATGCACAGGTCCGATTCTAGGCGGAATGTTGGGACAGATATATGCGAGCAACGCCCAAGGCACTGTTGACTTTTTAGGCATGACATTGTCTTTGGCGCCAACAAAACTTACAGCAGCTACGGCAGGATTTGGAATTGCGTTGGGATTGCCATTTGGATTGTTTGCCTTCTTCCCTAGCTTGATGAAAAGCTTGCCAAGAAGTGGTGGCTGGTTAGAAGATTTCAAAGTTTCATTGGGATTCTTGGAAGTAGCCTTAGCCATTAAATTTGTTTCTAATGCGGACTTGGTGCAGCAATGGGGATTATTGAAAAGAGAAACCTTCTTTGCATTGTGGATTATCGTTGGAACGATGTGGACCTTGTACCTTTTAGGTAAGTTTAAATTCAAGCCGTACCAAGGCAGTCAGACCTTATCTAAAACCAAATTATTTTTCGCAATAGCGATTGGACTTTTCACATTGAGAATCATTCCTGGCGTATTGCCTCCGAGTCATTGGAACGAGTTTCGTTTTTTGAGTGGATTCCCACCACCCTCGTCTTATTCTTTCTATCCGCATGAAGAAGAATTCAAGATTTACAAAGACTTGGAAGAAGCCATGGCGGTTGCGAAAAAAGAAAACAAGCCTTTATTTGTCGACTTCACCGGATGGGCTTGTGTGAATTGTCGCAAGATGGAAGAAACCGTATGGGTAGACGATGAGATCAAGGAAATTCTCAAAGACAAGTACATCATGGTATCCTTGTATGTAGATGAGAAAATTGAGCTCCCCAAAGACCAGCAAATGGTATACAAAAGTGGAAACCTCGTGCGTGAGATAAAAACTGTCGGTAACAAGTGGGCTACATTGCAGGCAGAGACATTTAACAACCAAGCGCAGCCGTTCTATGTTGTTCTTTCGCCAGATAGTACGATGCTTATTCCTTCGGAAGATTACAATCCAAGTGTGAAAGAATATGCAAAATGGTTAAATTGCGGTTTGAATGCTTTCGATACTTGGAAAAGTTCGGAAGCCGCTAAATAACCATGAAACTTAGGCTCCACCAAATAGTCATTTTTACCATTGTTTTTTTGAGCATTGGCCTTAGTGTCCGTGCTCAAAAAACCCTAGTCAAAGGACAGGTTGTTGATCAATCCACCAAACAAACCATTCCATTTGTTCCTGTTTACTTTCTCGGCACCAAAACTGGAACCACCGCTGATGTTGACGGGAAATTCTTTTTGGAAACCTATTACAGCTCGGATACATTGGTTTGTGTGATGGTTGGCTACAAACCCTTCAAGAAAAAAATTCAACAAGGAAAATCCCAAGAATTACTGATTGAAATGATCCCTAGCGGGTCCATGGAAGAATTGGTGATAAGCGCTGATGCGGAAGATCCCGCGATTGCCTTGATCAAAAAGGTTTTGGACAACAAGAAAATCAATAACAAAGACAAGCTTGATGCATACGAATACGAGGCATACAACAAGGTGGAATTTGATTTGAATAACATCAAAGATGAATTAGCAGACAAAAAAATTCTTAGATCTGTAGAGTTCATTTTTGATCAGATTGACACTACTTCTGAAAAAAACTATTTACCGATTTTCATGACAGAATCGCTCTCTAATTTTTATTACCGAAGAGAGCCCAAAATCAGCAAGGAGATAATCAAAGCTGCCAAGGTGAGTGGTGTTGAAAATGAAAGCATCAATCAGTTCTTGGGAGACATGTATCAAAACTTCAATATTTACCAGAACGATTTAAATGCTTTTGACAAGAGCTTTACAAGTCCTGTCGCTGCTTATTGCCTCGGATTTTATGATTATCAAATCCAAGATACCGTTGTATTAGATGGCAAATATTGTTTTCAGGTAAAATTCGAACCCAAGCGCAGGCAAGAGCTCTTATTTGAGGGAACACTCTGGATCAATGACAGTACATATGCCATTAAAAAGGTAGAAGCTGCCATTACAGAATCAGCCAACATCAACTGGATCAAGCACTTCAAAGTCATCCAAAACTTTTCCGAGGTAGAAAAAGAAGTTTGGATGATGACCGGTGATGAGCTCATTGTCGACTTCAATTTGTCTGATAAAAAAATGGGGATGTATGGTAGAAAAAAATCTTCCTACAAACACTTCATCATCAACCAACCCCGTCCAATGGAATTTTTTAAAGGATTTTCAGATGTCGTCATTGAAGAAGGAGCATCCAAGAAAGACGAAGCGTTTTGGGATGAACATAGACACTTGGAATTGAGTAAGACCGAAAAGCAGATTTACTCCATGGTTGATACGTTGCAGAGCATTCCACAATTCAATACTGTTGTAGACATCATCAACCTATTTATTGCCGGATACAAGGTTATTGGAAAATTTGAATACGGTCCCTATTACACCACATACAGTTACAATCCAATTGAAGGAAATCGAATAAGAATTGGCGGTAGAACAAGCAATGAATTTTCTAAGAAAATCATGATTGACGGTTACACCGCTTATGGACTTTTGGACCAACAATGGAAATATGGTGGTGGATTTATTTGGGTTCCATTCAAAAACCCGAGATTTGCTATTGACTTTCATGCCAAAAAAGATGTAGAGCAAATTGGACAAAGTACGGGTCAGCTGAGAACGGACAACGTGCTTACTTCAGTTTTCAGAAGAAATCCCGCCAACAAGCTAACCATGGTTACGGAATACTCCACTTTCATTGAAAAAGAATGGGTGTATGGTATTTCTAACAAAATCAGTTTCAAGCATCGCGATTTAAAACCCATTGGAAGTTTTTATCGTTTTGAAAATCCCACAACAGGACTGGCGGTGAATAATATCACAAGCGCCGAGGTAACATTAAGTGTGCGATTTGCTTACAAAGAAAAATTTATATACGGTGATTTCGAGAGAATCAGTGTTGGATCAAATTGGCCCGTTTTCGAGGCTGCATATACACAAAGTGTTTCCGGATTTATGGGTGCGCAATACAACTATAAAAAAGCCACGATTGGACTCACGGACACTTGGAAATTCGGGCCATTTGGATATTTAAGCATCAAATCCCAAGCTGGGAAAATTTATGGGCAGCTTCCCTTTCCTTTGCTCATGATGCACCAAGGAAATGAGACATTTTTCTATGACGAGTCGTCTTATAACACCATGAATTACTTTGAGTTTGTAAGTGATCGTTGGGTGAATCTTTGGGCCACATACCATGCAGAAGGATTATTCTTAAATAAGGTTCCATTGCTCAGAAGATTAAAATGGCGAGAAGTGGCATCGATGAAAGCGGTAGTTGGCGGGTATGATGTGAGAAATGATGCCTTTTTGACCCGCAATTGGGATGACGATCCAGAAACCGATGTTTACACATTAACCAAGCCCTTCTTTGAAGCTGCAGTAGGCGTCGAAAATATCTTCAAAGTATTGCGAGTGGACATGGTTTATCGTTTGAGTTATTTGGATCATCCCGATATTTTCCGTTATGGATTAAGAGCCAAGGTTCAATTTAATTTTTAAAACAAAAAACGTGAGATTATCAGCCAATAATATTGTCAAAAAATATGGAGCCAGGACGGTTGTGAATGGGGTTTCATTTGATGTCAACCAAGGAGAGATTGTTGGTTTATTGGGGCCCAACGGAGCCGGTAAAACTACGAGCTTTTACATGGTTGTAGGATTAGTGATTCCCGACCAAGGCAGTATCCAATTGGATGATCAAATCATAACCAATGAACCCATGTACAAAAGAGCGCAATTGGGTGTTGGCTATTTGCCCCAAGAAGCATCTGTATTTAGAACACTTTCTGTTGAGGACAATATCAAAGCCGTTTTAGAATTAACCCCATTAACGCCGGTTGAACAAAAAGACAAATTAGAATCCTTGTTAGAGGAATTTGGTTTGACACATCGAAGAAAATACATTGGCAGTCATTTGTCTGGAGGAGAGCGAAGAAGAACTGAAATTGCACGTGCATTGGCAACCAATCCCAATTTTATTTTATTGGACGAGCCCTTTGCGGGAGTAGATCCAATAGCCGTAGAAGATATACAGCGCATTGTAGAGCAATTAAAAACCAAGAACATTGGAATTCTCATTACAGATCATAACGTGCAGGAAACCCTTTCCATTACAGACAGGGCATATTTGCTGTACGATGGTAAAATATTAAAATCTGGCACTGCCGAGGAACTTGCTGCAGATGAGCAAGTGAGACGAGTTTACTTGGGTCAAAATTTTGAACTCCGCAAGAAATAAAAAAACCCCGTTTTTCAACGGGTTTTTTTTATCGTAGAATATTCTCTGTACTACTTCACAATCTTCAAAGTTTGAGATTGATTGTCTGATGAAATCATGTACATCCCACACGGATGATCCGACAAATCTAATATCATACTTTGGGATTGACTTGGCGCATATTGCTGAATCAATGAACCTGACAAAGTCCAAACTCGCACCGTTCCCAACTCATTATCCGTTGAAATTAAGAATCTATCCTGCATCATCTGCTTACACATCCATGATGAATTCAAGCTTTCCTTAACTCCAACCGTTCCTCCATTGGTTGCACCTGGCGTTGGAGCCTGAGCTACAAACAACGAAAAAGTATTGGCTGAACCACCATCTGGAACTCTAGACATGGATTCTGTATTATTGGCCGCACCTTCATTGACTTGTAACTGGCCTGGACCAAACAAAGCCATTAACTCTAAATCATCCGGATCTGCAGTCCCATATACCAATGCATCTACCAAACCAGTCAATGATGGGGCTGTACCATTGGGATAATCTGCCACATTACCTTGATACAACGCTATAGCATCGGCTCCATTCTGAATGGCGTTGTTGTCTACATCAAAATTTAAATTTACATTGGTTACATAAGCAGAACCAACGACAAAAAAACCTGATGAAGGAATTACCTGACCTGACAAATCAATGGTTCTATACGAAGCGTTGTTGGCATCCCCGCCATTGAAAAAAACCAAGAAATACCCATCCAAAGAGGTTCCAGAAGCGCCAACCAACTCAACAAATTCAAGTGTATCAGAACCAACTTGATCCGCATCAACCTCATTAATCAAAATTTCCTGAGCATGAATTTGAAAACACGCCAATATTGATAAAGCAACTAGAATTTTTTTCATGTTCTTTTTTTTCAAATGTATTACAAATGTCTAATTCGCCACTCCTTGGGATAGTGATTACTCAATCTATTTTGAACACCCTTGACCCAAGCCAAATCTCTTCCCTGCCACTGAGCTATTGCCCATCCTTGAATTTCATTTTCATCCAATCGCAAATCTTCTCCTCTGAGAAGACTCAATGCCTGCTCATCGCTGACCTTGATCCTTGGAATTTTATGGCTAGCCAAATCACTTCGCAATACTCCCACATGAGGAATAAATTTCTTCACCCATTGTCCCATAGGAACTCCCAATTGGCGAATATTCAAACCATTCCAATCTGCGTAGTCCCCAATGAAGTAAGCCACTTCCAAGTGTATATTCTTCCAAAGTGGAATACCTTCAACATCTAAATAAACATCCACATCCGCGGTATCCTTTCTTGGAATAATTGCCCAATCTGCTTTTCGTTCCATAGACTTAGGTCTTTTACTCGACCGGCCGGCACTTGATTTCTTCTCCCAAACAGCGCAGAAAAATCCTTCCCCCTTACCTTCATGCGGCAAGAAACGCCAAGCCGTAAATCCTTCTTCTTCCACTCGTCTTGCTTGTGCCGGCATCTCAACATCAGCAATATTTATCCAATTGTCTGAATCAACCATGGATAAACATTGCATCTCATTTTCTTCGCGATTAAAGGTGCAAGTAGAATAAAGTAGAACTCCACCGGGTCGTAATAATCGATATGCCTCCTCAATCAATTCTTGCTGTATCAAAGAACATTCTTTTACCCCCGCTAAACTCCACTCCTTGCGTGATGCTGGATCCTTTCTGAACATCCCTTCTCCACTGCACGGAGCATCTAATAAGATGCAATCAAATTTTTCTGAATACGGAATATCCCTGACTTGATTCTGAATAACAATACTCCTTGGGTCAGCCCACTTACATAAATTTTCCTGAAGGATAAAATTTCTCTTTCCAACAATCTCATTGCTGACCAAAATTGCATCGTCATCCATTGCACTTAAAACCAACAAAGATTTGCCTCCAGGTGCAGCGCATGTATCTAAAATATTTTTAAATGAATAACGCTTATTAAGTTGATGAAAAATTGCTCCAATAACCATGGAGCTCGACTCTTGGGGATAATACTCTCCAATATGAAATCTTGGGTCTGTTGTAAACACCGGGCGATGTGAAAGGTATACCGCGCCTGGACAATATGGAATAATTTCCTCATCCTCCCACATCACTTTATTCTCACGCTTACGCACTGAAACTGCCGGCTTCTCTTCCAAAGCCGCCAATAACTTTATACTCTCATCACCAAACTGGGACTGAATCCTTGAAATAAATGCTTCTGGAAAATTAAAGTTTGTCATTTTTCGTCTTTTTTTCGCCCACGTAAAAACGGGGGCGGTTGTATTTTAAGCCTAGGCTTCAATCGTGATTTGGCCTCTTTGCCTTCTCCTCTCTCGCGAACAAACTCTATGGGATTCATCTTGAATAAACTCTCTTTCCATTTATCCTTCCAAGTTTTCTTATTAATCTCACCCTCATTGACCCAACCTTTCCATTCTTCATCATTTTCCGATTTAAATACCAACCCATTCCAAGGACCTTTCATTGAAATAAAGAATTTCTTTCCATTCTCCGTTGGAGCCGCGTTAGGGTCTCGCAATAACAAATCACGGACATGGAATCCCATCAGATAATCTACTTCGTTATTCAAGGAGTGTTTTGCCCTTAGTACCATATTTAAGGCAGAGGTATTGATTTCCATCCATGGTATTTCTATCCATCCATTTTGAATGGCCAAAATATTTTTAAGCGATTTGAATTTGACATGTCTTAGTTTTTCGGCCAATAAGTCTTCATCAATAATGGGCGCAATCCATTTGTTTCGCTTAAGATAATCCGCTACTCCACTGAGTAATTTCCATTCAATGATTTCACCATCCAAAATCGCCAGATCTACAAATCCTTGAATGGTCTCCTTCTTCACTGACCAATCTGGCGCCAGATTAACTTGCAATTCCAGTTCGGCATTTAGCGTTCCTTTCAACTGCTCTTCCTTGATTACCTCTTGAGAGAAATCTCGAAACTCATGCATCAACTTTTGAATATCCAAGTGCTCTGAATTTGCCGTTAGTTCCAAAGCAACATCATTGTTGCGCAACAATGCCGCATGAATATTACCTGAAACCTTACCTCCAGCTGTTTCCAATGTATACTGGTTGACTTGGAAATGTTTTCTGTCTAATTCCAAATCAGCCCCAATATTCTCAGCCTTAAAATCTTTGTACATCAATTCTCCGCACTTCAAGTGGATATTGAAATCAGAGAAATAAGGAAGCGCCAATGTCTTGGTATTATTCATTTCAATAATCCAATTATCCAATAAGACATGCTTGGACTCAATATTCAACTCCGCTTTCATCAATGCCTCACCCTTGGCGAAATAATCAATTACATTGTTCCACCGCCCACTCACATCAAAATCCGTTTCGCCCCATTTGCCCACCCATTGATGGATTATCGCATGTCCCTCGTGGAGTTGAACTACAGCGTTCAAGTCTTGTAATTTGTAGTTTAACCCTTTGATACCCAAAGCCACATTTTGTAGAGCAAGATTTCCTTCTGCCTTCAATGATTGCCAATCCAATGTGGAGTCCTGGAGCAATTGAACCTTACCAACAAAACGAGAATTGAGATTGCAATTGCCCGACACGCCTTCAAGTGTATCCCATTTCAAAAAATCATGTATCTCCGCCAAAGCGCCATTGACCTCCACTTTCAAATCAATGTCCGGCGATTCCGCTTGCGACACCGTTCCAGAAATTTTCCAATTTCCACCACCCAATTCCCCTTCAAGTTGATGTATGGTACAACGATCCAAACCATTCTTTAAATCGAAATTCAACTGCAACTGCAGATTTTCAAGAGCTACCCCTGATTGCGGCTCCAATAACTCTCCATCATTCCATAACAAATCTGCATGAAACTGAGGATTCTCAAACCTACCTTCAAACTGACCCGAGATTGACATCTCTCCTTTGGGGTTATAAGATTTAATGGGGCCTGAGAGCCATACAGGCATGGCCGTAATCCATCGATCAGCTTTAATGGATTCACTTTTCCATTGCGCGTTACCCTCACCCTTCTTAAAGTCTAGCCATCCCGTCAATGAAATAGGTGAATCTAGAATTTCCCAATCCCCTTGTTTGATGGTTAAAATTTGATTGGATTGGTCAAATGTTACATCACCATCCCACTGCCATGCGATATCATGGACATAGGTCTTTCCATCCATATAAAAATCAGCGATTCTTCCATCAGCTGAGCCCTGAATAAAAATCCACTCATCAGAAAAATCACCTTTCAAAGTCAAAGTTGAAAATTCTGTTTCTTCAAAAAAGTCTGAACGAGCATCCCAATATAAAACCTTGGTTGACTTTAATTTCAATTTTTCAAGTCCAAACTGAAAGTCTTGGTTAGCAGAAACTTCTTTCATGACATTCCAATTGCCCGTCCCGCTTCTATTCTTGATTAAATTAACCTGAGCCTGATCCAATGTGATTTTGGTAATCTCATAATTACCAGACAATGCATCCAACCAATCAAAAGCCAATGAAAATTTCTTGGCTGAAAGAAGTGTATCTCCCTTTAAAAAAGAATCCTCAATAAAAATATCCTGCATGTCGACAGCCAGTAATGGGAAGGATGACCAAACAGAAATGTCTATGGAAGAATAACTTGATTTTGACTTAAGGCTCTCTTGAAGGGACTGGACGGCCTTGGCGATAATATCCTCTTTGTATAAAAGAACAATTACGGAAAGGGACATGACTGTACCTAAAACCAAAACTACCAATCCCCATAAAATTCGCTTGAGCCAAAGACGTTTTTTCACCTATCAAAAATAGATAATGCCCGCTCTGCAGTTAGGTTTAGAAAAATGATTTGGAAACAAAAGAGTGTTAATTCTGCAATAGATTCAATCGCATATTTTTCCAAAGCACCCGAACCATAATTACACAAAAAAGAGTGCCTGTGAACAGCACGGTAAGGCCAATTCCTAAGATGATTGTTGCAGTATACTCAACCGGATAGCTTTCCACCACCGCCCCTTGCATGGTAATAATGCCAAAAGTTTGTTGTATCCAACAAATGAAAACTCCCAATCCCAAACCGATACAGGTTCCCAAAAAATTAACTAGAACACCTTCCAGCGTAAAAACATTTCTAATAAACTCAACGGAAGCGCCCATGGATTGTAGCACATAAATGTCCTTTTTCTTCTCAATCATCATCATAGACAAAGCCGCAACAATATTGAAAGTTGCGATAAGGAGAATAAAAAGTAAAATAGCAAAGGTTGCCCATTTTTCCGACTGGGTGGTTTTATAAATCAAAGCGTTTCTTTCATTTCGGGTAGTTATGGAAAGGGAGTCAGATTGCAACTTGGATATCCAATCCGATTGAAAAACGACGGGATCCACACCTTCCTTCAAATAAACTTCACAGCTTGAAATGGATCCTTGCTTGTTGAGTAAATTTTCAGCTTTATTGATTGGAACAAATACATACTTCACGTCTAATTCAGCATTGGCTGAAAATACACCTGTTGTGTAACCATCCATTTCAGAGAAGGCATTTTCTCTAAATCGAGAAAGCTTTTTACCAGGAACAGGGGCACGCAATTGAAACACCTGACCTAAATGATCGGCAACTGGCATTTTCAACTCACCGCAAACACCCAATCCGGGAATTGCAGCACAAACGGAAGTATCTGATAAATCAAAATCACCCGCCACCAGCAATTGATTCATGCCTGAATTCTTCCCATAAGTTGATGACACACCTTTCATTTGAATCACTGCATCAGCATCTTGGTAATGTATCCAAACATCACTTTCCAGAATGGGCTCATAAGACAACACACGATCATCCTCAAGCAAGGCCTTGGGAAGTTTGTGATTTTCAAAAAATTTACCCGCGGATGACTGAATTACAATGGGTGGATCAAAATGAGAAAAAAGATCATCCACCAAACTTTCAATTCCTTGAAAGGCTGACATAACGATAACCATGGCTGCCGCGACAAAAGCCACAACCACCATCGAAATGGAGGAAATCAATCGGATGATTCCCTTGGATTTTTTTGAAAATAAATAACGATATGCAAAGAATAAATCTAAGCGCATCCTACTTCCAAGCTTTTACTATCAATCCAGTTCCCTTTGAGTTGTTTACTCGCACATCAATGGCATTGAGTAAAAACGCTATCGGATAGGTTACCAAATAGTAAATGGGTAAAATGATAAAGAACAATGAAGTTGCATTTAACATCAACATCGGATATTTCATGCTTAGTAGCCAAGAAATACGACCTGCCTTTCCATAAGAGTATCGGATGTCCCATTTTGAAAATCCCGCCGTTTTTAGTTTTTCAGCCATATCTTCAACTCCGTATCCATCTCTGACATGCTCTTCGATGAAACTCGTTTCACCATCATCATGAACATCACTTCCGCCTTGATCACTTGGGGTAGAAATTAGCAACATCCCTCCTTTTACAAGGCTATTGCAATAGTTGGTTAAGACTTGTACGTCCTCTTCGATGTGTTCCATAACATCGACACAAAGTACCAAATCATATCTATCTGGACGAACATAGGTGGTTAAATCACCTGTCTGAAAATGCACATTGGCAATTCCTTGCTTTTTGAAGAATCCATCGCAATCTTCAACTTGTTCTTCCTTTAAATCAACTGCATCAATTAATTGAAACGGCAGTTCTCTGGACATTCTGTATGTGTATTGTCCAAAACCAAAGCCAGCATCTAGAATATTTACCTGTGACTTGTTATTCTTGTCCCAGTTTTTTAGAGCCCTTCTGATGTGCCAAGAACGCAAAAGCAATAAATCCAGCAATTGATAAAAGAGAACCCTAGTCCAGCTGGCCGAATTAAAAACAACTCCTAACTTTCTTTTGATTGGATCGTAGTGCATATTACTTTTTCAATAGTCGATTAATTTCTTCTGAATAGTCCAATGAATCATCGATGAAAAACTGCAATTCTGGAACTTTTCTCATTTGCTTGCCTATCACCAAACCCAGGTGTTTGCGGGTTAATGCTGCATTTTCCTCTAACCACTCCATTACGATTTCTCGTTTATCCGTTGGGAATACTGAGATGTACACCTTAGCATACCCCAAATCAGGAGATACTCTTACCATGGTTACCGTTACTAAAATCCCTGGAAACCAATCATTGCCATTTCTTTGAAAAATGGTTGACATTTCCTTTTTGATGAGGGCTGAAAATTTTTCAAGTCTTACACCTGCCATGCCCCAAAGGTAAGCCATCCTTGCCATAGCTTTGCCCTATGGACAAAAAACATGATTTTACCATAAGACTTGGCCAGCCACAAGACGTGCCAGCGACACTTGCACTTATTCAAGAATTGGCCATTTATGAGCAAGCACCCAACGAGGTTGAGGTAAGTGTAAGTTCCATGTTGCGCGACGGATTTGGGGATCAGCCTTTATACAGGCTGTGGGTTGCTGAGATAGACGGAATCATTATTGGAATTGCCATCTGCTATGTCCGATACAGCACATGGAAAGGGCCTATGCTTTATCTAGAAGATTTAGTTGTTACAGAAAGACAACGAGGGAGAGGAATCGGTAAAGCCCTTTTTTTAACAGCAGCCCAATTTGCCAAGGATAATGCATACAACGGTATGGTCTGGCAAGTCTTGGATTGGAACAAACCTGCCATCGAATTTTATAAGTACTTTGGCGCACAATTAGATCCAGAATGGATCAACGGAAAACTCAATCGCAAACAATTAGAAAGCCTGTTTTAAAGATGAAAATTTACAAGTTTGGCGGTGCAAGTGTAAAAAATGCGGAAGCTGTCAAGAACATGACCGCAATTACTCAGATGGGGGGAACTGAATTACTCATTGTTGTTTCAGCAATGGGGAAATCAACCAATGCACTGGAAGAAATTCATCACATGTGGCGAAACAAAGCGCCTCTGACTGAAAAACTTGATTCCTTGTATCACTTTCATCATGCCATTGCACAAGAATTGCATTTAACAGATACTTGCTTTTGGATCACAAAATGGCAGGAACTTGTTTTAAAATTAGAGAATCATCCTGATGGCGATTTTGATTTCACTTACGATCAGATTATTCCATTTGGCGAAATACTTTCTACATCTATCATTCATGATTATTGGAATGCCATCGGATATAGACACCAATGGCTAGATGCAACCCAAATTATCAAAACCGATCTAAGAAATCGAGAAGCCCGAATAAATTGGGAATCCACGCAAGAAAAAATAAATGCACTTGCACAAGACAGAATATATATCACACAAGGATTTATTGGATCTGATGAAAATGCAAATTGGACAACTTTAGGAAGAGAAGGTTCAGATTATTCAGCATCCATTTTTGCCAATTGCATGACTGCTGAAAGTGTCACCATTTGGAAAGATGTTGCAGGTATGCTCAGTGCAGACCCCAAACTACATCCAGATGCGGAACTCATCCCAAAAATCAGTTACGGAGAGGCTATCGAATTGGCTTATTACGGGGCTAGTGTTATTCATCCTAAAACCATTCAACCCCTGCAAGCTTCGGGCATCCCGTTACACATTAAATCTTTCATTTCACCAAGCGATAATGGTTCCAGTATTGGTAAATACACCATTGAGCATTACCCCACCTGCATCATAGAAAAAGACAATCAAATATTGGCTTCTATCTCCACACAAGACTTTAGTTTCATCGTCGAAGATAACTTGCAGGAAATTTTCTCTGCTTTGAATGATCGTGGAATTAAAATACAAATGATGGAAAACAGTGCAAGAAGCTTTTCAATGTGTCTTCAGTGCGAGGAGCATAAGCTTTTAGATTTACAAAACAGTTTAAAAGACAAATACATCATGCGTTACAATCTGCCTGTGCAGCTTGTAACCTTGCGCCATTTTCAGTTGGATGATTTGAAAAAATGGGAGTCCAAAAATATTTTAATGGAACAAAAAAACCGGACTACAGCCCGGTTTGTGATTCAAAAACATTGAAGGATTAATACTCGTCCTCGTTGAAGAAAAAGTCTTCCTTGGTGGGATAATCCGGCCAAATATCTTCGATACTTTCAAAGACTTCTTCATCATCTTCTATCTGTTGTAGGTTTTCTACCACCTCCAATGGAGCACCAGCACGCATGGCATAATCTATCAACTCATCTTTTGTTGCGGGCCATGGGGCATCCTCTAGGTAAGAGGCTAATTCAAGTGTCCAGTACATAGTAAGTGTTTTTAAAGGGT
>JACCDK010595559.1_pt1 | contig 35275 bp, 40 predicted proteins | sample 7445871 | NCBI WGS metagenome assembly JACCDK01 (sample SAMN15323436, study PRJNA562643) | freshwater metagenome | isolation source: river surface water | place: USA:Blue River Watershed | collected 2017-08-15 | reverse complement strand
GAATCGGGGTCGGCGTGACATATCCCTTCGTAGCGATGTTCGCCTTGAGACGCGCTTCGATATGGAAATCTGCAAACGCATGATCGGGTACAAAGTTGTCGACAGTCTCAGTGATGACTGCCTTATTTACGAATTTGCTAACGTCGATGTATTTCGAGAAACGATCGCCTCTATTGCCACCGCGGTTCCCACCACGAAAACCTCCCCCGCGATTACCACCGAAGCGGCTCGGTCGGCGAGATCCTCCTCCGAAGCGATGCGATCCACCATGTGACGGACCGCCACGATATCCTCCGTGAGAAGGCTTGTTATGACTGAATGAACGACCCTGACCACCGTGGCCAGCGCCGCCTGAATGCTTGTTGTACATTTTGATATATGCCCTGTGGGCTTACTCCCACCGATAGGCCTATATAGTGATACAAAGGCGAACAATGAGAAAACTTGTAGGTGTATACTATAAACCATCTTGCAGAAAAAGTCAACTTTTCTCATTGACAGCATTGTAACCTAGTGGTAGCCTTGTTCTTGGATAGTCATTCTACAGTCGTACCGTCGTATACGTGTGTGCGTACGCGACCTGGAAAAACTCAACAGCTCCCTACACAATACAGTACTATGTCAAAAAAGAATGCTTCGCTACCCATTCTGGCCGCAAGAGTCGATAGTGGACCTTGCGATCAAACACTGCTCAAGAGAATCGGAATCGAGGGCAGCAAGGTTGCAGCTCGCATGTTCAAAAACAAACGGCGCCGCGGCCGTGTGTGCATCGGCATCATCGAATGTTTTATCGAAACACGGTTTGAAAAAAGCTCACTTGATGATGTCACTGGATTCGTATTTGCGATTACCGCGCACTTCGGCAAGACCGAATGCACAGTAACCTTGGTCGTCGGATCAGCGCTCTTCGAGAAACCGGCGCTAATCGAAAAAGTGCGACTCTGCACTCACGAGGAGCCTGACGAGCCCGCCTTGGCACGCTGACATAGCCAGCACTCAATAAGCACCGCCGCCCTCTCTTCGGAGATGGCGGCTTTTTGACTTATCCTGAGAATAATGCTATTGTAGCTGAGGACGTTTACTCACGTGTTACTTGACGTAAACAAAAAAGTACAAACAAAATAGAAGAAAGTCGAACATGAAAATGAAACTGTTAGCTATGTCGGTCGCCACCATCGTGGCGATTTGTAGTCTGGGAGCAAAAGCTCTCGCACAAGACGCAACGCCCGAGCAGATCGCGGCGGAGAAGTTACTTGCACAGCAAGCACAAGATGCCGCTCGCGAGTCTGAACTGAAAGCGCTCGAGGTATACTCGAAGCTCAGCCCCAAAGAACGCGAGCTGCGAGAGTTAGAAAACGAGTTGCGCATGATCAAGTTCGAGAAGGAGGTCAAGCCAATTGTCACGCCCCCTGAGTTGCTCACCTTGGAAGAACGGCTCGCCGCCAAGGAATTGAGGCGGCAAAGGTTGGCAATGGGCCTCGATAGTGTGGCGGTCCAAGATGAAATCACTACGCAAACTACACAGTTTGCGAACAGTGAATGGACTGAACAAAGTCTCAGTTTTGGAAGTTGTGGATCAGATCCAAACGAATTCTACAATCTGCCTTTATTTACCGCAACGTCGGGTATGGAATGGCAGACCGAGGATGAACCAACCACATGGTATCCTTGGATGATGTTGACTCCAAACGGTAACGACGCGTCAGGAAGAGCGGCAGCCACTTCAGGAAACTTCTCGGCAAACTTCTCAAGTTCACCACTCTTCGTATCGATCACCAACAACTTCGATACCTATGGTGTCCCCTTGAGGCATCGTCTCTCGTTCAAATATCAGTTCACTAAATCAAACGTTAACGATATATTCCGTGTACAAGTCGGTGGAAATTATTTCGTGACCAATCTGCCAACAGCTGCGTCTTGGACACGAATTACTCTCAACGTACCACCATTCCCACGGACAACGACGACAACAGAGATTCGCTTCACTGTATTCAAAAATTCTGCCTTAAGCTCAAGTCCGAACGCAGACTTGTATGCCCCACAATGGTGTACCGAGGTGCGCTCAACAAACGTCGTACTGGCAATAACTCGAGCTGGTGCTTCAAACCTGATCTCATGGAGTCATGAGACCGCGCCGACCAATTTCTGGTCACTTGAGTTCAGCACCATCCTCGGTTCAGGAGCCGTCTGGAGCACCAACATTGGCACAGCACCAGTCGTATACTCAAACACAACGGCCGTAGTGAGCTTTCCCGCCAACAACCCACAACGCTACTATCGGTTGAAACGTAACTGGTAACACAATTCACCCCGTCGCCTCTCCGGAGCTGACGGGGCTTTCTTTTAGTGCATTTCATCTCTACACAATATTTCCTGCAAGCGACCTATTACTGCTCACCCTCCTTCCTTAGCTTAAAATACCCAAGAATGACCCGTGCGAGCTGAATGTCCCTAAATGAACTCATACCCTTGATGCGTGCTTTGACTGGCGAGAGAAGTGGCGGCTTGTCGTCACTCTGCTTGTCGAAAACTTCTTGCAATGCTTTCTCTATCTTCATGAAATGTGGACGCGAGATACCATCCTTGAGATATGCGATGTCAGAGAGTTCGAGGCCTCCACGATCAGAGCCGAGTTCGATCAGCTTCTCTAGATGCGCGATGATAGTCTCAGGGACCATGTCACGTGCCTCAGCCATTTCTTTGAGAGACTTTCCTTTCTTCACGAGCTCGGCGGTACGCTCGAGCGTAGATACTTTGTGCGCTTTTCCACTACCTCCTTTACCCTTTCCCCTATACCCTTTCCCCATCCTATGCATCGGCGCAACTCTTGCCAAGAATTCATCATGAGCTCGTTTGATCTCAGCAGCATCGGTATATTCGATAACACTCTCGGCCTTGGCTGATAATTCACGGAGGCGCGCATCATGCTCGAGCACATCGGGGTGTACTTTGAGGGCGTGTTGATTCATGCCTAGAATTGAAAGCCCTGCAAGCGTGCGCACGCGGGAAAGTGCAACATACCCCATACCAGGCTCGAATGATTTGGACAGATCAACTTCGACAGCATCGAGCGACATACCTTGGCTCTTGTGCACAGTGATGGCCCACGCGAGGCGGAGTGGGTACTGTGAGATCTGTGCGATGACTCTGCCATCATCCTCAATAGTCCAGTCAGCAAGTTTGATAGTGACCTCGCGACCATCAGGATAATCAGGGGTAGCAGCAGTGCGAATAACCGGATCGATACCCCAACCACAAGAAACAACGACACCGAGAGTTCCGTTCACGTACCCTTCCTCGAAATTGTTTTTCACACACATAACGCGTGCACCCTTCTTGAGACGGAGCTTCTCGGGTGCGAGACATGATTTCTTGAGCGTCTCAACAAGTGGTTTTTTGCCTTTGGTAGTCATCTCATACACACACTCTGTCCCTGAAATCTTCCCGATCTCGCGTTCATTGATGGTGTCGACGTCAACATTGTGAGTATAGAGGCGCGTAGGTTCGACGCCGAGAGATTCATCGGCCAGCATGACAATATCTCCCGCATCAGCGAGCTCTACACCGCGAGGAGTCACCTGTCTGCTCTTCAGGAGTTCATATGAACGCTCAGATACTTCACCACTCCTGATATCATTCAAGATATTCACGGACTCATCGGTACCCTGACGATAATTCTCGGAGAGATAACAGATGGCAAAGTTGCCCTGCTTCCACGCGTCAGACTGGTAGATGAAGTGCGCCTCTGGTTCACCGAGGCGAGACACGGGTGGCAACTGGAAGAAATCTCCGCAGAGCACAACCTGGATGCCCCCGAATGGCTTGTCGACCTTCTTGATATGGCGGAGCACCTGATCGACGAGATCAAGACGAAAATGATGGAGCATAGACACCTCATCGATGATGAGTACCTGCGCCTCCTCGATCTTGCGACGAACTTGCGCACGCTCGGAGATTTCTTGGAGGTCATGTAGACCGAGACTATCTTTGATACCGATGCCGGCCCATGAATGAATGGTCACACCACCCATATGTGTCGCAGCGATGCCTGTAGAGGCAGTGACGCCGATCGATACACCATGATCCTTGAGGTATTTGATATATGAATTGACTACGTAAGTCTTGCCCGAGCCTGCGGGCCCGGTGATAAAGGCATTCTTGCCAGTCTTAAGGATGTCGAGTGCATGGGACTGAGTCATGCGGGAAGTATAGCAGAAAAGCGTACTTCGACTGTATATACAGCCCCACAGAGCTATTTTATAGTGGTTGACAAATGTGTATATAGTGTGATATAATAGTATATGAAGCAGTATGGCCCTGTTTAGGGACATATAGGAGCTTCATTCGGAGAACATTTACAACAAAACATTCCGCATGAAAAATACAGGTACAAACGGTACAGTATCAACAAGCTACAAAAAAGGCGTCGTCACAATGTTCCATCCCAAATTCCGATATGGGTTCATTCAAGAATCGGAAACAGGGATGGATGTCCATTTCAGAATGGACCAGTGCTTCAAGTTCGAGTGTCTCGATGAATCTGGGCCTGTGTTCAGCGATGAATACAAGGATCAGTGGCCCAAGAAGGGCGAGATGGTCATTTTCATTCTTGACACTGAACCGGTCCTTCCAGGAATGCGGCCAAGTGCCTTGAAGTGGAACTTCGCCAAATCCTTTAAGGAGTGCCTTGAGGCCTACTCAAACGAGGGATCGGATACAAGGAAGTCTGTCCCGCCACCCCAACAGAAGGCATGGTCCAGGCAAGGTCAGCACCATAACAGCCCTCGTCGGACTTCTGGTCATGACGAAGCGAATGGCCTGCCATATCTTCCTGAGTGTGCTCGTGGCCCCAAGTCGCCGGCGCCAAATATCAACTTGGCAAGCGAATTTCGAATCAGTGATATGAGTCTTGAAAAGCTGGCTCGGTCAGTTGGCGGGAAGAATGCCCATACTCGCCAGCACCACCGTGCAGCTCGTACTCAACAAGTTCACTAATTGGATCCTTATTTCACACCCCGCGTCGGCATCGATGCGGGGTTTTTCTATTCACGAAGCGTCTGACAAAAGAAAAGCCCGTCGACATGAAGTCAACGGGCGGAAAGAGCAATGATGTTGAAGAGAGGAAATGAATGGGTAAAAGTGAAGGGAAAAAGAATGTGTGATCGTGAGATAAATATATCGGGGGCGTGAGCCAACTGAGAGTACCTGGGGAGTTAAAGTCATGGGAAGGCCGATATATCCACATTCTGTCTATTCCTTTTTCAACATCTCAAAGAACTTACGTCTATATTATGGGCAAAAATATATCAAAAGTCAAGTGCATATCGGGTGCAAATCTGATGTAAATCCGCAGCAAAATAAAGACACATTAGACAATACTATGTCAACATGCTACGATGCTCCCATGAAACGCACTGCCCCCAAGAAGCCGACATCTGAAACCCCTCGAAACAGTGCTGAAACGGCCACTGAAACATTCACGCACACAACGAATGTGGCTGATACTATCTACGACGTCGCCGTGATCGGCGGTGGACCAGCGGGTATGATGGCGGCAGGACGCGCGGCTGAACGCGGGCTCAAAGTTATACTCCTCGAGAAAAACGATACACTCGGCAAGAAGCTTCTTATCACTGGAGGCGGGCGATGCAATGTCACCAACGCCGAGATGGATACACGCGCGCTTCTTGCGAAATTCAAGGACAGTGACAAATATCTTTTCTCTGCATTTGCGCAATACGGTGTGAAGGATGCACTCGAATTTTTCCATACGCGTAATATGCCCACCAAGATCGAAGCTGAGAAGCGCGTCTTCCCTACCTCGAACAAGGCACAATCTGTCTGGGATGTACTCGTCGACTACATGAAGACAGGTGCAGTCACGGTGAGGTCAGATGCACCGGTCACAGGATTCGTCACAAAGGAGGGCAAAGTGTCCGCTCTCAAACTCAAGGACGGATCCCTCATTCACGCCAAGAGCTTCGTGTTGGCGACCGGTGGTAAATCACATCCAGAAACCGGTTCGACGGGAGACGGATTTGCGTGGCTGAAAGAACTTGGGCACGCGGTATCAGAGCCACGCGCAGCCCTCGTGCCCGTGAAAGTTTCCGATGAATGGGTCAAGAAGCTTTCAGGCTTCTCACTGCCAACCGCCAAGATCACTCTTTTCCAAAATGACACCAAGGTTCCTGGTAAGCAGTCGGTGATGAAGGGTAAGGTGCTCTTCACTCACTTCGGCCTCTCAGGACCAGCCGTGCTCAATATGAGCTCAGAGATCGACGATCTTCTCAAGTATGGTGACGTCGTCCTCTCGCTCGACCTTCTCCCTACACATGACTATGGCACGCTCAATGAGGCACTGCAGAAACTATTCAAGAAGCAGTGCAACAAGAAGTTCAAGAATGCGATCTCCGCGCTCATTCCTGCGCCGCTCGTGCCGGCAGTCATGGAACTCTCGAAAATCGACGACGATGTTCCGTGTCACAGTGTTACGCGCGATGAACGACTCGCGCTCATCAAGCTCCTCAAAGGCATGCCAATACATCTGACGGGACTTCTCGGTGCAGACAAGGCCATCATCACCTCGGGCGGTGTCTCACTCGACGAGATCGACTGGAAGACGATGCGTTCACGTCTCATTTCAAATCTATATATTGTCGGTGATTTGCTTGATATCGACAGGCCATCGGGAGGTTACAGCCTCCAGCTCTGCTGGACAACTGGGTGGGTTGTGGGAAGTGCGGTTTAATCCAACCCCCTCAACCGCTTCTGCAGCTTTTTGTATTCCGGCACCGCCCGCTCAACCAGCGCCCAAAATCTTCTCGAATGATTGAGTTCACCGAGGTGACAGAGCTCATGTACAACAACATAGTCGCGGAGCTCGTCAGGAAGCAGGATGAGCTTGTAATTGAAATTGATATTTCCTTTTGCAGAGCATGACCCCCAACGCGAGCGCTGATCACGGATAGAAATGCGGCCGTAGGTGAAGCCGTATATTTTATTGAAATGCTCGAGACGCTCCGTCAGGATAGTGAGCGCCTCATCTTTTCGTGCCTTGAATTCACGGCGATCTCTCTTGCGCAGGAGTAGACTGAATGCGCTCACCGGATTCTCAGCGAAATGAGCTTGCTTCTCGCGAATCCAATCAGCTCTTTTCGCCACAAATCTCTCGATGAGCATCATCGGCACAAGCGGCGACGCACTTACGCGCACCTCTCCCGTATGACGAACTGCGACACTGATCGAGCGCATGCGACGACGGATGAGGGTATATGAGATACCAGCGACGGAATGTGTCGAGTTAGGGAGCATGGGTGGTAGTATAGCGTATATACACTAATATTGACTATACACAATCAATGTGATATAATGACAGCAATGGTTTTTTGACATAAACAACGTAACCAAAGGAACAGTGTGGGTAAAAACATATACGAACTGATACAAGACGCTCTCGGGATTGATGCGAACAACATGGGAACTATGCTGGCAAAGCATCGCATGGTACCCTTGCACGGCAGAATAAATTCCGAGATGGCAAGTGGGTTGTTTCATACAATGGCGGCTATGGAAATACTCGAAATCGCGCCAATAACTCTGCTTATTGACAGCGGAGGGGGCGATATCGACGCGGGAGAATTTATCATCGAAGGCATTCGTATGCTCAATTCCCCAATCACCGGTCTCGTGATGGGACAGGCTGGATCTATGGCGATCGACGTACTTCTTTCATGCAAAAAACGTATCGGGCTACCAAATAGCAGGTACTTCATGCACTTCCCCAGGAAAAACTTCGATATCATTTGCGGCGAAGAGGTATCGAAGCGATCTTCGGTGGAAGCTATCGCACTGAAAATTCGTCAGGGCAAATTGCGTCAGGAGCAGTGGTATGCCGACCGAATGAAAAAACCTGTAAAGGAAGTTCGCCGATTATTACGTCTCGGAGAAGGTCTACATCTTCACTATCGTGCTGAAGAAGCACTGAGGCTCGGCATCATCGAGGAAATAAAAACTGATTTCAAGCTCTTTCCTCTTCCGGTAAAACAAATTACCTCTGATGAACTCTGATTTCATCACAAATTATTCATGCGCGGCCATTTCGGTGGTCGCGCTTTTTATTTATAATTTTTGATCATCCTCGCCTTCTCCTCCCTCGTCAACCGCTTCCACTCAGCCTCCACCGCTCGTGCCCGCGCAAGCGTGCGGAATTTTTTGCTATAACGCAGAACGACAGGTCGGCGAATCTTCGTATAGTGTGCGCCAGACTTGAGGTGGTTGTGAGCGTGGAGGCGTCGCACGAGGTCGGTAGTATACCCAGTGTAGTAGGTGCCATCGGCGCATTCCAGGATATAGGCGTAGTGCATACTGCTATTCCCCGAATTTCTCGTCCTCAATGTCCGCAAGTGCGTCAGCCTTGGTAGCATGAATGCGACCGTCGATGTGATGCGCGGGAGAATAGATGGTGTACATCTTGAGATGACCCGAACCCGTGTTGATGATGTTATGCTCGGTGCCTGCAGGAATGAGAATCGCAGTCCCATCAGCGATCGGATGCTCGACGCCAGCGATGACAGCAACGCCTGTTCCCTGCTCGAAGCGGAAGAACTGGTCATTCTTGGGATGCGTCTCGAGACCAATCTCCTCGCCCTGCTGGAGGCACATGAGGACGACTTGGCTGTGAGGTGCAGTGAACACGACTTTCCTGAAATTGGTATTTTCGAGCGTCTCGCGCTCAATGTTGGAGGTGTAGGGAGTCATGGAATGATTATATCACTTTTTATAAGTTAAAATCCTCGCGCCGACAATTTACGGCGCGAGGATTCTCACATACAAACACTAATTTAAAACTGGATCAGGCATCAAAGGAAACAGAGGAGCGCGGACCCATCGAATATTCTTGGTCTTGTCCATACCCTTGGCTGACCTGACGATGAAATCAGTTTTGGAAGATCCTCCATCCCAGTCGATCCGAGCTGTGAAGATGAATCCAACCACCGAACCCATGAATCCCGTTTTGTATTCAGTCGTGATTTCTCCCGTCAATTCTCGTGAAGGAAGGGCGATGCGTAGGGTACGGTTATTTGAACCCATAACCTCCTGGGCCGATTCGAAGAGAAGCTGGAAGATTTCTTCATCGAGCGATTGGCCGTCATTGATGAGACAATAGATTTTCATCCGTTATTTCCTTGGTTTATTGTTTGTTGTACTACGAAATGAATTCAGAGATATAGTACAACATGCGATATTGCTTTGTCAATGCCTTCAATTTATTCAACCACTCCCCTCCCTGCCGTTGTACTCACATAGAACACAACAAGTCCGACCATAATCACCGCGACCGCAGCACCAAGCGCAGTCGTCGGATCCCAGTGCTGCCACATGAAGCCGCCGATGATGCCCGAGAACATCACACCGAAACCGACAATAGCGTTGTACATACCATAGGCGGTGCCACGCTCATAGTCAGGCGTAGTCTTAGCGACGAAGGCGCGTTGAGCAGCATCGGTGCATGCAGATGAGAGGCCAAGGGCTGCGAATGAGAGCGCGAGACCAAACGGCGTCGCTGCGATCATGAGGACAACATACCCGATGGCGAGAATGGCATAGCCGAATGCGAGCACGCGCGCAGTGCCGATGATGTCAGAGAGCTTGCCAGCGCCATACGAGAAGAGCACGAATGAGATGTTATAGATCATGTAGAAGAGCGGAATAGATGCGATGACGAGACCGATGTTAGTAGTCTGCAAAAGGAGGAGCGCCGACGGCAATGAACCGACCGAGAAGATGAATATTGAGAAAAGATACCAGCGGAAGTGTGGCGAGAACGACTTGAATGTCCTCAACGAGAAGATGCGGATGTTGTTGCTATCGCGTGCGATGACGACGTCCTTCACGAAAAAGATAGTCGCAACTGCAATGAGACCAATGATGAATGCAGCCAAGAAGATGACATTGAACCCAAATGGCAGGTACGACAAGATGAGGTATGCGGCGAGCGGACCGAGCACACCTCCAGCCGTATCCATGGCGCGATGATAGCCGAATGATCTGCCGACATCACCATTCTGAGCGGAGACTGAGATGATAACATCGCGTGGTGCCTCACGGACACCCTTGCCGAGACGATCGATGATGCGGAGCCCGAGCACGCCCGTAACGCTCATCATGATCATGTAAAATGGGCGAATGATGACAGACATGCCGTAACCAAGGAATATGAAGACACGGCGGCGCTTGAGCTTGTCGGAGAGCTGGCCGGAATAGATCTTGATGATATTGGAAGCACCATCGGCGATACCCTCGACGATACCGAGCGAGGCTGCGCCTGCCTTGAGCACAGAGGTGAAGAATGCTGGGAACGCAGCCAGGATCATCTGGTTGGAGAAGTCGTTGAAGAAACTAGTGAGACCAAGTGCGAAGATGTTGGTATTGAGACCGAAAATCTTCTTGGGTGCGTTCTCAGGAACTGGAGGCATGGGGTAATTATATCAGAAAAGGAAGATTGACTTCATTAGTTGACCTTGCGGTTTCCCATAAAATCAGTAATCTATAGCCAGAACCCTGCACTCGCGCAGGACACCAACAACTACATACTTATGTCTAGAAAACCTCGAGTACTCATGTCGGTCACAAACAAAACTGGGCTTGTCGTATTCGCCCAAAGACTCATCAAGCTCGGTTGGGAGATCGTCTCTACCGGCGGCACGGCACGGGAACTCCGAGCTGGAGGGGTCGATGTTATCGATGTCGAAACAATCACCGGATCCCCCGAGATGATGGATGGTCGACTCAAGACCCTGCATCCCAAGGTCCACGGTGGACTACTGGCTGATCGTAACAAACCAGAACACTTGGATGATGCACATGCTTGGGCTATCGGACTCATCGACATGGTCGTCGTCAATCTCTACGACTTTGCCGGGAAGCCATCCATCGAACAGATTGATATTGGCGGACCTGCCATGCTCCGATCTGCAGCCAAGAATCACATTCACGTCATCGTGGTGGTAGATCCGGACAACTATGATTTGGTCGCATCATCACTCGAAAGTGGCAGCCTGATGTCTCGCGAACAGCGGCAGAGTCTTGCTACGAAAGCATTCAAAACGACTGCGCAGTATGACGCCGAGATTTACGAATACTTTGACGAGCGCGACCGAGCTGGAGCACTGGTCGAGCTCGGGAAGCACTAGTCATACATCTTTAGATCATCACAACGGAACCTCTCGGGGTTCCGTTTTTTATTTGGTACTCGTATACATTAGATAATTCACGAATATAGAAAACCCCGTCAGCATGACGCCGACGGGGTGAAATGTTCTAAATTCTACGGTCAATACTTCCAACCCAGACCCATAGATTTCAGTTCATTATTGATGGAGCTGATATGTTCCCACGACTTCCCGAGAGCTGCATCCCTGTCATAGAGATCATTTTTCCAAGCAAAGAGCCCATAGCCACTAAGATCTCGATTCCATGGACCCTTGGTGTCAGCTCGATCGTGTTTGGTCAGTGCACATCGGAGTATCTGGATTACCATCACTAGTCGCGGTGTAAAATGTCCCGCGACCGGCAATGCATCGATGAACAGACCGATGCCAGATTTCAGTGCCTCGGTGTTACCACCGGTGAGCGCCTGATTGGCTGCAACGAACTTCTCGTTGAACTTATCAATATCCAAAGGTCCAATTCGTGCAACCTTGGTGATACTGTCGAGCGTTACGGGAACATCGGCAGACTTTCGAAGCTGCAGATATTCCACGATACGCTGAATGGTATTTCTCATAAGCAGTTCAGTTGACCGTCAGTGTGAGTGGCGACTTACCACTCCACTTGGTGACTGCATCTTGCATCACCTTGACGATAGGCGACCCAGCTTCAACCACGTTGATCGCGGCACCGATGACCTTGGTAGCGTCCGCTTCCATTTGTGTCAGCTCGGCCAGGAGGACTGCCTTCTTTTTCCGAAGTTCCAGAGCTTCGATCTCTTTTGAGAGCACGTAGCTATTCTGGTAGGCATTCGTTACCTGTTTACCAAGATTAAGATTCATCTGCAAGCTATGGACCACGAGTCCGGTGGCGAGGAATTTATCGACCACCATCTGGCGGACCTTTTCAAAAACAGCCTCCGCCTGAGTAGTAAACATATCCATGGTCATGGTGATTGCAATCTTCTTGAGTTCAACCATAGCGGCTACCTCGATCGCATCTTGGAGCTTATCGAAGCAATTGATATGTCCCCAATTTCGACTACAGAGGTCCACTTGATCTGGATCAACTCTGGCGCTGGTACAGATGAACACAATGCCAAAACTAACCTTATCGCTCGACACTATTCCGTCGTATGGCCAATAGCCCTGACTTCTGCGGCTAAAGGTTGTTTCCGGTAATGCTAATTTCTTTCCGAACATATGTTTTATCCTTTCTTGTCCAACCGTTTGTAGGTGGACGTAGTTGTGATGAGTTTCTCCAGTTTTTCAACCCCTTGTGGGGACTGAAGAACTGCCGTCAGTGCACCAAGTGAATCTTTACCAAAATCACGAATCGCGCATGCATACCAACGTCCAGCTTTCGCTTTACGTTGACTTCCAGTCTCTTTCAAGACCAGAGTGAATGCTTGATTCGGACTAGGTGCAGACTCGACAAGGTTGAGCAATGCTGGATCAGTCCAGATCGCCCTGGAACGTGTCAGGAAACCGATGAGCTCGATGGCATCATTCTCGTTCATAACGTGCTCCTTTCTTTGTTAAGGTGCCACTATATTTTCAGCCTTGGAATCTTGCACACGCAAGCCCTTAGCTGATTCTTATATATTATAGCACATTTTATATACTAAAGTCAAGCTAATTGGGCGGCTCTGTTAAGCCGTATACTACGGTTAGGCGACACCGATGCCTACCTCACCTCCCCGAGAAATATGAGATCAAAATGTTTCCTGTGCACTTCCCTATCCTTCACCTGCGGAGCAGTCGCGATGGATCCGACACGCATGCGAGCTTCGTAGGCACGATCATGACGCGTTGCACGGAGACTAGAACCAAGCGAAACAATGCCTCGACCGAAGCGCTGCGCGAGCTGGTCGACAGTCTCAGTCACCGCGACGCGAGCGGTGATCTGTGGAGTATCACCAAAAAGCGAAGCCGTACGCATATCACGCGAGCGCAGGCGGAAAAGAGTCACGCCAGCCGTGCGATACAGAAGACTATGAATGAAGAGTGCGTCGAAACGGGGTCGTATAGCACGAAGAATCTCCTGGGGTTCAGCAGATGCCTCGGGAAGCGGGACTTCCTCACCAAGATACTCGAAGTCTTGCGTCTTCAAGAAAAATGACACCGCACTCGCAACCAGTCCATCACGACGAAGACGAATGCATGCATCCTCGACGTGGAGTGAGAGTTGGGACCAACAAAATTCTTTGTCATTCGATGGTGGGCGGAATGTGCGCGTACGCTGGACTGAGGCGTAGTCAGCAACTTTGTCCAAGGTCCGACCTTGGAGACCGCCAAGTACTCGCCTACCACGAAGCTCCTCGGCGATACGCGCCACCGGTAGATCGCAGTGCTCTGATATCCATCCGTGGTCCTTCTCTGCAAGATCAAGCGCTGTAACGATACCGAGCTTCTTGAGCATGAGTGTCGTGCTCGCACCGATGCCCCAGACGGCGCCAATCGGAAGATCTCGGAGGATGGTGGCAATACGGTCATGACCTATCACGGTGAATCCTGCAGGTTTCTCCCGTTTCGAGGCAACTTTGGCGAGTACCTTGTTCACTGAAAGACCGACAGAGAATGTGATGCCAAGCGACTCCCGCAGGTCATTCTGGATACGCGCAGCGATCTCGGGGTATGAGAGCGTGCGAGACAACGGACACTCTGTCAGATCGGCGAAGCATTCATCGATACTATACTCCTCGACACGATCAGTATAGCGGCGCACGATGCGATACATACGCTGGGCATACTGGGCGTACATATCATAGTCAGATGGCAGTATGACAATCTCGGGACACACTCTGCGCATCTCCCTGATCCTCATGCCTCGATATATGCCCCGCTTCTTGGCCTCTGGACTCATGGCTGACGCAATCCCCTTCTCGAGTCCTGTAACCACCGGCTTGCCACGCAGATCTGGTCGCCGTGCGAGCTCGCAGGAGACGAAGAATGAATCACCGTCGACATGGAGGATGGTTGGGGGCGATGGAGGCATGCCCACATTATACAGTGAACGAGGGTTCACTGGGGAGGGGTTATCCTGAATTAGGGTAATCTGTCAATTAATCTCAATATTTTCTTTATTTGGGTTGGCTTGAACTTCTCTCTCTTGAGACTCTCAACAACCCTTTCGGTGGTGCAATTATTGAAATACGACTTGAAAAAACCGACATCATTATGTGCCAATGCTTCTTTCATATCGAGATCATGTTGTTTCTGCAGTTTACAGATCCCTAGGTACATATTGATTATCAAATGGTTCAATTCATCTGGCGTCGTCTTCTCTACTAAACCTAGATGTTCATATGTATTAAATGTCTCATCACTCTTGAGCTTTGCTAGGATATAACCCTTCTTATACGGCGGCACATCATCGAGAAACTTGAATATGTTGTATTCACTAATATCCTTTTCAATTGCAAATAAAAACTTACCTGGGCGCGTATAGAATACTTCTAACTCAGGGATATATCTGCCCTCATTGAGCATCACACACAAACAATCCTTGGCGATAGACCGGAGCTTGTACTTCTCTGCAACAAAATTCAATCCATCATCATCCCCGTTATTTATAAAGGGCTGAACTTCGTCATAAACAATCCTGAATTTATGCTTTTTGACCTTTGGGGACATGAGTTCATTATACTACCGTTGGTAGGTGGCGCACGAGTTCGCTTTGAGATTAAATTTTATTTCAAATAAAGCAGAAAGTACGGCACTTCATCCAAGCCAACATAATTAAACATCTTATAATCCGCCCGACGTGCAGTTTTGGAAAGCTGATGCATCTTGAGATACCTCTTGGGAACAAATGGATAAAAACGGATTTCATGATGTGCTTTCCCCTTTTGACTCCACTTAAAATTCGCAATCAATGGAGGCGTTATGAACCCAGATTTGAGAACCTTCTCCATGATATCCCAGCCAGCACCAAATATTTGATTTTTGGGCTTTGAATTGTTGGTCTTGACCTGTGCGCGAAATGAGCATCCAGTACACTGAACATCGTAGAGTGGATAATTCGGCGGTAACTTCATAAGTGCCTTACCACAATTTGGGCACGGAACAAGCTGAATAACCTCAAGTTCGCCCGTATCACCTGATTCCCTATTTCTGGCCTTTTGCTTCATGATCGTATTAGATCATGGGTTGATCTGGGGTGCAATGCCACTATTAAGATCAAAAATTAGTACAAAAAATACTAGGGGATAACATGTTTATAAGTGGCGGTGAACAATTGTTCACTTAAAATAAGTTTGGAGTTACAATTCAGGTATTACCAATCTTCGGCTTAGTCGACCGATTATAATTTAAAAAACTAAGATGGCAACATACTACATCAAGAAAGATGATAAGGCCCAATACTATTGGATCCTTGTATCTAGCAACGGAGAAACTGTTTGCATGAGCAGTGAATCTTATGATTCTAAACAAGGTGCCAAGAAATCACTAAATTGGAACCAGGTCAATGGCAAAACAACTGACATTAGAGACCTCGCCTAAAGGTTCTTGAGCAAATGTACTGGCTTATGTAGAGCCCGATAGAAAGAGAACTCCAGGACCCAACACAAGCAGCACCGCAATTCCATGACGGCGACAGAAAGGTACACCTAGCTTATAAAGACCTCGTAATTGGGGTCTTTATTCTTAGATAATCAAAACTCCAAATTTAACCAATCGCTCACATCTCCATTCTCACATTTACTCCAATCATATTTGACCTCTTGGTTAATGGTCCAATCTGTATTTCTTTCAATAACAATACCGCCAAACAATTTCTTGTTCTTTTGATCAGCAATGTATTTTTGTAAAGCTTCAGCCTTAGCTTTTGTGTAAGTTTTACCATCACGATCACCAGAATCCTTCACTTCAAAAATACCGATTCTGCCATCGGCAAACTGGACCAAATAGTCGGGGTAAAAGGTATAAATCGCCCCAGCGTATTCATACTTCACACCAAAATACTCTTGCCTATTCTCTCCATTTTTCCACCACCAAGTGATTTTAGAGCTATTATCATTGAGGAATTTCTCAAAAGATTTCTCTGGTAGAGAACGATCGATATTAAGATAGCAAGGCTGGTAAGCATACTTTTTGGCAGAAACAATTTCGTCAGTAAATTCGTTATAAAAAAGCTCTATAGGGAGTTCAAAAGCATATTTCTTTTCGCTTTCTTCTACTCGCTTTCGGACCTCAGCCTCTTTAACTATCTTATATTCATCGACTGCTTTAGTGAGAATCTTTTCAATCGCCGGGCGATTGTCTTTGTGCATACAAAGCTCTTGAATGAGGAGTATTTCCTCATGCCAATCTTCTGAATTGAGGTATTTTTTGAACCACAAGTAAATAGCAGCCTTTACGCTTGGAATAGAGCGCTTCACATTTCTAAATGGACCGAGCTGTGACTTGATCATTTGCTCAAAGAAAATCTGCAATTCATCAGCCGCAACACTAAGCTTTGCCACTGCAGTAGGGTCTATGTTTCCTTGAAGTTCATCAAAGTTTTTAGCACTGATATGAGTATCAGCAATAATTTGTTGCTGATACTTTTCGAGCTCAACATCGATACCCATATTTTTGAGTGATGTTTTAATCTTTGTCAGTTTCTCACCATCCTTTATACCAAGTTCTCTGTTTACCACCTTTTCAAATACCGGTGTAAAGCTTGAGGTGATGTCTCCATAATCAGCACGTGCTTTATAGTAAGAATCAATTTTGAGTGGCTTATACTCCTTAACTCTATTAGCCTTTAGATGTTTGATTATGTTCGGGTTGTACTCTTCTTTTTTAACCGAAATAGATTCCAGGTTTGTATAGATGTAACCACGATTAAGAACCTCATTCTCATAATGCTTTTGTTCTGGCATACGCAAGATACGGCCAACAGTCTGTATTTCAAAAATAATATTTGATGACTCTCTAAACTTCACCAAAATGTGCGCTCGTGGACAGTCCCACCCAGTATCGATTGCTTGTTTGAATATCAAAAACTCAATCTGGTTATCGGGTTCAGAGATCCATTCGATGGTGTCTGATTTTTGTTCAGCAAGCCAAATAGCTAGCTTGCCATTCTTTTCAGTAATACCTTTATCTCCAAGAAATTGTTTAACTGCATCAATTTTTTGTTCACCAGCTTCTGAAGTAGGAATCTGTATCAGTACAAGTGGGTTGATATCTGAATCTTCTTTTGCAAATGCTTTCTTAAGCTCAAGACGCTTCTTGTATGCCGCCTCTAGGATCGCTGTCTGTGAGTCATCTTCAGATTTTGCAATCTTCTCAATATCCTCATTGATGATGAGCTCTTTCTTAATCATTCCTTCTTCGATAACGTCTTTTGGATTCACCCTTACCAGTCCAGCGCGAGTTTCAACAATATCTTCAGCTGTGATCTTTATACTTGGTGTAGCACTCATTTCAATCGTTACATCGGCAGCAATAAGTTCACGAAGTTCCTGAGCGCGACCTGTAGATGCGTTGGTGTGGCTCTCATCAATAATAAGAATTATCTTTCTCTGTTCTTTAGTTTTTTCAAGTACATCACGGAAATTAAGTTTCTCACCATCTCTCATGGCGAGGTTTTTCCAATCACCAGATTTACCATCTTTGGCACGTAGTTTTTCCCAGTTTGCCACTACGACTTCATTCTGAACAATACGCTCTCTACCACCACTAAATTCACCCTCAACAAGTGAGACACGGGGAAAACCCCCGAAGATACGCTCAAGAGACCGCTTGCTTTGTCCATGAAGATCTCCCTTACCGATACTCATCCATATAAAACATAGATCCTCATTTGGAAGTTCCTTTATAAGACTCTCTATAAAAATAGCAGTCATCACTGTCTTACCTGATCCGGTAGGTGCTTGGAAGACACAGATCTCACCTGGACCATCAAAATCCAAAAGTTTAACCGTTGCATCAACGAGCTGATCTACCGCTTTTTCTTGATATGGTTTTAGATTAATACTCATAGATTTGCTTATATACGTCTAGGATTTTCTGTGGGATAGGTTCGACCGTTACATCTTTCCATCCACTAAAATCTTTCTTGTTTAAGCCAAGCGGATCGAGCGTAAAGCAATAGAATGTTTTATCGCCCTCAAGCTTATTTAATTCCTTCTTGAGTTCAAATAATGCCTTTCGGTCCAGAGAATAGTAGGCAGCGAGAACCTTATTACCTTTCTGGAATATGCGGTAATCATCAGTAGTCTGGATCTCATTAAAAATACCTTCACGTAAGCAAAGCATTTCCGTACATTCTTTTGTAATACGAATTTTAAGGTCATCTTTGTTAGCAGTCTTCTTGATGAATTTTGTTTTAAAGTATTTCAACGATCCAGAAGCTGCCTCAAGCGACTCGTGACCATTTATTATATTTTTAATTCTGGGGTAACAAATATCCGTGCAAATGTTATTTTCGTTATCTGTACACAATATAAATGACCTAAATGAATTCTTATCCTTTCTATTCAAATCTAATACAGCATGACCGGTTGTTCCAGTTCCGGCAAAAAAATCTAAAATTACAGCATTCTTAGAGTTGTGCATCTGTAACAAGTACTGAATTAAATCAACAGGCTTGGGATAGTTAAAATTTATTCCCATCTTCTTTAAATATTCACTTGTTTTTTTAGTTGTTCCAAAATTATTTAGAACTGACAAAACATGACTCTGATCTTTTGACCGTCCCTTATACACATATATAGCGCCAGTATTAGTAATTTTAAACCATGTATCTTGCCCTTTACTGTCCTTAATTGGTTCAAATTTATTATTTATAAAATCCAATAACAAATCTCTAGAGCTCCAACCACTCTCGACGACTACATCATTTGTTATGGCAAAGTCTCTGATACTTATATTATTGTGAATCAGAGGCCAACCTTTGTGACGCTTATTTATTTCTTCATCCTTAACACTTGCAGGAAATCCTTTTGGTAATGTAATTGAGCTTATTGGGTTTTTGGGACCATTCTTAATAATTGAATTTTCAATAGTATCATTGTACAGCTTACTTTCTTGACCAATATTGGGATCAATAATATGCGGTGCCACAAACAAGGACTCATTTTTTGCATACGCTAAAATATATTCGTGATTACTTTTTATTTTCTTTTGATTATCTATGTTTCCTTCAGTGTTCCACACGAAAGTCTGTAACCAATTATGAACACCAAACACTTCATCGCAAAGCATTTTTAATGGATATAGTTCAATATCATCTATGCTTATTAAAATTAATCCTTTATCATTAAGCAAATTTTTTGCTAACCTTAAGCGTTTTGACATAAACGATAACCACTTACTGTGTCTAAAGATATCATCCCTATCAACATACTTATCATTAAATTTAAAGTCATTACTTCCAGTGTTGTAAGGTGGATCAATATAAATAACATCCACTTTGCCTTGATGAGTGAAATTCAAAACCGATAGGGCGTGGTAGTTATCACCCTCAATCAAGATGTTTACTGGCTTAGAATCATCCTCGTCATTAATTTCTTTACCTTTTACTTCTTTAAGGACCGGCAATGCATTCTCAGCATCCTTTTCGAATTGTTCTTTTACCTTATCTTCATCCCAGATAAGTCCATATTTCTTTCGAGATTCTAACTTCTCGACAAGCTTAACGAGATCCTCTTTGCTTAGGTTTGAGTATTTATTATTCATAGGTAATACTCAGATGCTACCATATTCTAACTCTCCCCCACCACCTCCCTTGGCTTGGACCCATTCGCAGGGCCAATAATCCGCTCATCCTCGAGTTTATCCATAAGCTGTGCCGCTCGACTATACCCGACTCCGAGCTTACGCTGAATAAATGATGTAGAGGCCTTGCCGGCAGCGATAACGGCCTCTTTTGCAGATTCATAGAGCTCATCATCACTCAGTTCCTCAGCAAGCTCGACACCCTCCTTACTATCTTCTATCAGATTTTCAATATCACTTTTGAGTGATTCAATATCATCTTTGAAGCCCTCAAATTTATCAACAAACCCTTCATTTAGTACGCGAGATTGTTCCGTCATATCAGCGATCTGCTGCCTCAGTTGTTCAGCAGTATCTATGACTTGCTGACCCAGCTCCTCTGCATACACGGACTGCTGTGCATCTGCCTTCTCTAGATCCTTGCGTATAGTGAGCGCGAGGACGACGGCAGCACAGGACATGATGAGGGCAAGGAGGGCTATGATGGTGATTGTCATAGGGTAAGTATACTCCCCTTCAAAAGCCGACAATATCCCTACCTGTGTACAAAAAAGCACACCAGGATTAGTGGTGCGCTCTGCGCTATAGGGACGTCACTTATGCTGTCCTAGAACTTTACAACCGCTGTCTTCCGATCCTTCGAAATTGTGAATCCTTTGGTCTGGACGATTTGCGGGACACCGTGAACGAAGAAGGTGATGCTGACACTTGGGACACCTTTTGGGCGATCTTGCCGGTACTGTTCCGTAAGTGAGGCGACCAATTCGTCCATCTCATTATCAATCGACCTCTCAGAATGTATCGTCCGGTCGTCGAGGACATTCCAGCTTTTGATGTCGATATAAGAATGTGACGCTGTGGCACTATTCCACAGGACAAGAGGCATGAATCCCTTCTGACCATGAAATTCTATGCAATCCTGCACATAGAGGACATGGACGATCCGATCCTGAGCATGCACATCTGTGAGGAGTGCGCGATCACGCACAGAAACATAGAAGGCCATCACCATCCCATAGCCCTGACCCATGAAGTTCAACCCGAGTCTATCTCGAAATGCACGGAGAATCTCCGGCAGTGACATATTGTTCATGTACTTTACCTTTCGTTTGTTTACAGGAACGATAAACTGTTTTTATGCGGTTGTCAATACATTTCTATTGACAACATAGATTATTATTGTATCATCAAAACGAACCTGATCTATTGAAAACCTATCTATGAACACACAAACTACCGACCCTCTCGCCGGATTTGACCTTGGTCCTGTCCTGAACTGGCTTACGACAAACCGTGACCGTGTTGCCGAAAAACTAAACTGGCTTGCCCGAGCAGATGGAATGATGGGAATAGAGATTACCGGACAAAAACATCTTCAACTGTCACCTGAAGAAATTGTCGAAACTATCGACATGTTCCCCCACGAATCTCATCTTCGTTCTGAGCTCAAGAGAATCAACGGCATGCCACCAACATGGTTTGCACGAGGAACAACTGTTGAGAATATCCTGGTCACAGACGACACCTCGGAAGCACTCACTCCCACCGCGATCATTCCAGGTTATACTGCTGTCGACAAGTGGACAGATGTTCACAAGGTTCTGACGATTAACCTCTATACCATTCCGGGGGTTGATCCACTCATTGCCAAGTACATGCTTGTGCACGCTCTGATCCACGAGTACACGCACACACTCCTTATGCCCATGCTTTACAACGGAAATGAACCATACATCCTCGAAGCTCCGGGCAAAGTACAGTACCAGAATGCTGCATTGCTACAGCTCTTTGGCCTCGAGGCGGCTAAGCATCCGCCCATCTCGCATTATGCAGCCGCATATCGCCCATTCCCTGACGATCTGGCTGATGTGCAATTCATCCGACGGGCCAGTGAAGAATTCTGTGAGAGTGTTGCCGCATACATGATGGGATACATCTACTGTGATGACCCTGAACGATGTTGGAACCCTCTCGTCGACAGACCATTGGTGAAGCTGTTCATCGAGAATTTCCTTCACGGGAAACGAATGACTTAGTTCACCATGTCAGTACACGCCGCATACATGTATGCGGCTTTTTGACACCCCACCCCACTCATGGTACTATAACCCCATTATGCAACAGCATATAAACATCACCAATACGAATCACTGGATGCCGCAGGACTACTCCTTCGGATATATCCTCGTGGCCAAGAATATGGCCGATACCATCGGCGCACTTGCGTCTGGTCGTGATGTTTCTCATATGCCTCAGAGCTAATACCTCCTCTTCTCCATGCATGCAGAAAAATCCCGACTGGGCGAAAGTCGGGATTTTTCATATCCCTTCGCTCAGTATGGACACTTTTGTTCATTGAAAACCACATACAGAAAGTAAACATATGCACACACGCATCGTCAGACAGTACTACATTCTCTCCTGCCTCTTCAACGCAGGAGGAATCTCCGTTCATTGCGCCATCTACGTGACCTTTCTCATGAGGCACGGGCTCAATCTGTTCGAGGTCAACCTCGTCAACGCCTGCTACTTCACCGCCATATTCCTCTGTGAGATTCCTACGGGAGTCTTCGCGGATGTCTTCGGGCGCAAACATTCATTCGTCGCAGCCTGCGGACTTATGTCGCTCGCTTTGTTCGTATGTGGTTCATCACAGACACTCGCCGGATTTATCACTGCCGAGCTCATCTGTGCCATAGCGAGCACGTTCGAGAGCGGTGCATTCCAGTCATGGCTTGTCGACAGTCTCAAACATCATGGATACCATGGACCATTCAATCGCATCTTCGGGCGCGAGCAGCTCATCCGTCAGGTCGCAGGAGCTATATCTGCCATCATCGGCTCATACCTCTATGCAATCCATCCGACACTGCCTTGGTATCTGAGTAGTGGCATCCTGATCGTTACTATGGTCGCAGCACATCGCGTCATGAAGGAAGATTACTTCGTGCGCACTGCGAAGCTCTCATGGCGAGGCGGTCTCACCTCAATGCGAGATACCGCAATAGCCAGCATCCGCTATGGCATGAGTGACCGTTCAGTCAGATTCGTTTTGATTGTCACAGGGATCACGGCATTCGCGGTGATGGGATTCAACATGTACTGGCAACCATTCTTCGTCATGCGAGGCGTCCATGAACGCTATCTCGGATACATATTCGGGAGTATCATGGTAGCTATCGGCATCGGATCTCATATGGCGTCGTGGCGTCGAGAAAAAACCAACGAGAAGAAGCTCATCGTCTGGAGTATGGCTTGCGCAGGGGTGCTCGCCATCGCTTCAACGATGGTACCAGGAATGTGGCTCGCTTTGCTCATCTTCCTTCTGCACGAAGTACCACGCGGAGCTTGGAGTCCTCTCAAGGATTCATATCTCCATGCACGCATCCCTTCAAGCGAGCGAGCGACGATATCATCGTTCTGTTCTATGATTCCGCATATCTGCGGAGCTCTCGGGCTTCTCGCAAGTGGGCTCATGGCCCAATCATGGGGTATCGAAACGACCTGGATTATCGCCGGAATGATATTGATCATCGGTGCGCTCGTCGTCAGGAATGGAAGACATCCCCCAGCATAGTTCATCTCAGTTCATATCACTTCACAGCGGCTTACTTTGGTAGGCCGCTTTTTAAAATACTATTCCCTCGCTGACAGCTCCTGTACCATCTCGATCAGTCTATCAATCTTCTCATTCAATGCATCCACTTGCCTCTTGAGACTATGACCCTCACCACTCTCGTATTTCGGAGCAGGCTGAGGTGTGCGACCTGCGGCGAGCGGGAACTTGCGCTCCTTGTGGAACGAACGGTCCCCACCGAGAGCAGCGCGACCAGCGAAACAATCACGGCAATAGACCGGCTTGTCAGATGAAGGCGGGAATGGGACCTGACACGGCTTCTTGCAGGTACTGCAGACTGCCGCATGCATGACCTGGTCGCGGTCAAACTTCTTGAACGGCTTGGAACCAAACTTCTTCGCGCCACCAAACTTGCTTCCGCCGAATTTCTTGTTTGCGCCGAAGCCACCGCCGAAACTACCTCGCGGTGCGCCCTTGAATCCCCTCTTACCCCCCTCGTGTTTGAATCCGGCCATGTGTGTATGTGAGTATTAGTAGATTTCTATCTAAACATTATTTTGTATTTTTGTCAAACAAAATGTATATTACGATTATTCAGCTTCACCACCGAGAGATGCCCAGTGAATGTTGAACAAGCTTTTCAGTGTGTTATAAATCTTCTCGCTCTCAATAACCAAACCCATCTTCTCGCCGAACGACATGATACCGATATTTTTGCCTCCATAGAGATCGATTTCTACTTCACCATTGAAGAGAGTGCCCCTATCGAGCTGAGTCTTTCTAAACGACTTTAAATCTTTGGCTTTATATTCTCGTATGACCTTACAATCAGGAGCTATCACGAATGCGAAAATCTTTCTCCGAGCGCGCTCGCTGATATAGTGATTCAGAAAATCTTCATCCATCTCATCCCAAACTTCATCAGTAACCCAGGCATAAATCTTCTCATTTGGATATCGGAATACATCGAGATATATTTCTTTGATACCTTCTACCCCTTCGAAAAACTTGATACGCGGCTTCCGTTCTATGAGATTGGTGATAGAGAGGAGCTCAGGAATCATAGCTCGTACGGCATGTTTGCGTTCCTCCATTTTAACCAGAAGATCCCTTGGATCAGATCCGTGGTAGTAACGTCTCTTCTTACGCACACTCGAAGAGATGAGGCCTTTATCCTTCAATGATTCTAGTACCGAATAGATACTTGTTCGCTTCATTTTGGATTTTCGGGCCAAGCCTTGCACCGTAGCGTCACCCAACTCAAGAGCAGCAACGTATACTTGCGCTTCTTTATCTGTAAGTCCAAATTGTTTAAGTGATGTTATATCCATAGTAGTGTCGACAAAAATGTCGGATTTAAGTACCTTATAATATGCCTTTAAATAAGGATATTATTTCATTTAGTGATAAAAGTATATTCGAAATGACTATTTTAATACCACTATACCATTTATCTGGCATAATTCTAGCGGGAACAAACAGTACATCAACAATCAAATAGAAAGTGAAACATATGAGCTTTGAATTCAATCCTGCACCAGGCGCGGCCCACTTCACAGTCGGGACTCCACATTATTCACCATTACATGAATCGCACGGCCTCAAGCCCGTATCGGCAGACCTCCAGATTCGACGCGGCCCTAAACAGGTCAAAGAGATCAAAATGGATGCGACTGAAGACTACCAAGAAGCGTTCCGCATCATTACAGAGAAAAAACCTGAGCTGAAACAGCACCGGTTTATCGTTGACAAAGACGCCATCATGCGCGAAATGACCAAACCGCTTTTCGAGTAGCCAACAGGCCTGCGGTAAAAACCAAAATGAAAGGATTATTATGATTGGACGAGTATTATTCTATGCGGTTGCCTTCCCTGCCGCAAAGATTGCGGAGATCGCATTTGATGCGATACACCGTGCGAGAGAATCATCGAGTTCCTCAGATTCTGAGGGATGCGACTCTGAGAGTGGTAGCGGAAATTCGAGTATCGATACGGACAGCTGTTCTGTAGTCGGACGTTCATATGGAGAAGGACGAAGCTACTATGGTGACCGTAATCGGAGTGAGGACCTGACTGGTTTCCGTGCCGTATTCGGAGACGACAATGGCTAATAATGTCTGTCTCCCTTCACGCAGCCCAAGATCATATCTTGGGCTTTTGTATTTCCCAAACAAAAATCCCCGACGCTCGAAAGCGACGGGGAGTGAACGAAAACGCGATGAACACATCACGCAGATACGAGCTCTTGCTCAACCAGCAGCTCTCGCCAGTGTCGATGAACCTTGTGGATGGTCATACCATAGCGGGGTCCCTGACCATAACGACATGCCAGATCCATGACCGATGCCTGAAGCATTGCGATGGTGAGCTCGATCTTGAGTGGATGGAGCTCGTGGCGATTGCCCATGAAGGTGATCGGAAATCCCGCATTGGCGAGACGTCGATTCCCTACCATATAATCCCTGTGCACACCATGCGAATCCCGACGAAACATGTACGCGGGAAATTCAATATCCCCCGACGACATACTGATGAACATAGCGTACGGATGTGAGCGCTCCATAATCTGTTTGGCAGTAAGCACCTGCGAACCAGTCGCACCAACGATGACATCGAACTCGCCGAGCCTACTCAAGGCATCTGCATGCTCTAGGAGAAGACTGCGAGATGCAAACATCTGGCACACGCGCTCATCACTGAGCTTGCGCACTGGGTCACCATAGTTCTGATCTGTGACCCATACATTAAGCCCATTCTTGAGATACAACTGAGCAGCAGTATGCCGACCAATGGTACCCAAACCAAACACGAGGATCTTGGGTGAAGCAATCGTGTGAGTCTTGAGACATGAACCTATCCGTTCGGCACCAAGTGCACCGATGAACGGCGCTTCCTCACGTTGCTTGAATTCATTCGAGGCAACCATGTGACGAGTGAACCGTATGCCGAGACGCTCGATGCGGGCCTTACCTGAGGATGTCTGCTCGATGCCGACAATGTACTTGTTACATGTCCGGAACACCCGAGAGACCGCTTCATGCATGTGTCCACCGTCATCGAGTACAATAATGCGTCGGATCTTCTGCAGATTGTACTCCTTCAGGACATTAATGATCCAATTCTCGAGCAGGATCTTGTAACTCCCCTCGAAATCAACCACAGGGTCGAATCGATTGCTGAATGGAGCAACTTCGAATCCCAGAGCACAGAGCTCTGCGAGAACTTCATGATTGGTCGAGTAACACTTGCCTGCGATGAGGCAATTGGCCGGTTTCAGTCCGCATGCCAGGAATGACCTGAACATATGGAGCTGTGGTTCTAGGAGGTGCTGGCATGCCAGCACCAGCACATCTGACATGTCGACATCGTCGTACAATTCAGAGACCTGAGCGAGGAGCGGATACTGATGATCTTGGTATTGATTGGTTCTATCCATGAGCAGCCTTTCAATCTGTTGTGTGTTTACTGTGTAAAAGAGTCCGTTGATATATAAGCATATATATTTGACAAAGTCAATATATTCTGTCGTAAACAAGAGGCAACCTATTTCCCCAGCTCCAACACCTCATCTATCCTGACCTGCTTCACAAATTCTGGGACGTGAGAAACGAGAATCATTGCGCCCTCATACTGATCGAGCGCCTTGGCAATGACGGGAAGATGGCGGAAGTTGATGTGGTTGGTCGGTTCATCGAGAATGAGGAGGCCTGGCTTCTGGAGGACAAGGCGCGCAAATGCAACCAGACCCTTCTGCCCTTCTGAAAGGCTACCAATCTTGGTGTGGATGGCATCAGCACCGATGAGGAAACTCGCCGCAGTGGCACGAAGCTCTGTCTCGACGAGATGACCCTGGCTGGCACGAATTATTTTCTCTAGAGACTGATACACAGTATCGTTAAAATCCATCATCGAGAAGTCCTGACGATAGTAACCGACGCGCACACCTGGTGAGATGGTCACACCTTCTGCACCATTAACGATTTTTTCGAGAAGAGTAGACTTACCGATACCGTTGGGACCAGACAAGAGCAAATGATTTTTCTTGCGAAGCGCAACTGAGCATGTCCTCTTCACGATCTTGTGCTTCTCAGGATCCATGATGGTATATGAATCAATCTTGATGATCTCACCGACAAGGTCTGGCTGTGCAGGAATGGTAAACGGCTTGATAGTCTTGTCCTCTTTGCGCACATCGACGATCTCTTCCTCCATCTCCGCAGCACGCTCACGCATGCGCTTGGCAACGAGACGCATCTGACCTCCCTTCATGGCGAACATGTTGGCTTGGTCCTTGTTGGCCTGAATCTGCTTCTCGAGCTGAGCATTCTTCATGTTCTCCTTCTCGATACGCGCACTGATCTGCTCCACCACATCGAAATAGTCTCCCACATATTGCTCAACCTTGTGCGTGTGCACATCGAGGTAGAGGACGCCGTGCGTGAATGCATTCAAGAAATCAGCATCGTGCGAGATCACAAGACAGGTCTTCTGATAGTTGATGAGGAACTGGGTGAGGTGTTCGATGCCCGCCTTGTCGAGATTGTTGGTCGGCTCATCGAGAAGAAGAATGTCGGGATCCTGTATGAGTGCTGAGGCGAGAAGGAGGCGTGCTTGCTGTCCTCCAGAGAATGATTTGACCAAACGATCCTTCACATCGACGACGCCTTTTGCTTTTGCGGCCGCCTTGGGAACATTGAGGTTGACCACCTCAAGAATCTCGTCAATCTTAGGATCAAGGTCGTACTTTTTCTCCGCGAAGCATGCTGCGAAAAATTCACGGACTGTAAGCTCAAGCTGGTCGCGCGGTATGACCTGACGCGCAGTAGCAACAGTCGAACCTTTGGCGATATGAATCTCACCAGACTCAGGAGTATGACCTTCTGTACTATTACCATCATGCTCCGCACCAAGAATGAGTCCGAAAAGTGTACTCTTACCTGCGCCGTTCTGACCCATAATGGTCACCTTGGTGCCGCGGCGTACATTGAAAGAAACCTCTTCGAGAATGGGCTTGTTGGGGCTATATTCAAAAGAAACATCCTCGAAGCGGATGATTGTGTCGCCTGTGAACGCCTTTGTCGGAGAAATCGATTGTACTGACTTTTTTGCCATGAATGTCTACATTACAACATTTTTGACTTATTAGGAAGCTGCACCAAACTATATACCCCTCTCGTACTATGTATATATGGTCGACATTATGAGCCTAATGCCTGTTAATCACCAACATACTTAAATCACCATGAAAAAATACAAACGCACCCGCATTATCGCTAACCTTGCCGTGATGGGCTCGCTCGCATGGAGCAGTACCACATTCGCAGCAACATCTACCCCAGTTACTTGGGGAAACCGCGTAAAAGATAACACCAATATATCCATTACCCGCCCCACGCGCGCACGCGATGGAGCCATTACCTCAATGGAGGGCTTCCGCAGGAAAAAGGACCGTGGAAACACCATTCGAGCAAAGGAAGGAGTCATGTCCCTCAGGCACGGCGGCGAGATTTCCTCGGTAACAAGCAGTGGATTCACACTCACCCGCCCTGATTGGGCACGTCATGCATCGAGCACACTTCCGAGCACGATTACCGTGACGACATCCGATGCAACAGTCTATATGAAGGATGGAAAGCTTGAGGAGATAGGAGATCTATCAACTGGGCAACATGTACTTGTTACTGGTGAGCTGGATACAGCCACCATGACCATCTCTGCTTCAGGGGTCAATCTCATCACCAATCCGCGTCGCAGCAGATAGGCTAGATTGGTTGAACGTTGCTATTTTTCCTTGGCCTTACTGTGATGGTGATGATTAGCAATACAGCAGAAAGTACTACCCATGCAATCATGACGAGGGTCGCAATATCGTTGACGCGATTCTCGGCTTCACGGAGAGACCTGCCCGCAAGGACGAATCCAGAATCGCGCGCGTCGAATCGCACCATTACCGCAGCGACACGTACACCAGGAGCTGGTTCCCAACTGAACCTATACTCGCCATCTTCGCGTGCACGATCGAATACTGATAGTGGGGGCACTGGAGTCCTCCTGTCGATATACCCTGTCGTCGATTGTATGTCACCTGTATCATCGAACACTATTGTGAACGGGGCGAGGCTCACGTCTATATCTACTCTCGCATAATCCGAAGGTATAGAGTATGCCTTATCCTGTCCGAGCTCATATGCTGCATCTCGCGCAATCTGAATCTGCGGATCATCAGCAGATTGACGGATGATTTGCTGCGCAACCGCATATCCAGTACCCATGATGATGCCGCTCACGATGAGCGACGGCACCCAGAAACGAACAAGTGCTTGAATCATGGCAAAAGTATACCACGGGGGCACCCTTGCGTTCAGGGGATTTCGGACTATACTAGCCAGAGCTTTTCAGCACACAACAGCCATAATATGGCTCAAACAATCAGTATAAAGGTTCATTATGTACAAAACCGCGTGGTCCATCGGCATCGCATCTGGCCTCGCTATTGAGTCCATGTGCACCGCAGAATCAACCACCAATACCCCTCCATCGACACAATCAGCCTGGGCGACAAATACACTCATGGTGACCCAGAACTTCCCAAGCTTGCGACTACACGAGCGATGGCTCCAAGAGCTTATACCTTCTGGTCATCGGATCATGTATAACCGCTATGACACGCCATCTGAATTCTTGTGGATCCAGTCGTATGACATCTACGAATATGGCATCCATGACTATGCCGCTGAATATGGCAAACGCACGGTCTTCAAGATTATGGGATCAGCAGCTCGGGAAGCTGCACTGAAAACCCTCCCCGTCGACGAATTCGTTCATGACGGCGAAAATTTCAGTGAGGTGCTCAAGAAGTTCTTCGTCGGCTTCACCTATGGATCTCTCGCAAATGCAGAAGAGGAGGACTCGACTGCCGTTTCATCGACGCCGACTTACAGCACGCTCAAGCACATCATTGATTTCGAATGGAATCAACCAAGTGATGCCTGGAGTGGTCAGTATGGTTGGCGGCCGTGGCGGGACAATCCGTACGCATATCTCGACCTGAATCTCGGCCATTATTGTGGCCGACAATTCATCCGAACGGAGGTACGCTGCTATGGATACCTTCGTCCGAACAGCTTCGGTGTGGTCAAGACCGAAGCGAGCGCGATCATCACGCTCTCGCAAAAGTCTCAGCTCGTCGTCGGCGGATTCATATATCCGTTCGAAGACAGTCCGGAGTATGACAAGCAGGGTTCGATACGCTTCGAGACATATTGGCGCAAGAGCCTCATCTCCTTTGGTGTTGCCTCAACACCGAATGGTCCATTCTGGAACACATGCGTGGACATATTTTTCTGAGTCCATCATCGCACGAACATTCAGACGCCCTACACAAGTATGTGTAGGGCGTTTTTCATGCGAACAATGATACCGAAATAAACACTTAGGTTAGCTTGGTGATGTCGCGAGGATAAAACATCTCGAGCGTCCATTCAAAGGCAATACGAATGCGCTTCTTCCATGAAGCAAACTTGAAAAGATATATCGTACGCCACACCCACCAGGTCAAACGGCCCGCAATCTTGAGCGAGAGGATTTCGCCGAGCGCAAACCACTGCCCCACCGATACCATGCTACCTTTTGACTTATAGGAAAACTGTTTGAGGTCGTGACGACGAATGACAGCAACGATATTGTCAGCAACAATACGCGACTGTTGAGATGCAACTTGTGCAAGCATCGGAAGTGGCTTGGCCTTGGCAGGATCGATGGCACGCGCTGCAGGGTCTATGTACCCAGCAACATCACCGAGTGCAAAAGCAGAACTATCGCCACCAATACGGAAAAATTCATCGACAGCTATGCGCCCTCCAGCAACGACCGGCATAGCGCCTTCAAAATGCGGAATGATAGATTTGACGCCCGCAGCCCAGATAACTGTCGCAGAAGGCACCATCGCTCCTGATGAAAGCTTGATTCCTTGTGCCGTAACTTCGACGACTGTCGCATTGAGACTGAGCACAACACCACTATCACGAAGCCTCTTCTCAGCAGCAGCTCGAAGGGATGGTGCGAACATCTGGAGAACCTCAGGTCCTGTATGGATAAGTGTGACCATTGGTTCCTCTGGTTTGCACGAGCGTGGATCATCAGGATCACACCCCTTCGTCGCACTGTAATATCGCTTGACCATACCACGAACGAACTCTGCGAGCTCAGCTGCTGTCTCGACGCCAGTCGCACCTCCGCCGACTACTACGAATGAAAGAAGTCTCGCGCGCTCAACTGGATCGGAGATGAGAAGCGCTTTCTCGAATGTATCGATGATCTGCGAACGGATGCGCGCCGCATCAGAAAGATCTTTGAGCGCATAGGTAAACTTATCAGCACCGGGGATACCATAATAATTGGTCTCCGCACCTGTCGCGATGACAAGATGATCGTAGGAAAGCGTACACGAGCTTGTGCCCGATAGTTTGACCTTCTTGGCCGCAAGGTCGACGGACTGGACCGTGCCTTGAGCGATGCGAACGCCCGTACCCGAGAATATTTCACGCAAAGGCTCTGCTACACTCGTCGGCGAAAGCGCACCAGTAGCGACCTCATGGAGAAGTGGTGTAAAGAGGAAATAATTGGTGCGATTGACGATGGTCACCTCGATCCTTCCTGCTTTGACATGGCGTGCAAGCTTCTTGGCGACATAGGTGCCGCCAAATCCAGCGCCAAGTATCACAATGTGCGGTTTCAACATGTCATTATTTTAACACACAAAACGATTGTACTGCAGCGGCGAATATCATCAATGATGATGACCAGCCCCTTCGATATCCCGCTTTTCGCGCGCAATAACTGCCGGACTTTCTGTATCTGCAATTCTAGGCTTCACGAGCACAGACACTGCTATAAGCGTCGTTATGGGTACAGCGAGCACGAGACCAATAGATCCGACCATAGTACGAAGAATCTCTGTAGCAAATATCTCCTGGTTGACCAGCAAAACAGCTGATGCGGATGAATTGTAGAACAGAAGAAGCAGTGGTAACGAGGCACCAACATATGCTATCGCGAGTGTATTGACGAGTGCACCTATATGCTCGCGACCGATGCGAAGCGCTCGACGAAATATCACACTGCGCGAAAGATGCGGCCCAACCTGACGAAGCTCATCCACAGATACAGCTTGGCCTATCGCAGCATCATACAGCACACCAAGAAGACCGATGAGCATGCCCCCTAGAAGTAGCCCCGCGAAATCGATCGATCCTCCCGTGTTGAGATTGAGATACACCGCCTCCTCTGACGCAAATCCAGTCAATTTCCCAAAGCGGATACTTGCGTATGCGAGCGGGCCAGTGAACAAAATAGTGACAATCGTGCCGAAAAATGCTGAGGATGTCACCCTATTGAACCCGCTTGTCACATATGACCCAAGGATAATAATCAATGAAGATATACCGATACTGACAAGTACAGGCGAATACCCATTCATGACGCCTGGCAGGAGAAAATAGAATATGAATGCGAAGCTGCCAATAAGGGCGATGAGCCCTCGCACACCCTGCTTGCCTCCAAAAATAATGACACAAAGAATAAATAAAATAATGAATGCCCATAAAATTGGCATTCGATACGGATCACTGACTGAGTATCGATCTACCCCATCCAGCGTGTTGACAGTATGACGAGCGTAGAACACATCCCCCTCATTCAAGTTGAGATAATCATTCTCGATAGTCACGATGTCACCGCGATGATCACCCTCGAGCAACTCCGCTTCAATCCGTTGATAGGTGCTCGCAACATCAGTTCCCGGAACATTTCTTGATTCTTGCACGATAACAGATGTTACCCGGGCTTTGACTGTCGTGACAACATCTGGTGCGAATTCTTGGGCATGCACACTATTCGTCATGGCAAATGCCACATACAGAGACACGATGAAGAAGATATACCGTCTAATATTCATGAGTATCTATTGTACCATTTCAGGCATGTATCCCACCCACATCCTATCCATGCGCCGCATGAACAATAAGATAAAGGACGGAGGCACCGATGATAGTCATGACTGTCGTCAACTTCTTGGAGTGGCTGTGATGTCCTTCGGGAATCAAGTCGCTCGCACCAATGTAGAGGAAGAATCCTGCGAACACTGCCAGAATGACCGCGAGCGTCTGATCTGCGACAGCAAACAAGAATGTCGATGCGGCGCCGACAATCGGAGCGAGTGCAACCGCGGTGAGCCAACCCCATGCACGACGATCATGCCCTCGATGCTTGAGAATAACACCTACCGTATTGATACCATCTGAGAATCGATGCGCCACAACAGCGATAGCGACAATCGCGCCGATCGTAGACGATGCCTGAAATGCAAGACCGATAGCGATACCATCAATAAGACTATGAAGGCAGAAACTTGCGGCGCCGAGTGATCCACGACGCGCATGCGATGCAGCACCCTCAGTACCAGAATGCTCAGTATGTCCATCAATCGTATTATCACCATGAGCATGGAATGAAAAGGCGCGATCGAGTATGAGGTACAAAAGGAAGCCAAGAGCAACAAAGGCAGTCATATGCTCTGGATGAAATACCGACTCTCCAAGCTCGATGGCTTCAGGGATAAGGTCGAAGAGCGTTGCGCCGATCACTGCACCCGCAGAAAGCCCAAGGATGATGTGAAGCTTGTCACGGAAACGAAGTGCGATAGCACCACCAACGAAAGCGGCAAGTGAAGCGAGGATGGCTATAAGTATGGTCATAGTGTGTATTGGTTATGTATTACACATCATACGCTTATCTCACTATTAAATGCAAGTAACTTGCGTTTGCAAGATTATTCAAGAAACTATTCCCTGAAAAACTCCCAATTCCGTGCCAAAGTGGTACAATATACACACTACAATGTCGCGAATTCGCACTATCGATCTCGAGCTCATTCATGTTTTCAGGAAACTCAGTGTGCCTGTTGCTCGCATTGGCCTATTCACTGTATTCTTCTGGTTCGGCATCCTCAAAGTCATCGATCTTTCTCCTGCCAGCCCGTTGGTGGAAGCGCTTTTTGAGCACACTATCTCGTTCATGCCGTTCGCGACATTCATGGTGTTGTTTGGTCTCTTCGAATGTCTCATCGGTATCCTCTTCCTCATCCGTGGAACCGAGCGCGTGGTGATCCCACTCCTCTTCTTGCATATGATCACCACTATCATGCCGCTTTTCGTCATTCCCGCTGCTACCTGGTCTGGATTCCTCATACCGACCCTCGAAGGTCAATACATCATCAAGAACATCCTCATCATCGCCGCCGCGATCGGTATAGCCGCACACCTGCACCCGATCAGACGCTAAACGACAATGGTTAAAAGAATATACTTTATTGCACAAAAAATAGCGCTGTATACACTGACCTTGCTAATCATTGGCTACGTCTTGCTCGTTATCTTCGTACAACCATCGAATGACCGCGATTGGAACACTGATCAGGCTGTTCTGCCTTCAGTGGAATTCTATGGGGATGTCGTAAGCATCCGCAACATCAGGAATTTCTCCTACGCATCTACGACCAGCTATACTCCACAGTACTACAATGCCACCTATGATATCTCGAAGCTCAAGAATGTCTGGTTTATTGTCGAACCATTCTCTGGATATGTCGGCGCAGCACACACCTTCCTGTCATTTGAGTTTGAGGGTGACCGCTTCGTATCCATATCAGTAGAAATACGCAAAGAGAAGGGAGAATCATTTTCAGCAGTGAAAGGTCTCTTCCGCCAATATGAGCTCATGT